>Ga0169931_10000643_pt1 | contig 58125 bp, 70 predicted proteins | sample Kivu_15m_20L_FD_129675 | JGI IMG/M metagenome (GOLD analysis project Ga0169931, IMG submission 129675) | Freshwater microbial communities from Lake Kivu, Western Province, Rwanda to study Microbial Dark Matter (Phase II) - Kivu_15m_20L... | ecosystem: Environmental > Aquatic > Freshwater > Lake...
CGCGGCGAGTTCGTCGCGCAGGTGCAGCCAGTGTTCGGCCTCGAAGAAGAACTGGGTGATGGCGAAGTCGGCGCGACTCAACTTGGCAGCCAGATGATGACGGTCCGACACCATGTCGGTGCTGCGCGGATGCCCCTCGGGATGTGCGGCGACACCGATCGAGAACGACTGCGTCCGGGCGATGTCATCCACGAGTTCGAGGGCGAAGCGGTAGTCGCTCGGCCGGGCCTCGGCGGGTTCGATGGGAGCGTCGCCGCCCAGAGCGAGGATGTTCTCGATACCGACCTGTCGATACTCGTCCAGAATCTCGGCGATCTCGGCGCGCGTATGCCCCTGACAGGTGAGGTGGGCCATGGGCGTGATGCCGGTCTCACGCGCCACCCAGGTGACGACCTCACGTGTGCGCTGGCGCGTGGAGCCCCCGGCGCCGTAGGTCACCGACACGAAACTGGGGTTGAGCGGTTCCAGTTCGGCGATGGTCCTGCCCAACGTCAGTTGCGCCGCGTCGCTGGCGGGCGGGAAGAACTCGAACGAGAACGTGGGCCCCGCCGCAAGAAGATCGCCGATCCGTGCCATGAGGACCCGAACGCTACCCGGCGCCGAGGGTTGGTCAGTGGCGGAAGTGGCGCTGCCCGGTGAAGATCAGAGCGATCCCGTGTTCGTCGGCGGCTGCGATCACCTCGGCATCGCGCACGCTGCCGCCCGGCTGCACGACGGCGTGTACGCCGGCCGCCGCCACGGCGTCGAGGCCGTCCCGGAACGGGAAGAAGGCGTCGCTGGCGGCCACACCGCCTGCGGCCCGTCCCGCGGCGCGCCCCACGGCGATGCGGGCCGAGTCCAGGCGGTTCTGCTGCCCGGCACCGATGCCCAGAGCCTGGCGGTCCTTCACCAGCACGATGGCGTTCGACGACACCGCAGCACACACCTGCCACGCCACGATCACGTCGTCCCACAGGGCCTCATCGGGCTGTGCGGCGCTGACGATCCGCCAGTCGCGGCGGTCGATCGACACCACGTCGGCCTGCTGCACCAACAGCCCCCCGTCGACGCTGCGCATGTCGAGACCTGTTCCGTCAGGAACCTGTGCCCGCAGCACCCGGAGGTTCTTCTTCGTCTGCAGGACCCGGCGGGCGTCCTCATCGACCTCGGGCGCCACGAGCACCTCGGTGAACACCTCGCCGAGGGCCTCCGCCATCGGACCGGTCACCGTGCCGGTGACGGCGACGATGCCACCGAAGGCGCTCACCGGATCACAGGCGTTGGCGAGGCGGTAGGCCTCGGCGACGTTGCCGGCCACGGCGACGCCACAGGGATTGGCGTGCTTGACGATGACACACGCCACCTCGCCGGGGCGACGGTCGATGCGATGCGCGAGCTTCCACGCCGCCTCGGCATCGAACACGTTCAGGTAGCTGAGTTCCTTGCCGCCGAGCTGCTCGGCGGTGTCCCACCACGACGTGGCACCGGCGAAGCGGTAGCGGGCTCCGGCCTGATGGGGGTTCTCTCCGTACCGCAAGGGCTGCACCATGTCGGCCACGACCACGATGGACGTCGGAAGCACCGACGGGGGCTCCCCGGTGGAGGCGTCCCGACTGTCGAACCACGCCACGATGGCGGCGTCGTAGGCGGCCGTGGCGGCGAAGGCCCGCCGCGCCAGGGCCCGGCGTGTGCCGTCGCTGAGCGCACCCAGGCGCCGGAGATCATCGAGCACCACGTCGTAGTCGCCAGGGTCGACCACCACTCCGACGTGTGCGTGGTTCTTCGCCGCCGCACGCACCATGGCGGGGCCGCCCACGTCGATCAACTCGACGCCCGGGTCGGCGGCGAAGGGGTAGAGGTTCACCACCGCAAGGGCGATGGGCTCGATGCCGTAGCGGTCCAGATCGGCCCGGTGGTCGGGATCGTCGAGATCGGCGAGCAGGCCACCGTGGACCGCAGGGTGCAGCGTCACCACTCGATGCCCCAACATGGCCGGACTCCCGGTGCGCTCGGCCACGTCGGTCACCGTCAGACCGGCCTCGGCGAGTACGCGTGCCGTACCCCCCGACGACAGCAGATCCCAGCCGAGTTCGACGAGGGACCTCGCGAACTCGACGATGCCGGACTTGTCGTAGACGGAGAGCAGGGCAGTGGGCACGTGTCCGACCCTAGTGAACGAGGCGGGCGCGGCTCAGATGGCCGGTCACGACGACAGCGATGCCACGATCCCGGCCATCAGGTCGCCCGCCTCGGTGGGGTTCTGCCCCACCTCGACTCCGGCGGCGGCGAGGGCCTGCATCTTGCCCTGGGCCGTGCCCTTGCCGCCCGAGATGATGGCGCCGGCATGTCCCATCTTCTTGCCCGCCGGTGCCGTGACCCCGGCGATGTAGGCGCTCATGGGCTTGGTGACGTGGGCGGTGATGAACTCGGCCGCTTCCTCCTCGGCGGAACCACCGATCTCACCGATCATGATGATGGCAGCGGTCTCGGGGTCGTTCTGGAACTCGGCCAGGCAGTCGACGAAACTGGTCCCCGGCACGGGGTCGCCCCCGATACCCACGCAGGTGCTCACACCGATACCCCGCTGCTTCAGTTCGTACAGCGCCTGGTAGGTCAGCGTGCCCGAACGCGACACGATGCCCACGTTGGGTCGGCCCGGAACCGGCGGCAGAGCGATCTCGCCGGCGGTGATGCCGATGTTGCACTTTCCGGGGCTGATCACACCGGGGCAGTTGGGTCCCAGCAGTCGGGTGGCCGGATGGTCTCGCACCAGGGTGTTGAACACCTTGGCCTCGTCCTGGGCCGGAATGCCCTCGGTGATGCACACGACGAAACCGATACCGGCGCGCGCCGCCTCCAGGATGGCTGCGGGAGCCGCCTTGGGTGGGACAGCCACGAAACTTGCCGTGGCCCCGGTGGCGGCCACGGCCTCGGCCACCGAGTCGAACACGGGAATGCCCTCGACGTCGGTACCACCCTTGCCCGGGGTCACGCCCCCGACCACCTGAGTTCCATAGGCCCGGTTGCGCAGGCCGTGGTACTTCCCCTGGCCCCCGGTGAGGCCCTGCACGATGACCTTGGTGCGCTCGTCGACGAAGATGGCCATGTCAGTTGCTCCCCTTGGCGATGGCGACGGCGGCACGGGCCGCCTCGAGCATGGTGGGCTTCGAGATCAGTCTGGATTCCGGGATTCCGGCCCGGGCGAGGATCTCACGACCCTCTTCGGCGTTGGTCCCGTCCAGGCGGATCACGATCGGGGCCCGCAGGTCGACCCGACTCAGTGCCTCGACGATGCCCTTGGCGACTTCTTCGCCTCGGGTGATGCCACCGAAGATGTTGATGAAGATGCTGCGCACGTTCTGGTCGAAATTGATCACCTCGAGTGCAGCCGCCATGACGTCGGCATTGGCTCCACCGCCGATATCGAGGAAGTTGGCCGCCGTGCCGCCCACCTGGTTCACCACATCGAGCGTGCTCATGGCCAGGCCGGCACCGTTGGCGATGATGCCGACGCTGCCCTCGAGGCCGATGTACTGCAGATCATGGGTCCGGGCCAGTTGCTCACGGTCGTCGAGCACCTCGGTGGCCCGGTACTCGTCCCATTCGGGATGCCGGAAGGCGGCGTTGGCGTCGAGGCTCACCTTGGCGTCCAACGCGTGAACCTCGCCCGTGGGCTTCAGGATCAGTGGGTTGATCTCGGCGAGGTCGCAGTCGCCCTGGGTGAAACAGTCGTACAACGTGACCAGGATGTCGGCGGTGCCCGCCAGGGCGCGCTCGGGGATCCGAGCCGTGACGGCAGCCTGGCGCGCCGTCTCGAGCGACAGACCGTCCACCGGGTCGATGTGCAGCTTGACGAGGGCACTGGGATCCTTGGCGGCGACCTCCTCGATGTCGACACCGCCCTGGGCCGACAGCATGAGCAGGTGCTTCTTGGCGGCACGGTCCAGCGTGAAACTGGCGTAGTACTCCTCGTCGATATCGCTGGCGTGCTCGACCCACACCCGGTGCACCACATGGCCCTTGATGTCCATGCCCAGGATGTTCCCGGCGTGCAGGCGCACCTCGTCGGCGTCGGACGCCAGCTTGATGCCGCCGGCCTTGCCTCGGCCACCCACCTGCACCTGCGCCTTGACGACCACCGGATAGCCGGCGCTCTGCGCCACGGCGACGGCCTGGTCGACGGTGTCCGCCACCCCTCCCGGCGACACCGGAATGCCGAAGCGGGCGAAGTACTGCTTGCCCTGATATTCGAAGAGATCCACGCGCCTGCCCTCTTGCGCTCGACGTTGCCCACGGCTCCAGGATCGGAGCCGTCACATGCGGGACCCTATGCGCCCGGAGCCAGGTGGTACCAACTGGTCGGACCGCTGGCAGACTGGGCGTCGTGCGCCGGACCCCCCTCCGATCCCCCCTGGCCCGCGCCATCGTGCCGGTGGCGGCGGGGTTGGCGTTCTTCGCTCTGTTGTTCGGGATCACCTGGCTGGCCGCAGCCTGGATCTCGGCGAACGGCGAGCGCGTGACCAATCTGGGCGACCGTACGTTCCAGGTGGGAAGTGTCGAGCGGGTCGCCGAGCAGATCCGCGCCGAAGGTCCCATCCTGTACCCGGACCTGCGCGATCCGAACGGCACGCGCTCGATCGTGCTCGATCACACCGGCGACACGCCGATCGCCGGGTGGCGCGTGTTCTACGCCTACCCGGCAGACCGGGACGCCACCTGCCTGGCCGAGCAGATCGAGGGGACCCGGCAGTACGTCGACTGCACCGGGCGCGACATCGCCGTCGACGACCTCGCCCGGCCACTCGATGTCAGACCGTTGGTCGAGAACGAGCGCACGCTCTACATCGACCTGCGGGGCGAGGCCGTGTCGACCGCCGGCGGATGATCAGCGGGATGCGCCGACCGAGTCGACGAGGCGCAGCGCGAAGTCCTCGGCGTGGGCCTCGAGACTCCGACGGTGCAGGGCCAGGCCGCCCACCACCTCGGCACCACGCCCCTCGATCACGCGAGTCATGGTGTCGAGGGTTCGGCCCGGATCGAGGGCGAACGTGGCGAACACCGCAGCGCGCTTACCGCGTATCACGGGAAGGTTGTTGAGCGCTCCGACACCCCACGGCGCCTGACCGACCACGAACAGTCCGTGCACCCACGTTCCCACGATCACGACGTCGGCGGCCTGGATCGCTGCGTGATCGGGACGTCGTACGGGCGACAGTCCGGTGATGCTCCACCCTTCCTGGGTGAGGTTGCCGGCGATCCGTTCGCCCGCCTTCCACGTGTTGCCCGTGAGGCTCTCGACCAAGATGACCGCCTTCATGCCCATGATTCAACCACGTCGGACGGCTCAGCGCCCGAGACGGGTGAGGGGCGCCCACGCCAACGCGAGATGTTTGGTGCCCGAGTCGCGGAAACGCACGGTGACCTCTGCCCGCTCGCCCTCGCCCTGGACCTCGAGCACCACGCCCTCGCCGAACGCCGGATGCGAGACGTCGTCCCCGACGCGCAGGCCCAAGAGCGCAGCGGTGGACGGTCGGGGCGTTTCACGGCCGGCGGCGACCGCAGCATCGACCACTCGTTCCCGATGCGCTGTGGTCCGCTCTTCGTGCGAGGCGCGCCCCTCGGGTACGGCACGGCGACTCAGGGTCCCCAGCCGCCCCCGGCGTTCCACGGCGTCACGAATCAACTCGGTCGGTATCTCGTCGAGGAACCGCGAAGGCGGGTTGTACTGGGTGGTGCCGAACAACTGTCGACTCCAGGCCGAGGTGAGCACCAACTGCTCGCGAGCCCGCGTGATGCCGACGTAGGCGAGACGCCGCTCTTCCTCCAACTCGTGGGGATCGGTGAGGGCGCGCTGGTGCGGGAACACCCCTTCCTCCATGCCGATGATCACCACCACCGGGAACTCGAGACCTTTGGCGGCGTGGAGGGTCATGAGGATCACCCGGTCGTCGGCATCGAGTTCGTCGGTGTCGGCCACCAGTGCCACCTGCTCGAGGAATTCGTCGAGGCGGGTGAAGCCTCGTGCGGAGCCGACCAGTTCGGCCAGATTGTCCAGACGCCCGGCGGCCTCGACTCCGGGGTCCTCGCGCAGTTCGTCGAGGTAGCCGCTGCGTTCGAGCAACTGCTGCAGCAGGTCACCCGGACCCATCTCGTCGGCGAACAGGCGGCCCAGTCCGTCGAGGAGTTCGACGAACTGCTCCACACCCCGACCCGCCGGGCCCCCCACACCCGCCTCGTCGGCGCGTCGCAGCGCTCCCAGGAAGTCGATGCCCTGGCGGGCGGCGAAGGCATCCAACTTGGCCACGGAGGTGTCGCCGATCCGCCGGCGCGGCACATTGAGCACGCGCTTCAGGCTGACCTCGTCGGTGGGGTTCACCACCAGGCGCAGGTACGCCAAGGCGTCACGGATCTCGCGCCGGTCGTAGAAGCGGGTCCCTCCGACCACCCGATAGGGCGCCCCGCTGCGCATGAGCGCCTCCTCGAGCACGCGGCTCTGGGCGTTGGTGCGGTAGAACACGGCCATCTCGCCCCAACGACGGTGCTCGGAGTCGTGCTGGTGGGCGAGCAACCGCGCCACCCACGTGGCTTCGTCGCCCTCGTCGTGGGCGTCGTAGCGGATGATCGGCGAACCCTGGCCTTGGTCGGTCCAGAGCCGTTTGGGCGTGCGGCCCAGGTTGTTGGCGATGACGGCGTTGGCTGCGTCGAGCACGGTCTGGGTGCTCCGGTAGTTCTGGTCGAGGACCACCGTGGTGACGTCGGGAAATGCTTCGGAGAAGCGGGCCAGATTGCGCAGGTCCGCACCCCGGAACCGGTAGATCGACTGGTCGGTGTCACCGACGACACACACGTTGCGGTGCGCCGAGCCCAACAGCAGCACGAGCTCGTTCTGGGCGACGTTGGTGTCCTGGTACTCGTCGACCAGGAGGTGCTGGAAGCGGTCCTGAGACGCCGCCAGCACCTCGGGGTGACTGCGGAACAACTCGACGGTGCGCATGAGCAGATCGTCGAAGTCCATGGCGCCCGCCTTCACCAGTCGGTCCTGGTAGGCCTCGTACACCTCGGCGTGTTTGCGGTCGAAGATGCTCACGGCGGCGGCGTGGGCGCCGGGGGCGTCGATCAGTTCGTTCTTCCACAGGCTGATCGCCCCGTGCACGGCGCGGTTCGGGAAGCGTTTGGAGTCGAGGCCCAGATCGCGGATGCAGTAGCCGGTGAGCCGCTGTGCGTCGGACTGGTCGTAGATCGAGAACTGCCGGGGGTAACCGAGCAGGTCGGCGTGGCTGCGCAAGATGCGCACGCAGGCCGAGTGGAACGTCGAGATCCACATGCGCAGCGCCACCGGGCCGACCAGTTCGGCAACCCGGTGGCGCATCTCGTCGGCGGCCTTGTTGGTGAAGGTGATGGCGAGCAGATGCTGAGGATGGACGCCCCGGGTCCCGATGAGGTGGGCGATGCGGTGGGTCAGCACTCGGGTCTTCCCCGAACCGGCGCCCGCCACCACGAGCAGGGGCCCCGACGGATGCACGACCGCATCGAATTGCTCGGGGTTCAGCCCCTCGAGCCGGGAATCGTCGCCGGGGCGACGAGATGAGGCGGTCCGGTCCGTCATGGTCCCGTGCATGCTACGAGCGGGGTGTGCTCCGCCCGTGGCACGCGACAGAACACACGTGTACGGATCAGAAGCGCCCACCACCTCGACGCATGTCGCCCTCACCCCGGGATCACGTGCCGCATCAGATCGCCTCGTCGTGCCCGGGGGTGCTCACCCCGGCACCGCCATGGTCGCCGGGCAGGGTGGGAGCCGGTTCCGAAGGGGGCGAGCATTCGACGAGCGTTGCCGGAACCACCGCACGCCCGGCGAGAGGCAACTGGAACCCGACGACGGCCCCTCCGCCCGGGCGGTCGTCGACGAACACGCTCCCTCCGTCGCGTTCCACCACTTCCCGCACGATCGCCAGGCCCAGGCCCGAGCCTGGGAGCGTGCGAGCGGCGACCGCCCGGTGGAAGCGCTCGAACACGAGGGACCGATCCGCGGGCGGGATGCCCGGTCCGCGGTCGGACACCGCGACGCGGCCGTCGAGCACCGACACCTCGAGCGGCGTGCCCGAGGAGTCGAACTTGTTGGCGTTGTCGAGGAGGTTGGCGACCGCCCGCTCCAGCCCGTGCCGACGCACCACGACGACCCCGTCGTCGCCGACCAGATCCACGCCGCGGCCGCTGCGCCGCCGGAAGCGGTCCACGACCTCCTCCACGACCCGGCCCAGCACCACCGGGCCCGCCGCTTCGTCGCTGCGACCACCGGCAGCCACCTCGATCACCTCGTTCACGAGGGTTGCCAACTCGTCGACGTCACGCCGAAGGTCCTCGATCAGGTCGGCTCGTACCGGACCGGCGAGGTCGGGATAGCGGGCCAGCACATCGACGTTCGTGCGCAGGCTGGTCAGCGGCGTGCGCAACTCGTGGCCGGCGTCCTGCACGAGGCGTTCCTGCTCGGCTTTGGACTGTGCGAGCGCCGACACCATCCGGCCGAACGACTGGGACAGCCGCCCTACCTCATCACGACTCGGTCGTGCCGGACCCACGGGAAGCAGTTCGGTGATCGGTGCCGGGTCACCGGTGTCGGTCAGTTGTTCGGCGGCCCGGCTCAGGCGCGCCAGGCGTCGGGTGATTCCCCCGGCCAACAGCCATCCGGCCACGGCGGCGGCCAGGGCGACGGCTGCGGTCCACCACAGCGTGCGCACGCGCAGGTCCTCGAGTACGCGTTCGGTCTCGCCGAGGGGGCGACCCGACTGCATGACACCACCTGCCAGGGCTGCGGTGCGTACTCGGAAGCGCTCACCGCTGATCTCCACGGTCCGGAACCGCTGTTGCGCCCCCAGGGCGATCGGCCCGAGGTCCAGGTCGTCGAAGGGCAGCACGATGTCGCTGTTGCTCCGCACGATCGTGCCGTCGATGCGAACGACCTGCACGACGACGCTCTCGAGTCCCGAACGCTCGGGCAGTGCGATGGCGTCCACCCGCGGCAACCGGGTTAAGGGGCGCGGCCGGCCGGGGGCGGGTCCGCGTATGACCACCACCGCCGCCTGCTCGAGGGACCGGTCGACCTCGGCGTACAGGCGTTGGCTCGTCACCCGTCCCGTCACCACCCCGACGACCACGGTGGCGGTCACGGCGACGGCGACCATGGCCAACGCCATGCGGAAGCGCAGGCTGGTCACGCCTCGACCCGAGCCACGTAGCCGACACCGCGGACGGTGTGGATCAGCCGGCTCCGACCCTCCGCCTCGGTCTTACGCCGCAGGTAGCCGATGTAGACGGCGAGGTTCTTCGAATCGGGTCCGAAGTCGTACCCCCAGATGGCGTCGTAGATCTGCGAGTGCCCCAGCACGATCCCGGTGTTGCGCACGAGCAGTTCGAGCACATCGAACTCGGTCTTGGTGAGTTCCATGTCGCCACCGTCTCGCGTGGCTCGCCGGGCGGCGACGTCGATCCGCAGATCACCCAGGGTGAGGACGTCTCGCCGGGCGGTGTCGGGCCCGTCGGTCTCGGGCCGGGACCGGCGCAGCAGGGCGCGCACGCGAGCCAGCAACTCGTCCAGCGCATACGGCTTGGGCAGGTAGTCGTCGGCACCGGCGTCCAGGCCGGCGACGCGGTCGCCCGTCTCGGTACGGGCGGTCAGCATGAGGATCGGCACGCGGTTGCGTTCGGCGCGCAACACGCGACACACCGTCACACCGTCGAGCACCGGCATCATCACGTCGAGCAGCAGGGCGTCGGGCGCATGGCGACGCACGGCCTCCAGGGCAGCGCCACCATCGGCGACCGCCTTCACCTCGTACCCCTCGAGTACGAGTGCCCTGACCAGGGCTTCGCGCACAGCTCGATCGTCTTCTGCCACCAGCAACTGTCCCGTCACGGACACCAGTGTGCCTTCCCGTGGTAAGACCCAGGTGTGAACGTCTCGACCTGGCGGCAACCGGTCCAGGCTGCGGCGCTGGGTCTGGTCAGCGGCGTGCTGGCCGGCGGCGGGGCCTACGTGTTCCTCGAAGGACTCGACCGGGCCACCAGCACCCGGGAACAGCGACCGTGGCTGGTGTGGTTCCTCCCCGTCTTCGGCGCCCTGTGGGGAGCGGTCCACTGGGCATCGCGGCACAGCGAGCCGTGGCAGCGGGCATTCCGGGGCACACCCGCCGTACTCGAGCAGGCGCGCCGACCCGATCGCGGTGTCCCTCGCCGACAGGCACCACTGGTTCTGGTCGGCACGTGGGCAGCCCATCTCACCGGCGCCTCCGTGGGCCGGGAAGGGGTCGGACTCCAGCTGTCGGCCTCCCTCGCCGAGCATGTCGCCCGGTGGTGGCGCCTCGATCGCCCCGCCCGTCGCCTTCTGCTCGCCGGTGCACTCGCCGGCGGTTTCGGCGCCGTGTTCGCCGTCCCGTGGGCGGGTGCCGTCTTCGCTCTCGAGGTCACCGGTCGACGTCGTCGGCGCGCCTCACGCCTACTCACCGCTCTCGTGGCGTCGCATACCGGCCATGCCGTCGTCAGCGGACTCGGGCACCGGCACACCTCGTGGCCTCGGATCGAGCCCGCCCTGGGGTGGACGACCGGACTCGGTCTGCTGGTGGCAGCAGTCGCGTTCGGGGGCGTCGCCACGGGCTTCGCCGCTGCGGTTGACGGTCTGCGCCGAGCAGCCGACGAACGCCATCTCCATCCCGTTCTGCGCCCGGTCATCGGCGGGGTGGCGACCGTCGCCCTCGTCGTGATGGTCGGCCGGGACTACCTCGGCCTGTCGCTGCCCGTTCTCGACAGCGCACTGTCGGGTGACGAGACGTCCTTCGCTGTGCCCGTCCTCAAAGCGGTGTTCACGGTGCTCGCCTTGGCATCGGGGTTTCCCGGCGGCGAGGTGACGCCCCTGTTCGTGATCGGGGCATCGCTGGGCGCAGCACTCGCGGCGCCGCTCGGGGTGCCGTTGCCGACCCTGGCCGCACTGGGCATGGTGGCGTTGTTCGCCGCTGCGATGGGCGCGCCCCTCACCGGTGCGGTCATGGCGGCCGAACTCTTCGGGGGCGCCATGGCGGTACCAGCACTGCTGGTGTGCGCCGTGTCGTCGACGTCGAACCGGCGTCGACGACGCCCCGGCGTCACTCAGGCCGAGGCGAGCACCCGTACCGGGAGACGCCGCGGACCCCGGATCTGACCGACGCTCCACACCACGGCGTCGGGATCGGCCAGTTCGAAGTCGGGGAACCGGACGATGAACTCCTCGATGGCGATGCGCAGTTCGAGCCGGGCCAGGTTCGAGCCGAGGCACCGATGGATGCCCAGACCGAACGCTGCGTGACGGTTCTCCTCACGATCGATGACCACACGGTCGGCGTCGTCGAAGGCTTCGGGGTCCCGGTTGGCGGCCGGGAACGGCAGCAGCACCCAGTCGTCGGTCTTCATGGGACAACCGTGGAAGTCGAAGTCCTCGGCCACCAGTCGAGCCATGGTCACCGGCGCGTACGCCCGGAGCAGCTCCTCGATGGCGAAGGTCATCACCTCGGGATCGGACCGCAGGCGCGCCAGGTCACCGGGGTGACTCGCCAGATGCCAGAGGCTCGACCCGATGGCACTCCACGTCGTGTCGATACCGGCGACGAGCAGCAGGATGATCGTGCCGCGGACGTGGTCCGGCGACAGGGGTTGCCCACCGATCGTGACGCCCATCAGGTACGACGTGAGATCGTCGCGCGGGTTCACCTGGTGGTCCTCGATCTGGGCCTGGATGTACCGTCCCAGGCGTTCTCCGTTGGCGAGGCGCTCCTCCGGCGACAAGTCGACCTGCTCGAGGATGTCGTGCACGAAGCCCCGGAACAGGTCGTCGTCCTCCAACGGGAAGCCCAGCATGCGGGCGATCACGTTCACCGGAATGTGCTGTGCGTAGTCGACCGCTGCGTCCACGACCGAGGTCCCCGGCTCGATGGCACCCATGGCGTCCAGACGCGAACGACACAGCGCTCGGATCTCGTCCGCCCACGGGTCGATGCGCTTGGGCGAGAAGGGCGGCAGCAGCAGGCGGCGCGCCTCGTGGTGGAAGGGCGGATCGCTGGTGATCGGCGGCGCCGGCCCGACGGGGGCCGGAATGATCGGGCGCAGGTGGGTCACCACGACCCCGCGGCTGGTGAAGTGCTCGGTGTCGTAGGCGATCTCACGCACCAGGTCATGGGTCGTGGGCAGCCAGGTGCTGCCGTAGGCATCGCTGTGAGCCACGGGGCAGCGATCGCGCAGGTCGTCCCAGATGGCGTGGGCATCGCGGTTGTAGGCCGGGTCGGCGTGATCGAAGGCGGTGGCCCAGTCGCGGGCGGGTGCCTCGGGGTCGGTTGCAGTCATGGCGTCGCCTCCGCATGATCCTCGCCGTCGAGAGTGATGGCGTATTCGGGGCAATTGGCCACGGCGAGGCGGGCTTTGTGCTCCAGTCCGACGGGGACGACGCCATCACCCACCACCATGGCCTGGCCGAAGTCGTCGACATCGAACAACTCGGGCGCCAACGCGTAGCAACGGTTGTGCCCCTGGCAACGCTCGGCGTCGATCCGTACTCTCATCGGGCCCCCTCCGTGCATCGCCCCGCCCAATTGCGTCCGCACCATACCTCAGGGAATCCTGTTCGCATGCCCGCACCCGGACTCGCCCTGCTGCTGCCACCCTCGGAAGGAAAGGCGTCGGGTGGCGGGCCGGCACCGTGGTCACCCGACAGCGGCTCGCTCGGTGCGCTGCTCGGGGAGCGCCGGCGCCAGGTGGTCGAGGCCCTCGAGGTGGCCGGCGGCGGCGACCAGAAACTGCTCGGGGTTGGCGGAGACCACCTCGCCAGGGCTCGGGCCGCCAATCGGCACCTCCTCGGCGCCCCGACCCTGCCCGCCGGCGAGCGCTACACCGGCGTGGTGTGGGACCACCTCGATCCTGGCGGACTTCCCGCTGCCGTGCGACGCCGCGCCGGCGGCCGGGTCGGCATCGTGTCGGGCCTGCAGGGTCTCGTGCTCATGGCCGACCCCGTACCCGACTACCGCCTGAAGATGGGGGCCCGCCTGTCGCCCCTGGGGGTGCTCGCCACCTGGTGGCGCCCCGCCGTCACCGAAGCGATCGAGGTGTGGGCACGTCGGCGGGTCGTGGTGGACCTGCTGCCCAAGGAGCACCGGGCGGCGTGGGCGCCCGACACGGCTGCCTTCGCCGAGGTGATCCGCGTGGACCTCGTCGAGCCGGGACCCGCCGGCGAGGTCCGGGTCGTCGGCCACGACGCCAAGGCCGCCAAGGGGCTGCTCGCCCGCCATCTGCTGCTGTCGGGCGGCGACCCCCGGACGGCGCTCGCATCGTGGTCACACGACCGTTTCTCACTGCGCTTCGATCCGACGGTGATGTGACATTGGTCCTAGCCTCTACGGCTATGGAAATGCACTACGCAACCCTGTGGGAGTCCATCGCCGATGCCATCGGCGACGAGCCGGCCCTGGCGCACGGCGACCTCGAGCGGTCTTGGACCGACTTCGACGATCGGGCGGCTCGCCTGGCTGCGGCGTACACCGCAGCGGGCTTGGGTCCGGACTCCAAGATCGGCCTCTACCTCTACAACTGCCCCGAGTACCTCGAAGCCCAGTACGGCGGCTTCAAGATGCGTGGCGTTCCCGTGAACGTGAACTACCGGTATCTCGACGACGAGCTGTGGTATCTGCTCGACAACTCCGACGCCGAGGCCATCGTGTTCCACAGTTCGCTCGGCGACCGTGTGGCACGTGTTGCCGAGCGTCTGCCCAAGCTCAAACTGGCCATCGAGGTCGACGACGGTGGCCACGTCGGTGCCGTGTCCAGTGCGGTGCGCTTCGACGACGTGGTGGCGGGTCACGACCCCATGGCCCGCATCACCCGCTCGGAGGACGACCTGTACATGCTGTACACGGGCGGCACGACGGGCATGCCCAAGGGCGTCATGTACGCCATGGGCGGCATGACGAGCGGCTTCGTCGTCAGCGGGTTCCCGCTGCTGGGCCTGGCGCCCCCGAGCGATCCTTCGCAGGTGGCCGGGCTGGTGAAGGGAGCCGTCGAGAGCGGTAACCGCCTGGTGTCCATCCCGGGTGCCCCGCTCATGCACGGCACCGGGGTGTGGCTCGGTGCCTTCGTACCGCATCTGGCGGGCGGCAAGGTCGTCACGCTCACCGGGCGCAGCTTCGACGCCAAGGAGATGTTCGAGGCGACACAACGACACCGTGCGACCAATCTGGTGGTGGTGGGCGACTCGTTCGTGAAGCCCATGATCAAGGCCATCGACGAGGCCGCCGGTGCCGGCGCCGCCTTCGACACCAGCAGCCTCAAGCTGATCATCTCGTCGGGGGTCATGTGGACCGCGGAGGTGAAAGAAGCCCTGTTGGAGAGAGTCGAGCAGGTCGTCCTGCTCGACGCCATCGGGTCCAGCGAGGGCTCCATGGGCATGAGCATCACCATGAAGGGACTGCCGCCCTCGACGGCGAAGTTCTCCCAGATGCCCACCACCAAGGTGTTCACCGACGACGACCGCCAGGTGCAGCCCGGCTCGGGCGAGATCGGCATGGTCGCCGCTGGCGGCAACGTGCCGCTGGGGTACTACAAGGACGCCGAGAAGTCCGCCCGCACGTTCCGCGTCATCAACGGCGAGCGTTACAGCTTCCCCGGCGACCTGGCGATGGTGGCCGAGGACGGCTCGTTGATCCTGCTCGGTCGCGGCTCGCAGGTCATCAACTCCGGTGGCGAGAAGGTGTTCCCAGAAGAGGTGGAGGAGGCCGTGAAGCGCGTTCCCGGCGTGAAGGACTGCCTGGTCGTGGGCATCGAGGACGAGAAGTTCGGACAGGCCGTCACGGCGGTCGCCTCCCTCGACGACGGCGCTTGCGTCGACGAGGCGACCATCATCACGTCGGTCAAGGGTCAACTCGCCGGTTTCAAGGCACCGAAGAAGGTCGTCTTCGTGGCCCAGGTACCCCGGGCGCCCAACGGCAAGGCCGACTACAAGACCGCCAAGTCGGCGGCCCTCGAGGCGCTCGGTCTGTAAGGCCTCACTGAAGGCGTTGGCGCAGGAAGTCGATCACCCGTGCGACGGAGGCGTCGTCTCGCTGTTCCGTGAGCACGGAGTGATCCGACTTCTTGGCCGACGGTAACTCGACGGCGACGAAAGCCTCTCCGAGCAGGGTGCGAAGTTCGGCGAACCGTTCGCCGACCAGTCGGTCGCCGGTGAACCGAAGGCCGAGCACCTGGCAGCCGTCTGCCGCTCGTTGGGCGACCACGGCACGCTCGTCGGGTGCCAATCCGAGATCCCGGCCCCGGCGTGCGCCCACGGAGAAGGGCAGCGACGGCTGAGACAGCACCGGCGCCACCATGAGGTCGTCGACCATCATGCCCAGGGCGAAACCGCCGCTGAAGCACATACCCACGGCACCGACGCCGACCCCGCCCACCTCGAGGTGCACGGCTCGGGCCAGGGCTCGGAGCCACGCCACGATGGGTGAGCTGGTGCCCAGGGCCCAGGTCGTGAACTCGCGTGCGACGCACACCCGGGCCAGGGTGGCCGCCAGATTCCTCGGCGTCGGAACGGCTCCGGGCGTGCCCACCAGCGACGGCATGACCACCGTGAAACCGGCCTCGACCACTTCGTCGGCGAATCGCAGCACGGCCGGCGTGATGCCCGGCACCTCGTGCACCACGACGACGAGGGGCCCCGCACCCCGCCGGTACACGGTTCGGGTCAGATCCTGTGCCGTGAACTCACTTCGCTGCCACCCGTCCAGTTCCGTGCTCATCTGCGCCCCCTCATTGCTTCGAGTGCCGCCTCGGCCAACTGCTCCACGCCCAGGCGGAACGTGTCGAGGTCGTCGACGCGGTCCCCCATCGCACCGTGAAGGTAGCGGGCGTACACGCCCTCGCTGATCACCGCCAGGCGCCATGACGAGAACGCCACGTAGTAGTCGACACCCGAGACATCCCGTCCGGTGGTGCGGGCATAGCGCTCGACCAGGTCCGCATAGGCCGGGAAACCCTCCAGTCCCGAGGGATCGTTGTGCCGCCTCGCCCGGTGGCCGGGATCGGTCCAGTACACGCCCAGGTAGCCGAGGTCGGCCAGTGGGTCGCCCAGCGTGCACAGTTCCCAGTCGAGGACACCGGTGATACGACCGTGTTCCACGTCGGTCAGACAGTTGCCGAAGCGGTAGTCGCCATGGGCGATCACGGTGTCGCGTTGTTCGGGCAGATCGGCGGCCAGGCGACGGGCCACCTCGTCGATGGCGGGCAACTCGCGGGTCTTGGACTGCTCCCACTGGGCGGTCCATCGCTTCACCTGCCGCTCGACATAGCCCGTCGGTTTGCCCAGAGCACCCAGGCCGACCGCCTCGACGTCCACGGCATGCAGGTCGGCGAGCACGTCGATGAGGTGCTCGCTGGCGCGCTGGCGCAACGGAATTGCGAGCAACTCACCCTTGGCCGGCGCATCGAGCACCACCCCGTCCACGAAACCCATCACGTAGAACGGGGCGCCGTTCACCGCAACGTCCTCGCACAGGCCCAGTGCGGGGGCCACCGGAACGTTCGTGGCCCCGACGGCAGCGATGATCCGGTACTCGCGCGCCATGTCGTGGGCAGTGGGCAGCACATGACCCAGTGGCGGCCGGCGCAGCACCAGACGTCGACCTGCGGCGTCGGTCACCCGGTACGTCAGATTCGACCGTCCGCCGGCGATCAGCGAGAACTCGAAGGGCGCTGTCAGGCCCTCGAGGTTGTGCTGCATCCAGGTGCTGACGGCCGGAACGTCGAGACCGGGCGGCGTGGCGGTCGAGGTCATCGCCCCGACGGTAGCCGCACGTCGGCGATGCGCCGTCGCTCAGCCCGGCCGGGTGACCCCGGCGACCCGCGACCAGTTCACCGCCGAGATCTTCACGACGTCTCCGGTGGCGGGCGCGTGCACCAGGCGTCCGTCGCCCAGATAGATGCCCACGTGGCTGATCGGCGAGTAGTAGTAGATGAGGTCCCCGGCCTGCGCGTACTCCTTGGGAACGCGCGTGGTCGTGTTGAACTGGCGGCGCGACTGGTGAGGTAGGGGCACACCCGCCATACCCCACGCCCATTTGGTCAGCCCGGAGCAGTCGAAGGAGACACCGGGGCGCGAGGTCGCGTAACGGTAGGGAACACCCAGTTGCGACAGGGCGGCATTGATCACGATGCCGGCCCTGGTCGAAGGAGGTGGGATGTTGGGCAGGGCGACGGCACGCGAGGCGCCGCCACCAGTCCCCGCGCGCGCTGCGGCCGCCGCCTGTTGCGCCTGACGGAACGCCTCGGCCTGGCGCTGCGACTCGACGAGACGCTGCCGCTCGCGCCGCGCGCGCTCCTGGACGATCAACTGGCCGAGTTCGTTCTTGGCCTCGCTGTACTGGCGCTGGTAGTCGGCACGCTGCTCCTCGGCGCGCTGGCGCGCCTCCTCGGCCGCCTCGGCCAGGCCCGCCATACGTTCCTCGGCACGCTCGAGCGAGCGGCGCTCGGCAGCCAACCGCTCGACCAGTGCCGCCAGGTCGTCGGCATCGACCACCCCAGCATCGAGCGCCAGGCGCGTGAGGTGCTGGCGCTGCACGGCATCGGTGATCCCGCCCGTCGAGGTGAGCAGCGACGTGAGGGTTCCCGCCGCTCCCCCACTCACGAAAGCCGCCAGTGCCACCGTGGTGAGGTCTCCCTCCAACTCGCCCAGTTGCACCTCGAGTTCGGCGACCCGAATGGTCGCAGCCTCGATCTCCTCGGCGAGACGGGCCTGTTCGTCGAGCGCCACGGCGTAGTCCTCGGCGTAACGATCGATCTCGGCCTCGAGTTCCTCGAGTTGGTCCGCCAGTCGGGCCACGCGCCGCGACTGCTCATCGATCGACTGGGCCGACGCCACCGAGCCCGCAGCGGAGCCCACCGCCACCTCGGCCACGAGGGCCATGGTCACGAGGCCAGCGAGCGCCATGGCCCTGAGGGCTCCTCGTCGCCGTGCGTTCGACTTCCCGGTCAGCATGCGACAGGAACGTTACCAATATGACGAACGTGTTGCGAACGGGGGCCGAGCGGCCTCACGTCACTCCCATTCGATGGTGCCGGGCGGCTTCGACGTGATGTCGTAGGCGACCCGGTTGATCCCCGGCACCTCGTTGATGATGCGACTGGCCATGCGTTCCAAGAGGTCGTAGGGCAGTCGGGCCCAGTCGGCGGTCATGGCGTCGTCACTGGTGACGGCTCGAATGATCACCGGGTGTCCGTACGTGCGCTCGTCGCCCATCACGCCCACCGAGCGGATGTCGGGAAGAACGGCGAAGGCCTGCCAGATGTCGCGTTCCAGGCCGGCGTCACGGATCTCGCTCCGCACGATCGCATCGGCCGCCTGCAGCGTGGCCACCTTGTCGGGTGTGACCTCGCCGATGATGCGAACACCGAGCCCCGGCCCGGGGAAGGGTTGGCGCCACACGATCTCGTCGGGCAGGCCCAGTTCGTGGCCCAACCGGCGCACCTCGTCCTTGAACAGCGAGCGCAGGGGTTCGCACAGGGTCAACCTCATGTCGTCGGGCAGTCCGCCGACGTTGTGATGGCTCTTGATCACGGCTGCCGTGCCGTCGCTCCCCCCACTCTCGATCACGTCGGGGTACAGGGTGCCCTGCACGAGGAACTCGGCATCGGTCAGACCGCCCGTGTGCTCCTCGAAGATGCGCACGAAGAGTTCGCCGATGACCTTGCGCTTGGCCTCGGGTTCGGTCACACCGGCCAGGCGTTCGAAGAACCGACTCCCGGCGTCGACGTGGATCAACTCGATGCCCATGGAGCGGCGGAAGGTCTCGACCACCTGCTCGCTCTCGCCGCGGCGCATCAGGCCGGTGTCCACGTACACGCACGTGAGCTGCGCTCCGATCGCCCGGTGCACCAACGCCGCCGCCACCGACGAGTCGACACCGCCCGACAGCCCGCAGATCGCCCGGGCGGTGCCGATCTGCGCCCGGATCGACGCCACCTGCTCGTCGATGACCGAGCCCATGGTCCACGAGGGGGAGCAACCGGCGAGGTCGTGGAGAAAGCGCTCCATGATCCGGGCGCCGTGGGGCGAATGCACCACTTCCGGATGGAACTGCACACCCCAGATGCGGCGAGTGCGATCCTCGAGCACCGCGACGGGAGCATCGGGGGTACTGGCCGTGGACAGGAAACCCTCGGGCACCTTCGTGATGGCATCGAAATGGCTCATCCACACGTCATGGCGCGTCGGCAGGCCGTCGAGCAGTCCACCGGCGCCACCGGGCAGCACCTCGAGGGACGCCCGGCCGTATTCGCCGCGAAGACCTCGTCCGACCTCACCGCCCAGCTGGTGCGCGATCAACTGCGCCCCGTAGCAGATGCCGAGTATGGGGATCCCGAGGTCGAAGATGCCGGGGTCGAGGCGCGGGGCCCCCTCGACGTGCACGCTCTTGGGGCCACCCGACAGCACGAGGGCCACCGGCGCCCGCCGACTGATCTCCTCCACCGTGACGCGGTGCGAGACGATCTCGGAGTACACGTGGTGCTCGCGCACGCGGCGGGCGATCAGTTGCGCGTACTGGGCGCCGAAGTCGACCACCAGCACGGTGGGCCGGTCGGAGGGGGGTTGGACGGCAGCGCTCATGCGGCGCCGACACTAGTGCGACCGATCGCACACCTCCCCGGTGGCCCCGTGAGGGTGCGACGTGTGACGATGGGGGCGTGCGCCGCGTGTTGAGCCTGTGGATCGTTGCCGCCGCCGTATCGCTGGTACCGGCGACGTGGCCCGAGGTGGCGGATGCCGTACCCCTGGCGGCCCCCAGCCAGGAGTCCGGCGACGACGGCGCCCCCGATGACGGCTACGACCTGGTGCGCCCGCCGAGCGAGTGCATCGGCTTCCTGCCCAAACCCGACTGCGGGCGCCAGCCGGTGGACGCCGGCGACCGGGGAGGTCCACTGCAGTACCTGACCTTCGGTGTGATCTTGGCCGGACTGGCGTTCATCTTCACGGTGGTGTTCCGGAAGGTGATCCAGGCCGACCGCACCAAGGCTGCCGAGGCCTACGCCGTCGAACGCTCGCGCGAAGCCGTCGTCACGACGGCACCAGCCGATCCGAACACCACGCCACCGTCGCACTGACCAGGGCGTGGGGTGCCTCCCAGGGCACGAAGTGGCCGCAGTCGCGCAGGAGGAACGGCCCCACGTGCCGGTCGAACACGGCGGCAGCCATGCGATCGAACGCCGGTGGCACCACGTGGTCGCTGGGGCCGTACAGCACCAGCGTCGGCGTGTGGGTGTTGCGCCCGATGAAGGCCGGCGCGGCACGGGCGGCGGCATCGAACACCGACTCGTAGGCACCGAAACCCGCTCGGAGGTGTTCGGCGTCGCTGAAGGGCTCCACATGGAAGGCGACCACCTCGGGATCGCTGAACGCACCCGGGTGCGCCCAGAAGCGACTGGTGTAGAAGGTCGCCACGTATCGCCGCCGCATCTCGGGCGTCGTCAGCTCGGCCGCCAACCCCTCGGCGTCACGCCCCTGGCGCAGGAAGTAGTCGGTCGACTCGACCGGGCTGCGGGTCCCCGCCAGATGTCCCATGCGCTCGCTGTCGAAGGGCAGAGGGCTGTTGAACAGGACCATCCGGTCCACCCAGTTCGGGTGCCGCAGTGCCAGATCCTGAATGACGGGGCCACCGAGGTCGCCGCCCACCAGCACCACGCGGTCGTGCCCCAGCACATCGTGCACCAGGGCGTACAGGTCGAGGGCGTGGCTGGCCACATCGTGAAACCCGTCGGAAGCCACGTCGCTGTCACCGAAGCCCCGAAGGTCGGGCACGATCACCTCGAACCCCGCCTTCGCCAACGGCTCGATGACCCGCCAGAACACCCGCTTGGTCTCGGGCCACCCGTGGACGCACACCAGGGGCACACCTCCCCGTCCCTCGTGCACGAACGCCACCGAGTTGCCGCGGGGACGGGCACGGTGGATCGCGAAACGTTCGGGGTCGCAATCGGGCCTGGTCATGGTGGCGCAGCGTAGGTTGCTGTCATGAGCGCAGGCGCACATCCGCCCGGGCACGATGACGAAACCGTCATGGGCCATGCCGTGAGCCTCGCTGCACAGGTGCGGCGCAGCACCTCGCCCAACCCGTGGGTCGGTTGCGTGATCCGCACGGCCGACGGCCGCTGGTTCGACGGCGCCACCGAACCTCCGGGCGGGCGCCATGCCGAGCGGGTGGCCCTCGACGCCGCCGCAGCAGCGGGTGCCGACACCGCCGGGGCCCACGTGTGGTGCACCCTGGAACCCTGCAGCCATCACGGTCGCACGCCGCCCTGTGCCGATGCCCTGGTCGCCGCCGGCGTGTCCCGGGTGGTGGTGGCGCTCGGCGACCCCGACCCGCAGGTGGCGGGTGGGGGCCTGGCTCGTCTGTCGCAGGCCGGTGTCGAGGTGATCGCCGGTGTGGCCGCCGCCTCGGTGGCGGACCAACTGGCGCCCTACCTGCACCATCGGCGCACGGGCCGACCCTTCGTCGTTCTCAAGATGGCCGCCAGCCTCGACGGGCGCACGGCAGCGGCGGACGGCTCGAGCCGCTGGATCACCGGCGAGACCGCGCGCCGCGAGGTCCACCGCCTAAGGGCCGACAGCGACGCCGTGATCGTGGGTGCCGGCACGGTGCGGGCCGACGACCCCGAGCTCACCACCCGGCTCGTGGAAGGCCCCGATGCCCGGCGAGTGGTGCTGGGCACCGCACCCGTCGGTGCCCGGGTGCACCCCTGCCTCGAGTGGCAGGGCCCTCTGGATGACCTCCTCGCCCACCTCGGCGCCGAGGGTGTACTCCAGGTGCTCGTGGAGGGTGGTGCCCGCGTGGCGGCCGACTTCCATCGCGCCCGCCTGGTCGATCGCTACGTGGTGCACCTCGCCCCGGCCTTCATGGGGGGCGACGACGGGGCAGCCGTGTTCTCGGGGCTCGGTGCCACCACCATCGGCGGCATGTGGCGGGGTCGCCTGGTCTCGGTGCGCCCGTTGGGTGACGACCTCGAGGTCATCGTCGAACCTCAGTGACCGCCGTCGACGACCCGGTCGATGAGACCCCGCAGAATGCGGCCCGTCGCCCCCCAGACGGTCTCGTCATCCAGTTCGAAGAAATGCAGTTCGTGGTCGTCGGGAGGCTGGCCCCACCACTCGCTGCGGTACGTGTCGGCACGGGTCAGGTCCACGAGCGGCACCGAGAACACACGGTCCACCTCGCCGGGGCTGATCGTCCAGTCGGTGGGACGCGCGCACCGTGCCACGACGGGCACGATGAAACTGGAACTCACCCAGGTCGACACCGGGTCCAGACCTCCCAGCACCTCGACGTGCCGACGGTCGAGGCCGATCTCCTCCTCGGCCTCGCGCAGGGCCGCCTCCACGATCGTCTCGCCGGGATCCACGCGCCCGCCCGGAAAGCTGACCTCACCCCGGTGATGGCGGAGATGGCGCGCCCGCCGGGTGAGCACCACCTCGCACCCCTGGTCCCCGTCGATGAGGGCCACGAGGACAGAGGAGGCACGGGCACCGGGGAAGGGGGGCTCGAGGGGGCCGACCGGGACCGGACGGGTGGCCCCGACGACCGCCTCGGGTCGGCGCAGCGGCTCGACCCGCTCTGCGGACCAGTCCGGCCGATCGCCGAGGCGCCATACGTCGGGGCGCGGGATGTGTTGGTCACCGCCGGAGCGACCCGACCAGCCCTGTACCACGACCCACGTACCAGGCGAGCGCTCGTTCAGGCCGCCGGGACCCAACCGTTGTCGCGCAACTCCCGCAGCACGTCGGGCAATCCGGCCGTCTTCAGATTGGCCAGCACCTTGCCGGGGCTCTGCTCGCCGCGCTCCCACTCCTCCCAGGCGTTGATGAGCTTGCTCAGATCGGGGGCAGGACGCTCGAAGGACATGGGCGAAGGTTACCGGCGCGCCCGCCAGGCCTTCACGCCCTCCCCGGCCAGTCGACCGGCCCTGCGACCGACCTCCTCGGCCCGATCCCCCGGGGTGTCGGCGAGGTTCGACGCCCGACCACGACGCTGTGCAGCGCGTTCCTGACGGGTCTCGTAGCGGGTGTACCGGGCCACGAAGCCCAGCACCACGGCGAAGGCGGCCAGCACGAAACGCATCGAGGTGTCCACCCCGGGCAGCAAGGCGCCCACCACCAGTCCGGCGATCAACACCACGTCGAGCACCCGGTGCACACGGCGCCCCAGGAATGAGAACGCGCTCAACGGTCCTCGCACCACGGCGGTGTTCACGACGATGAGCCCTCCCGCCAGGCCGGGCACCCACGGCTCGGCGGCCTGGAGGCCCTGCGCTATCAGCGACACGCCCACCAGATACTCGGCTGCCTGATGCAGCCAGAAGGGTCGGCGGGCGCGTTCGGCCTTGGGCACCTGCTCAGTGTGCACGGCGGTGCGCCCTACCACCAACCGGGCCCCACACGCGCGTGACCCGGGCGCAGGGCCCGGGTCACGACAGGTCAGGTGTTCGGCTTCAGATGATGGTCACATCATGCCGGGCATGCCACCCATGCCGGGCATGCCACCACCACCACCACCGGCGGGTGCTGCCGGTTCGGGCTTGTCGGCCACCAGGCATTCGGTGGTCAGCACCAGCGCGGCGATCGATGCGGCGTTCTGAAGAGCCGCACGCGTCACCTTGGCGGGATCGATGATGCCCTGCTTGACCAGGTCGACGATCTCGCCGGTCGCCGCGTTCAGGCCCATCGAGCCGGTCTCGGACTCGACCCGCTGCACCACGAGGGCGCCTTCCATGCCAGCGTTCACGGCTATGTTGCGCGCCGGGGCGGTCAGCGAGTCCCACACCAGGCGGGCACCCGTTGCCTCGTCGCCGGTCAGCGACTCGACGACGGCCGCCACGGCGGGGCGCGAGCGGATCAACGCCGTTCCGCCTCCGGCGACGACGCCTTCCTCGATGGCGGCGCGAGTGGCCGACACGGCGTCCTCGATGCGGTGCTTCTTCTCTTTGAGCTCCACCTCGGTGGCGGCGCCGACCTTGATCACGGCCACACCACCGGCCAACTTGGCGAGGCGCTCCTGCAGCTTCTCACGGTCCCAGTCCGAGTCGGTGTTGTCGATCTCGGCCTTGATCTGGTTGATCCGGCCGACGAGGTCGTCGGACGAGCCGGCGCCATCGACGATGGTGGTCTCGTCCTTGGTGATCACCACGCGCTTGGCCCGACCCAGCAGGTCCATCGTGACGTTCTCCAGCTTGAGACCGACCTCCTCGCTGATCACCTGGCCACCGGTCAGGATGGCCATGTCCTGCAGCATCGCCTTGCGGCGGTCACCGAAGCCGGGGGCCTTGACGGCTGCCGACGAGAACGTGCCCCGGATCTTGTTGACCACCAGTGTGGCCAGGGCCTCACCCTCGATGTCCTCGGCGATGATGACGAGGGGCTTTCCGGTCTTCATGACGGCCTCGAGGGCCGGCAGGATGGTCTGTACCGAGGAGATCTTCCCCGAGTGCAGCAGCAGGTAGGGCTCCTCGAGCACGGCTTCCTGACGCTCGGCATCGGTGACGAAGTACGGGGACAGGTAGCCCTTGTCGAACAGCATGCCCTCGGTGAAGTCGAGTTCGATCCCGAAGGTGTTGGACTCCTCGACGGTCACCACACCGTCCTTACCCACCTTGTCGATGGCGTCGGCGATCACCGCACCGATGGCAGGGTCGGCTGCCGAGATGGTGGCGACGCTGGCGATGTCGCTCTTGTCGTCGACCTCGCTCGCCTGGGCCTTGATGGCCTCGACTGCGGCAGCGACGGCCTTTTCGATACCGCGCTTCAGGCCCATCGGGTTGGCGCCGGCGGCGACGTTTCGCATGCCGATGTGCACCATGGCCTGAGCGAGCACCGTGGCGGTGGTCGTCCCGTCACCGGCGACGTCGTTGGTCTTGGTCGCCACTTCCTTGACGAGCTGAGCCCCCATGTTCTCGAACGGGTCCTCGAGCTCGATCTCCTTGGCGATCGACACACCGTCGTTGGTGATGGTCGGGGCGCCCCACTTCTTGTCCAGCACCACGTTGCGGCCCTTGGGACCCAGGGTCACCTTGACGGCATCGGCCAGTTTGTTGACGCCGGCCTCGAGTGCGCGGCGTGCTTCTTCGTCGAACTTGATCAGCTTGGCCATCGTTACGTCACTTCTCCACGATGGCGAGGACGTCGCGGCTGTTCAGGATCAGCAGGTCGGCACCGTCGATGGTGACTTCCGTGCCGCCGTACTTCGAGTAGAGCACGACATCGCCGACGTTGATGTCGAGGGGGAAATGCTCACCCTCGTCGTCGCTCCAGCGGCCGGGTCCCACGGCCAGGACGGTGCCCTGCTGGGGCTTCTCCTTGGCGGTGTCGGGGATCACCAGGCCGGACGCAGTGCGCTCCTCGGCCTCGTTGGGCTTGACGACGATACGGTCATCGAGGGGCTTGAGGTTCATGGGTGCAGCCTCCATTGGCTCGTTGCACAGTGGATTGAGGGGAAAACATCCCGGTTAGCACTCGAGATGTGCGAGTGCCAGGCTACGGCATGACGATGCCGCTAGCAAACACGAACGGCGAGCGCTAGCGCAGGGCGGACAGGGCGACACCGGCCGCGGCGAGCATCGCGGCAGTCGGTGCGAGCGGTAGGCCCACGACGTTGCTGACGCTTCCCTTCACCTGGTCCACCAGAACCCCGCCCGCTCCCTGCAGGGCGTAGGCGCCAGCCTTGTCGAAGGGTTCGCCCGTCGCCAGGTACCACTCGAGCAACTCGACGGTGACGGGCACGAACGTGACCAGGGTGGTCACGACGCGGTGGTGCACCTGGTCGGGGGTTCGGACCACGACCGCCGTGTGCACCCGATGCGTGCGGGCGGACAGCGAACGCAGCATGGCGCGAGCGTCGTCGAGATCGGTCGGTTTGCCCAGGATCCGGCCGTCCAGATCCACGGTGGTGTCGGCAGCGAGGACCACCGTGCCGGGCCGCAGGCTCGCGACGACCGACGCCTTCAGGTGGGCGACGCGCTGCACGTAGGCCGTGGGGTCCTCGCCGATGACGGGCGTCTCGTCGACGTCGGCGGGGACCACCTCGGGTGTCAGGCCCATCTGCGCCAACAGGTCGCGCCGCCGGGGCGATGCCGACGCCAGCACGAACGCAGGGACGCGGCTCACCGGTCAGCCCCCCGAGAGATGCGACAGGTCACCATCCACGGGCGGCGTGGCGTCGTCGAGATCGTCGAGGTAGCCCTCGGGCAGCGCCACCCTGATGGGACCATTGGTGTGGCCCCGACGGATGCGCTCCCCGCCCTCGACCAGCGCGGCAGAGGGATCGAGAAGCGCCAGCAGGTCATCGAGTTCGGCACGGGTCGACACCTGGCTCAGCCGGCGGCGGGCCTCCGGGCCCACGGGGTATCCGGTGAGGTACCACGACGTGTGCTTGCGGAAGTCGCGCATGGCATGCGACTCGCCGAGGTGGGTCGACAGCAGGGCGGCATGGTCGGCCATGACCTGCATCACCTCACCCAGCGCTGGGGACCGGGGCACGGGTCGGCCGGCGAACGCAGCGGTCAACTGCCCGAACAGCCAGGGGCGCCCCAGACAGCCGCGGCCCACCACCACACCGTGGCACCCGGTGGCCCGCACCATGGCCAGCGCATCCGAGGCCTCCCAGATGTCGCCGTTGCCCAGAACGGGCACACCCTCGACGGCGGCGACCAGTTCGGCGATGGCCTCCCAGCGGGCCTCGCCGGCGTAGTGCTGCTCGGCGGTCCGGGCATGCAGTGCCACGGCGGCCACACCCTCCTCGGCGCCGATCCGACCGGCATTCAGGTGGGTGAGCAGCCCATCGTGCAGGCCCATGCGGAACTTCATGGTCACCGGGACGCCCCCCGGCTCGGCACCCCGGACCGCTGCCCTGACCACCGCCCGGAGCAGGTTCGGCTTGACCGGAACCGCCGCTCCACCGCCGCGGCGGGTCACCTTGGCAGCAGGGCACCCGAAGTTGAGGTCGATATGGTCCACGCGCCCGCCGTCGACCAGACGCCGAACCGCCTCACCCACCATCCTCGGGTCGCTGCCGTACAACTGCAGACTGCGCGGTCGCTCGTCGGGGCCGAAGGTGACCATGCGCGCCGTCTTGGGGTTCCCATGGACGAGGGCGGCTACCATCACCATCTCGTTCACGTACAGCAGACCCGGCCCGAACCGCCGGCACAGGGCACGGAACGGTGCGTTGGTCACGCCCGCCATCGGGGCCAGCACCACCGGCGCCGCCAGTTCGTGGGGCCCGATGCGCAAGGGAGCGACCTTCACCTGCACGCTGCTCGACGCTACCGGCACGGGCCGGGCGCGTCCGGCAGGACGCCCCTGAGGTCAGTCGATGAGAGGGAGACGCAGGTTCGGCACCGCCCCGGCATCCAGTGGCGTCGGTCCGTCGCTGCGCAGTCGGTGCCACCCCGCCGAGGCGATCATGGCAGCGTTGTCGGTGCACATGGCGCGTCCGGGGAGCAACGTGCGGCGGCCGTCGGCGGCGCCGGCGGCGGCGAACCGTTCCCTGAGCAGCGAGTTGGCCGCCACGCCACCACCCAGGGCCATGGCGTGGGCGCCCATCTGGTCGGCGGCGCGCCTCGCCTTGGCCACCAGCACGTCGACGACCGCCGCCTGGAACGAGGCCGCCACATCGGCAGAGGACACGTCGGGGTGTTTGCGCACGTGGTTCACGACCGACGTCTTCAGACCGCTGAACGACACGTCCAGACCCTCGTGCAACATCGCCCGGGGAAACGGGATCGCCTCGGGGTCACCCTGGCGGGCGAGGGCGTCGATCGCCGGACCACCGGGGTAGCCCAGACCGAGGAACCGGGCGACCTTGTCGAAGGCCTCTCCTGCGGCGTCGTCGATCGTGCTCCCGAGCAGTCGGTACCGACCGTGATCACGCATCTCGACGAACATCGTGTGCCCACCCGACACCAGGAGCACCATCAGGGGCAGTTCGAGGTCGGGTTCCTCGAGCAGTGCCGCATAGAGATGCGCCTCCATGTGGTTCACGCCGATGAAGGGCACCCCCCAGGTCAGAGCGAGTGCCTTGGCCGCCGACACGCCCACCAGCAGGGCGCCGATCAGACCGGGTCCCACCGTGGCAGCGACCGCATCGATACGCCGTTCGTCGACCCCCGCCTCGACGATCGCCCGGGCGATCACCGGGTTCAACACGTCCAGATGGGCGCGGCTCGCTATCTCGGGCACCACGCCGCCGTACTGGGCGTGCAGGTCCACCTGGGTGGAGACCACCGATGACACCACGTCATGGGGACCCATCACGACCGCCGCAGCAGTTTCGTCGCAACTGGTCTCGATACCGAGCACCATGGTGGAGTCGTCGACGGTCACGTCGGCCCCCGTCGCTCGGCCTCGGCGAGTCGCCGGGTCATCTCGTCACCAGCCAGGTCATGGCACCACATGACGAGGGCGTCGTCGGTGTTCTCGTAGTAGCGGGCGCGTATACCCGACGGCGCAAACCCGAACTGGCGGTACAGCGCCTGCGCGGCGGTGTTGGTCACGCGCACTTCGAGGGTCATGGCGTCACAGCCGGCGCGCAGCGCAGCACCGATCAGATGCACCAGCACGGCCCGGCCGATACCTCGGCGGTGCCGTTGCGGGTCGACGGCGATGTTCGTCACATGTGCGCTGTCGTCGGTGAACATGATGCCGCCGTATCCGACGACGCGTCCGTCGAGGATCGCCACCACGTAATGGCGGGCTCCGTCACGGGCCTGGGTCAGTTCCGAGGCGAACACCCCCGGGGTCCACGGCCGGGGATAGACCTGGTTCTCGATGGCGAGCACCTGGCGGAGATGACGGCGCCGCAGCGGTTCGATGACGAGTTCAGCGGGTTCGACACCCTGGCGAGCCTTCCGTTGCATGAGTGTCACGAGCCGGCGCTCCGAGTCGTCCAGTTGATCTGTGCATCGGGCGCACGCAGGTACAGCGGCGCCAGTTCCCACGGATTGACCCAGTCCTCGCGCAGCGCCTTGGCGTGGGCCAGTTGCACCAACGCCGACGCCGACGGATACTGCATGGCCTCGTCGGCGAGATCGCAGCGACCGGCCTCGCGCAGGCGGGCCGCATGGACCCGGGCGCCATCACCCACCAGCAACGGTGGCGTCGGTGCGGCGATCACCTCCGCCAACAGATCGTCATACGTGCCGACCATCGGCTCACTGCACCGCTGAACTCCCCCGGGAACCGGCCGGTAGAACGCGAAGTACAACTCGCCGCGCCGGGCGTCGATCACCGAGGCGATCTCACCGTGAGCATGGCGCAACGGGTACGCAAGGAGGTCCAGGCTCGACAGACCGATGACGGGGATGCGCAATGCCTGTGCCATCGCCTTGGCAGTGGCCAGACCGACCCGCATTCCCGTGAACAGTCCCGGACCGACATCGACGGCGATGACGCCCAACTCCGCCACGGCCACATCGCACTGCCGGCACAGCTGCTCGATCATCGGCGCCAGCAACTCGGCGTGCTGGCGGGGTCTCGATATCTCGAACGCTCCCAACACGCCGGCATGGTGGCCCAGCGCCACACCGACCTGATCGGTCGCGGTCTCGATGCCCAGGATCAGCACGTCACGCCGCCGAGCCGTGACCGTCGGTCGTCCAGGTCTCCAGTCGGCGTCGCAACGAGTCCCAGCGCGAGCCCCACGTCCTGCCCGCCGGTCGCAGGGCCAGGTGCCGGACGTGGTCGACCTCACTGTCGATCACCAGACCGATCTCCAGGTGATCGCCCCACAGGCCGCTCACGACGTCACCCCACTCGACCAACAGCACCCCGTCGTCGGCGACCAGTTCCCCCAACGCCAGGTCGGCGATCTCGGACAGTCGGTCCAGCCGGTACAGATCGGCGTGGTGCAGGGTGAACCGCGGCGTGTCGTAGCTGTGCACCAGGGTGAACGTCGGCGAGGTCACCGCCTCCTCGACCCCCAACGACCGGGCGAACCCCTGCGTGAACGCCGTCTTGCCCGCACCCATGTCACCGGCGAGCACGATGACATCACCGGCGCGCGCCATCGAGGCGACGATCGACGCGATGGCCCAGGTGTCATCGACGGAGGAGGCTCGCAGGTGCAACATGAATAGTCCCCGATGCTACTGATCGGCCCCGACCCAGCGCCTGGGCACCCTGGCGCTGATGCCACAGACGATCTCGTAGGGGATGGTCCCGAGCCGTTCGGCCCACTCCTCGGGTCGCACGACCTCATCACCCTGCCGACCGAGCAGGATGACCTCGTCGCCCACCGCAACCTCGTCGTCCCCGCAGTCGACCATCAACTGGTCCATGGTGACCACCCCGAGGATCCGACGGCGGCGACCGCCGATCAGCACCTCGCCCCCGGTGAACGCCAGTCGGCGGGGCACCCCGTCGGCGTAGCCGAGCGGCACGGTCGCCACGACGGTGGGGCGCTCGAGCACCGATCGCCACCCGTAGGACACACCCTCTCCGGCGCCGACCCTCTTGGCCATCGACACGCGCGACCGCAGCGTCAAGGCCGGGCGCAGTTCGCCGCACAGATGCGCGACACCCGGCCCCGGTTCGATGCCGTACAGGGCGATGCCCACCCGGACCAGATCGGCGTGGGCATCCGGCCGGGCGAGCGCCGCCGCCGAGTTGCCCAGATGCCGTCGCACCCCGTGCGTGCCGGCTCCTCCCAGCGTCGCCACGGCGGCATCGAAGGCGGCGATCTGGCGAGAGGTGAGCTCATGGCCGGGGTCATCGGCGCAGGCGAAATGCGTGAACACGCCGTCGAGGCGCACGGCGGGGGCTGCCCCCGTCACGGCATCCACGATGGCGCAGGCCAGTTCGGGCGGCGCTCCGACCCGGTGCATCCCGGTGTCGATCTTGACCTGCACGGGCACATCGCTCAGGCCGAGGCGGCGAGCCACACGTTCGATGTCGAGCACCTGGTCCACAGCGTGCACGGTCAGCGTCAGCGACGCCTTCAGTGCCTGCTCGACCTGTTCCGCCGGCTGGGGACTGAGCACGAGCACCGGGGCCTGCAGACCGGCGAGGCGAAGTCGGGTTCCCTCCTCGACCAGCGCCACGCACAGTCCCTGGGCACCCGCCGCCAACGCCCGCCGGGCCACGGCGACATCACCGTGGCCGTAGGCATCGGCCTTCACGACCGCCCACAGTGCTGCCGGTGCGACCCGCCGGCGCAACCACTCCACGTTGTGGGCGATGGCACCGAGGTCGACCACGACCTCGGTCCAGCGCCCGGCGCCGGTCTCACCGCTCACGCAGGGCCTCCACCTCGGACGACACGGTCGCCAGGTGGGCCACCAGATCGCTGGCCACCAGACCCGCCGACGGCGCCCGACCCGCCGCGCTCGCGTGCAGCCAGGCAGCGGCGGCGGCGGCCTCGAAGGGTGCGACACCCCGGCACAGCAGTGCACCCACAACGCCGGCCAACACGTCGCCGGTACCGGCGGTGGCCAGGCGTTGATCGCCGGCACCCACCACCAGAGCATCTCCGGAGGGCTGGGCCACGACGGTGGTGGGACCCTTCAGCAGCACGACACACCCCAGGTCGTGGGCCAGTTGGCGTGCCGTCGCCAGGCGGTCCGGCCCCGGTCGGCGGCCGGTGAGCAACGCCACCTCGCCATCGTGGGGTGTGAGCACCGTGGGCGCCGTCCGCTGGCGCAGCAGATGCCGCACCCCCTCGGCATGCCAGGCGAGCGCGAACAGGCCGTCACCGTCGACGACCGCCGGTGTGGCGGCGGCCGCGATCAGTCGCCGGGCTTCCCGGGTCACCTCGTCGGCACGACCGATACCGGGACCCACCACCAACGCCCCGAAGCGGTCCAGACCACCCACCACCTGATCGGCCCAGGCGACCGGCGACAACGCCACGCCGACCACCTCGACGGGGCGGCCGGGATCGTCGAGCACACCCGGACTGGAGCAGTGCACCATGCCGGCACCACTTCGCATCGCCGCCGCGCAGACGAGTCGCGAAGCACCCAGCATGCCCGCACTGCCGGCCACGACCCGCACGGCGTGGCGCCACTTGTGGGCGTCCATCGCCCGCGGCGGGCACCACCGACTCACGTCGGCGGCATCGACGAGGTGCGCCGCAACGCCCGGTGTCGCCAGCCCTATGTCGGCGACCCGAACCGAGCCGGCGAGACGTGGCCCGGCACCGAACAACAGCCCCGGCTTCCATGCTGCGAACGTGACGGTGCGGGTGACGGCGCGCACCACCGGGCCCGCCTGACCGGTGAGGCCGTCGAGACCGCTGGGGAGATCCACCGCCAGCACCGGTGCCGCACCGGGATCAGGACTGTGCCAGGTTCCCCGGAAGCCGGTGCCGTACGCAGCATCGATCACCAGATCGACCGGTGGGAGCCGGGTGCCTTCCACCTCGCCGGCCTCACGTACCGCCACCGAGACACCCCGGGCTTCCAGGCGGCGGGCGGCAACCCGGCCATCCAGACCATTGGTCCCCCGACCGGCCACCACGAGCGCTCTACGCCCGTAGGCACCGCCCATCATGGCGAGGGCCTCGCGTGCGACGGCTCCCCCGGCACGTTCGATCAGGGTGGCCTCGGGCACCGGAGACTCGGCGTCGAAACGCCGCATCTCCTCAGGCGTCACGATGGGTTGCACGTCGGGCAGCGTAGAGGGCGGTGGCGGAGGGCTACGACGACCGCCTGGGCCACGGTGTCGGTATGGGTGAGCGATACCTGCAGGGCATCGACGCCGCGGTCGTCCATGAGTTTCCGTGCTGCGCCGGCGGCCATGAGCACCGGAGCACCCGATGGCGCACGATCGACCCAGAGGTCGTGGAAACCGAACGCCCCGAGACCCACGCCGAACGCCTTCATGGCCGCCTCCCGCGCGGCGAAGCGCGCCGCCAGGCCCGGTACGGGATCGACCCGGCGCGCCAGTGCGTCACGTTCCGATGCGGTGAACAGTCGCTGCAGCATGGAGGGCGTGCGCTGCAGGCTGCGGCGGAACCGGGCGATGTCGACAGCATCGAGTCCGACGCCCACCACGACTCCCTCGTCGGCGACGGGAACCGGGTCGGATTCAGTGCCGCCAGTGATCGGCCACCTCGGATATGGGCAGGGTCAACAGGTCGAGGGTCGTCACCTCGGCCAGTCGATCGTCCCGGAAGGCGCCCTCGGTCTCGGTCACCCAGTCGACCAGGCGGTCGTAACGGTGGTCGTACCCCACCAGGACCGAACGCGCGACGGGCGCCGTCAGGCGCTCGTGGAAGCGGACGTGCATCAGCGTGAGTCCGGTCGCCTGCCCGCCCTTGACCTCGGGCACGATGATCACCGGGCGCCCGTCGCGACGCCCCCGGGCGACCAGCACCTCCCTCTCGGCGGCGACCCGGCGCTTGGTTCCCTGCAGACGCGGGTCATCGTCCACCCGGGACGGAACCTCGCGGGCGAGACCCCCGCGGTCGACCACCGCGATCGAGGCGTGTTCGCCCGTCGGGTCGCCCTCGATCGAATAGCGGATGTAGCCGGTCACAGCCGCCACGGCGGGGTCGAGGTCGGCGAGCACCTTCAACGTCCTGTAGGCCAGGCGGTCGCGTGCGGCGCCCGCCGTCAGCACAGCCTGCACCAACGCACGGTCGAGCACACCCTCGTCACTGCGAGAGATACCCACGGTGACCGTCTTGGCCTGATGCTTGATGGCATCGACCGGCCTCGTCAACTCCTCGATGGCGCGCGTCAGTGCCGTCGCCAACTCGTCGATCACCCGGGCAGGGCCGGCTATGTCGGTCACGTCGTCGGTCTCGCCGCGACGCACGCCCCGGTCGACCAATGCCGTGAGCCTTCCCACGAGGCGCACCGCCGTCGAGGCCTCCAGATGCCCGTCGTACCGGCCGGTGGCCAGTGCGTCGAGGAACCGGCGTCCCGGTTCGACGGCTGCGACCCGTACTTCGGCCAACGCGTCATCGGCCGAGCCGGCGTGTTCGGCGGCGCGCTCGATGTCCTGGCGGATCTCGCGCAGGGGACGCGCCGACGCGTCGATGGCCCGCGCCGCCTCGTAGCCGAACAGGTGCCCGACCATGGCGCTGGGCACGAAGGCGAGCGCCGGGTCCACGACGGGGACCGGGAGCACGGCCGATGCGGCGCCGAAACGTTCCTCGCCCTCGCTGGCGATCACGATCGGTACCGCCTTGTGCGCCCGGTAGATCGCCACTTCCTTGGCAACGTCGTCGGCGTTTGAGCCCACGAGACCGGCTGCGCAGACGAGGATCATCGGCTCACTGGACAGATCGATGTGCTTCTTGTCCTCGATCACATCGCAGGCGATCGACTTGTAGCACAACTCGCTCAACTTGATCCTGATCTCCTGGGCCGCGACGAGGTTGGGGCCACTGCCCACGATCGCCCAGTGCCGGCGAGGCGGGGCGAAACGATCGGCGACCGCTGCGATCTCGGCGCGCCTCGTCAGGACCTTGCGCAGCACATCGGGCAAGTCGCGCAACGATGCCAACAAGGCGCTGCGCCGCGCGGCGCCGTCGATGCCGCAGTGCTCGGCGACGGCACAGGCCACCAGCACACCAGCAGCCACCTGGGCGTAGAACGCCTTCGTCGAGGCGACGCTCATCTCCACATCGCGCCCGTCGGAGGTGTACACCACACCGTGGGCCTTGTCGGTGAGATCGCTGCCCCGGCGGTTCACGATGGCGATCACCGTGGCGCCGCGCGCTCGGGCGAGGTCGACCGTGCGGTTCGTGTCGGTGGTGGTGCCGCTCTGCGACACGGCGATGACGAGGGCGTCGCTCATGTCGAGCCGCAGACCGAACCCCGACAACTCCGTCGCCGTCGTCGCCGTCACCTGCAGGCGACCCGCCGACAGTTCGGACAGGATTGCCGCTGTGCTCCGGCCTGCGGCGGCGGCCGTTCCCTGTCCGATCACCACGACCCGATTCAGGCGGCCCGCTGCCAACGCCTCGCGTACGTGACCCGGCAACGATGCCTCCCCCAGCGAAACCGTCCACAGGCCGTCCCGCTGCAGCAGGCGGCCACGCAGTGTCTTGTGGAGGCTGACGGGGGCCTCACTGATCTCCTTGAGGAGGAAGTGCGGGGCGTCGCCCCGATCGATGTCGCGCGTGGTCACCTCCGCGGTCACCACCTCGTGCGGTTTCCAGGGGAGTTCGGTGCCGTCGTAGGCAAGGCGCCTGATCCCGGTGAGATCGCCGGCTGCCGCGGCATCGAGCACGACCACCTGGCCCCGGCTCGACGGGCGCTCGGGATCAGCCGGGGTCTCGCCGTCCAGTCGCACGTAGCGCGCCGTCTCCTCCACCAGCCCGTACGGCTCGCTGGCGACGATGAACGCATCCTCGGCCAACCCGACATAGAGGGCCTGGCCGCTTCCGTGCTGGGCGAGCAGCATCTGCTCGGGGTGTTCCGCCGCGGCCGCCGCGATGGCCACCGACCCCTCGAAACCAGCCACCGAGCGGCGGAAGGCCTCGACGAGGGGCAACTGCGCTGCGGTCCGGGCCACCAGCGTCGGGATCACCTTGGCGTCGGTGGTGATGGGTCCCGGCACGCAGAGGGCGTGTAGCGCCTTCAGATCGGCGTGATTGTCGACGTCTCCGTTCAGTGCCGCCACCACGTAGGGGCGCTGCAGATGCCCGGCATCGTCCTCGTCACTGTTCACCGGATGGGCATTGGGCTCGCTGATGATGCCGACACTGGCCCACCGGGTGTGGGCCATCACGGCCACCCTGGATGCGGGGTGCGACAGTGCACGGCGCAACAGTTCGTCCTCCCGGACGGCCCTGCGGATGACAGCCGTGTTGTCGCCCAGTTCACCGATCTCGGCAGCCGCCTTGTAGACGAAACTCAGGGCGCCGGCGCGCCAGCGAATGGAACCCGAGACGAACAACGGGTCGTGTCCGCGCGAGGCGAGGTGCTGCGCCAGCATTGCGTCGCCGTCACCTAGACCGTGGTTCCACACCAGCACGTGCAGGCCTGCCGAGTCGCGCCCCCGCACCTCCAGCCGATCCAACGCCGACAGGGCCTGCTGGATGGCGAGATAGCCCGCCAGTCCCGACGTGTCGCGGGTGGGTCCCGCAAGGTCCTCCACGGCACGGGCGGTGCGAAGACGATCGCGGCGCAGAGCCCACAGTGGGTCGAGCAGTGCCGCCACGGTACGCGCCCCCGCCTCGACCGCTGCTGCATCGAGATCGCCCGACGAGTCGAGCCTCCGCTCCAGGTCGGCGGCCAACGCATCGAGCCGGTCCAGTCGTGCCACCATTCCGGCGACGAAGGCCGGCCGGGAGACTAGGGCGAGCAGGCCGGGCACGCCTTTCAACTCGTTGTCGACCCCGCGCAGCAGCGACGCCATGCGGGCGGGATCACCGGCGCTGGCGACGGCCTCGTCGAGCGAGGCCAGCAGATCGCCCTCGGCGGGCGTCGGCCGGGCCGACGGGCGGCTCACGATGGCGACGATCCCGCACATGGTCGGGAAGGCTACCCAGGATGGAACTCAGGCCGTGGCGCAGTCGGCGATGCGCCGGGCCTCGGCGGCCAGGTGATCGGCCACGGAGCGGGCTCGTGCCTCATCGTCGGCCTCGACCATGATCCGCACCAGTGGCTCGGTGCCGCTGGGCCGCACCAGCACGCGGCCGTCGTCACCCAGTTCCGCCTCCGCCACTGCGACGGCGGCACCGAGGGCATCGGCCACGTCGAGCGACTGTCCGGGCGTGACCGGAACGTTCACCAGTATCTGGGGCATGGTCGACATCACCTCGGCGGCCAGGTCGGCGAGCGGTCGCTCCCTACGCCGCACCAGTTCGGCGATCAGCGCACCCGCCAGCAGTCCGTCGCCCGACGGCATGAGATCGCGATGGATGATGTGGCCGCTCTGTTCTCCTCCCAGGACCGACCCGCTTCGCTCCATCGCCTCGAGCACCTGGCGATCCCCGACCGCCGTGGTGATCACATCGATGCCCAGGGCCCTCATCGCCCGATGGAACCCCTGGTTCGTCATGACCGTGACCACGACACCGGAACGGGAGAGCCGCCCGCGCTGCGCACGGTCGGCGGCGCAGAGGGCGATGAGACGGTCCCCGTCGACCACCTGCCCACGATCGTCCACGGCAATCACGCGGTCCCCGTCGCCGTCGAAGGCCAGCCCCAGATCGGCGCCCCGTGCGGGAACGATCGCCGCCAGCGCCTCGGGATGGGTGGCGCCGCAGTCGTGGTTGATCCCGGTGCCCTGTTCCGAGGCGAAACAGAGGTCGACCTGGGCTCCCAGTCGCTCGAGGACCACCGCCGCCACCGGGCCCATGGAACCGTTGGCGGCGTCGACGGCGATGCGCAGACCCGTCAGCGCACCCGGCCCCACCGCCTCGACCAGTGCCTCGACGTACCGGACGCGTCCATCGGGACGTGTCGAGATGGTCCCCACCGCGGCGATACCGACGGGCGACGTCGCGACCTCACGAGGCTCCCAGTGCTCGATCGCCCGTTGCTGAGCGTCGTCCAGTTTCCGGCCACCGGCGGCGAAGAGCTTGATGCCGTTGTCCCACCACGGATTGTGCGACGCCGTCACCATCGCGGCGCCCACGTGCTCCTGACGGGCCAACCACGCCACGGCCGGCGTGGGAACGACACCGAGCAACTCGACGTCGACACCACCTGCAGCCAGACCTGCCGCCAGTGCGGCCTCGAGCGCAGACCCGGAGGGTCGGGTATCTCGGCCGACCACGACCCGTTGCACGTTCAGTATCTCTGCCGCGGCGCGCCCGAGGGACAGGACCGCCTCGGGCGTCAGTTCCGTGATCGCACGGCCCCGCACACCATCGGTGCCGAAGCGCACCGGCATGGTGCCCTCGTCGCCGTCAGCGCTTGGTGAACTGAGGAGCCTTACGGGCCTTCTTGAGTCCGTACTTCTTGGACTCTTTCCGGCGGGAGTCACGGGTGAGCAGGCCCGCCTTCTTCAGCGTGCCGCGGCTCTCGGGATCGAGTTCCACGAGCGACCGTGCAATCGCCATGCGCAGTGCACCCGCCTGGCCGGCGACGCCGCCGCCCACGATCGAGGCGTCGATGTCGTAGGCCTCGAGGGTGTCGGTGGCCCGCAGGGCCTCGGTCACCGTCATGCGCTGCATCGCCGTGGGGAAGTAGTTGTCGAAGGTGCGACCGTTCACGGTGATGGTGCCCGAACCCGGGCGCAAGCGTGCGCGTGCGACCGACTCCTTGCGACGTCCGGTGGTCTGCGTGAGGGGCTTGGTGGCCACGATCTGTACTCCTGTGGTGACGTCGTCAGCGGGCCCGGGCGTGGGCGATGGTCATCGGGGCGGGACTCTGGGCACTGTGCGGGTGCTCGGAGCCCGCATAGACCTTCAGTTTCTTGATCTGCTGGCGGCCCAGAGGCCCCTTGGGCAACATGCCCCGAACCGACATGCGCACCGCATCGGCCGGCTTGCGATCGAGCAGGTGCTGGTAGGTCTCGGACTTGAGCCCGCCCGGGTAGCCGCTGTAGCGGTACACCATGGCCCGCTGCGCCTTACCCGAGGTGAGCACCACCTTGTCGGCGTTGATGATGATCACGTGATCACCTGTGTCGATGTGGGGGGCGAACGTGGCCTTGTGCTTGCCGCGCAGTACACGAGCCACTTCGGTACACAGTCTGCCGAGCACCATGCCCTCGGCGTCGACGACGTGCCAGGCTCGCTGAATCTCGCTGGCCTTCGGGGTGTAAGTCCGCATCAGATCTTCCGTCTCACTGGTCGTGGCCCGCTTCTGCGAATCGTCGCAACGCTGCGGGAGAGAACCCCGAGAGGATACGGGCATCAGGCCCGAAACGGCAAACTTCCGTCGGGATCGGGCGGATAACCCACTTCCCACAGGCACAGGCCGTGCGGCGGCGCCACCTGTCCTGCAGCCGCGCGGTCGCGCGCCCTCAGGATCTGCAGGACATCGCTCGGCCGCCGCCGCCCAGTGCCGACCTCGACCAGGGTCCCCACGATCGAGCGCACCATCTGGTGGCAGAACGCCGTACCCGTGATCTCGAACTGCAGCACGCCGCGGCGGTCCGACTCAGTCGGCTCGCTGTCCCCCATGTCATGCCACGTCGTGTCGAGCACCCGGCGTACGAGGGTGGCCCCTGGGTCTCCCTTGGGCCGCCGGCAGAACGACGCGAAGTCGTGCTCCCCCACCAGCGCGTCGCTGGCAAGGCGCAGTGCGGTCAGCGACAGCGGCTGCTCCACATGCCACGTAGTCCCGGCACTGAACGGATCGGGGGCCTCCCGGTTCACGATCGTGTACCGATAGCGGCGCCACAACGCCGAGAACCGCGCGTCGAAGTCCTGCGGCGCCCACTCGGCGGCACGCACCACCACTCGCGGCGCGCACTGGGCATTGACCCTGCGGACCACATGGGACAGGTCCGTCGACACGGGGACATCGCACGAGACCACCTGACCCCACGCATGCACCCCTGCGTCGGTGCGCCCGGCGCCCACCAGTCGCACGTCACGCCTGAGCGCGCGTCCGAGGGCGATCCCGAGCTCACCGACGACCGTCGTCACGTCCCGGTTGGCAGCGAAGCCGTGGAACGCGCCACCGCGATAGGCCACGAGCAGGCGAACCCGCCTGGTCGCCTCGATGTCGTCGGGCACGGTGGCGGTCATCGCCCCGCACCCCTCCGGTGGTTCAGACCAGTTCGATGCGGCACATCGGGGCGTTGTCGCCCGCCCGCGGTCCCAGCTTCAGGATCCGCAGGTAGCCGCCGTTGCGGGCGGTGTACCGCGGTGCCACGTCGTCGACCAACTTGGCCGTCATCTCGCGGTCGTTCAGGTATCCCTGGATCTGGCGGATGCGGTGCAGTCGCAGGGCATCGCCAGGCTGGGCCTTCTTGGCCTTCGTGATCAGTTTCTCGGCCACGGGACGCAGGGCTTTGGCCTTCGCCTCGGTGGTCACGATCGCTTCGGCTGCGAACAGCGATGCCGCCAGATTGGCCATCATCAACCGCTGGTGTGCAGCGTCTCCGCCGAAGTTGCGGGCTCGTCGGGGCGTAGCAGGCATGGTGATCCTCGTTGTGGTGGTGCCGCCGGCTCAGCCGCGCAGCGAAAGTCCGCGCTCGTCCAACTTGACCTTGACCTCGTCGAGGCTCTTCTGGCCGAAATTGGTGATGTTGAGCAGGTCGTCCTCGGTCCTGGTGAGCAACTCACCGACCGTGTTGATCTGGGCGCGCTTCAGGCAGTTGCGCGGCCGTTCCGACAGATCGAGGTCCTCGATGGGGAGTTCGAGGTCGGGCGAGCCGCTCGAGGGGCCGCTGTGGTCGGCCAAGGCGAGGCCCTGAGGCTCGTCAGCGAGGGTTGCGACCAGTTCGACCAGCGAACGAAGCGTGGCGCCGGCAGAGGCGAGCGCATCGCGCGGGCTGATCGAACCGTCGGTCTCGATGTCGAGCACCAGACGGTCGAAATTGGTCGACTGCTCGACTCGGGTGGGCTCGACGTTGAACGTGACACGGCGAACCGGCGAGAAGAGGGCGTCGATCGGAATCACGCCGATGGTGCGATTGTTCGACTCGCGCTCGCTCGAGAGGTAGCCGCGACCGCGCTCGATCGTCAGGTCGATGGCCAAGCGACCCTTGGCGTTCACGGTGGCGATGTGAAGGTCCGGGTTCAGGATCTCCACATCGGACGGGCAGTGGATGTCACCGGCCGTCACGGTGGCGGGGCCACGGACGTCGAGCCGCGCCACGACGGCATCGTCCGAGGTCGAGGTCAACACGATGTCCTTCAGGGCGAGGATCACATCGGTCACGTCCTCGGCAACGCCCGAGATCGTGTCGAACTCGTGCAGTGAGTCGTCGAACCTCACGAGGGTGATGGCGGCACCCGGAATCGACGACAGCAGAGTGCGCCGCAACGAGTTCCCGATGGTGTGTCCGAAGCCGGGCTCGAGGGGGCTGATCGCGAACGACTGCCGGCTGGGGTGGTCGTCGCCGATGGACTCGACGGCGGGACGCTGGATGACGAGCATGTCGAATGCCTTCCGATCGGGGTGCTGACTACTTGGAGTAGAGCTCGACGATGAGCTGCTCGCGCACGGGAATGTCGATGTGGTCGCGCTGGGGAAGATCGCGCACGGTGACCTGCTTGCCGCCGTCGCCCGCCTCGAGCCAACCCACGAGTGAGCGGTCGAGCACGTCGATGTTGTGCTGGATCACGATCATCTTGCGGGCCTTCTCGCCCAGGGAGATGACATCGCCCTTGCGGACCCGGTAGCTGGGGATGTCCACACGACGGCCGTTCACCTGCACCAGCCCGTGCGACACGAACTGGCGCGCCTGGGGACGGGTCGACGCCCACCCGGCTCGGAACGCCACGTTGTCGAGGCGCAGTTCGAGCAGGCGCAGCAGATTCTCGCCCGTGGGGCCGGCCAGACGGTTGGCCTCCTCGTAGGTGTTGCGGAACTGCCGCTCGAGGACACCGTAGATGTACTTGGCCTTCTGCTTCTCCTGCAGCTGCACGAGGTACTCGCTCGAGCTCGAGCGCCGCCGCGTGCGGCCGTGATGGCCGGGCGGGAAGGGACGCCGCTCGAGGGCCTTGCGGCCCTTGTCGTTTTCGAAGATGTTCACGCCGAGACGACGCGACACCCGCACCTTGGGTCCGGTGTAGCGGGCCATGATCAGGTCCTCCGACGCTTGGGCTGGCGGCAGCCGTTATGGGGAACGGGCGTGACGTCCTTGATGGACGACACCTCGATGCCCGTGCTCTGCAGGGAGCGCAGTGCCGTGTCCCGACCCGATCCGGGACCCTTCACCAAGACTTCGACCTTGCGCAGGCCGTGCTCCATGGCCGCACGAGCCGCCTTCTCGGCCGCCATCTGGGCGGCGAAAGGTGTCGACTTACGCGAACCCTTGAAACCCACCCCGCCGGCCGAGGCCCACGAGATCACGTTTCCCTGAAGGTCTGTGATCGTGACGATGGTGTTGTTGAAGGAGCTCTTGATGTGGGCCACACCCACCGTGATGTTCTTGCGCTCACGCTTACGAGGGCGGCGACCGCCCGGCTTCGGCTTCGCCATGGAATTACTTCCTCACAGCCTTCTTCTTGTTGGCCACGGTGCGACGTGGTCCCTTGCGGGTGCGGGCATTGGTGTGCGTGCGCTGGCCACGCACGGGAAGGCCCTTGCGGTGGCGAATGCCCTGCAAGCAGCCGATCTCGATCTTGCGCTTGATGTCCTGCTGGACATCCCGGCGGAGGTCGCCCTCGACGGTCAGGTTGCCGTCGACAAAGGCACGGATCTTGTTGACCTCATCCTCTGTCAGGTTGCGAACTCGGGTGTTCGGATCCAGCCCCAGGGCGGCGCACATGCGCTGAGCCGTGGGCTTGCCGATGCCGTAGATGTAGGTGAGCGAGATCTCCAACCGCTTTTCGCGGGGGATGTCGACGCCGGAGATTCGTGCCATGGATGTGCTCCTGTAATCCCGCTCAGCCTTGGCGTTGCTTGTGACGGGGGTTGTCGCAGATCACCATCACGCGGCCGTGCCGGCGGATGACCTTGCACTTCTCACAGATCTTCTTGACGCTGGGTCGGACCTTCATCGGGTCGCTCTCTTCGGGATCACGGGGAGACGGCGTACCGAGTGGTCCGCACCGTCAGGGACGATCGGCTGCACGACACGCGCGGGGGCGGCGTGAGACCGAGGGGCGATGCTATCGCCGAGATCCCGCAACGCCAAGTCTGGGCGCAACGGGGTCACGGGTTCGTTCCGTCCGATCATCGGCGGTGAGGCTTGGCGTCGATGGCGGACGTGAGGCGGGCGAAGACGGTATCGGGAGCGCCGACGCCGTCGATCACGACGAGGCGACCCACGGAACCGTAGAACTCGATCAACGGTGCGGTCTGGCTCTCGTACAGGTCCAACCGTCGATTGACGGCCTCAGGGGTGTCGTCGTCGCGCTGTACGACGTCGCCCCCGCACACCTCGCACAGCCAGGGCGATCTCGGCGCTGCGCTCTCGGTGTAGTTCGACCCGCAGTCCCGGCAGACGCGTCGCGCCGAAATGCGCTGCAGCACGAGGTCCCGCGGCACGCTCAGGTCGATGACGACATCGAGTGGACGGGCCCGCGTGATCTCGTCGAGGCGTTCGGCCTGCTCCACGGTCCGGGGGAAACCGTCCAGGATGAACCCACGAGTGCGGGCATCGTCACGGTTCAGTCGCTCGCGCACGACGCCGACCATGATGTCGTCGCCCACGAGGCCCCCTGCATCCATGACTTCCTTGGCGAGGCGGCCCAGTTCGGTGCCTTCACGCACGGCGGCACGCAACATGTCGCCCGTCGAGATGTGGGGCACCACGTAGTGGCGCGACAGACGGACGCACTGTGTGCCCTTCCCGGCGCCCTGACGGCCGAGTAGCACCAGTCGGACTCCGGGGATCACGTGGCGCCCCTTGCCGAGACCGGCCTCAGGGCCGCGCTCACTTCAAGAAGCCCTCGTAGTTGCGCAGCATCAACTGACTGTCGATCTGGCGCATCAACTCGAGCGCCACACCCACGGCGATCAATACGGTCGTGCCGGCGAACGGGAAGGTCTGCACGTCCCCGACCCACAACACGATGTACGGCAGGATGGCGATGAAGGCGACGAACAACGCCCCGGGCAGCGTGATCCGGTTGACCACCTTGGCGAGGTAGCGCTCGGTCTGCGGGCCGGGTCGGATGCCGGGGATGAAGCCTCCCTGGCGCCTGATCTGGTCGGCCTGTCGAATGGGATCGAAGGCGATCGAATTGTAGAAGTAGGCGAAACCCACGATGAGCAGCGCGAACAGCACCATGTACAGAGCGTTCTGGCTGTTGACCAGATAGTCGTTCACGAAGCCGACCACGCTCCCCCGCCAACCCTCGGCACTGCCGAGCACGTTCGATGCGAGCACCGGCAGCAGCAGCACCGAACTGGCGAAGATGATCGGGATGATGCCGCTCTGGTTGACCTTGAGGGGGATGTACGTGTTCTGGCCGCCGTACATGCGCCGCCCGACCACGCGCTTGGCGAACTGCACCGGGATGCGCCGCTGCCCCAACTCGACGCGCACGACGGCCACCAGGATTGCCAAGGAGATGCAGAGCAACACGATGAACACGATGATCTTCCGGCTCTGCAGCAGCGAGTAGTAGCTGTACGGCAGCTCGGCAACCACCGAGGCGAAGATCAGCATGGACATGCCGTTGCCGATACCCCGCTGGCTGATCAACTCCCCCAACCACATGAGCACGGCCGTCCCCACGACGAGCGTGGGGATCACGAGCAGGGCCCGGGGCATGAACGGATCGAGCAGGATCACGTCGGGGGGCTGCTGCGACGCACCGAAGAACGCCGCCCCGCGGCCCTGGCCGAAGATGAACGTGAGACCGGCGCCCTGCAGCAACGCGATGGCGATGGCGACGTAACGCGTCCACTGCGTGATCTTGCGCTGGCCGACCGCGCCCTCCTGCTGCCACTGTTCGAGTTTGGGAATGACCACGCCCAGCACCTGCATGATGATGCTGGCGGTGATGTACGGCATGATCCCCAGGGCGAAGATCGAGAAACTCCCGAAGGCTCCACCCGAGAACAAGTTCAGAAAGCCCAGCGCCCCCTGCGAGTTCGCTGCCTCGCGCAACTGGCGAACGGCCTGCCCGTCGACGCCGGGCACGCGGATCGCCACCCCTAGCCGATAGATCGCCAGGATCGCCAGCGTGAACAGGACCTTCGAGCGGAGATCCTCGACCTTGAAGAGGTTCTTCAGGTTGGACAGCACGTCATCTCCTCGGGATCACCTGGGCATCGGGTCGATGGCGAACGGCGTCCGCCGGTCAACGGTTCGTGAACTGGTTGCCCTGCGCCGCAGGACGCACGCGATAGGGCAGCGGAATCAGCGTCACCGAACCACCCGCCGCCGTGATGGCCGACTCGGCCGCCTTGGACACGCCGTGCGCCGACACCGACACCGCTCGGGTGATCTGGCCCCGGGCCAGCACCTTGAGCAGGGCCCCCTTGTGAACCAGGCCATGCGCAGCCAACACCTCGGGGGTCACCTCACTCTCGCCCAGCGCCTCGAGGGTGTCGAGGTTGACCGCCTGGTACTCCACGCGGAAGGGGTTGTTGAAGCCGCGCAGCTTGGGAACGCGCTGCTTAAGGGGCATCTGGCCGCCCTCGAAGCCGCGAGCCACCGTGTTGCGGGCGTACTGGCCCTTCGTACCGCGGCCGGCGGTCTTACCGCCCTTGCCGCCGATACCACGGCCGACGCGCTTGGAGCGCTTGGTCGAACCCGGTGCCGGTGCGAGATCATGTACCTGCATGTCAGCTCTCCTTCTCGGCCGACACCTCGATGAGGTGCGGCACCCGAGCGATCATGCCCCGGATCTCGGGACGATCCGGAAGCGTGTTGGTGTCGCCGATGCGGCCCAGGCCCAGGGCGCGCAGCGTGCCGCGAGCCTTCGGTTTGGCGCCGATCTTCGAGCGGACCTGGGTGACGGTGATGGTGGGTTCTGTCGATGACATGTCAGTGCCCCTCGCCCGATGCCAGCTGTCGCTGACGCTCCTCGTACGCGCGCAGCATGCCCTTGGGCACGAACTGGTCGGCCGGGAGGCCGCGGCGCTTGGCCACGACATCGGGGCGCTGCAGACTCTGCAATCCGGCGATCGTGGCTCGCGCCACGTTGATGTGGTTCGACGAGCCCAGCGACTTGCACAACACGTCGTGGATGCCCGCCTCCTCCAGGATCACGCGGGCAGCGCCTCCAGCGATCACGCCGGTACCAGGGGCGGCGGGCTTGAGCAGCACCCGGGCAGCACCGTTGGTGCCGATGATCGGATGCGTGATCGTCGAGCCGGCCAACGCCACCTCGAACAGGTTCTTCTTGGCCTCTTCCGTGCCCTTCTGGATCGCCAAGGGCACTTCTTTGGCCTTGCCGTACCCAAGGCCGACGCGGCCGTTGCCGTCACCGACCACGACCAGTGCCGTGAACGAGAAACGGCGACCACCCTTGACCACCTTGGCCACGCGATTGATCGTGATCACGCGTGATTCGCGCAGACCACCGGAATCGGCGCTCGGGGCGGGATTGCTTGCGTAACTCATCAGAACTCCAGACCGGCTTCTCGAGCCGCTTCGGCGACGGCAGCCACCCGCCCGTGGTACATGAACCCTCCACGATCGAAGACCACCGTGGTCACACCGGCCGCTTTGGCGCGCTCGGCGAGAACGGTACCCAGGCGGCGTGCCGCCTCCACCGTGGCGCCCGAGCCCAGCGACCGCTGGTCGGCCTCCGTGGACGACACGGCAGCGAGTGTGCGGCCGGAGTCGTCGTCGATCACCTGCAGCGTGAGGTGCTTGTTGGAACGGAAGACGGCCAGGCGCGGACGTTCGGCCGTGCCGTGGATCTTCTTGCGCACCCGGCGGTGACGCCTGATGCGGGCCTCGCGGCGCTCATGGGAGATGCTGGACATGATCGTTCTCCGGAATCACTTCTTGCCGGTCTTGCCGGCCTTGCGGAGGATGCGCTCACCGAGGTACCGCACACCCTTGCCCTTGTACGGTTCGGGCTTGCGCACCGAGCGGATGTTGGCGGCCACTTGGCCGACGGTCTCCTTGTCGATGCCCTTGACGATCACCCGGGTCGCCACGGGAACCTCGAAGGTCACGCCTTCGGGGGCCTCGATCTCGACCGGATGGGAGAAGCCCAGGGCCAACTTGAGACGGGTGGGACCCTGAGCCTCGGCGCGGTAACCCACGCCGACGATCTCGAGTTCCTTGGCGAAACCCTGGGTCACACCCACCACCATGTTGCTCACCAGGGTCCGTGTCAGACCGTGAAGCGCCCGGCTGGCGGTCTCGTCGTCGGGGCGCTCGACGAACAGCTGACCGTCATCGAGGCGCAAGGTGATGGTGCCGGGGAGATCCCGGCTGAGGACGCCCTTGGGGCCGGTGACCACGACGGTGCGGTCGTTGACGCTCACGTCGACGCCACCGGGGACGGGGATCGGTGCTTTGCCGATTCGGGACATGTTCAGACCTCCGTCATCACCAGACGAAGCACAGGATTTCGCCGCCCACGTTGCGCTGACGCGCTTCGCGATCGGTCATGAGCCCCTGGCTCGTCGAAAGAACGGCAACACCGAGTCCACCGAGCACGCGGGGAACCGAGGTCGCCTTCGAGTACACACGAAGACCGGGCTTGGACACCCGGCGCAGGCCGGAGATCGTGCGGTGACGATCGGGCGAGTACTTCATGGCGATGGTCAGCACATCCCCAGGTCCCTTGGTGGACGGCGCCACCGAGAAACTCGTGATGTAGCCCTCCTGCTGGAGGATCTTGGCAAGTGCCAACTTCTGACGTGAAGACGGCATGGACACCTGATCGTGCATCGCCACGTTGGCGTTGCGGATCCGGGTCAGCATGTCGGCGATGGGATCGGTCAACATCGGGGCCTCACCAACTCGACTTCGTCAGACCGGGGATTTCGCCGGCGTGCGCCAATTCGCGCAGGCACACTCGGCACAATCCGAACTTGCGGTACACCGAGCGAGCCCGACCACAACGGCGGCAACGGGTGTACGCGCGCACCTTGTACTTGGGCTTGCGCTCAGACTTGATGATCAATGACTTCTTGGCCACGTCGCTCGTCCTCGCTCACTTCTTCTTCTTCTTGGCCTGCGGCTTCGCCGCAGCCTTGGTGCCGCCCCGAACCGGTCCCCGTCGGCGCACCTTGCGGGGTGCCGACGAACCGTCGTTCTTGAACGGAAACCCGAAAGCCTCCAACAGGGCCTTCCCAGCGGCATCCGTCGTCGCCGTGGTCACGATGGTGATGTCCATGCCACGGGCGGTGTCGACCTTGTCGTACTCGATCTCGGGAAACACGGTCTGGTCGGCGAGACCGAACGTGTAGTTGCCGCGACCGTCCCACGACCAGGCGGGAAGACCGCGGAAGTCCCGGATGCGAGGAATCGCCACGGCGATGACCCGGTCGAGGAACTCCCACATGCGGTCGCCGCGCAGGGTCACCTTGGCGCCGATCGACTGGCCTTCGCGCAACTTGAACCCGGCGATCGACTTCTTGGCCTTCGTCACCACCGGCTTCTGCCCGGTGATCAGAGCCAACTCGTTGACCGCCACCTCGAGCTGCGAGGGCTGCTGTGTCGCACGGCCGACGCCCATGTTGACGACGATCTTCTCGAACTTGGGAACCTGCATGACGTTGCTCAGGCCCAACCGCTCCTGCAGTTGTGCCCGAATCTCGGCGTCGTACCGCGCCCGGAGTCGCGGCAGTGTCCTGGTGGCTTCCACCACGGTCATGAGATCACCTCACCGGTCGTCTTGGCGATACGCACCTTGGTGCCGTCCTCGAGCACCCGATACCCGACCCGTGTCGGAGCACCCTTGTGCACCAGCATCACGTTCGACGCATCGATGGGCATGTCCTTGTCGATGATCCCGCCCGGAGTGTTGGGCTTGGTCGACTTCTGATGCTTCTTGGCGGTGTTCGCACCGGCGACGATCACCTTGTTCTCCTTCGGGAGTACACGGATCACCTCGCCCTCGACACCTTTGTCCTTCCCCGTCATCACCATGACGAGGTCGCCCTTACGCAACTTCATGGTCACAGCACCTCCGGGGCCAGCGACACGATGCGCATGAACCGCTTGTCACGCAATTCACGACCCACGGGCCCGAAGATGCGCGTACCGCGGGGTGTCAGATCGTCCTTGATCAACACGGCTGCGTTCTCGTCGAATCGGATGTAACTGCCGTCGGGACGGCGCTTCTCCTTCTTGGTGCGCACCACCACGCACTTGACGACATCGCCCTTCTTCACACCGGCGCCGGGAATGGCGTCTTTCACGGTGGCGATGAAGATGTCGCCGATCGAGGCGTAGCGGCGACGCGTGCCGCCGAGCACCTTGATCACGAGCACTTCCTTGGCGCCGCTGTTGTCGGCGACGCGCAGTCGACTCTCCTGCTGAATCATCGTGCCCTCTCCAGGATCTCGACCACTCGCCAGCGCTTGGTCTTCGACATCGGACGGGTCTCCATGACCCGCACCTTGTCGCCCACCTGCACGTCGTTGGCCTCGTCGTGGGCGTAGAGCTTCTTGGTGCGCATCACGAACTTGGCGTACTTCGGATGCCGCACTCGCTCGACCACGGCCACGACGGCCGTCTGGTTCATCTTGTTGGACACCACGACGCCTTCGCGGACCTTGCGGGCCGCACGGCTGGTGTCGCTCGTCGTCTCGGACATGGTGACGTCGTCCCTCAACTCGTCGCTGCAGCTTCGGCCGCAGCGATCTCACGGGCCCGGATCAAGGTGTTGAGACGGGCGATCTGACGCCGGACCTGGCGCAACTCGGCGGTGTTGTCGAGTTGGCCCGTGGCGTTGCGGAAGCGCAGGTTGAGCGCCTCCTGCTTGGTCTCCCGCAGCTCGTCGACGAGCGCCGGCAGATCGAGGTCACGCAGTGCTGCGATAGGGCGGGCCATGTCAGATCACCTCCTCGCGCGTGATGACGCGCGCTTTGATCGGCAACTTCTGGATGGCTCGTTCCATGGCTTCCCGAGCTTGCTCCGGGTTCCAGAACGAAAGCTCGAACAGAACACGACCAGGCCTCACCACGGCCACCCAGAACTCTGGGTTGCCCTTGCCCGAACCCATGCGGGTCTCAGCGGGCTTCTTGGTGACGGGCTTGTCGGGGAACACGTTGATCCACACCTTGCCACCGCGCTTGATGTGGCGGGTCATGGCGATACGGGCTGCCTCGATCTGGCGGGCGGTCAGCCAGCCCGGCTCGAGCGCCTGAATGCCGAACTCGCCGTACGACAGCGTGGCGGCACCCTTGGTGAGACCCTTCGTACGACCGCGCTGCTGCTTGCGGTGTTTGACCTTGCGGGGCATCAACATGATCGATCAGTCCTCGTTCGCACGGAAGTGCGGGGTTTCGGAGCTCTCGTGGAGGCGGCGCTCGATGTCCTCTTCCTCGGCCAACAAGCGCTCGAGCTCCGGATCGGCCTCTTTCAGCAGCGGAGCCGGTGTCTCGACCTCGAGGTCGCCCTCGGGCCCGCGCCGAGCGCTCGACGACACGACCTTTCTGGGGGTCGCCTGGCCCGAGGTCTCGCCCACGGCCATCGCAGCCTCACGGGCGATCTTGTCCTCGTTGCGAGAGCGGTAGGGCTGCTCGCCACGGTACAACCACACCTTCACGCCAACCCGACCGCTCGTGGTCCGTGCTTCCCGGAAGCCGTAGTCGATGTCGGCTCGCAGCGTGTGCAGCGGCACCCGGCCTTCGCGGTACCACTCGGTGCGACTCATCTCAGCGCCGCCGAGACGGCCCGAACACTGCACGCGGATGCCCTGGGCACCGGCCTTCTGCGCATTCTGGACCGCCCGCTTCATGGCGCGGCGGAAGGCGATGCGGTTGACCAGCTGGTCCGCAACACCTTGGGCCACCAGTGCGGCATCGAGTTCGGGCTGCTTGATCTCGACGATGTTCAACTGCACCCGAGGATTGCCGGTGATCTTCGTCAGGCCGGCGCGCAACTCGTCCGCCTTGGCGCCGCGACGGCCGATCACGATGCCCGGGCGGGCCGTGTGCACGTCGACACGCACCTTGTCACGGGTGCGCTCGATCTCGATCCGGCTGATGGCCGCGTCGGGAAGCGCCTCCATGACGAACTCACGGATCTTCCAGTCCTCGGTGAGGTAGTTGCGGTACTCGCGCTCGCTGAACCAACGGCTCTTCCAGTCCGTGGTCACGCCGAGGCGGAAGCCGTAGGGGTTGACCTTCTGGCCCATCGATCAGACCTCGTCCTTCTTCACGTCGTTGTCGACGGACTCGCCGTCGTCGGCGGTCACAGCGTCGGCCGCCGTGCTGGTGCCCACCTCGTCATCGACCGGCGTCGTCTCGGCGGCGTCCTCGACGGCGTCACCCACCGTCTCCACCGAAGCCTCGTCAGCGGTCGGCTCGGTCGAGCCACCGGCGGCACGGCGGGCAGCACGCTGACGGCTGCGCTCGACACGCGCACGACGGTCGGTCATGGCGCCACCACGTCCCGTGCGAGACGCCCGGGCCTCCACGATGGCAATCCGCTCGTCGCTCATACGGGCCACGATGACCGTGATGTGGCAGGTGCGCTTGTTGATACGACCGGCGCGACCACGTGCACGGGGCAGGAACCGCTTCAACGTCGGACCCTCGTCGGCGAAGCATGCCAGCACGAACAGTTCGTCGGCCTCCTGCTCGTCGTTGTTGACAGCGTTGGCGACCGCCGACGCCAGGACCTTGCGGACAACTCGGGCGGCCTCGCGCTCGGTGAACTGCAACACCTGGTCGGCGTCACGTACCGGCAGGCCTCGCACCAGGTCGAGCACCACGCGGGCCTTGGAGGCCGACATGCGCACGTACCGCGCCGATGCCCGGGTACCCGGACGCTCTCCGGCGATGCGGGAGCCTTCATTCAACTTCGGACCAGTCATCAGCGGCGACCCTTCGCACCCTTTTCCTGGCCGGCGTGGAACTTGAAAGTCCGCGTCGGCGAGAACTCACCCAACTTGTGCCCCACCATCGACTCGGTGACGTACACGGGCACGTGCTTGCGGCCGTCGTGGACGGCGATCGTATGCCCCACCATGTCGGGGATGATCGTGCTGCGCCGCGACCAGGTCTTCACGACCTTCTTCTCGTTTGCGGCGTTGAGGGTGTCGATCTTCTTGAGCAGATGCTCGTCGATGAACGGACCCTTCTTGAGGCTGCGTGACATCTCGTATACCTCCGATTACCGGCGGCCCTTGGCCGTACGGCGACGGCGGACGATGAGGGACTGCGATGGCTTGTTGGTGTCGCGGGTACGACCCTCGGGCTTGCCCCAGGGCGACACGGCCGGGCGACCGCCCGATGTCTTGCCCTCGCCGCCACCCAAGGGGTGGTCGACGGGGTTCATGGCGACACCGCGGCTCTGGGGGCGCACGCCCTTCCAGCGGTTACGACCGGCCTTTCCGACCTTGATCAACTCGTGCTCGGCGTTGCCGACCTCGCCCACCGTCGCACGGCAGTCGATGAGTACCCGGCGCATTTCGGTCGAGGGCAGTCGGAGCGTGGCGTAGTCGCCCTCCTTGGCCACCAACTGCACTGCCATACCAGCCGAGCGGGCCATCTTGCCGCCCTGGCCCGGCCGCAGCTCGACGTTGTGCACCGTGGTGCCCACGGGGATGTAGCGCAACGGCAGGGCATTACCGGGCTTGATGTCGGCACCCTGACCACTCGCCACGGTGTCGCCCACCTTCAGACCACGGGGGGCGATGATGTACGCCTTGGTGCCATCGGTGTAGTGGAGCAACGCGATACGGCAGGTGCGATTGGGGTCGTACTCGATAGCGGCGACCTTGGCCGGCACGCCATCCTTGACTCGCTTGAAATCCACGAGGCGGTACTGACGCTTGTGGCCGCCACCGCGATGCCGTGACGTCGTGCGGCCGTAGGTGTTGCGACCGCCTGTACGCGGCCTCGGGGCGAGCAGGCTCTTCTCGGGAGTCGTCTTCGTGATCTCGGAGAAGTCCGAGACGGTCTGGAAACGCCGACCGGGACTGGTGGGCTTGCGTTTGCGAATGGCCATCAGAGCTCTCCGTCTCAGTTCTGGAACAAGGGGATCTCGTCGCCCGGCACCAGCGTCACGAGCGCACGCTTGGTGTCGGGGCGATACCCGATGCGATTGGTCTTGCGGCCCCGCTTGGCCTTGCCCTTGCGGTTCAGCGTGTTGACCTTGACCACCTTGACGCCCCAGATCTGCTCCACGGCGTCGTGGATTTCGGGCTTGGAGGCGCTGGGATGCACCTTGAAGGTGTATACGCCCTGTTCGATCAGGGCGTAGCTCTTCTCCGACACCACCGGTTCGATGATGACGTCGCGGGGATCTTTCATGCGGCACCGCCCTCGGTGACGGCCTTGCCTGCAGTGGGCAGGTTGGCCCGGGTGAACAGGATCCAGTCGTTGCACAGCACGTCGTAGGCGTTCAATTCGCGCACGTCGATCAGTTGCACGTCCGGAAGATTGCGGAAGCTGCGCATGGCGACGATCTCGTCACGCGTGACGACCACCAGCACACGACCCTCGCACCCCAGCGCCCTGAGCAGGGTGGTGGCCGCCTTGGTGGAGGGCTGGTCGAAGCTCCAACCGTCGAGGACCACGACCTTGCCCTCAGCCGCCCGGTCCGACAGCGCGGAGTTCAGCGCCAGTCGGACCATCTTCTTCGGTGTCTTCTGGGCGTAGGAACGCGGCTTGGGGCCCAGGGCGACGCCGCCTCCCGAGAAGTGCGGCGCCCGGGTGGAGCCCTGACGGGCGTTGCCGGTGCCCTTCTGCTTGAACGGCTTCTTGCCACCACCCGACACCTCGGCGCGGGTCTTGGTGCTCTGAGTGCCCGCACGACGGCGGGCCAATTGCGCCGTGACGACCTGGTGCATCACGGGCACGTTGGGCTGGATGCCGAACACGGCATCGTCGAGTTGCACGGTGCCCGCTTCGGCACCTGTCGACGTCTTGAGGCTCACGGCTGCCATGTTCAACTCCCCTTCACCGCATTGCGCACGATCACGACACCGCCATTGGGACCGGGCACGGAGCCCTTCACCAGCAGGAGACCTCGCTCGGCATCGGCTTGGACCACCTCGAGGTTCAGGGTGGTCACCTGCTCGTGACCCATGTGCCCCGCCATGCGAAGGCCCTTGAACACGCGACCGGGGAACGAGCACGACCCGATCGAACCCGGCGCACGGTGGTGCTTGTGGTTACCGTGCGAGGCGCCCTGGCCACTGAAGTTGTGGCGCTTCATCGTGCCGGCGAAGCCCTTGCCCCGGCTCACGGCGGTCACGTCGACCCGTTGGCCCGGGCTGAGCACGTCGACACCGATCTCTTGGCCCACGGTGAACCCATCGACGGAATCGAGCCGCAGTTCGACCAGACGCTTGCCGGGCGCGACACCCGCCTTGGCGAAGTGACCCGCCTCGGGACGGTTCAGTTTCTTGGGATCCTTGTGGCCGTAGGTCACCTGAACGGCCGTGTAGCCGTCACGCTCTCCGGTCTTGACCTGAACGACCCGGGCCGGCTCGACACGCAGCACGGTGACCGGGATGACGCGGTTGTCATCGGCCCACACCTGGGTCATGCCGACCTTTTCGCCGACGATCGCTTGTTGTGCCATGGCGGCAGCCTCTTCCTCGGGACCCGGGGGGCCGGGTCGATTCTGTCCTGGTCAGGGCCATCGCAGGATGGCCCTTCACGCGAATGCTCCGCACAGCGCACGCTGGCGGAGCATCGATCTCGGTTGTGCCGGGAGGTCCCCACGAGTGTGGGCGCAACCGGACGTCGATTTCTGCTCAACCGTCCCGGGCGAACCCGGGGCGGTCCGTGCCGGACGAGCCGACACGCACGAGTTGGAGATGCTAGCGGCCCTCGGTCACAACGCCAAGCCCGGCGGTGTTCTCTTGAGGTTCGACCCCGACGAACAGTCGCTGCAACACGGCACTCCATGCCCGAGCATCGGGAGCGAGGGGTCCAGCCACATCGGCGAGCACCAGACCGAACGATGGCAACTCGAGGGCGAGCGCAACGGCATGGGCGTCGAGGGTCGGGTCGATGATGTTCCGCTTCTGCGCCTCGCGCACCACGGCGACCCAGTGCTCGCTGATCTGGCGCTGGGTGTCGCGCAAGGCGTCGTGCAGTGACGGGTAGCGGTCGGCGGCGGCGAGTGCCCGCACCCGGAGCCAACGTGCACGCCGCGCCTCGGCATGGTCGGCACCGGTCAGCAGGTCGTCGATTCCGGCGGCCAGTTCGGCGTCTGTCACGTCGTGTTCGAGCAGTGACTCGAGTTGGCGAAGCAGTCTCGCCACGAGCGAGCGGAACCAGTCGAGGTGCACCGCCACGATCAGCTCTTCCCGATTGGCGAAGTTCGAGTACACCGCACCGGTGGTGAGCCCCGCCCGCTCGACCACCTGGGCCAGCGTCAGGTGCTCCTCACCCACCAGGGTGATCACCTCCCGGGCCGCAGCCAGCAGGCGCTCACGCACGCTGGGGGTTCGTTCCGGGTTCGGTTCCGACATCGAAACGAAGTTACCAGTCGGTTGGGTGCTCAGGGCTCAGGGGAACCGCTGACGAACCCATTCGACGACGGCTTCCATGACCGGGCGCCGATGGCCCTCGAGATAGTGGGGTGCACCCGGCACCTCGACGTAGGTGCAGTCCTCGGCGCCCGACGCAGCGGCGATGGCACGAGCCTGGTGAAGCCGGATCTCGGTGTCGGCGGTGGGGTGGACCAACAGGGTGGGCACGCGCACCTCGGCGATCGTGTCCACCAGTCGGGCCGGGCTCGACAATCCCGACCAGGTGCTGAGCCAACCGCGCGCCGTCATCGTTCGCGCCAGACCGGCGCGGCCATAGTTGGCCTCGAACGGGTCGGGGAAGGCGAAGAGGCTCCCCAGTGGTCGGTCGTCGGGGTCGATCGTCGGATCGAGATAGGCCGGATCGGCCAGGGTGCGATAGATCGTGAGATAACTGGTGTGCACGCGACGGGCTCGAAGGTCGCGCCACGCTCGTGGTTGCTGGTAGCGGTCCACCCCGGCCAACAGGGCTCCCGCCTCGGCCGAAACGGCCAGGCTGCGCTTCGCCACGGCGTCGATGCGTGCCACCCGCTCGCGCTGGGCGAGGCGGTACCGAGCCACGAACTCCGGGGTGTACGAGCACGGATGGGGCCAGGGCCGCCACCCATTGTCGGGCTCGTACATGTCCAGTTCGGCCACCCGACTGAAGGGATCGGACTCGTCGGCCACCGAGGGATCGATGACCTGCAGCATGAACACCCCTTCGCCGGGGTGCGCCGCGAGTCCGACGAAGCCGTCACCGATACCGGCCTCGACATGAGCGAGTGCCATCAGCGAGCCGCCTCCGGAGTTACCGAGCAGGACGACTGCCTCGGCCCCTCGCTGCCGGATCCACCGGTTCGCCGCCGCCACGTCGAGCACGCACGCCTCATGAAGGCAGTCGATGTCGTTGTTGACGTAGCGGGTGGCGAACCCGAGGACGGCGAAGCCGGCAGCGGCCAGAAGAGGGCACGCATAGTGCACCGAGAAGTCGCCCCGGGGGTGGGTCAGGATGATTCCCGTGTGCCATGGCCGACCATCCGGCGGCAACCACAACAGACCGCGTACGAGCGCACCGTCGTCGGTGACGATCCTCACGGACTCCCGGGGGATCTCGATCCCCGGATCGTCATCGGCGAGTGGCCAGTAGCCCAGTCCGAAGGGCCGCTGCGCACCGAGGTGGCTGTCGGCCGTGGGCATGGGCGAACCCTACTGGGCCGTCAACCGGGGCGCTGTTCGAGTACGGCGACCACGCTGCGCAGTTCGCCGCCCCGGCGGATCTCGAGAGTCACGGCATCACCAGGGCCGCGGTCGCGCACTGCGGCGATGAGTCCGGCTCGGCCGTCGATGGGCGCCCCGTCGAGGCTGACCACCACATCATCGACCTCCAGGCCGGCGCCGTCGGCGGGCGAATCGGGCTGGATCTCGGTGATCACCGCACCTTGTCCCCCATCGGTGCGGTCACCCAGACCCACGCCGAGGTACCCCTCGACCCGGGGCTGGCCCGCAGCGGACAGGCGCAGTTGTTCCGTCACCCTGAGCACCTCACCCACGCCGATGGCGAACGAGATGCTGTTGGCAGCGGTCATCGAGTCGCTACGGGCCACGGCTGTGTTGATGCCCACGACCTGACCAGCGGCATTGACGAGTGGCCCACCAGAGTTGCCCGACGAGATCGGGGCGTCGGTCTGCACCAGTCGGTCGAGGGCGCCGAGCGAGGTGATGATCGTCCGGTCGAGCGCCGACACGATGCCCGCTGTCACCGAGGGACCGCCATCGAGGCCGAGGGCGTAGCCGATGGCGACAACGTCCATGCCCACCCGCAGGGTCGAGGGCTCGGCGAAGGTCGCCGGCGTCAGACCCGTGGCATCGATCTTGACCAGAGCGAGGTCGTTGCCGGCGTCGCTCGCCAGGACCTGCGCCGACCGCGGTTCGGTCTCGCCCAGCAGTCGTACCTGCACCCGTTGACCCTGGTCCACGACGTGTGCGTTGGTGATGATCTCGCCGTCACTGCTGATGATGACCCCGGTACCGGTGCCGATACCGGTCCCCGTGTCGACGGCGAGCGTGACCACGCTGTTCTGCACGATCGACAACACGGCAGGGACATCGAGCGCACTGCCCATGGTCGGGAGGTCGGCGGTGCTCCCTGGCGCTGCGGTCACCATGGGCGTCGGGACGCGTGGCACCCCGGCCTGTTGCTCGTCATCGACGATCCAGGCCCCCACACCCACTCCGACGGCGCCCGACACCAGACCGACGAGGGCAACGGCGAGCACGAAGCCGCCCCGGCGGCGACGGGGCGGGGGCCCGTCGCTCGACGTCGGCGGCAGCGGCGGCGGAAGTAACTGTTCGTAGCCGAGGTACGGCGAACCGACCTTGGGACCGGGAGGTGGGAACGGAACACCCATGGCCTCTGTCTAGCCCCTGTTCATCGAGAAACAGACGCAGGGCAGGTAGGAGATCGGTGAGAACGCGCCGCCAGACGCGACGGAGGGGTGGCACGGGCCACCCCTCACGCTCACCAGGCGGTCACCCGCTTCAGGACGACTGGATCTTGATCTCGATATCCACGCCAGCGGGCAGCTCGATGCGCTGCAGACTGTCGATGGTCTTCGCGTTGGGATCGACGATGTCGATGAGGCGCTTGTGCACCCGCATCTCGAAGTGTTCCCGCGAGTCCTTGTCAACGTGCGGACCCCTGATGACCGTGTAGCGGTGCTTGTCCGTCGGCAACGGTATGGGGCCCCTGATGGTGGCGTTCGTACGAGCAACGGTCTCGACGATCTTGCGCGTCGACTGGTCGATGATCTCGTGATCGAACGCCTTCAGGCGGATTCGGATGTTCTGAGCCATGGTTGGTTCACCTACTCACTTCAAGATCTTGGTGACACGACCGGCACCCACGGTACGCCCACCCTCACGAATAGCGAACCGCAACCCCTCATCCATCGCGATCGGCTTACCCAACTCC
>Ga0169931_10000645_pt1 | contig 57940 bp, 49 predicted proteins | sample Kivu_15m_20L_FD_129675 | JGI IMG/M metagenome (GOLD analysis project Ga0169931, IMG submission 129675) | Freshwater microbial communities from Lake Kivu, Western Province, Rwanda to study Microbial Dark Matter (Phase II) - Kivu_15m_20L... | ecosystem: Environmental > Aquatic > Freshwater > Lake...
ATGGTTTGATCCGTCCAAAAGACCACCCGTTCCTGGCCGCGACTCCTAAGAGCACGGTTGATCGTTGGTTTAAGAGCGGTGTTTTGGAAGGCTGCAAAATTGGTGGTCAGTGGTACACCAAACTTGCTTGGGTTGAGGCTCTAGTCGCCCAAGGGCACAACCGGAAATCCAAAGGCCAGAAATAAGTCCTCTTTCGTAATTGCTCGCCGCTTGAAAGTGGGCGGTGGGGTTTTTTACACTTGTACGGAGGTCGGTATGACTTTGATTCAGATCAATGGTTTTCAGAAACCCAACCAGTTCCCGCTTCCCGCAGTTGGGCAGCTTGAATCTGCCATCCCATCTGCCTTGTCTCATAGCAATATGGCTCAAGGCACCAATTTGTCTGTCGTTGCTAAGGATGCCCGCCCTAGTGTGGTGGTCCAAGCCAATGCTGGGGAAGGGTCGCCCCCACCCACCGAGCAGCTCCTTGCCGTCACCAAAAGGGAAGCCGCCCGGCTTCTATCGCTCAGCGAGAGGACCCTCTTTCAATTGGTTGCAGATGGCGAAATTCCCGTGATCCGCCTGAAGCGAAAGGTCCTTTTTCGCCGTGCGGATCTCGAGGCCTGGCTGCTTTTAAAGAGCGTCAGCCGAAACCAACTTCCCCTTTCCAACAATTTCGTGTGAGGCGCTGTTATCCGTTTTCTTTTATCCCCTTTGTGAGGTGTTAGGTTATGGCTAGTCTATCCAAAAATCCCCAAGACATGTGGCGTATCCAGTGGAAATCTTCAGCAGGCAAAAGGCTGACTCTTTGGCTTGGCAAAGCCAGCACCCGTGACGCCAATGCAACGCTGCGGCACGTTGATGAACTCATCGAAGCATCGAAAAGTCACAGAGGGTGCTCCCGTGAAACGGTCGCCTGGCTGGAAGGTTGCTCCGCAGGTCTCTTGAAGAGACTGTGCAAGGCGGGCTTGGTTGAATTGAAGATTTCAAAACCTAAGCCGACTTTTTCCGACTTGGCTCAGGTCTACCAAGCCCGTGGGGACATCGGAGACTCCACCAAATCCATTCGGCGTTACTGGGAATCAAGCATTGTCACAATCCTGGGGAACAAACCCAGCGACCAGATAACCCCAGACGATGCTGAGCTTCTCCGCGATGCGTTGCTCCAGAAGGGTCTCAAGAAAGTGACCGTTGGCCGCATGCTTCGGTTTGCGCGGCAGGTGTTGGAAATCGCGGTATCCAAGAAACACATCACGGAGAATCCCATGGCCGGACTGAAACACAACTTCCGTGAGGGGAAGGCTGCCCCCCGCGAATACATCTGCCCCAACCGCGTGGAGGAAATCCTCAGGGTGATGCCAGGCCCCTGGAGAATGATGACGGCCCTGGCACGCTTCGCTGGCCTGCGCTCCCCCTCGGAGTCCCTGCTTTTGCGTTGGTCAGATGTTTACCTAGATGAAAAATGCCCCTACCTGCATGTGACGTCGCCAAAGACGGCGTCCCAGGGAAAGGCTTGGCGGAATGTTCCCATTTCTCCCCGCTTGGCAGAGATTCTCCGCGAGGGCAAACCAGGTGAGGTAAAACCCTCTGACTTTGTGGTTGATCTTCCGGCTTACCGCAAACCTCGCAAAGGTGGGTGGCATGGGGTCAACACCCGGCAGCAGTACAACAAAATCCTAGTGAAATCGGGGATCGGCTTGATAAAAAATGCTTTCAAAGTATTTCGATCATCTTGTGTGACAGATTGGGCTAGGGACCATGCGGTCCATGTCGTGGCTGCCTGGGCTGGGCATACGGTTGGCGTGGCTGGCAAGCACTATCTGACTTTGACTGACTCGGACTGGGTGAAGGCCACCTCTTCTGCGACCACCCTTAGCTCCTCGGTGACAAGCACGGTTTTGGGTGTCTCACCAACGGGTCAGGCAGTTGGTAATTTCCGCTCGGGAAACCCTGAAGATACAAGGACTTCCGTCACTCAGAAAGTGACGCAAAAAGTGACGTATCCGGTGCAGGAAATGGTAGGAAATAACAGGAATAATGCGGAAGGACAAAAGTCACAAGTGGTTAATTTGCCAGAGGTTACCGACACTTGCCTGATATTGCCTGATATATCTATCTACCCGGCTAGGATTCGAACCTAGACAAAGAGTGCCAAAAACTCTTGTGCTACCGTTACACTACCGGGTACCCGCCGGACCCTTTCGGGACCGGACATTCTCACTTTAGTTTCCGGGAACTCCCCGGGTCAAGATGATGGTGGGGTGGAAAATTTTGCCTAGGACAGCAGGTCGGGCACCGGTTTGCCCCAGGGGCAGACGAAATAGGGACGGTCCAACCTGTCCCGCAATTCCTGCTCGTGGGAAATACCCAGGCACTGGTACGCTGTGGCGACCAGATCGGCCGGGGTGAGGGGGGAGAGGCTGGGGTGGCGGCCGATCTTGTCGCTGGCGCCGTGGACATACCCCCGTTTGAAGCCGCCTCCAGCCGCCACGAACGAATAGCAGAAGTTCCAGTGGTCGCGCCCGGCATCCTTGTTCACCTTGGGACTGCGGCCGAACTCGCCGCCGATGAGAACCAGGGTGCGGTCGAGCAGGCCGCGGCTCTCAAGATCCTCCAGCAAGGTCGCGGCGGCCGCATCCAGCTGGGGAAGCAGGCTGCCGGATAGCGCCTTGAAGTTGTTGCCGTGGGTATCCCAGGTAGCATTGGCGTGGGGTGCCCAACTGAGGCAGACCAACCGGGTTCCCGCTTCAACGAGGCGGCGCGCCAACAGCGTGCTTTGACCGTAGATGTTGCGCCCATAGGCATCGCGCAATTTGGCGGGCTCACGCTCCAATTCAAACGCCTGACGACTGGCCGGGGAAACCAGCAGCCGAAAAGCCCGGTCGCGGAAAGGAGCCAACGATGGGTCATCCCCACCCGGGATGTCGATGTTGCCCAAGAGGCCCCGTCGGTCCGCCAGCCGCAAACCGTCCACCCCGTCAGCGGGGTCGAATTCGGTGAATCGGAACCCAGGCGCGCTGGGATCGCGCAACACATACAGGGGATCGCCCCCGCGCCCGGCAATGCCGCCGGCAAAACCCGGCTGGGGGGGGCCACCCGCTCCTTCCTGCGTGATGTAGGGCAGGCTGACATAGCCGGGCACCAAGGTGCGGGGCGGGCGCAACTGTGCCGCAATACTGCCCATGGCCGGATGGTCCGTGGGGCGGGCTCCTCCGCCAAATTCGCCACGGTCCTGGCCGGTCAGGGCGCAGTAAACCGCGGCGGCGTGGGAATTGTTCACGCTGTGGTGCATGCTGCGGATCACCGTCAGGCGATGCATCTGGCGGGCCAGCAACGGCAGGTGCTCGCCGAAACGCACGCCCGGAACGCTGGTGGGGATGCCGCTGAAAGGTCCGCGGATCTCCGCGGGCGCATCCGGCTTCATGTCCCAGGTGTCGAGATGGCTGGGGCCGCCGTTGAGGAACAGCAGGATGGCGTGGTCGGCCTTGGGAGGTATGGAAACCCCATCCGCCGCCCGCAGGGTGTTCGACCGTGCCAGAAGGCGATCCAGCCCAAGCCAACCAAAAGCCCCCAGACGGACCAGGCCGCGCCGCGACAGAGGTTGAAGAGGTAATGCCATGGCGTACTCACCGGGAGATCCGGATCGGGGTGGGCATGTGATCATACCACCTTCCCGGGGCCCTGGGTAATCGGCGGGAATCCGGCTTCCATGCGAAAAGCCGGGCAGGGAATTACCCCGCCCGGCTTAGCAGCGTTTGTAACCGAAGGGTTTAGCCCTTCAGCATGTCATCATGGCGCATGCCGGATGGTGGCAGGTCGGCCTTGCGGCAGGCGGCCAGGGCCGACACGGCTCCCGCATGCTGTTCAGCGTCGTTGTCTTCCCACTCGATGTTCACCGCGCCGCTGTAGCCGATGCGGTTCAGCTCGATGAAGATGTCCTCAAGGGGATTGGCGTCGCGGGAGGAACCGGCGGTCACGAAGTTCCAGCCGTTGGCCCAGTGGCCCATGGGACGATGGCCTCCCAGCCGGCCGGCGCGGCAATGCTCGCGGGCCACCCACACACCCTTGATGTGGGCACTGTGGATGTAGGGCGCGAACTCGCGGATGAAGTCGATCATCGAGACGTTCTGCCATTCCATGTGGGAGCCATCGAGGTTGAAGCCCACCACACCCTCGTAACCGGCCTTGTTCATGTGATTGATGTAATCCGAGGCGCTCTCGATGTCGCCCATCGCACGCTCGGAGGGATGGCATTCCAGGTCGAATGTGGTGCCGTATTTGCGGCAGAGGTCCCACACCGGGCCGAAACGCTCGACCAGCAGCTCAAGGCTGACATCACGCACATCGGGGATACTGTGGCCATCCAATCCCGCGGGAAGCGGCGGGAACAGGAACCAGTGGCTCCAGCAATGGGCGGGTGAACCCACGAAGCCGGGCACGGCCACTTTTCGGTCCTGCAGCTTGCCCAGGTGGCCGGCGTAGCGCACAGCGGCGAGCAGGTCCTTCTGGGCCTCCTCGTGCATCAGCTTGCCCACCTCCTCGGGCACGAAATAGGGATTCGTGCGGGGCGGATTGTTGCCCTTGTCGCGCCACGCCTTGTAGGCTTTGCGGGCATCGGTGTGCGGGGCCATGAAGTTCAGCGTTTTGGCGGAAGGCTCGTCGCCCAGGATCTGGCCCTGCAGGTGGGTGGCGACGGTGAAGATTTCCAGGCCGTGCGCCTTGGCCATGGCGACGCGTTCGGCGGCGTACTTGGCGGCACCCTCATCGGTGTCGCACCGGCGCAGGTCCAGCTCCCAGGAGGCTTCTTCCCAGCCGTCGAAACCGGCCTTCTGCAGGAACTTCACCCATTCGCCGAAATCAACATTGCCAAACTGGCCGCGCACGAGGCCGATCTGGTGATGGGAAGTTTTGCCCGGACGATGCTTGGCAGTCTGGTGGTAACCCACGGCACATTCCTTTCCACATGAATTGAATTGGAGAGGGGCACGGAACCCGCCGTCGCTCCGGTTCAAGACGGATCATACACCAGCGAAGGACGGCCGGCGACAAAAAGCGGGCCCGGAAAAACCGGGCTTTCAGGCGGTTTGGGCGGGCTTTTCCCTGCGGCGTCCCTCGAAGCGCTGATCCAGCCGGCGAAGGCCCCAGGCCAGCGAGGTTGTGGAGATCCCCCGCATCAGAAGGCTGACGGCCACGAAGGTGCCCACCACCCAGATGGCGGATTCGGGCCATTCGGCGGCGATCATCACCCCGCACAAAATGGAAACAACGCCCGAAAGAAGGCTCACCCCCCAGTTGGGAACCCGCGTGAACACCGCCATGCAGGAGCGAAAGACACCCGAGACAAACAGCATGGCCGCGAAGAACAGCGTGAACATGCCCAGCGCCTCGATGGGCCGGGAAATCACCAGCAGGCCAAACAGGATGTCGAGCACGCCCACCAGCAGGTAGAACAAGACTCCCTGCCAGCCTCGGGCCGAAAAGGTGGTGCCCAACTCGATGATGCCGCCAAGCAGAATCATCCACCCCACGAACAAGGTGGTCCCCAGGGAGACGGTGAACGGCGTCGCCAGCGCCACGACCCCCAAGACGATCATCAGGATGCCCCAGGCGAGGATCCAACGCCAGCGGGAAACGATCTCGTGCAGGCCCTCGAGCAACAGCGGCATCACCATGACTTCATCCACCTCGGGACAGGATTCGAGCAAGGAAAACGGCGGGACCCCGGAGCCATGCCCGGGGTCCCTGAAGATTAGCACACCGTGCCGGGTGCAAACAGGCTCGGCAGGGCCGATTCTCAGGGGTGGTCGTCACCGGATCCCAGCACCCTGTCGCCCGCGTGCAGGCCGGCCCGGGGCCAGCCCATGCCGTTGAGGTAGATGTCATCCCCGTTGGGCAGCCTGCGGTCGGTCTCGAAAGTGACATGGCCGCCTTGGTGCAACACATTCTGGCCGCGGCCGCCATGGTTGGGGCTGTTGCCCTTTGCCACGGCACCCACCGACCTCGGCCCCTTGTCCGCCAGCAGGGGACATTCGTCACCGTGGTCCTTGCGCGGGCCCACCAACCGTCCCTGCTCGTTCAGGTGCCCCAAGGTGTAGGCGTAGGAACCGCCCATGGCGCGGGCCACCCGGCCGAATCTGGACGCATCCTCCCGGTAGATCCTCTCCAGATCGGCGCGGCTGGGGCGGGCCGCCGGGATCGGGTCGGCACAAAAAGATTGATGCGTGTCGGGCAGCAGGCCCTTCTCCACCAGCGAAATCAGGTAGGTCGCCGCCGCCCCGTGCGGCCCGGCTGAGGCCAGTTGCGGGTAATTGCCGTTGTGGCGACCGGCATACTCGTTGAGGGCGACACCATAAGTGCGCATGGTGTCCTGGCAGCCCACCTCGCGGTTGCGCACCCAGGCCTGGCGGATGGACGGGAAGGCCACCATTCCCGCCACCATCATCACCCCAGCGGCCACCACCATGTCCGCCATGCGCCAAGTGGCCCAATTCCATGCCGGCTTGGGCGGGGCAGGGGCCTTGCGCATGCGGATGATGGTGGAAGAACGGGCCTCACGGGCCTGGGCGACCCGGGCCAGCGTGCGCTGGGCCAGATGTTTTGGCGGCTCGAACGGTTCCCGGTCCAGCGGGGCCAATGCGGCCCGCAATTGGGCCAATTGGCTGGCGTGGACCAGATTGCTTTCGACCAACAGACGGGCCTGGCTTTCCTCGGCCTCGTCCAGGCAATTCAACGCCAAACCCACCAACAGGTGTTCGACAGACGATTGAGAATCCGTCATGGCAATGGTCCCCACGCGCGAGGGGGAGTCAATCCTGTGGAATCGGGGCGGTTTCCGCCCCGTCGGTGTGGCCGCGCATCTTTTCGAGCAGTCTGCCGACCGCCGCGTGCAGCCTCGATTTCACCGTCCCGACAGGCACCCCCAGCACCTCCGCGATGTCCTTGTATTTCATCTCCTGGTAGTAGGCCAGGAGCAAAACCTCACGGTACAGTTCCGGCAAACCCTCAACCGCCTGGCGGAGGGCCTGCCTTTGTTCCTCCAGGCTCAGCGCATCCTGCGGGGACTGATCCCTGGAGACAAGCAAGTCGGCAAGGCTGGACTGGTCGGCCTCGGCTCCCGTCGAACCCTTGCGGTCAAGACTGACGGCACTCCTGCGGTTCACCCGCCGGAGAGCGTCGACCGCCTGATGGGTCGCGATGGTGTAGAGCCAAGGGCGCACAGGACGGCCCGCCTCGTATTGGTCGAGCTTCTCGAACACCTTCAGGAAAGTGTTCTGGAAAACATCCTCGGCCAATGCCGCATCGTTCAGATAGCGGCGCAGGTACCCGTAAAGCTCCTTCTCGTAACGGTGAACCAAAGTGTCGAACGCGCCACGGTCACCACCGCGGGCGGCCTCAAGCAGTGCTTCGTCGGTCAAACCGGCATCAGCACCGGCCACCTCCGATTGGACTGTCTGGGGCACATCTCCTCCCTTGGTACGCCCGCCTGAAAAGGATGGTTCGGGCCAAATTCCTGTTAAATACAGATGCTATTTTTATATAAGCGAAACTATCTAAAACCCCCGATTATTCCTTGCTCTCCAGTTCCACATCGATTCTAGGAAATAGCGGGGCAACCTTGCCCCCCACCAATTCCGCTGTCACCTTGGTGTCCTCGGCCAAAACCGGCGATTCCAGCGCGTCGGCAGTGGAGACTGCCGAGAACGGCTTGGCGAAGTTGAATCCCCCGTAGAGGGTCTCGGCCAGCTTGGGCAAAAAGGGTTTCAGCAGCACGGCGGCCACCCGAACCGCCTCCACCAGGTCATGCAACACCAAGGCCGCGGCCGGCTTGTCGGTTTTCACCAACGACCAGGGGGCCATCTTCTCGGCATGCTGGTTGGCCGGAACCAACACTCCCTGCCACAAGGTGGCCAGTGCCTGGCTGTAGTGCAACGATTCCACCTGCTGGCGGTATCTGGCCACCAATTCGGCGCGCGGAGTGTCGCCAGCCGGCAGCACCGGCACCCGGCCGGCTGTGCCATCCAGCACGGCGTTGAAATTGCGTCCCACCAAGCCGGTCACCCGGCTGTAGAGGTTGCCCAGGTTGTTGGCGAGGTCGGAGTTGTAGAGGTCAGCGAAGCGCTTCCAACTGAACTCGCCATCCCCCGGGAACGGGCACTCGCGCAGGAAGTAGTAGCGGAACGCCTCCGCGCTGAACTTGCGCAGAATGTCCATGGGTTCGACCAGCGTCCCCAGGGACTTGGAGATCTTCACGGTCTCCTGCCCGCTCTTGATGTAGACGAAGCCGTGGCCGAAGACCCGCTTGGGAGGGGCGATGCCGGCTGCCATGCACATGGCCGGCCACAGCGCGCAATGGAAACGGGTGATGTCCTTGCCGATGACATGCAAGTCCGCCGGCCACCACCGGTTGAAACGGTCCATATCGGTGCCGTAGCCCGCGGCGGTGATGTAGTTCAGCAGCGCGTCGAACCAGACATAGATGGTGAAACGGTCATCCCAGGGCAGACGGATGCCCCATTCCTGTCCGGAGCGGGTGATGTTCACATCCAGCAACTCGGTCTTCACGAGGTTGATCACCTCGTTGCGCCGGGACTCCGGCTCGATGAATCCGGGATTCGCCTCATAAAAGGCCAGCAGCTTGTCCTGGAACTTTGACAGGGCGAAATACCAGCAATCCTCCTTGCGGCGAACGGCGGGCACCTTGTGGGCCGGGCACTTGCCGTCCTCCAGCTCCTTTTCCGTCTTGAAGGCCTCGCATCCGTCGCAGTACCAGCCCTCGTAGGCCGCCTTGTAGATGAAGCCAGCGTCGTAAACCTTCTGGATGAAGGCGCGGCACCCGGCGTGATGGCGGGCCTCGCTGGTCTGGATGAAGTCATCGTTGGAGATGCCCAGAGCAGCCCAGACCTCCTTGAACTCGCCATTCATGCGGTTGCAGTAGGCCTGGACATCTTCCCCCAGTTCCTGGGCGCGACGGGCCACCTTGATGGTGTTCTCATCGTTGCCCATCAGGAAGAAGACCTCATACCCCTCCATCCGCCGATAACGGGCCTGGACATCCGCGCCGATCTTCTCGAAGGCGGTGCCGATATGGGGCCGGCTGTTGGGGTAGTCGATGGCGGTGGTGATGAAAAATCGCTGGGCCATTCCCTGCGGGCTCCCGGTTCACGGTCCAAAAATCAATAAACCCAAGACCTGCAAGTATTTGTAACGGGAATCGGGTATCCCGCCCTAGCCGAAAGAGGCAGAAATGGTTGAAAAACCAATCAAATCAACCAATAGCGAAAGCTATGCGGGCATTTGAATGGGTGTGCAGATTGCCAGCGAATGGACTACCCCCAGCCCGGCCTGCTAGCCTGCAAGGATGGCCGAGCCGATCAATCTGGATCACAACGCGACCACGCCCTGCTCGCCCGAGGTGATCGAGGCGATGGGTCCGTGGTTTTCCCATGCCGCCAACCCCGCCAGTCCGCACCAGATCGGACGAAAAGCCCGGCAGGCCCTGGAAGATGCCAGGGACCGGATCGCGGGCCGGTTGGGCGCCTGGCCGGACGAGGTGGTTTTCACCTCCGGGGCGACCGAATCCAACCAGTCGGCGCTGCTGGGGCTCGCGCCCCCCATTCACGGCAAGATGCCCCCCACCTTGCTGGTCTCCAAGCTGGAGCACCCCTCGGTGGCCACGCCTGTGGAGTTGCTGGTCGCCAGGGGTGCCAAGGTGCTGCCGCTGGCGGTCAACCCGCAGGGAGAATTCGAACCAAACCAATGGACCCGGCTGCCCGAAGGGCCGCTATTGCTGATCGCTCATTTGGCGCACCACGGGACCGGGGCCATCCAACCCGTGGCCGAACTGGTGCACCGCCTGGGGGAACTGGCCCCGGACCAGGGCAGGTCGCACACGGATGCCACCCAGGCGGTGGGCAAAATCCGGGTGAATTTCCACAAGCTGGGGGTGGACACGCTTGCCGCCTCGGCCCACAAGTTCAACGGGCCGTCTGGCATCGGCCTGCTGCTGGTTCGGCGTGCCAAACCCTGGGCTCCGCAAACCGTGGGTGGCGGCCAGGAATTGGGGCGCCGCGGGGGAACTCCCCCGGTGGCCCTCGCGGTTGGCATGGCATGCGCCCTGGATCTGGCGCATGAGCAGATGGCGACCCGCCATGGCCGTTGTCTTGACCTGCGCCGCGCCTTGCTGAACCGGTTGTGGTCGACAAGCGAACCGCTGGAGGTGATCGGCCCGGCGGAGGGAAGGGGTTTGGCCCATACCTTGCTGGTGCGAATCCCCGGGGTGAAAGCCGGATTGGCGGTGCTGGGTCTGGATCTGGAGGGTGTGGCGGCCAGCACCGGGAGCGCCTGCGCCAGCGGCAGCCAACGCCCGTTGCCTGGTCTGGAGCTGCTGGTCGCCGATGAGGCACACCGCCGTGAGGTGGTGCGCCTGAGCCTGGGCCACGAGCAGACCGTGGCTGATATGGAGGAGGCGGCTGACCGCATCGGCAGGGTGGTGCGCCGCCTGCGGGGCGAACGGCAATGAGCTGGCTGCGGCTGCCCGAGAACCGGCTGGCCTGCCAGGCGATCACGCTGTTTGGAACCGGGGAAAAAACTCCCCTGCAGATGGTGCTTTGGGGGCCTCCGGGCACGGGAAAAACCCGGCTGGCCACCCGCTGGCTGAAACGGCTGCGCAAGGCGAATGCGGAAGCCAGGCTTCTCCGTGTCCAGTCGCAGGAGCTGTCGCTGCGTCTTCGCGGCGTCTTTGTGCCACCAGGGCAGCCTGTGCCCAAATCCCGCATGGTGGGCCTGCGCCGCGCCGACGCCCTGGTGCTGGAAGACATCCACCGGCTGACAAGCAAACGCTCAGCGGCACTGGGCAGGCTGTTGGATCACCGCCAAGCCCGCGGCCTTCCCACCCTGCTGACGAGCAGGGAACCTGTCACCCGGCTGGATCTGGAAGAGGGAACACGGGACAGGCTGACCGGCGGGCTGGTGGTTGGCATGCAGGGTCTGGGACCAGCCTCCCGTTTGAAGGCCCTGGAAAGGCTGGCTCCCACGGTCAAGGCCCGGCTGTCTGGAACCACCCGCGAGTGGCTGGCCCGCCAGGCGGGCCCCTCCTGGCGGGGACTGGCCGCGGTGGCCAGGGTTCTGAAAACCCGGCTGGCCACGACCGGCCCGGTTCTGGACCACCCGGCGGCTCGCAAGCTATTCGCAGATCTGGAAAAACCGAAATTACGGGCACCCGACCTGATCCGCCTGTCGGCCAAGCATTTCGGCGTGACCGAAACCGCCCTGAAGGGCAAGGGCCGGCAGCCCAGCCTGGTGCTGGCCAGGCAGGTGACTATGGCCATTTTGCGGCGCCATACGGAGTTGTCGCTGGAAAAGATCGGGACGTTGATGGGAGGCCGGGATTCCGCCACCGTGCGGCACTCGCTGGCCAAGATGGCGGAAACCAGCCACCCCATGGCGCAGTCCGCCCTGCGGGAACTGAGCCGAAGGGCGGAGGGGTGATTTTATACCCCTGAAAAATAACCAAAAGATCCTAGATCCAGTCTTGAGAAGATCCTGTCCTTGATGAGAGAAGGCCTTTCAGGGTCCACAATCCAAAACTCGCCCCGACGGGTCCAAGGAGCTGGGATCACCAAGGAACCACCATCAGCACCACCGCGAAAGGCAATCCTAAAACCGCCTTGAGGAATGTAGCCGAGGCCGCCAAAACCCGGTTGACCATAAATATATTTGCTTGAGAGCAAATTCACCTTACCATCATCACCGCTTGAAAAGCCAACCGTGTGCCCACCGGGCGAATCCATGGCGACAATGTAAATATTTTCAGGAAAATTGGGCTTTGAAGCGACGGAATCTACGAAAATCCTTCCTCGATAACCAGAGTCAAAAGGATAAAAACTTGCAAGTGTCTGAAGACCCAACCCATCTTTCACCAAGACGTGCGGCCTGGACCCAGATCCGGAATAGACGAGTATTTCACCACGGCCATCACCATCCCAATCAACGCCTGTTGGATTTACCCCGCCTCGATAAACAGGGTCAAAGGCGAAAAAAGAAGCCAAAACAGCATTATTTCCTGGAACCATTGCCACCACATGGGGAGAAGCCCCAAGGCCGGCTCCCATCAGGATCTCCTGCTTTCCATCACCATCCAAATCGACCACTCCAAGATTCACTCCCCCCAAATATGAAACTTCAAATGCAAAAAAGGAAGAGATCAGTTTGCCAGTCAAACCATCAATTACTACCACATGGGGTGGAGCACCGACCGATGCGGTTGCAATGACATCTGCCGTGCCGTCTCCAGTCACATCGCCCAAAATTGAACGAACGCCGCCACGATATTTATCATCAAAAACTCGAAAAACCTTTCTAGAACCGGTTTGATAATCAATCACCTCCACATTCGGATCACCACCTGGTCCTCCCGAGAAGGCTATTGCGGGATCAACCCCCTTGATCGCTACCTCAACATTAGCCGTAGCTCTGAGTCCCTCCTCATCCTTTATCGTGTAGGTGAATTGATCGAAACCAGTGTAGCCTTTCTTTGGGACGTAAAACAATTTCCCATCGAGAACTTCAACCTTGCCGTTCGCAGGCTGTTTAACTGACGCAATTATCAAGTGACCAGTTTCACCGGGCCCCGGACTATCATTGGCAAGGACATCCAAAAATACACTTTGGGAGGTCCATCTCAGATTAAATTCGTCATCCTTTGGAGCGGGTGGATCGTTCACTGGAGTAACATGGACCGTAAATGTCCTGACTACCTTTTTTGAACCTCCAATGCCCGAATTTCCAAGGTCATCCAGCCGAAATTGAATCGACAATTGCCCATTGAAATCAGATTCAGGCAAAAAATTAATTTCAGAAAGGTATTGGTTAATTTTATCGACGGATGCCGTAACGAAATATTTGGACTTTCCATCATTAAAAACAGGAATTTCGGCACCGAATACGAGTTTTCCCGATGACACCTCAATTTCCAAGGAAAGGCTTCCATCCCCCGAGTCGGGATCTTGGATCTTTATACTTGCTCCTTGCGGGCCAAAACCCAAATGAGTGTCCTCGGAGATCACATAGGATGAAGAATCAGCAATTATGGACGGAGCCTGGTTGATGCCTAGAACCTGGATACGGAGATTCCTCACAGACACCTTGGGCCCACCGAATCCGGTCGAACCCAAATCGTTGGCCGACACGGTAATTTGAAACTCACCCTCCTGCGCCCCACTCCGGTATACCAACCCATCCATGGATTGGTTCAGGGCAGCCAAACTTCCTTTCAACAGCACATCGCCAGTTCCCGAACCCCTTATTTCTACACCAGCAACCTGTTTAGGAATGATAAGTCCACTGGAAACAGCAAAACCAATTTGAAGCGGACCATTGCCCGCATCGAGATCACTAATCCGGATGGCCCTGCCTGTGGCTGAGGAAAACACCAAATCACTACCTATCCCGACCGTCTGGAGGCCGGGTACTTCCAACACTGGTTCGCGGTTCGGAGCTATCGCCCTGATGGTCACTGAACCCTCGCCCGTCAGGGCCCCACCCGCGCCGGTATTCCCCAAATCATCCAATTTCAAGACAACCAGCGAATCACCGACCTTGCCTTGTGCCAAACCAACCAATATTCCGGCATCCAAAGTGGCCTGGATCGCGCCGATGGTTCCCTCGAAAACCATCGACTGGTCTGAAATACCGTCTCCCGAAATAAAGGTAATTCCCTGCCCACCCAATAACGTTAAGTTCCCATACCCCGGGGTTACAGAAAGGCTTGCTTTGACCCTGCCATCCCCTGAATCCGCATCCCTGACGACCACCCGGTTACCGGAACTAGCCGAAAGCGTCACACTGCCACCTGAAACCGCATCCAAACGTCCCACCGGGAAAACCACCTCCGGTGCCGTGTTCCTGGCCCTAACATCCAAGCTAATCCCGTTTGTAGTGACTTTTGGGCCATCGTTACCTGAATTGCCCATATCGTTGAGGGTTAAGTCAAGCTTCGCCGAGACAGGTGATGTAGGAGAGTGAAAAACCAACGAGCCCACAACAGACTGCAGATCAGATAAGGCGCCTTCCATTTCGATTTTGGAATCCCTGTCCCCATCTCCAAGAAGCCAGCGGACCCCGTTTCGCACAGAGAAACTCAGCAACCCGCTGGTAGTTTGAGCCGTCAGCCGCATGAATCCAGATCCCGAATCGGGATCGGCCAGATGTATACCCTGCTCCCCGGTCAATGGATAATCGGAGGAAACCGGAACACTAACTGTCGCCGGGGACTGGATCCGGGGTGGCAGATTGATGTTCCGAACTTCCACTCCAACCCCAACAGCGGTTATTTTGCTTCCCTCACCATCCCCATTGTTCCCAAGGTCATTAGCGAGGATTTCAATCGTCGTGGACCCTGAAAATAAACCCGGCTTGTATATGAATCCCTCCAAAGCGGCATTAATTTTTCCCTGACTGGCCCGGATCGTGATTTCGCTGGATTGGTTGGAACCGGCAACAACCTCGATTCCTGAGAGGTCTGGTAAGGAAATTGAGCCATGTCCAGCCGGAAGACGGACCGACACTTGAATCGGGTTCGCACCATCCGCATCGGAAACCTGGACCCGATTTCCCCTTGTGGTAGCGAATTCCAATTCCCCCCCCTTGTCCACCTGTTGATTGCCTGGAATGGAAACAACTGGTGGCGTATTAGCGCCCACCACAACCCTCACCTTCTTCTCGGTAAGGAGTTTGTTGTCGGCATAGCCGTCAAGATCCGAATCAGGAAAGTAAAACCCACGATCGTTAACACGCAGAACGACCTCAGCATCCCCCTCTTGCGCAGGGTCGGGATGATACATTGCATTCTTCAAAGCTTTGTTGACATCACTGATGGAACCATGGAACCGGACAAAGGGGTCCCTGAGACCATCGCCCTGCAGGAACGTGATCCCGCTTGCGCCGCCCAGGGAAAGTTTCCCCTTGGATGCGGCAAATTCAACCTCAATTCCGGAAGGATTTTGTGTCAAATCATTGACGGCCAAGGAGTTGCCAAATGAGGTGTCAACCTTAAATGGAACCGAAAGGGTTCCCGGGGCCACAATGGAAGCCTCCGAGTTGGGCGTCACAGCCGCGAAATAATAACGGATGGGGTCCGATGTGCTGAAAGAACCGTCCGACAATTGGGCCCTTGCCTCGAATGTTGCGCAATAAAGGCCCGGCTCAGATAGAACCCAGTTGAGGTGACTGTGCTGTCCTGGAACCATGTAGAAGTTGTCAGCTGCACTCAGGCCATCCCCGCTGGCCATCCAAACAGTCTGATCGCCCTGAGCGTTGGTCGCGTAAACCGTCAAGGTCCCGGGGGCGGGGCCCAAATCCTCACCATTCCGAAGCGAGAGCAACCTGACCTCGATCCACCGGCTCGTGTTGTCCTCTCCGAGCCTCGGATCATTTATTGTCCTTGACTTAATTTGTGATGCATTGGAACCTTCGGAGCTGAAGCCAAGGTAAAGCGACTGACCCTGCGGCGAAGTTTGCGGAAGTCGCCACACCTTGTCCCCGCTAGCCCTGAACAAATCCGCCAATTGCCCAGATAACGGGGCTTGCATGGCAGTTCTGGTATTGGCGAAAAGCAAACTTTCCGCTGCAGGCAATGTTCGATTGGCGTCGTGGTCCTTGTTGGCGAGTACCCAACCCCCCGAATAAACGGAGAGCAAGTCCACGTGCTGGACGTCCAGAATATTCGCCAGCGGAATCAGTGGAAGTCCGGCTGGAGCCAACCGAGACTCGAGAGAAATGACGGATAAAATCGCGCGTTTTTTCATGGTAATACCGATAAAAAAATTCGGGCATCCCTTGCTGGGGATGCCCGACATATCTTAGTTATCCCTTCCGGCAAAAACGATGCTTCCCGCAAAACCAGGGAAAGGAGCCCATTTAGATTGCACAGCAAAAGGATTTTCCGGGTCAATCTCAGCGACCTGCACCTCGGCTAAGGATCCCGCCACACTTGCAACGGGCGCAACCACTAATTTGGTGTTGCCGAGCACTTCGTTCCTGATTGATCCAACTTGGATTCCTTTTTCTTTGGAAACCTTGGACCAGGCCGGAGAACCTTCGAATGGGAAGAAGGCGTCCATTACCTGATTGGTCGCTCCGCGGAAAACCACCACGGTGGCCTCAGCCCCGATCCCGGAACCCGTGATAACATCCGCAATCCCGTTGTTATCCCAATCACCGCTTGCGAGATAGACACCCCCCTTGAAGCCGGCCTCGTAGGCGTAATAACTGGAGATCATTCCCATGGGATTACCGGTTCCCGACCATTTCCAAACGGTTACGTGCGGACGGGCGCCGACACCGCAGGACGCAACCACCTCGGCGTTCCCATCACCATCCAGATCATTGGCCGTGATTCGGACTCCCCCCTTCCAATTTTCAAAAGCGAACCAGCTGGCCAGCACCACTGTATTACCCTGGGCCAATTCGGCACCAGAAAACACTGTCAGATGTGATTCGCCCGATGCTGTCCCAACAATCACGTCCCCGAAACCATCCCCATCCACATCGCCAGATGCAATCACAGTCCCACCCTGGAATTCCCTAGCGTAGGCGTAAAAACTCGCCACCACTGACAAATCGCCAGTGTTACGAATCGTGATGTGTGGACCCGGAGCCCCGATTGCAGGTGCTGTGATTACGTCAGGCGACTCACCACCGGAAATGTTTCCCACCGCCGTCACCACCCCGCCGAGGTATTTGGGGTCATAGGCAAAAAAGGAAACGGTTTTTTCAGGCTCACTGATTCCCTGCCCTGAGGGGAAATTCACTACGACGTTAGGGGGAGCACCAGCACCAACACCTGCCGCCAGTACAGACTGAAACCCGGTGCCGCCCACCCGGATGCTGACCATGAAGGGTTCAGAAACTATGGTGGCACCATCTGAATCCATGGCGGTAGCCGTGAATTGCAGGCTGTAGTTTCCAGGCTGGGTGAACGCCCAGTTGGTATCACTGTGGCCACCAGCGGTCAGAAAAAACCGGTCTACCATAGGGTCGAGCGAGTCAGAAGAATTGAACCAGACCTGATCTAGGTCCTCGTACATGAAGACTTCCCCCTGGCCTTGGCCCTCAAAATCAACCCTGTCCAAAGTCACCGTGATAATCTTGCCCGTTGCCGTTCCGCCGGACAGCCTCGGATCGGAGACCGTCACATTGGAGAGGTTGGCAGGATCAGTCTCTTCCGCGGCGAAGCCCAATTTCAGGAATTTTTCCTCATTTGTGACCGTACTGTCCAATATCCAGAGTGGATCATCCGTCATCAAACCCAGTGCGGTCTTAACCTGCGCCGATGGGGACTGCCTTTGGAAATTGGTACCAAAAATCACCACCTCGCCATGGCTTTCCTCCTCGCCATGCTCGTGGCCATCTTCATGGCGGTGAACACCGGTTTCCCAGATGGGCTGCGTACCACCCGCAGGCACCATCCAGTTGAATTCCAAATCGACATGGCCATGATTGAATATCGAGCTTGGATTTAGGCGATTTTCAAGCGCCTCCAAAACAACTGCTTTATTGGATCGACGACCTATGGACATGACAAATCACTCCATGGCAGGGGGGATTATTCCTCCCGGCCGCCAGTGTTAATCCCTTGGAATTAAATCCCCCGCTTCATGCGGCGGGCTTTTACCGGCTCAATCAGCCGGTTTGGCGAAATTCTCGCCATTCTCCACCTTGCGGCGGATTTCCGATGCGTCGATAGTTTCCACATGGGCATCAGCAAAAAGATAGTTCGCGAAGCCGGAACCCCTTTGTTTATCCGCCGAGTTGGGGGTTCCACCGAACCTATCAGGCTGAATATCCCTGAGGACCGCCCTCCAACGTGCGACCGGATTTGAGGACGAAAACCACAAGGTGCCGTGTGTATGATCGCTATACGCGCTCAACGGCATCTCATCGCTACCCGTGAAAACGGTGATGGTCCGGGATGTGGCTGGAAGGTGACGCATGTTGGTGACGCAGCCAGGTCCGGGAACACAAATGTACTCATTCAGCACATAGCTTGACGACATCATGAAAGGGTCGGTTTCTCGTAGACGCTGGTCGCGCCTAGGGTCAACCGGACAGATTCTGACTTTTTCTATCCTTGCCGCCTGGGTGTTTTCCAGAAATGGAGCGAGGGTGAACAACCAACTCTCTTTAAGTTTGCCGGTATGAAGCGTCAGGGGAAATTTTCCCTCGTTGACATCCGAATACATTGCCAAGGCAAGGCCGATCTGCCGCATGTTATTCGCGCATTCGATCCGGGAGGCTGCCAAGCGAACTTTTTGGACAGCGGGTACCAGCAATCCGATCAGGACCGCGATGATGGCGATTACAACCAACAACTCAATCAAAGTAAAACCGTTTCGTTTCATTTGTATTACTCAAAGGCTTTTAATTTAAGTATATAATACATTTAATCAAAGGCAACCGTTGTTTTAATTGGTTTTATTTTTATTCCCTATATTTTACCAACATAAAGGTCTCTCTACAAAGGACATGCGCGTTTTGCACTGACATGATTTTTCCCCTAGCAGAATGCAAATCCCCCGCCAAAAGGTCATCTCGCATGGCTTCCAATTCTTCCCGCAATGCCCCCGCTTTCTCGTTTTGTTGCTTGTCGAGCAATCCTGTTCGCAGGAATTCACCCACCTGCAGCTTGCGTGTCAGCAAGTCCCAGGCTTCCAATTGCCGGATGGCATCCTGAGTTTTTCCGGTCCTCACCGAGGTCAGGGCATCGGCCCGGACCCTGGAGATTTCATTGAAAACCTCATCTGCGGGTGGATAGTAGATGTAAAGGGAAACCAGGCTGAACAACACGAGACCAGCCAAAGCTACCAGGCCGAGAACCGGACCGGGCACCCCACGGTTGAAGATTGACTCTTTGCCGCCTTGGGCACTTCTTGGTCGGCACAACCAACCTTCCAGGCGCTTCTTCCCGTCTAAACCCTGAAGAAAGCCACCCACGAGGGCCTGGATCATCAACAAGGCGATCGCAACCGGTTCCAACACCTCCGTCTTTTGAACCCATTTGTTCCATACCTCCGCCCACCCGGCGCCGTTTCCTCCGGGAAACGGGCTGGTCCAATCATCGAATGCGTGGGTATGGCTTGCCTCTTCCTCGGCAAAGTAAAGGGTTTTATCCATTGTCCATCCGGCAAGAATTACAATGCCGAGCACCAGGGACAGCCAGCCCAGCATTCTGGGCCCCTTGTGAAACACCAGCCAAGCCACGAGTCCCAGGTTCAACCCCACACCCACAGCGAAGAGGGCGAAGGCTGCACCGGTGCTGTTGCCATGCTCGAATATCAAGCCGATTCGCATCATACCCTGGAGCACGCCTGAATAGAGGGCCGCCCCTACCAGGGTCATCAGGGGCGTGCTGAACCACGAATCATGTCGCATGGTGGTGGACAGCGCCCCGTGGGGAATGAGGCCGGCCAAAAACCCCGTGGCCATCACCGAAGCCACACAGTACGGCAAGGTTGCCCCCACCGTTTCCCTGGAGGCAGTCACAAAAACCAGGCCCAGCCTGCCCAGACCGGGCGGTGGCATCGTCTCATCACCCCGCAGAGGCCCCGGGTCACCCGCCGAAAAGCATCTTTTCCACAATTCCCCACCCGCCACTGCGATCAGCATGGTCGCCAGGACGAAGCTGATGATGACCAACGGTTCCGACAATGTCAGACCGTACAGGAATGAGAGCGGATTCAACTGCGGCGCGGCCAGAACGAAGGACAAAACGGTGGGCCAGGGCACTCCGGCCCGCACCATTTCACGGGCTACAGGAATCACTCCCAGGCTGCAGACCGGCAGGAGTGACCCGATGAACCAGGCCCGGACCAGGCCTCCCAACCCCTCGCCACCGAAAAGCCTACGGGTACCAGGTGCCCCCACCATCCGCCGCAGGATTGCCCCAACCAGCAACCCCACCGCGAGCGTCGGGGTGCATTCGATGGCGGTTTGGCCCATTCGCACCAGCACCGAAAGGATCATCGACTGAACATCCATTCCTTTCCCCCACGATCGGAACCCGGAATCAGAAAGGAGCCGGGATTTGCCGCATCAGTCCGTTGATCACATTGGCAGCCCCTTTTGGCTCGACACCGTGGATGCCGAGGCGCACCGAAAGCACAGGTTCAGCAACAGCCTGGACATCGTCCGGGGTGACATACCTTCTGCCATCGAGAAATGCCCAAGCCTGAGCTACCCGTTGCCAGACAAGCATTCCCCTCGGTGAAACTCCTAGTGAGATGCCAGCATGCCCGCGGGTGGCCCGGCAAAGGTCGACGAGGTAACCCCTCACAGGTGCCTCGACGGCCACCAGGCGCACCAGTCGCTGCGTTTCAGCGAGCTCACAGGTGTCCATCGGAGGCCCGGCAGGAGCGGATCCCCCCTCTTGCCCCTCACCCACGGCGCTTTCCAGCATCGCCATCTCATCGACCCGGTCGGGATATCCCACCGACAGTTTCATCGCGAAGCGATCCAATTGAGCCTCGGGAAGTGGATAAGTTCCGTGGTGCTCCACCGGATTCTGGGTTGCGATGACAAAAAACATCGGCGGCAACGCGTGCCGGATATTGTCCACCGTGACCTGTCTTTCTGCCATCGCTTCCAGGAGGGCCGACTGGGTCCGCGGTGTGGCGCGGTTGATCTCGTCCGCCAGGAGGATTTCCGAGAAGACCGGACCTCGCTGGAATTCAAACTCGCGGGTCTTCTGGTTGAAAATGGAAAAACCGGTGATGTCACCCGGAAGCAGGTCGGGGGTGCATTGAACCCTTGCGAACCGGCAACCAAGGGCCGAGGCAAGGGCCTTGGCCAGCGTGGTCTTGCCGAGTCCTGGCATATCCTCCAGCAGAAGGTGGCCCTGGGCCAGCAAACAGGCCAACACTTTTTCAACCAGCGCCGACTTGCCGCGCAAGGCACCATTCAATGCTGAACGAACGCGCGCCAAACCACCCCCGACATCCACCTGCTGGATCATCCGACATCTCCTCCGCGAACCCGGGCAGCCCGTCGCAAACGGGAAAGTCCCCATTGCGCGAGAATCCTGGAAGACAGGTCCTTGACCGCGCCAACGTTCAAATAACTCGGGCATAACTCACCATCCGGGGCATGGGCAGCCCAGGCGACCAGGCGGGCGAAAGCCACCATGTCCTCCGTGTCTCCCAACTGAGCCAAATCCACAAGCCAAGCCGAACCGCTCTGGAATGGCCGCCTCCTGCAACCGGTTACACGCCCCCTCCATTCCAAAATCCGGGCGGTTTGCATCAGCCTCGGGCGGATCCCGACGTTGTGCCTCATGGAAAGGGCCAGGTAGCAGAACCTGTCCACGATCTCACGCCTCCAAAAGAACACGAGTAGCGCGATCGCAAAGGTGGCAATGAGAAGCACCGCATTTCGCCCGGACCAATCGGCAAATCCAGAGCCGGCGCGAAGCAATCGCTCAAAGAGTGGCAACACCGGCGGGCAAACCATAAAGCCAGGAGTCGGCTCGACAACCAGCCAGTCCCCGTCGCGTGTCGCAATTTCCACCCAGAAATGCAGATCAGCCCATGTCACAGGGGTATGCCCTGTCTCTGGGTCATATTTTTCCGGATCGACATAGAAACCGTTGGCAAGGCGGGTCTTCAGGCCACATTGGCGCAACAAGCTCGCTGCGGCGGTAGCAAATAGATAATCGGGCCCACGGCGGCTCTCCAGCAAAAAGTAGGCAACCGGGTCCTTGCAGCCTTCGGGAATTCCAGCATCCCAATCCAAGGTGTATTCCGCTCGCAAAGCGTCAATCACTCTTTGCGCCTTCAACCAGGTTGTTTCCTCAGAACCAACCCAACTCTGGATTTTCGCAATGATTTCTGGGCCCAGTCCTTGTCTGATTTTTTCTGCTTCCCGATCCACAACCGATGAAAAAGCCCAATCCGCCCGAGCAAGCAACCAAGGGTCCACCGTCCTTGCCTCGGTCTCAACCGTGACGCCCGATGGCGAATTTCTTTGGGAAAAAGCCAGGACACCGTCCTGAGCCCAGCCAAAAAACCCGGGTTCATTGACCCGCCCAACCCGGAAACGGCTCAGGTTGGGTGGCGCAGGTATGAAGGATCCCTCCGGGGCTGTCATCCGAAACCTGTGGTGGGTGTTCAGGGCGAATATGTCCGGCTCTCCCCGCCGGTTTGGCTGCATCCAGCGATTTTCGCGCATTTCAATGGAGGGCTCGGCGACACGGTGCGGCGCTTCCATCCACACCCCGCCCACCAGGCGGTCAAACACCGTCAGCCGCAGGTGCAGCGGCGTCAGCCCTTCCACCTCAAACAGGGCCCTGGCTTCCCGCGAAAGAGCCTCCCGCCTTTGCTTGGGAACCTTTCTAGAGGTCGGGAACCCCCTTCCTGGCCGTTGACTGTCCGGTGGCGCTTTACCAGTCTCGCGGGTCTTTTCCGGGTTGATGTCCAACGCGATGGCCCGCTCCTGCTCCTTTGGCTTGAAGGGTTCGCCGAACATGTCGTTGGAAAGGTCGTAGAGCGTCGGCAGTGGAGAATCCAGGAAAATGTCCGAGTTCACATTGCCGGTCGAATCCGGATTGTCACCGGCAGCCTCCTCGTCGCCATCATTGACCCCGCCCCTTGCCCTGGAATCCTGACTTCCGGTTCCGCCTGATGTTGGCAACCACTCCGCAAGCACCCATAACGCCTGTCTAGGTGCCCCAGCCCCTACCAATGCCACCAGTCCACCAACAAGAATCAGGGAGGTCGTCAAACCGGCCAGCGGGAACCGGGTGCGCACAGGCCTGGTGTCCATGGACTGTCCACAAACCGGTTCGGCGAAAACATCGCGCAAACCGCCCCAGTAAACGAGAACAAGCCACAGGCTTCCCACGGCGGTGTATGCCGCCAGCAAAGCCATGGTCAAGGGATGGTCACTCATGGTGACCGAGAAAAGGACCAGGAACAGGCTTACGACGCAGGCGGACCGCATGCAGAGTGGCAACGCTGAAAAAGCAGCCAAGCCAAGGCCCACATTGCGCAATGCCATCAGCAATTGCAGTTCCAGCGGGTACCCCTCCAGGCCAAGCAAGGGCCTGAGGAATTCGATGAGAAAAGGCGCGATGAAAAGGGTCACCAGAACCGGTCCCGCGCGCCTGGAAAGGGTTTGGCTTTCACGGACTCCACGGGTTGCCAATGTCCCCAAACCGGCGGCAGCGGCCATCCAACCCAAGGCCCAAGCCATCGCCTGCCAGGACGGCCTGGTGTGGTCGGCAGCCATTTCGACAGCTGCCGCCGCAAGGCAGAGCAGCAGGAACGTAACTCCTCGCACCATTTTGCCTAGTTCAGGAACCATGGCGGGCCTCACTCCAGCCATCCAAAAGCAAACCGGGCACATGGTTTGGTCCGCGAAACCACAACCAGGCATCACCCGGTTTGGTTGACCCGTCCCTTGGGGCTCCGCCAAAACCCTCCATCGAAAGCAGCGCCCAGCGCCGGTTAGCCCTTTCACATGGCGCGCAATGGGCTGCCTGGTAGCCCTTACTGGTGGTAACCACCACCTGAAGACCATCCCTGAAGCCCCTGCACAAGGGGCATGCCAAAATGTCATTCAGTTCCCTGGGCACCTTCACCGCCAAAGCCAAGGCATCGAGAATTCTTTTTTTGTGGAAAGTACCGGCAGCGGCGGGCAGTTCCACCCCCGCGCAGGCAAAACCAACCTCAGCTCCCGCATCCAACCAGCCGCAGGCCAGGCTGGCGGCAACCCGGATGGCCCACTCGAACGAGCTGTCGGTCCCCTCTCCGGCATGATTTGCGGGGTGGGCATCCAAGACAACCTGAACCAATGGACGCGCGTTGGTTTGCAACTCGCAAACAATCAACCGGTCATGCTTGGCGGATTGCCCCCAATGGATTCGCCTGGGTGAATCACCACGACGATAGGGCCGGACGCCCATGACATCCCCGTGAGAACCCACCTTGCCACGTGATACCTGTCCCTCCACCAATCTCTCGGAGACCACCGTGGGCACCGGGCCGGTGGGAAATACCTTGGGCCACACCATCAGGCGGCCATTGTCCATCAGTTCCTTGGAACGCCTCCAGACCCCAAAGGGAAATCCCGACCCCAGTCGTGCCGAATCTAGCGGGTAAACACCCCTGGTGTCTGCCATGAGATTCCAACGGCATTCCACCTCGCGCCGCCCAGATATCCTCGCAACAGCCACCTCCACGATGCCGGTATCCCGATGGAACGCCCCGCGCAGGGAAAGGCCCCAAGCCGACCAGGGGGCACGGTTGCAAACCAGAAGCCTCGCCCCACAGGTGTCCCCCTCCGTCGCCACCCCTTTGTCAAAACGGATCGAGACACGCAGAAAGGCCAGGGAGACAAGCGGCCACAAAGCACCCGCAGCGATGACAGCCCCGATTCCGGCTGCGAGCGCAAAACCCTGAGGGTGCAAGAAAAAACCGCAGGCAAGCGATGACAATGCTGCAAGCACCAGCACGCCGAACGGGTTGTAGACCGCCCCACGGACCTTGGCGCTGAAAACAGGGAAGAAATCGCGGCGGGCCAATTCCCGCAACGTCGCGATCCGTCCCCCGTTCAAACGCTGGACCAAACCGGTCACAGCGGACACTCCCCGTCTTCTTCCCTCATCGCCTTCCGGGCTTGCTCCGGGGTCGGCCATTCGGGCAGCGGATCGGTGAAGCGGGCCCATCCCGCAGGGCCCTTCGCCATCTCCCGGTCCGTCAGAAGCACGGATTCCAATGCCTCACGCACCGCGTCAATGTCCATCTTGTCCCCAATGAAGACCAGCTCCTGCCGACGATCACCCCAAACCCCGCCTTCGGCGATTTCCGCCAACCCCTGGGCCTGTTGGCCCGGATCATCGGGCCAGTCATCCCTTGGGGTGGCATGCCACCAGAAACCCTGAGGCGAAAGTTCTGTCACCCGTCCCGCCTGGGACCAAAGGCCGATCCAATCAGGTCTGGTGGCAATCCAACAAAAGCCCTTCGAACGCAGCAGACCCTTCATCAATTTTTTACGCTGGAAGAACCTTTCCAGCCGGGCCGGGTGGAAGGGCCTGCGAGCCCGGAAGATAAACGAAGTGATGCCGTACTCCTCCGTTTCCGGCTGCTCTTCCCCCCGCATTACAGCCAACCATCCCGGGGCGCTTGCTGCCTGATCAAAATCAAACAAACCAGTGCCCAGAATCTGCTCAAGGGGAACCCTGCCGCGGATGCTTCGGGTGATGACAGCCTTCGGGTTCAGCGATTTCAGGCAGGCTTCCAGCCTCTCCAAACGTTTGATCGGCAGCAGGTCAACCTTGTTCACGACGATCACATCGGCGAATTCAATCTGGTCGATCAGCAGATCCACGACCTGCCGCTCGTCCTCCTCGCCCAGGGCCTGTTTCCGATCCAGCAGGGAGTCGGGGGAATGGTAATCGTCCAGGAATCGTGCGGCGTCCACCACGGTCACCATGGTGTCCAGCCGCGCAACGCCGGAAAGGGAATTACCCTCCTCGTCCTCGAAGGTGAAAGTCTCGGCCACCGGAAGCGGTTCGGAGATCCCGGTGGACTCTATGAGCAGGTAATCGAATCGCCCCTCGCGGGCGAGCCGGTTCACCTCCTTCAGCAGGTCCTCCCGAAGGGTGCAGCAGATGCAGCCGTTCTGCATTTCAACGAGTTTTTCCTCAGTCCTGGAAAGGGCGGCCTTTCCCCCCTTGACCAGTGCCGCATCGATATTCACCTCCGACATGTCATTGACGATGACCGCCACGCGCATGCCTTGACGGTTGGCCAATACATGGTTCAGCAGGGTGGTTTTTCCAGCCCCCAAAAAACCAGAGAGGACAGTCACCGGCAAACGCCGGTCTTTACCGGTTTTTCCACTCTTATTTTTGTTCAAGCCACCCATAGCCCGCCACCTCCCCTGGTCATCCTTAAATATCCCGTGGATTTCGGAACTCCCTCGGAAGCCGCGATACATCCCTGGCCAGCAACCGAACGCAATTGGGTCAACACCCCTTGCCACGGGCCCGGCACGCGTGACTCTGGCAAACCGGGACGCCATCCTCGGCGGGAAATCTTTTCCCAGGCCGAAGCCATCTCCCTCCCGCGCACCACAGGGGAGGTTGGTTTGCCCAGCAGGCTGTCCTGCCGGTACCGGGCGCCCAGGTTTTCCGCCACCCAATGCTCATACGACGCCATCCAGGCGGCCAATTCCCTCACCAAACCCCCGGCAACATCAACTTCTGCCCGGTTGACCGGTCTCCTCATGGCACCGAGATCACGGGGACAATGGACCGGACCGCCAGGCTGAGCCGCCAATAAAAACGGATCAAAGGTGTAGCGTTTAATCCACAATGCATTTCCGGAGCCGTCGGCCAGGAGGACGCCGAAACCCCAAAGGGACAAGCCTTTTTCCCCGCGAGTTCTCGCCTGGTACAGGGTTGATTGGGCGCTGGCGCGTGGCGGACGGATCCTGCACATCCCCAACTGGCACAAGAGATTGCCTTCAGTCCGGCGAATATCCTGCCCAAAGCACCACAATTGCTGGTCAAGGAGGCCGGACAAGAAACGAATCCCTGTTGGCGAGGTCATACGACAAACCCGAGGATTTCACTTTTGCCCTGGAACCCGTGGCTAGCCGCTGGCCACCTGCCTGGCCAACGACGCATGTTGCGTATTGGCGCAGGAACCAATGGCAACTCCCAAGCAAGGACAGCGGATAGCAGGGAAATGTCTGGCCTGATTGGCGCCATATCACTGCCTTCCTATGTTAGGGCCAGATGGTAAAACTAATTTAAATCAGTTCAACCCTGACCATATTACCACTTTGTTTTTAATATTGTTCAACTTTGTTTTATTAATTTTAAGTTATTATTAGAGAAGCACTTATGAATTAATTGGGGATCGAGATGCATTTTTTCGCATTTGTTTTTCGTAAAATATTTTGACATTATGTAAGATTTATTTAAATTTTTGTTTGTATTTTGTTTTACCTTGAGGTTCCTATGCACACCTACCCTTCTTTCAAATTACGCCGCCCTGGTTTCACCCTGATCGAGTTGCTGGTGGTGATCGCCATCATCGCTGTCCTGGTCGGTTTGTTGGTGCCTGCCGTCCAAAAGGTCCGCACCGCCGCCAATCGCATGAGTTCCCAGAACAACCTGAAACAATTGGGACTGGCATTGCACAACTTTGAAAGCACCCATGGGCGGTTTCCTGGGTTGCGTGCTGCGGGTGCTTCCAACGCCACCTCTTTCGGGTTTTCCGTCCAAGCCCAGCTACTGCCTTTTATCGAGCAGGAGGGCCTTGGGAAATCCATCGATCTGCAGCAGCCGCTGTTTGTAGGAGTTTTTCCAACGCCCAGCTTCCGCCTGAATCCCACAGCGGCAGCCGCTGCTGCGACCCCGGTGAAGACTTTTCTCTGTCCGGGCGACAACCAAAAGAACTTGTTCGCCACCAATAGCGGCGGTGGCATCCATGCCGGCACGAATTATGTGGTGAATCTGGGTTCGGGGATAGGAGGCGCGGGGGTTTCCGTCGCCAATGGTGTGGACGCCCGCTTTCCTACCAACGGAATGTTCCATTACGGACCGGGCCTGCAGGTTGGGGACATCCTGGATGGCACATCCAACACCATGTTCATGTCGCAATGCCTGCTCGGCTTAGACCTGATTTTGAACAAGCCCTTTAGTCAACTCACCCAGGAGGAGGCCCGCAGGCAAACCGGCAATGTGGGCGGTAGGGGATTGTACACAGGACCCGGAGGCGCTAATCCGGGTTACGGCGCCTCGCCGGCGATCGGTCCTTCGGACCATCTGACCGTCACCAGTTGGAGGGGCAACCGGGGTGGCTCGTGGATCTGGGGCAACGCCACGGTGAATGGCTTCACGGCCGCCCAGACCCCCAATGCACCAACGCCTGACGCCACCGCTCATGGCATGGGAATCCTCACAGCCCGCAGCAACTTTCCCGGGGGCGTATGCGTCTGCTTCGGGGATGGCAGCATTCGCTTCGTTTCCGACCGGATCCAACTGGCCACCTGGCGTGCATTGGCCACGCGGGCAGGCGGCGAAGTCACCGGCAACGATTAAGGAAAAAGGAAATACCTGAAATGCATCTGATCTTGCCATTGATGACCGGGCTGGCCGCAAACTGGGCCGGATCCGCCCCGGCCGCGCCGGTGTCCCACGCGGTCTGGGCTGGTTTCAGGGGGGACGGTTCCAGTTCCACCCCCGCAGGATATCTTCCCTTGCGCTGGTCCCCCGAACGGGGAATCGCATGGAAGGTTGCCATTCCGGGATACGGGCAATCCTCTCCCGTTGTCTGGGGGGAATCGGCCTTCGTCACCTCCGTCGACGGGTCGGGGAAGGAGAACCTGCTGGTCCACCGGGTCGGCTTGGCTGACGGGAAGGTCCACTGGACCAAAACCCTGAAAGCTTCCGTGAAGGGCCGCAACAACCCGATGATGGCGCGGGCGGCCCCCACCCCTGTGGTGGACGGCGATGGCGTCTACGCCTTCTTCGAATCGGGTGATCTGGCGGCCTTCAGTCATAATGGCGAGGAATTGTGGAGGTTTTCGCTTTTGGCACTGGGGATTGAGCCGAAGAACAACCACGGCCTGGGCTGCTCCCCGGCGCAAACCGGAGACCGCATCATTCTGCTCATTGACCATGCCGGGCCGTGTTTTCTCGCGGCAATCGACAAGAAAACTGGCAAAGTGGCCTGGAAGACCGACCGGCCCCAGCGCTCATCATGGACTTCCCCGGTGGCGACCAGAGTGCGTGACCGGGAGGTTGTGCTGGTCAGCAGCAGCGGGGTTGTCGATGCATACGATTCCGTCACCGGATCGCTGCTAGCGAGCCTGGAAGGATTGACCGGCAACTCCATCCCGTCACCCACGGTCATCGGATCAAGCGTGTTCATAGGCGCAGGCGAAAACCGGATGAAACCTGATCTGGAGGCTTCCCGCAGGTCGAATTGTCGACTCGAACTGGTGGAAGAATCCGGCAAGTTCACCTTTCGGAAAACCTGGGAAGGCACCAAGGCAATTTCACACCACGCCAGCCCGGTCACCTGTGGCAATCAAGTTTACCTTATCGACAAAAATGGCATCCTGTTCTGCCTGGACCGCGATACCGGTAAGGAGGTTTTTTCGAAGCGTTTACCCAATCATCAATGGGCTACCCCCATCTCTGCAAATGGCAAACTATTCCTGTTCGGCAAGGATGGCGTGACCACCATCCTCAAGGCCGGCCCGGAATGGAACCTCATCACCAACAACCGGCTATGGAGCGAGGAAGATTTCCAGAAACGCAAGGATGACGAGGTGCTCAAGGCCAAGGAGGAGGAAGCCAAAAACCCACCAAGATCTCCCGGCTCGACTGGCCGGCCGGGCCGCGGTGGACCGGGAGGAGGACCGCCCTTGCCTCCGGCTGAGCTTGAGGCCACCCGCGTCTCCGCCGTGGGAGATGTGGTCTACGGTGCGGCGGCTGTGAGCGGTTGCATCCTCATCCGGACAGGTACCGACCTTTATTGTGTCCGTGGCAAAAAGGAAAATAGTAAGGCAGGCGAAAAATGAAAAGCAATCTGTTCCTTAGCCTCGTGGGATGGGCTGTTTGGGTGATGACAGGATGGCCTCCCCACGGCCATGAGCCTGGCTCCAACAAAACACCGGCGCAGCCCGCCGGAAAAGTACCGGATGGTGCCAAGCTTTTGACCAGGCTGGTGCTCCAGGACCAGCATGACTGCACCGTGCGCTGGCTGGATGTCTTCTCAACGCCTGATGGAAAAACGGGCTTCACCAAACCGACTGTAGCAGGTAAATTCCCCGCTTTGTCCCCGAAAAGGCAAAAACTGGTGCAGATGAGGGAATCAAACGGGGTTGTGGTGGTCGGGGTTCGGGATGACAAAAAGGGCGGATTCGGCAGCGGCCACATTGTCATTGATTCCGGGGTCGGCAAATCCGACCATGGCGATCATCATCACTGGTCCTACAAAAGGACGCCGGAGGTTGTCGATCTTTCCCTCGGACTGGACCAGGGAAATCCTGCCCATGTTTACCGATATGACGGCAAGATTTTCGTCGCGAATGATTTGAACAACGGCTATACCCGGATTGACCCCTCCAGGTACCGTTCCGAGGATGGTCGCATTCATGGAAAAGACAAAGCCAAATTCCTCCAAGGCGGTGGCAACCACATCACCCTTGCTGTTTACGAGGACAAAGTCGGTTATTCCGCGTGGATTGACGGGGGCGGCCCCAACAAGGGCAGGGTTGATGTCACCCCGATCGGCATATCCGATAAAACCGACCTTGCCTATACTTTTTACTTACCCCTGGGCGGTATCCATGGTGCATCGGTCTGCTCTGGAAAGGTGTTTTTTGCGCCATCCGACGGTGTTTGCTGGGTTGAGGCGGACCCAACCCTAAGCCGTCGGGATGGAAAAATAACTTCAAACCACATCTCACTTGGAAAAGATGGTGATAAAGCTGCGCGCACTGGGGCATTCGCCACGGTTGGAACCCATGTCCTTTGTACGGCTGGCAAGGGTAGCGCATCCCGGTTGGCCATCATCCATGCAGGTGACAAGGCCCCCAAGGTTGTAAAGTCGCTGGACCTCGGCGTGGCTTCGGGATACCTCGCGGTCACCCCGGAGGTTTTTGTGGGCGGGGATGGGAAAGCTTGGGCTTTCATTTTCCACGACCGAAACAGCGACGGCGGGGCGGGAGGCTCCCAACCCTCTGACAAATTGCAGGTGATTGAACTGGATCCTGACGGGAACGGTTCCATGGATGACGCACGCATCGCTTCATGCTTGGATGTCGGACCCAGTTGTGTGGAAGGCCATTTTGGCCACCACAGCATCGCCTTCGACGGGGATGGAAGAAACGCCTACATTGCAAATCCAGGCAACGGAACCATCCAGGTTGCATCCTTGCGCGGTTTGGGAAAAGGGCTTGCCATTTCCCAAACCCTCAAAGTCAGTGGAGCCCCATCTCACTTGATCGCTTTGGGAGGAAATGACCTCGATGACTAGTTTTCTTGTGCCTTCCAATACCCGACGAACGGTACTGGGTCTTTTCTATGGTCTGGTAGTCCTTTCTTCCTCGGGGTGTGGAAAAACCACAATTGCGGGAGACCCGCAAACACTTTCGATTGTCACCACGTTCAGCATTCCGGCGGACTGGGCCAGGGAAATCGGAGGTAGCCGGGTTCGGGTGTTTTCCCTGGCTGGAATTGACGGCGACCCCCACACCTTTGAACCTTCCCCGGATGATGTTCTGCGTCTATCCAAGGCAAACCTCGTGGTCAGTATGGGCGCTGGCCTTGAAGGTTGGCTGGGCAAGGTCATCCAAAATTCCGGCTTTCAAGGCAGGCAGGTCGTCCTTGCCGAAGGCATTAGTCTCCGGGAAGGGAAATGCAACCATTCCAAGGCGGAAAGAGACAATCCGCAACACTCCCACGAGATGGATCCACATGTTTGGCATGACCTACAGAATGTCATGACCATGGTACCACGGATTCAGGATGCCCTTTGTGAGATTGACCCTGGGTTTTCCAGGGAATATCAGGTGAATTGCGCACGATACTTGGCAGTCCTCAAGGACCTCGATTCCTGGACAACTACCCAGATATCCTCCATCCCCGCCTCCAAAAGGAAGCTGGTGACCAACCATGACACCTTTGGCTATTTCGCCGACAGGTATGGCTTGAAGGTGGCCGGGACCTTGCTTCAATCGGTTTCCACCGAGAGTGCCGAACCCTCGGCATCCGACTTCATGAGTCTAGTGAAAGAGGTGAAAAAAGCGGGCGTTTCAGCCATTTTTGCCGAGAATACGGGCAACCCCAAATTGATGGAGAGACTTGCCGCCGAATCCGGTGTCAGATTGGGACCAAAACTGTACACCGATGCATTGGGGGCTCCGGGCTCCCCAGGTGATTCCTTCGTTTCCATGTTCCGCCACAATGTCACCTCCATCACAGAATCTTTGAGCAAATGACCCGGGCATTTTTTCCTTACGCCCTTCGGACCCACCATCCACCCAGGGAACAATCACCCGCGTTCGAAGCTTCCGGGTTGAGGGTCCATTACCAGGGAACATCCTGTTTGGCACTGGACAACCTAACCATTCAGGTCCGCCAATCCTCCAAAGTCGCCCTTGTCGGACCTAACGGCGCTGGAAAAAGTTCTCTTTTGAAGGTCGCGGCTGGGTTGCTGAATCCCTCGGCGGGAAAGGTTCGCATTTTTGGCAACCCGGTTGGTGCATGTCACCATCGGGTTGCCTACCTCCCTCAAAGAGGGGAAATGGACTGGTCTTTTCCGATTTCTCTCTACAAACTCGTCTTGACTGGCCGTTATGTTCATACCGGTTGGCTGCGCTGGCCCGGAAAATCGGATTACGCGATTGCTCAGGCCATGCTTGAAAAATTCGATTTGTCTCACTTGTCCCAGCGCCAAATCGGGGAACTGTCGGGCGGGCAACAACAGCGTGCTTTACTTGCCCGCGCACTTGCACAGGAAGCGGATCTTCTGCTGCTGGACGAGCCCTTGAACGGTTTGGATACTGGAGCTCAGGTTTATCTCTATTACTTGATGGACCAGCTCGCCCTGGAAGGCAAAACCCTGGTGGTGGCGACTCATGATAGGGGAAACCTTTACGCCAGGTTTGATAGTGTCGTTCACCTGGAAGCAGGTAGGATCCGAGAAATTTCAGGAATCCCTTGTGCAAGAACTAATTGAGGCCTTTCAGTTCCCATTCATGCGCAACGCCCTTTTGGCGGCGGTGATGATTGGGGTTACATGCGCGGTCCTTGGAGCACATGTCGTTCAGCGCCGAATGGCTTTTGTCGGAGACGCCCTGGCCCATTCCACTCTCCCTGGTTTGGTGATCGCCCATCTGTGCGGATGGAGCCTGTCTCTTGGCGGGTTGGTTTCCGCCTTGTTAACAGCCTTGCTGATAGCCTGGGTAACCCGTCACTATGAAATCCGGGAAGACACAGCTATCGGGATCGTTTTCACGGGCATGTTCGCTCTGGGTGTTTTGTTAATGAGTCGGGCAGCTTCCTACAGGGACTTGACCCACATGCTGTTCGGAAATGTCCTTGGTGTTACTGGAAAGGACCTAGGTTTGATTGCCGGGGTGGCCGGGGTGGTCCTGCTGGTTCTATTTCTTTTCCACAAGGAACTTGAACTAACCGGTTTCGATCAAACCCATGCGAGGGTTATTGGCATTCCATCTGGTGCCATGCGCTTGCTGCTCCTGGCTTTGTTGACATTGACGGTAGTGACCGGAATCCAGGCCGTCGGTGTGATCCTAACCAACGCGCTTTTGGTGACTCCGGCAGCAACCGCTTCATTACTTTCCAGGAGTTTTGGCCTTCGAATGGCTTTGGCTGCAATGATCGCAGCATTATCTGCTTTCACCGGGCTGGTTTCCTCTTTTTTTCTCGGCGCATCATCCGGGGCCTCGATTGTTTTAGCCTGCTGTGGAATATTCTCTTTGGTTGCAGTCATCGCTGCCCTGGGAAACAAATTCGGTGTACTCCCAGGCAATTCTGCCCCCATCGGACCACCGTCAGACCAGGGAGTAAAGGAATAACATTGAGGCGCTCAGGCTTCCAGGGAAAACAACGGCATCCTACTCCTCCCTATGGGAAATCGAAGGATTGCCCGGTAATGTTTTCTCTCTGCAGCTTTATCCCATCTGTCGGAATTCCTGACAAATCAATTGGGTGCAAATTATCCACCCGGCTTCAACACCAGAAAGTCCTAGACCAACACCTATCAGACCTGGATAAAACCTTTTTAGATTACCTTTATTTTTTACCCTATTTTTACCCATTTTTTTTAGGAAGGACTTTACAAGGCCCCCGCGTCAGTATAACCTTGTTTTAGGTGGTATTATTTGGTTTAATTAAGGAAAGGTGCCAAGATGAAGCCGCCTCGCCTTGGTTTCACTCTCATTGAATTGCTAGTCGTAATAACTATTATTGCTATATTAATTGGGCTTTTACTACCGGGTGTGCAGAAAATCCGGGAGACTGCCGCCCGTCTGAGCAGCCAGAACAACCTCAAACAAATCGGGCTGGCAGTGCACAATTATCACGATGCCCGTTCTCAGTTTCCCTCAGCCAATTTGGAAGGCCCCGGGGCTAGTTCTCTCCTGAGTGGCTATATCTGGAACCACAGCCCCTTTATCGAAATCCTCCCTTTCCTGGAGCAGGACAACCTGGCCCGCCAGTACCAGACTTCCCTGGGCCCCAAATCACCCCCCAATGACCTGATCATCAACCGGCCTTTGAAGACTTTCCTCAGCCCCTCCATGCCTGCACCTCCCGTGCCTCCCCACTTCTCCGGTTACTCCAGCTATGGCTTTTCCGCTGGCAGACGTATCCCGGAACCGTTGATCACCGCAATGGGAGGTGGGTATCGGGCCGATGGGGCGATAATTCCTCTATCCAATGGCAAAGTGAACCTGTCATCCATCACCGATGGCACCTCATCGACCCTTCTTGCCGGCGATATGCACTACACGGTGAAGGGTTGGTCCTTCACCAGCGGAAACTATGCTGGTCAGCCCCGGCTCGGCAGCACGGAATGGGCCAGCGGGGTTTACGGGTTCTCCTTCAACTTCACCAATGCGCCCATGAACACTGTGAACTGGACATCCACACGCGACCCAAACAACTGGAATAACAGCGCCCAATGGTCTTTCCGAAGTGTCCATACAGGCGGGTGCAACTTCGCCCTCTGCGACGGTTCGGTTCGCTTCATTCGGGAATCGATTCCCCTAGGCACATACCAGGCTCTCGGTAGTCGCTCGAACGGAGAGGTGGTCAACGACCCATGAACCCAGCACTAATTGACGACAAAAGCGTGGAACCGTCTCCGTTTGTTCGGGATAAGCCAAAAGATTACCCACGGTTGAACGATCGCCTGCTCTTTCGGCCAACATACTTGTCCTGGGCAACGAGCGGACAAAGAAACTGACTATTCTTGGCGGAATTTGCAGTCTTGGTCTTTTTTCAAGGAGGTTTAGCATGCGGAGTTTGCTCCTTTCCCTGATAGCCCTGGGCTCCAGCTCCCTTTTGGCACAGGCTCACATGGTTTATCTGGTCCCGACAAAAGAAGGGATGTCCGTCACGGTGTTGTTCAGCGATTCCCTTGAGGTGGACGAAAAGGTGAAAATGGACAAACTCGGGGGGATGAAACTCCTTGCCCGGGTCGGAGGTAAGGATACACCTGTCGATTACACCAAAGCTGATCACTCTTTCGCCTTGAAGGTATCGAAAAACGCGTCCTTGGTGTATGCCACCGCCGTATACGGATTACTGCCCAAGTCTGAAAAATCGACTCTTCTCGTGTACCACCCCAAATTGGCCCTTGTCTCCGTGGTTGGCAACGCTACTGCGTTGGGTGAAACAATTGGGGAAATGGCGGAGCTTGAAATCACCCCGATTTGGGAAGCCAGCAAGGTTCGATTCCGCCTCCTGGCGAAAGGTAAACCGGTCTCCTCCGCCGCAGGATCGGTGGTTCTGCCCGATGGAACCAAAAAACAGGTGCGAACGGATATGGAGGGAAATACACCCGCTTTTGACGACAAGGGTCGTTTTGGTATCTACCTGCATTTAATTGAAAACAAAAGCGGCGAACACTCCGGAAAAAAATTTGAGGAAATCCGGCATTACGCCACATTGGTCGTAGATGTTGTCAGGTAATTCAAGTTCCATTAATTCGGAGGCTCAATCATGTTTGCATCACACCAGGATGACCATCAGGACATAGTGTCTATTGCCGCCACCGGCCAGACCCTGGAAGAGGCTATCCAAAACGGCCTGGGCGAATTGACCGAGCCCGGCGGGCACCATAACAGGTTGCTTTTTCGTAGCTTCGAGGTGGTGAGCATCCAGGGAAAACTCGAGCACGCTAAGGGAACGAAAGCGACCGTGGCGAAGTATCAGGTAGTCCTGCGGGTGTCTGGAACTCACAAGCACTGACCCTGCAAACATCCCTGAATCAATATCAGTTGCATCCTTTATTAGTCATCAGGTGAGGACACCAACCTAACCTTGGCTTTGCCCAGAGCCCCTGGTCTATGAAGAAACCAGTGAAAGGAATATTTGGATATTCCCTGTTTCTCTACGGAGTTTAACTTGAAATGACTCGCCTAATTTTTTGTTCCATCCTTATGGTTGCCAGTTTGAGAATCGCATATTCCAAGGAACCCCCCCAGGCAAAGTGCCAGGATCTTCCCGAGGCGATTGCCAGTTTTGGGACGGCCATCCACAATGGCTACCTTTATGTGTACGGTGGTCACACGGGAACAACCCACTCCTATTCGCTTTCCGGTCACACCAAGGGTTTCTTCCGCATCAACTTGGAAAAGTTTGAGACGTGGGAACCACTTTCTTCGGATTCGCCACTTCAGGGTTTGGCCCTTGTTGCTGACAAAACCGGTGTCTACCGAATTGGGGGCATGACCGCCAGGAACAAAGAAAATGAAAAAGAGGACCTTCATTCGGTTGCTGAGGTGGCGAAATTCGACCCCGATTCCCGAAAGTGGACCGCGCTTCCACCTCTGCCCGTCCCCAGATCTTCCCATCGCGCCGCGATGGTTGACGGCAAAATTTATGTGTTCGGCGGATGGACCATAGACGGAGATCAAACCAAGGCGACCTGGCCAAAAGGCGGGTTGGTTTTGGATTTATCTGTAAGCAAACCGGTTTGGAAAGAGGTCGACCAGCCGTTTCGGCGCCGGGCCTTGGACGTGGTGCAGTTCAAGGACAAAATTTGGGTGATCGGCGGATTATTGGCAGAAGGTGGCATTAGCCCCAGCATTGACATTTTCGATCCTGCTAAAGGCACTTGGACGGTCGGGCCGACCATTCCGGGTCCGGTGGCGAACGGAAACGGAATCGCCGCGGCGGCCTCCGGCAATCATTTGTTTATTGGGGGGATGACCGGTATCGTCTATTCCCTTTCCGATTCCGGAGACGGTTGGAAACAAGTTGGAAAAATGCCCACCCCAAGGATTCATCATCGTTTGGAGGCAATCAACGAGGAACAACTGATCCTTGTCGCTGGAGCTACAAGGTCCGGGCACCTCAAGGATGTTACCAAACTGTCGGTTCGTGATCCCCGGTAACCACAATGACCCCAATCGGAAAAGTGGATCAATTTCACGGCCGGCCCAGAAACAATCGAGTCCTATACCCTGGCTAGATTTTGTGAGTTTTTTGCTCCGGAAGCGGTGAATGTAAATCAAACCAATTCAGGGAGTATCTCGATGTTTGCCAAAAGAAAGGGTTTCACCCTGATTGAACTGTTGGTCGTAATAGCAATAATTGCTGTTTTAGTCGGGCTACTTGTTCCAGCGGTTCAAAAGGTCCGCGATGCGGCAAACCGCGCCCAAAGCCAGAATAACCTGAAACAACTGGCGCTGGCCTGCCATTCCTTCCATGACGCCAGCGGCTCCTTTCAGGCTGCTTCCTATACTTCCAGTCCAAGCAACCCTGCTTACAATTACAGCACCTGGATTATTCCGATACTCCCGCACATTGAGCAGGAAAACCTTTATCGAATTTGGTACTCAAACCCCACTCCAACATTTCAGTACAACGGACCCGGTGGACCTGCGGCGACTGTCATCAAAACCCTGCTGGCTCCATCCGACGCCTTGGGGTCGACCCCACACCAACAACTTGCCCCCGGCGCCAATGCTTCCTACCCCAATGGCCGTTTCGTCGGACTTACAAGTTATGGTTGCAACGGAGGAACAGCCGCGCCTTTGGCTTTCATCGAGGACGGGGTTTTTCACTATAATTATAAAATCAGGATCCCGGATATCTTGGATGGTACAGGAAACACAATCCTGCTGGGCGAGCGTTTCGGGTTTGACAAGAATTGGTCTGCCCTCACTCGGACAGCAACCAATGACATGCGTGGCTATTCGGCCTGGGCCGGCGGTCCATTTTTCGCCTGGAGGACCTCACTGGTTCAAATCAATTACAGATTGCCGGACTCGGTTTCAACCACACCACCTCCCGCCGGAAGCGCAGCATACTTCGACCTGTATTACCGTCGCCTTTTCGCTTATGGCAGCTCTTCGGAAAGCGGGGCCAGCGTATCTTTCGCCGATGGTTCCGTGCGACTTCTGGGGACTGGAACAAATCTACTGGTTCTCAGGGAGTTGTCTACACGCGCCAGCGGCAATGTGATTCCAGGAGAATATTGATGCTTTCAAACTTTTTCCTATGGTGCTTGTTTTCTTTCCAGTCCGGACCCGGCCTGGTTCCGGATTCCGCGCCTTCTCTAACCCCGGATACCCTTGCCTTGTCAATGATGGACAGCGAGGCCCTCTACACAATTGCCGCTGGGGTTAAACCGGTCAGCGAAGGATTTTGGAGAAAATCATTTCCTGACTCCTCCCCGGTCGATGCGGAAATCGGGCCAGCTTTGAAAGAATTGCGAAAACTTCCCCTTGGCCCGGATTTCGAGACTGGAATCCTTGTTTTCAAAAACCCGACAGGTGGCACAAAACACGCGACCGCCTTCGTCGCCCACAAACCACGGCTTCGTGATTTGATATCAAAGCACCCCAAAATCTTCCAGGGTATCGGGGTGAAGCCATGGTCCTCTGCCCAATTTGTCATGGAAAGGATTGACCAGGCGCCGTCATCTACCCGATGGCGCGGGTTTGGGCTTGTTTTTGGTTATCCCGAATACGCTGTCGAGTTTTTTGTTACGGCCGGGGAGACCCAGGAGAAAACCGGGGTTTTCGTCACCCGGAGCTTCGTTCATCTACCCACCTTCAGGATGGTTAAGGGTGGTTTTGTTTACGCCGTTCCAAAAGGCCACGAGGAAACCGGTGAGGATCGGATTCTGAGAGAAAAGGTTTCCAGCCTCCTTTCGAATTATTCCGCAAAACGCCGGGAATTCATTGGGGAAGGAAAGCAGGGGCCGGTTCCACTTCTTCATGTCGTTGTTCAGGAATTCTCAGGGAATCAGGTGCCAACTCCCCATCCAGGTTTTCAAGCGGCGGTTCCGGGCAAGGGGCGTCCTTGCCTGCCAGGCAATGTACAGGCCCGGGATTTCCGCAGACGATTCCTGTTTCCACTGCGGCTTTGCCGTTGAACCTTGCCCCTTGAACATCCTTATTGCATGGCTTCTACCTTCGGGTCGGCTGAAGCGCCAAATTCGAACCTGTTGGAGTTTGATCATGGTTCACCGCTTTTTCCATCCAGGCCAACAGAAACCTGGATTTTTGTTTCTTTTCTCTATCCTCCTCGCTTCTTTCTGGGAATTGCCTGGATGCGGTGGCGCCCCTCTGGCATCGGTTGAAGGATTGGTCACACTGGAGGGGGAATGCCTGCCCGATGTCGAGGTTCAGTTTCTCCCCGAACCGGGTCAAGATTCCAGCTTGGCCGCCGTTTCTGCCTACACGGATGTTTCGGGAAGATTCAGGATTTCACCCCACCCTACGAACGGATTAAGGCCGGGCATTTACCGGGTTTGCATCAATGATGCCAGGGTCATGATGCCTGGAGGTTCTGCCGACCCCGCTGATGGTTCCTTTTCCTCCTCCAGGAAACCTATTTTGAGACGAAACAGATATCCATCTAAATATTGCGATTCAACCAAAACGCCATTCCGGGATCTTTCGATCCTCGAGGGTGATCAAACCCTGGATTTTCAGCTCCTGTCACGACCATGAATCCTCGGGGTTTCCATTTTCCTGAACCTAGTGCAGGAAAATCCGGCCTCTTCTGAATGCAGCACATCCTTCACGAAATTCAGCTGCGACTTTTTCCCGGAGAGTTGCCAATGGCGGAACTTCTTGAAACAAAACGCATTGCCTTGGGGCAGATTGTTTTTTGCCAAGGTTGCTGCTGCGGAAGGACAGACCGGGGAAGACCTGAACTCCCGGTGGATAAAATCAAGGCGATTTGGCGGGAGGAAAAACTAAACAAAAGTATTCAACTTTCCATTTCCGGATGCCTTGGACCTTGTGATTTGGCGAATGTCGCCCTGATTATGGGACCAGGCCTGGAAGTCTGGGTGGGAGGAATGAACGGAATCCCGGTGTACGATTCCCTCATTTCCTGGGCCAGGGAAGTCCACCAGAAACAAATCCTCACACCATTGCCCGATCCAATTCTGGCTCTCCGATTCCAGAGATTTGGTGTGGAATGCGTCGTTCCATACAGTAATTTCCATTCTGGGAACAATCCGGATGTTTAATATTTTTGGCGGGGATCAAGCCCCACGCCCTGAAGACATCTCCCGAATCAAGGTTTGGGTCCGGGAAACATTGCTACTGGATGACCAGGATCTGGTCATGGTCAATGAATTGAGATGTGCAGAGGAAGGTTGTCCCGATGTGGAAACGGTAATCGCGGTCATGAGTGAAAATGGAATCTCCAACAAATTCAAACTTCCTCTACCAGCCAGCCAAATTACTCACCAGAACATAATTGACATGCTGTAAATTTTTTATTATGTTTTCCTATATTATACTTTATTTAACATGGAGGCGCCCTTGGACATCTCATCCCGCCGAATTCCGGTGACGGTTTTGACCGGATTTCTTGGTTCCGGCAAGACTACTCTCCTAAATCACATTCTCTCAGCCAACCATGGAAAGCGGATCGCGGTCATTGAGAACGAGTTCGGCGAAATTGGGGTCGATCAGGATCTGGTAATCAACGCCGAGGAAGAAATCTTCGAAATGAACAACGGTTGCATCTGTTGCACCGTCAGGGGAGACCTGATTCGGATCTTGGGAAACTTGATGAAGCGCCGGGACAAGTTTGATTACATCCTGGTGGAAACCACCGGCTTGGCGGACCCCGGTCCGGTGGCCCAGACCTTTTTTGTCGACGACGAGATCAAGGCAAAAACACATTTGGATGGCTTGGTCACCCTGGTCGACTCAAGGCATGTTCACCAACACTGGGATTCCGATGAGGTCAAGGAACAAATCGCCTTTGCGGATGTGATTTTGCTGAACAAGATCGACCTCGTGAATGAGGCCGAAGTGGCGGAACTTGAAACCAGGATCCGGTCCATGAACGTGGTTGCGAAGATTTACAGGACGTTCAACAGTATTGTCGATATGGACAAGATCCTGAATGTAGGCGGCTTCGACCTCGAAAGGGCCATGGATGTCGATCCGAAATTCCTCGAGCCTGAATACCCATTCGAATGGTCGGGAATTTTCCGCCTGCAAAAAGGAAAACACTATTTTGTCTGCGACGATGGCCCTGACCCGGAAATGGGTTTCGCCCTGTTGAACATGGGTTCATCGGTAGGGGAACATTCATGGATCGCTGAAAACGAGGGTGTCAAGGTTTTCAGTGATGACCCTGTTCCCATCCGGGGCAATGCCGCCATTGGCCCTGGAAAAAACCTGTACTCCCTGGATCTTTCGGGGCAAGGCCCCAAGCGTTTTCAATTGGATATCCCTGAAGATGCCAACTACATCCTGTTCACCGAACACCACCCCGAGGAATTTCGCGCTTTCCTTCAGGGACCAAACGGCACAATCAATCCGGTTTCTCAACATGAATACAAACCCGATCACGAGCACGATGAGGAGGTTTCCTCCGTTGGCCTCTCCATCAAGGGGGATCTGGACGCCAATAAACTTAACAAATGGCTTGGGAATCTCCTTCAGGAAAAAGGTGTCGATATTTTCCGAATGAAAGGCGTGCTTAGCCTTCGCGGCGAACCCAACCGTTTTGTGTTTCAGGGCGTGCACATGCTGTTCGATGGCAAGAGCGATCGCCCCTGGAAGGATTGTGAGGTCCGTTCCAACAAAATGATATTCATTGGCCGAAACCTTGATCGGGAAGCGCTTAACCGGGATTTTTCCTCATGTTTGGCATGAACCGCCCGGTTTTTGGGAATCAGCAGATAATTGCCAAAAAATTCCGCGCGGAAATGGATGGATTTGTCCAGGCCATTGATTGGTCGCCCTGTGGAAACCTGTTTGCGGCGGTGACGGTTGAAGGCCTTCTTTTCGTTGGAAACCGTAGGGAAAAAACCGGAAAGAAAGTGTTAGCCCACCCCAAGGGCGCCGGCTCCCTGGCTTGGATAGGACGGAATCGGCTGGCAACGGCTGGCCATGACGGTTTGGTCAAGGTTTGGAATGTGGAAAACGCGCCTTTTGAGGAATCCGTCACCGAGTGCGGTCACGGGAATTGGGTCAGTTGCCTCCGCCGCAGTCCCTGCGGAAATTATCTTGCCGCCTGTTTCGCGAAAACTACCCGGATCATCAGTTTGACCGGAAGCCCGCCCCTGGATTTACCTGATTCACCTAGCACAGTCACCGATCTCGCCTGGGAACCAAAAAAATCCAGACTGGCTGTCGCGGCCTACGGTGGCATCAATATTTTCTCACCTATTGATGGGGAAGTTCCCAAACTCCTCGAGTGGAAGGGATCAGCCCTGGCTTTGGAATGGTCCCCAAATGGTAGATTTATTGCTTCAGGTTATCAGGATTCGACGGTTCATATCTGGCTGATTGCTACTGGAAAAGACCTCCAGATGTCCGGTTATCCCACAAAAATCAGAGAGCTTTCCTGGGATTCCAAGAGTCGGTGGCTTGCTACCGGGGGGGGCAACATGCCCATTCTTTGGGATTTTTCCGGTTCCGGCCCGGAGAATTCGAAACCCTTGATGCTTGGTTTCAGGGAAACATGTGAAAAGGTCACCCAGCTTTGCTTTCAAGGAAAAAGCCCGATTCTCGCCTCGGGGGACAGCGAGGGGAAGATGTGTCTCTACGATCCCTCCAAAAATAAATATCCTATTGCCAACGTCGATTTTGGTTCCGAAATCAGCTCCATTAGGTGGTCACCTGATGACTCGATGGCAGCAATTGGAACCGCTGCCGGATCGGTTTTTCTAATTTGAATTTATCGACTTCTAGAACCATGACCCGCTAGGTCTTGGGCTTCGAAAATGACATCACCCGTCATTGTTCGACCCATTTTGATGAAGGTCAGGCGAGTTGGGCCAGTCCCTGGCGGAAAGATTCGCTCTTTCAGGCTTGGAAAAATGCCTCCGGCATCAGTTGGCGCATGGATCTGCTCGGAGTCCGGGGATTCCGCGAAATGGTTCGGGCCCTGCCGGATGATCCAAAGGAGGCCATCCGAGAGCTACTGTCGCGGCACGGCGTCGCTGTAACTCACTGGCAACCCCTGCTGTTGGCGGAAGCCTTTTCGGTGGGTGGCTGGGCATCCTACATCCGCTACCGAGTGCGGCAAGACGAAGGGCGCGGCAGAACCAACCACGACCTCACGGGATTGGTTGCCATGCGGTTGGCATACGATGCCAGCCTTTTGGGACTATCAGGTACCGGCCCAGCGGAACAGCTTCTGCCGGTCGAAAGCCCACAACTGGAGGCCAGCGACAGCTCCGCATCCCCAGCGATCGACCTTGTGGCCCGCCATGTGTCACAGATGGCAATCGAGGGCGTTTACCGAAAACAATTGCTTGGCCAACTTTCCTCCGGAAACACAGGGATCCAATCCTCCGATCAAAAAAACTCCAGATGGTTTTCTGCATCGATGTCCGATCCGAGGTGTTTCGGCGCCATCTCGAATCGCTCGATGGATCGATCGAAACCTTCGGTTTCGCCGGTTTTTTTGGCATGTCGCTGGAATACCAGCCTTTGGGCTCGACACAGGGGGTCGCACAGTGCCCGGTGCTGCTCCAGCCGGCATTCCAGGTTCCGGAGAGACCCCTTGGTGCGAACACCGCAACCAGTGAGAACATCGCCCGCAAGCACCGTGTCCGCCAGCAAGGCAAGGCGCTTTGGCAACTGTTTCAAACCTCGGCAACCTCCTGTTTTTCGTTTGTGGAATCGCTGGGCCTGGGCTTTTTCGCCAAACTGGCTGGCGATTCGGTGAAGTCCTCATCGCCCCCCATCCGATGGCCCTGGATTCCCGCGAAAAAGCCGCCCAAAGTGCCATTGGGGCCCGACCTGAGCCCCACGGACCGTTCTGGCCTTCCGGAAACCTCCAGAATTGATCTTGTCGAATCGCTGCTCCGAAACCTTGGAATGCGTCAGGGATTCGCCCCGCTGGTGGTCCTGTGCGGGCACGCCACCGAGTTGACCAACAATCCGTACCGGGCGGCTCTCGATTGCGTCGCCTGCGGGGGTCATTCAGGGGAACCGAACGCACGGGTGGCGGCAACCCTTCTCAACGAAGAGACCGTTCGGCAGGGTCTGAAGGACCGGAACATCGAGATTCCGCAAGACACCTGGTTTGTGGCCGCGGTCCACAACACGACCACCGATGGGGTCACCCTCTGTGACACGCACCTTGTCCCGGCTTCCCATAAGGCCCTTGTCGACGAGATCACGGGTTGGTTCGGCCAGGCCGGCCAGTTAGCCCGGAGGGAGCGTGCCGCCCGTCTGGGAGAGCAGGGGGAGAATCAACTGCCGCGTCGTGGTCGTGATTGGGCGGAGGTGCGCCCGGAATGGGGCCTGGCCGGAAACGCCGCCCTGATAGTGGCGCCCCGATCACGCACCCGGGGCCTTGACCTGGGCGGAAGAACCTTCCTGCACAGTTACGACCACAGCCAGGATCAGGATCTCCGGGTACTGGAACTGATCATGACCGCACCCATGGTGGTGGCCAACTGGATCAACATGCAGTACTACGCATCCACCGTCGACCCAAAAACCTTCGGCAGTGGCAACAAGACCATTCACAACGTGGTGGGACGCTTTGGGGTGCTTCAGGGAAACGGGGGCGACTTGATGACCGGGCTGCCGATGCAATGCGTGCATGACGGCAAACGGCTTCAGCACGAACCGCTACGGCTTCTGGTGGTCATAGAGGCGCCCCGGGACGCCGTCAGCCAGGTCATCCTGAAACATGCCGTGGTCAGAAACCTTGTCACAAACGGCTGGGTGACCCTGGTGGTTCTGGATGGTGGGCGCACGATGCGCTGGACCAGCATGGGTGAGTGGGTCGAGGCGTGAACTGGACTGAACCGCAAACCCGGATCGGCCGGGGTGAGGGCCTCACGCCTTTCGGATGCCCCATGCATTGGCCGCGTCGCCCATACCGCAAACAATGATCGAAGGCGGTTGGCGAGATCAGCGCGCGTCCAATCCCTGGGCCACTAGCAGATCAGTTTTTGACCGGAAATAATCCTGGCGCGCCGCGATCTCCAGTATTTCCGCCTCGAAGGCGGCTTGTTCTCGCAATGTGACGCGCAGGATGTCGCTGCGCCCCAGGCGCAACTGCTCGCGTTCCGCCCGGGCCACGGTTTGAGCCAGGTCCACACGAATTTTCGCCTGCTGGTAAAATTCGTAGGCCCTTTCCAGCGCTGAGAACCCGTCCTGGATTTCCGCCCGGATCACATCCTCGGCGTTGCGCAGTTGCGCCTCCAATTGCGCCAAGGTCGCCTCCGACTGGAGAACCCTGCCTCGCGCCTCCCGTCGCTGCACCGGCATCTGATAAACCAGCGAGGCATTCAGGTTGGAGCGATCCAGACCATTGGGCCCAGAAAGGGAGCTGGTCCCGTATCCGATGTCCTGGGAACCCGAAACCACGGCGTTGAGGGACTGCCGGGTCTGGTTGCGGGCGAGATTCAGTTCCACCGCAGCCTTTTCACGCTGAAGCCGCAACCTTCTCGGCTCGGGCCGCAGTTCCATCGCAGTACCCAGTGCGTTGTCAAAAGCAGACATGTCCACTTCCTGAACCAATGGGAATTCAGGCAATCGATCCTGACCGGCAATGGTGGGGGCACCCACCTCGTCGCGCAGGAACAAAGAAAGGTCTATGCTCGACTGCTGGAATGCCCGCTGGCTCTGAACCATCAGGCCGTTGCGGAAGGCGATGTTTTGCTGGTTGTCGATTCGCTCGATGTTCGCCGCGGGACCAGCCTCAACCCTCGCCTTCAACTGGGAGTCCCTGTCCACGGCCAGCTTGACCATATCCTGGGCGACCCTCAGCCTTTGCCCGTTGGCAATCCAGGACCAGTAGGTCCTGGCGGCCGCCCTCTTGAAATCCAGTCTCTGCCTCTCGATCATCGGTTCGGTTATCTGGACATCAATCCGCGCCTGCTGGACGCCCGCCCTGGGACGGTCGATCTCCCGGTCCTTGGTCAGCGGAATGATCATGCCCGCCCGGACCTCACCACCGTCCGCCGTGAGCTGGCCCAGGTTGTAAGTGGGAAAGTCACCGTAGCCGTTCCGGTAGCCGCCGAACACCGAAATGCCGCCCACCGGCAGCATCTGGTTCAGCCCCACATTGCCACGGAAGTTGTCATACGTCGCCGGCGCGGTGCTATCACCGTTGGCGACGAAATTCAGGTCGAAGTTGCCCATCGCGGACACCAGCCTGCCCCCAGCGATGGCCCTTTCCTGCTCGATCGCCTGCAGCAGCGGGTAGTGCTTTTCCACCGAATCCAGCACGTCGAGGAGCCCGAGCGGGCCGCCGACACTCGGAACCCCTCCCGGAATGAATGGGACTTCCTTGGGTTTGCTGAGGATCGGCATGGCGGCCTTGCCATCCGGGGCATTGCCCCTGGGCCTGGGCAACAACTCGGGGGGAAGGGCGGCTGAGGGGGGAGCCTCAGTCGCCGGCACTGGTGCCGATTTCTCCTGGCTTGCGGCCAGGCCGGTCACAGCCGCCGCGCACGCCAGGGAAAGGACGGTTTCTCTCATGTACGGCAACATCCTCAGGTTTTTATTTTGGGCGGCTTTGACTCTTTCTTGTCCTTTTCCTTCTCCGGCGCCTTGGGGGCCACCACCGGGGGGAAGCCGTTGAAATTGCGCCACAGCTCATACCCCACCGTGACCCTGTTGAGGAAGACCCAGCCGACCGCCTGGTTGCCCTGACGCAGGAAAACAGGATCCGGCCACTCGTCCTCCTCGCTGAGGAGCCGATCGGGCTCGACCAGGATGCGGAAACGGCCGTAGCCGTCATCGGAGGGGTCGATTTGTCGAACCTTGCCGCCGAACGTGCCAGTCGCCACCGACGGCCAACCAGCAAACTGGATGGCCGGCCAGCCCTGGAATTGCAGTCGCACATGGGGCCCTTCACCGGTGCGCTCCATGTGCGCCGCGATCAGGGGCGCGTCCACGCCATCGATGAACAGTTCCACCACCCGTTCGGTCGCATCCGGGATGATGGTGGCCAACTCGTCGCCTTCCTTGACCAACTGGCCGCCGTCCGCCACATTCGCCGCGATACGGTAGAGAATGCCATCGCAGGGGGCTTTCACAAAACGGGCCTTGAAGCGCTCGATACGGGTATCCAGTTCCTGCAAATCACGCTCGATTGTCAGCAGGTTCTGCTCGGCCCGGTTCAGGTCGCGACGCGCGAGGGCGACCGCGGACAAACCGGTGGCCTCCGCCTGGATGACCAGCGAATCGCTGTTCAACAGATCCGCCTCTGCCTTTTTCACATCGGCCTTTGCCCGCTTGACCTCGGTTTCAGCCCGATCGGCCCGCAATTTGGCCTCGTCCCGATTCAGTTCCGATTCCAGCCCCCCGAACTGCTTGTCCTTGAACAGGGAGTCAAACATCTGAAACCGTTTGGCTTCAAACAAGGAGCTGAATTCGGTGTTCTCCTTGGATTTCTCGGAGACGGTCACCATCATGGCCGACGCCTCCCGTTTCGCCTGGGCAGCCTTGATGGAAGCCTCCATGGATTTCTCCTGCGCCGCCACCGCCTTGGTCTGCTCGGCCACCTCGTCCTGGGCGGCCTCGCGGCGACTTAAGAGAAAACCTTTCTGGGCCTCCAAACGCATGGCCAAGTTGGGGTCAACATCGTCAATATCGACAATTGGATCACCTGACTTCACGAAGCTTCCCTCAACCACATGCCATCTTTTAATAACTCCTGATATTTGGGACTCTATCTTTTGCTTCCGTTCCACCGGGGCATAGGCGATCACTTGGCCGCGGCCCTTGACAGTTTGTTGCCAGGGAACAAAGAGCAGGAAAATAGGCATCAAGGCGAAAATAAGCAACAAAAAACGGGTCAAATAACGGGCAAAGGCGGGTGTTTTGGCCTTTTCCAGAACCGGAAAAAACTGTGCCGAGCCGATCGCCTGGATGGAATCCATTTTCACGATCATATCTTGGCACCTCCAACTGTCCGGGATGGCTCAAGCCCCGGTTCCCTTTCTTCCTTGTTCAGGCGGATGCACCGGTCAAACACCTTGGCGGTATCGGGATTATGGGTGGCCACCAAAAGGGTCCAGGGAGCGGATCGATCGGTCAGGCAAGCAAGCAAATGAGGATGGTCTGGCAGGTTTAAATGGTCCAGCAGGCCATCGATCAGCAGTAGTCTGGGCCGGGCGATGATGGCCCGCGCCAGCATCAGCTTCAAGGATTGCGTTTCCGAAAGCGGCAAGCCCGACGGTGCCAAACGGGTTTGCAGGCTGGCAGGCAGTCGATTCACCGTTTCCAGAAGGTCCACCTGCTCCAGTGCGGAACGGATTTCTTCAGGGCGGACATCCTTGGAACCCATCACGAGGTTTTCGAGAACCGTCCCGTCGATGATCTCATCCCGGCCGACCAGGTAAACTTGACTCCGCAAACCGGCCAGCGAGAGGTTGCGGATGTCAAACCCATCCAGTTCGGCCCACCCGTCCGTCATTTCGCGCAAACCGGCCAAGGCCTCCAGGACCTTGGTTTTCCCGTAACCCGAGGGCGCGATCAGGGCCACCCGCTCGTTTGGCGCGATGTGCCAGGTGAGGAAAGACCCCAGATGGTCGGACGGCAAAACCCGCACCGCCATGCCCATGCAGGTGTCGGGGAGGACCTGCCCGCCCTCGCGCTCCACCGGCAGGTCGGTGACACGGCTCAGTTTTTCGGCGCTGGCCAGCAGGTCGTAAAAAGTCTCCGCATGCTTGCCCAGCTTGGCCACCGAACCGACGATCACCGAAACGATCAGCTCGGCAGCCACCAACTGGCCGAGTGTGAGCTGCCGATTGATGACCAGCCAACCACCCAATCCCAACAGAATTGTGCTGGCGGCCACCTGCAGTCCCAATGCGAAGAGGGTTTGGCGCCACACCACCTTGAAATGCCCGCGGCGCTTGACAAGGTAGGCTTCGGCCAGGGAATTCGAGCGCATGAAGGCTAAGTTTTGCCCCGAGGAGGTTTTCATGGTCCGCAGGCAGCGGAACATCTCCTCCAGCCAAGCAGCGGTGTCGTACTTGGCGATGGACTCCTCCAGGCAGGTGCGCACCCCGCCGTAGCCGAGGCCGAACAGAAGTAAAAACACCATCGCCAGCAGGATCACGTCAAATCCCAGCAGAAACGGGTGGTAGAAGGCGAGGACCACCATGCCCACCACCATCATCACAAGGACCGCGACACCATCCAGCAGCAGGCTGGCGAGGGCTTTTTGCAGCGTGAGCACATCAAAGAAACGGTTGGCAAGCTCAGGCCCGTTGCTGCGGTCCAAATTCTCCAATCTCAAGGCGGGGATGTGGCGCGAGTAGTCGGCCACCACCCGCACGAACAGCCTTTGCTGCAGGCACTCGATCACAAAAATCTGCATCGCCTTTAGAGCAGCGGCCAACCCAAGGCAAACCATCAGCACCAGAGAGATCACCACCACCGGCCAGACCAGCACACCGAAGGCAACCGTGTTGACCAAGGTTTCCACGGCAATGGGTGTTGCCAGGGACAGAATGGACACGGTTACCGCGAACAGCACAACTATGAAAATGTCACGCCTTTCGGGCTTCAGAATCTTCAGTACACGGGCAAAGGGGCGGACCACATGGTGTCCACCGGCATCACCGTGCTCCACAAGATTCACGGAATGAATTCCCATTGGTTACCCTGAGGAGGCCCTGATCAAAACCCACACGATGGACCAGGTCCGGGGAGGGAGAACCATCCTTGGGCCAGTAGCACCCCACGCAAGGATTTGTGCCCTAGGCGGGATTCAACCACCTTCTCATCCATTGATAAAAGCCGAGCGCCTCCGCCCGCCCCCGAATCTATTACAGATTCGTTAGCTTTCTAGGGTCGGCTTTTGTAAAAATCAAGGGAATTAATAAAAAATTAAATCGGATTCAGACGTCGTGTTAAGAATTCATTTCCCACCGGTGGAATCGGCTTTGGGAGGCTCTTTGGTCTCAGCAGATTTTTCCCAACGGAACCTGGTTTTGGACGCATCGAAGGGCTTCAGGTAGTCGTCCACCGGCTTGTCGCACGCCCAGAGCATGCCCCGGGTAAGCATGTCCAGGAACACCGGGTCGGCCAGTTCCTCGTTGTAATGGCCGATGGTGGTGCCAAAAACCCGGCCCTTGCCGAAGGTGTTGGTCCACACGCAGACCTCGTCCTTCTTGGTTTCGCGGCTTTTGGCGGTGGCAAGCGGCACGCACTCATCGCCTTGGGCCACCACCTGATACAACTCGCCCTTGGGTGTTTTCCAGTTGCCTGGGAACTTCGCCAGGATGGGGTGGTCCTTGCCCGCGGACTGGGTGGGCACCACCTCGAAGGGGTAGTGTGCGCCGTGACGGTGCGAGGTGACCCCGCAGAATTTGAACCACTCGCCGGTGCCGTCGCGGTAGCAGTGCATGCCGCAATGGATCAACACGCCGGGCAGGCCGTCGCGGTGGGGCTTGACAATGGTCTCGGTCCACTTGGGATCCTTGGCATCCGAGAAGCACTCGTTGTGCACCACGATATCAAAGCCCTTGTACCAGTCGGCCTTTTCATACAGGGGGATCTTGCTGGAAGTGGAGGTGCCACCCTGGTGTACCACCACCCACTGGATGCGGGCGCGGGCGGAGGTGCCCTCGGTGATGATCAGTTTCTGGGTCTCGTAATCATGGCAGCAGCCACCGGTGACCAGCAGGGCCTTGAGGTCAGGCAGCTTCGGTTCGGCGCAAAAAGCCAGGGCGATGACAGCGGCGAGCATGGATACTTCCCCTATTCTGTGGTCAACAGTTGAGCCAAGTACATTTCCGGCGAAACAGCTTTCAATCTGGAGCCGGCGAAGCCAGCCATGTCCCTTGTCAGGATGCAATCACACCCGAATTTTTCAGCAGCGGCGGCGGTGACCGCATCCTCAAAATCAGGCATTTTGGAATCGGCGGCCAAAGTCAGTTCCGCTTTCGAGATCGGGATGATCTCGAAAACATCCAGCAGCCAGCGGACCACCCTGGTCGCCTCCTGATGGCCGACCGCGCGCCCCAGGATGTAATGCATGGTCGTCAAAAAGTGGGAAGGCAACGCGCCTCTCAAACGGCCTTCCAGCACCAAGTCCAGCAGTTTGGCCGAATAACGCACGTGCGGCTCACGGTTCTGAACCACATCGAGAATCACATTCAAATCCACCAGGATCATCTGGAATATTTTTCCTTCAGTTGATCGTGGAATAACCTGGCAGCGTCCGCATCCGAAGGGATCAATCCGGTGATTTCCCGCAGCCTGGGGCTTGGCTGGTAATCCTCCATTTGTTCGATCATCTTCAGGTATTTCCCAACCAGTTCCGCGAAGCTGGTCCCGTGCCGGCGGGCGTAATCCTCAACCAACCGAACCCTTTCGGCCGGCAATTCCAGAGTGATGGAAGTGGTCGCTGGGCTCATTGGATTCTCCCAACCTGATTCACCAAATTATACCACCGTCGCATCCCCAAACCGGCCATCACCACCCGAGGCAGCAACCACCCCCCACCCCGCCGGACAGTTGCAGGCCACGGCGGTTGAGCGGCAATTCCAGATACTCGGCGCGGCTGTAGATCACCCGGCCCTCCAGCACCGTGTGGGTGACATGGGTGTAGCTCTCCAGGGGGTCACCATCGTACAGGACCAGATCCGCCGGGCGCCCTGGGGCGATTGCCCCCCGTGAGGCCTCGATACCGAGCAACTTGGCCGCCCCGTAGGTGACACTCGCCAAGGCGGCCTCGCGCGGCAAACCGTACGCCGCGGCCATGGCCGCCTCACTGCGGACATTCCGCACCTTGGGAACATATCCCTCGAAGGCGCTGCCCAGCGCGAAGGGGATTGCGGCGTTATTCAGCACGCGGGCTGAACCGGTGAAGCTGTGGACGGTTTCCATCGACGATGCCAGGCGCTGCATCGGCGGGTGCAGGAAAACCGGCACGCCGGCCTCCTTCACCTTTTCGAGCACCAGGTAGGCCTCGGTTCCCAGGGCCAGCTTCAGATCGAGGTTGAATTCCTGCTTCAGGCGCAAGGCGGTCATGATGTCATCCGCGCGGTGCGCGGCGATCAGGACCGGCATCTTGCCGGTGGCCGCAGCCCCCAGGGCATCGAGCTTGGGATTGGGGGCGGCGGGCTTGTCCTTGTCGGCCGGTTTCTCGGCGTGGGCCTTGCCCTGCAGAAGGGCCTGGCGAATCAGCGATGCCGTGCCCATGCGGGTGGTCACCTTGCCGGGATACGACTCCTTGGCCGATTCCCCCAGGTTCATCACCAGCATCGCCTGGGGACGCAGGGCCATTTTCTCCGCCGTGCGCCCATGGGCCAGGAACACTCCGGACTGACCGGCGATGGCATTCTTGCGCCCCGGCGTGGCGTGCACCACCGTCACCCCCTGGCGGCGCAGAAACTCCAGCAGTCCGTCATCGGGGTTGAAACCGTCCAGCACGCGCACCTCCGCGGTGTTGGGGTCGGTGGACTCATCCTGATCCTGGTCGGCCGGGACATTCAACCCGCCGGAAAGGCCCGCGCAGCCGTGCGCGTCGATCAGGCCGGGGGTCACCTCCACGGCAGTCACCACAGGGATTCCGGCCGGTACCGGAACCTGGCCAGCCGGTCCCACCGCCTCGACCTTGCCTTGGTTGACCACCACCACCGCGTTGTCGATGAAACGGTCGCCGTTGAAGAGGCGGCCGGCGCGCACGGCGTACCGTTCGGGCAACGGGCCCTTGGGAATCGGTCCCTCCACCGTCGCGGTGGGCGGGGCCTTGGCCGGTTCGGGGACACCGGGCCAGCGATCATCGCCGGGCCGCAGGGCGAAGCCGCCGGCCTGGTAGCGGGCATCCTGTTTGTCCTCGCGGGAGAACAGGCGCTTGCCATCGATCCAGGTTTCCAGCACCTGGGTGTAGACGCTGAAGGGGCTGCCGGACAGCACGGCGAAGTCCGCATCTTTTCCAGGGGTGAGCGAACCGAGGCGGTGATCCAGATGCAGCATGGCGGCGGGGTTCAGGGTCATGGCCTTCAGCGCCTCGGCCTCGCCCAATCCGCCACGCACGGCGATGGCCCCGGTGCGCAGGTAGAACCGCGATTCGGTCACCGGGTCATCGGTGTTGATGGCCACGCGCACCCCGGCTTTCGCGAGGGCGGCGGCATTCTCCTCGATCAGTTGAACCACCTCTGCCTTGCCGCCAGGGGCCTCCACCAGGGTGAGCGAGACATTGGCTTTTTTGGCGGCCAGTTCTTCCACCACACGGTGGCCCTCACTGGCGTGCTGCAGCACCAGTTCAAAACCGAACTCGTCGGCAAGGCGGACCGCGCTCATCAGGTCATCGGCCCGGTGGCAGTGGAAATGCACCGTGCGCTTGCGCTCCAGCACCTCGACCAGCGGCTCCATGGCCAGGTCGCGCTCGGGAGCGGTTGCCTTGGGATCCTCCGCTTTCTTTTTCTCGTAGGCGGCCCATTTGGCCTGGTACTCGCGCGCCTTCAGGAACTGTTCACGCTGGAGCGCGTGGACTTTCATGCGGGTGGCCGGGGCGGCCTTGCGGCTACCGAAATTGAAGTTTTTCGGATTCTCGCCGTTGGCCATCTTCAGGCCGCCCAGCACGGTCTCGCCGGTGATGCGCATCGCGTCGATGGTGTTGCCGCGCAGCTTCACATACACGGTTTGGCCGCCGATGGCGTTGCCGCTGCCGGGCATGATGTTCACGGTGGTGAGGCCACCGGCCAGGGCCATGCGGATACCGGGGTCATCGGGGGTGACAGCATCCAAGGCGCGCAAGGCGGGCTGGATGGGGCCGGATCCCTCGTTGCCGTCGCTGTTCGATGAGACACCCGGGCGACTGAAGATGCCCAGATGGGAGTGGGTATCCACCAAGCCGGGGATGATCACCTTGCCCGCGCAATCCACCACGCGGGCACCGGCGGGCACCGGCAAGTCACCCACCGCCACGATCTTGCCGCCGCGCACGACCAGGATGCCCCGCTCCACGATGGGTCCATCGACCGGGTGGATACGGGCGTTGGTGAAGGCGATGGTTTCAGGGGCTGGCTGGGCACCGGAAAACAGTGCCAGGGTCAGCATGGCGAGGACAGTCATGGGGTACTCCAAAAGGCGAAAAGGCAAGCCTTGATGGTAGGCGCGCGAAGGCTCCGGCGCAAACCAAAGCCCGGTCGGGCATCAGGCGTTTTTTTCGGGTACCATGACCGGTCTTGCCCGTCATTCCGGAGGGGAATCCATGTTCCGCCTTGCCGCCATGGCCTGTGTGATCGCGTTTGCCGGATGGATTGTGACTGACAGGGCCGACGCCCAACCTGGAGAGAAGCCCGTGCTGAAACACATCGTGCTCTACAAGTTCAAGGACAGCCTCACCCAGGCGCAGGTGGACGAGGTGATCAACGCCTTCAACGCGCTGCCCTCCAAGATTCCCGGCATCATCGGCTACGAGGCGGGCACCAATGTCAGCAAGGAGGGCAAGAGCGAGGGCCTGACCCACTCGTTCGTGCTGACCTTCAAGAGCATGCAGGACCTGGACGCCTACATCGCCCACCCGGCACACCAGGCCTATGTGGACATCGTCAAAACCCGCCGTGAAAAAGTGGTGGTGTTCGACTATTGGGTGAAGTGACAAGACATGCCCTTAAAGTGAGGGCTGATTGGCATAATGCAACCCAAGTCGGATGGGCTCCAAAACGGTCTGATAGAAAGGACCCTGAGAGCCGGGGACCCTTGCTGTGATGGCTTGTTGGATTGGTATTCGGCCTCAACAACCCAGCGCCACCATTTTCAAAACCTTATTCCTTCAACAACTCCAAAATCCTCTCCCGCATCAATTTTTCACCATCCGCTCCCATCCAGGCAAGCTCACCGGGCCAACCCCACCGGCCCACTCCTTTTTTGTCGATCAAATACACCGACGGCCAGTTACTGTTCCCATACCGCTTCCACATGGTTGTTTGGTTATCAATGGCCACCGGAAAAGACAGCTTTGCCTCCCCCAATTTCTTCCTAACCTTGGCGATGTCCTTTTCCTGGTCGGTCTCCGGCGTGTGTATACCCAGCACCACCAATGCAGGATCCTTTTCACCATCTTTGGGTTTGCCGAACTCTTCGTGGATGGCCCTGTACCAGGGGTAGTTGCGGACGCAATTGATTCAACCGAACGCCATGAAGTGGATCACCACCACCTTGCCCCGCAAATCCCTCATGGCCATGGGTTTGGAATTGAGCCACTCTTCTATATCTTCAAATTCCGGGGCATTTTGTCTGCCCTGGATACGGACCGGCTGGCGGTCCGCCGGCGCGATCACCACCTGGGCATGGACTTGCAACGCACCCAGAGCAAGGAAAAATGCGGTCGACATAATTCGTGTCAGCCGCATCTTGGTTTCCCCCGTGTGCCCCAATCTCATCCCACCAATGCCGGACGGCGAGTGTGCCAGTCGGTGGCTTTCTCGTGCATGCGCGCGGCGCGCAGGAGGATGCTCTCGGCGAATTGAGGCCCCTGCATTTGCAGGCCAATGGGCAAGCCATTGTCGGTGAAACCGCAGGGGATGCTGACGCCGCAGATTCCTGCCAGGTTGCAACTGATCGTGTAGATGTCGCTCAGGTACATCGCCAGCGGGTCGGAAGACTTCTCGCCCACCTTGAAGGCGGCGGTGGGGGCTGTGGGGCCCGCAAGCACATCGCACTGGCTGAACACCTTCTGAAAATCTTGCAGGATCAGCCGGCGAACCTTCAGCGACTGCAGGTAATAGGCGTCGATGTAGCCGCTGGACAGGGCATAGGTGCCCAGCATGATGCGACGCTTCACCTCGGCCCCGAATCCCTCGCCACGGCTTCGGCAGTATTGCTCGATGAGGTTACCCTTTTGCGCCGTGCGGTGGCCGTAACGCACCCCGTCGAAGCGGGCCAGGTTGCTGGACGCCTCCGCGGTGGCCACCAGGTAATAAGTGGCCACGGCGTGCGGGCTGGTGGGCAGCGACACATCGACAATGGTCGCCCCCTGGCTCTTGTAGACATCCAGGGAGGCGCGGACGGCCTTTTCCACCTGGGGGTCGAGGCCCTCGCCGAAAAACTCGCGGGCCACGCCCACCCGGAGCCCGGCAAGAGGCTTGTCGAGGTCGGCCAGGTAATCGGGCACCGGCTGGGTCACGCAGGTGCTGTCGCGGGTGTCATGGCCGGCGATCGCCTGCAGCAGCATCGCGCAGCCGTTCACATCGTGCGAGAAGGGGCCGATCTGATCGAGCGAGCTGGCGAATGCCACCAGGCCATACCGGCTGACCAGACCGTAAGTGGGCTTCAGGCCCACAATGCCGCAGAGGCTGGCGGGCTGGCGGATGGATCCGCCTGTGTCAGAACCCAAGGACAACGGTGCCAGGCAACCGGCAACCGCGGCCGCGCTACCGCCCGAGCTGCCGCCCGGGATGCGTTCGACATCCCACGGATTGCGGGTGGTCTGGTAGGCGCTGTTCTCGGTGGACGAGCCCATGGCGAACTCGTCGAGGTTGGTTTTGCCGAAGCAGACCGCGCCGTAAGCCTGAAGCCGGTCCACCACCGTGGCGGTGTAGGGGGGCTTGAACCCCTGCAAGATCTTGCTGGCGCAGGTGGTGGGCACACCCTTTTGGCACAGGTTGTCCTTGATGGCGATGGGCACACCGGCCAGCGGGCCCAGTTTCTCGCCGGCCTTGCGGCGGGAATCAGAACGCTCGGCAGCGTCCAGAATGGCCTGTCGGTCCAGGTGCAGAAAGGCCCGGATGGAGGGCTCATGCCGATCGTACGCAGCCAGGTAGGCTTGAGCCAAATCCGCCGATTTCACCTCGCCCCGTTGCAGCTTGCCCGCCAGTTCGCTTGCGGACAGACGGACCAGAGCTTGGGCGGGGGAGGACATGGCGCGCGAATCCGGAGGTTGTCAGTCCAGCACGGCGGGAACTGAGAAGTGATCGCCCACTCGGGCCGGGGCATTGGCCAACGCATCGGTGACAGGCAGGGAAGGAACCAGCAGATCCTCGCGCAGCACATTGACCAAATCCAAGGCGTGAGCCATCGGCTCGACGCCCTCGGTGTTCACCGCGCGCAGCTGGTCGACATATTTCACGATGGATGCCAGCTGGCCACCAAGATTGGCCAACTCCTGCTCAGATAGCTCCAAGCGGGACAAGTGGGCCACCCAGCGGACCTGATCCAGTTCCAGGCTCATGGCTGGTGGATCAAGCGGGTTGGAAGGGCTTGCGCTTGACCGGGCGCTTGACCAGGCCGGAACGGATGCACTGGGTGCAAACCCGCAGGGTTTCCACCGATCCGCCCACCTGAACCTGCATGCGCTGCAGATTGGGCAGGAACCAGCGCAGGTGCTTGCCGGTAACCTTCACGCCGTTGCCGCCCAGGTACTTGGGCTTGCCGCGCTTGGTGTATTGGTTGCCAACAATGGGGCCCTTGCCGCAGTTATCACACTTCCTCGACATCGGATCTTCCTCGCTCTCGAATCGAACAACCACCTTACCAAAAACGGCGTTTGGAACAAGGTGACTGTGGCCAGCCCGGGGCTGCTAACTGGGTGCAAAACCAGCCGTTTCAACCGCCAAATACCCCTCCATCGGCAAAAAACCTTTGCCTCCGCACCAAAACCCGGTCAAGCTGGGGGGCCGGTTGCCCCAGTCTCTTCCTCCGAGGCCACCGTTTTTCGTGGAGATCTCCTCATGCGTGCTCTTTCCCGCTGGCTGGCAGGTTGTATCGCCGTTTCCGGGTGCCTGCTGGCGGCTTGGGCAAGCAGGGAAACCCAGGCAGTGCAGGAAAAGCGAAT
>Ga0169931_10000646_pt1 | contig 57921 bp, 39 predicted proteins | sample Kivu_15m_20L_FD_129675 | JGI IMG/M metagenome (GOLD analysis project Ga0169931, IMG submission 129675) | Freshwater microbial communities from Lake Kivu, Western Province, Rwanda to study Microbial Dark Matter (Phase II) - Kivu_15m_20L... | ecosystem: Environmental > Aquatic > Freshwater > Lake...
ATCTAAGCAAGCATCCATGTGCACTGCCCCCTTCCGCTGCAAGTCGGCCCGACTCTTGATTTGCCTGATTCTTGCGTTGTCCGCCGGCGCATTTTGGATGGGAGACTGGCGCAGCGAGCCATCGCGCGCGGGCGAGACCATGGCACAAGTCATCAATGACGATGCCGCGCATGGTGATGCAAACGCTGCTCCATCCGGCGATGTTGCTGCGGATGAGGAAGATCGCGTCGGTGATTCATCCGTGCCGATGCCTGAGCTGACGCCTACCGGCACGCCAGCTCCTGGCAAAGGCGAAGGCGGCTCGCAAAAATCCGTGGCGTCGGCCGATGATGCGCGTGCGGTTTCCGGTGACGGCGATGCGTGGACGATCCACGACGCGGGCATGCCGCGGGCGTTTGTGCTGGCCCTTGATGAAGCGTGGGTGCGGACCCCGGACGGCAAGGGCGAGAGCGTCGCGATCGACGCGGGCGATGCAGAGGAATTGGAACAGCGGATCCGCGAAACGGCAGAGCGCCTCAGTTTGCCGGTGATGGCGGTGCTGTTCGAAGACGGACTTGAGCGGAGCGACATGACGCGACGGATCGTCACGCCCGCGGTGACAGTGAAAACAAATGGGGCTGGCAACCCCGCTGAAATCGCATCGGCCGCAGGCGCGGCATCGTGGGAGGCACCGTCGTACTCGCCGGATCATCTGGTGTTGCAGATCCCCGGCGTGCTCGCGCCGTTGCGCGCAGCGGCGGCGCTGGCGTCGGTGGACGGCGTCGAATTTGCCGAACCGCAACTGGCACGTCTGCAATCCAAGAGGGCCATGCCCAACGACTCGCTGATCAACCAGCAATGGCATCTCAAGTTCAACAACCAGAGCGGTGCGGTCTCCGGCACCGACCTCAACATTGAATCCGTCTGGGCCTACCCGACCGTTGGCGCGGGATTCCGCGGACGCGGCGTGCGCATCGGCATCGTCGATGACGGATTGCAAACCGCGCATCCCGACCTGACGACGAACGTTGATACCGTCAACGACAAGGACTGGAACGGCAACGACAACGATCCCAATCCCGGCTCGGTCGATGACCACGGCACGGCCTGCGCGGGCGATGCGGCGGCACGCGGCAACAACAGCATGGGTGGGTCCGGTTCGGCACCCGAGGCGACGCTGGTGGGCATGCGCCTGATCGGCGGCACCTCGACGGATTCGATGGAAGCCGAGGCGATGAACTACCTGCCGCAGTTGATCCAGATCAAAAGCAACAGCTGGGGGCCAAGCGACACCGGCACGGTGTTGGAGGCGCCGGGATCGTTGACCCGCGCCGCGCTCAAGACCGCGGCGGAAACCGGACGCGGCGGCAACGGAACGATCTTCACCTGGGCGGGCGGCAACGGCCTCGGATCGAACGACAACTCGAACTACGATGGCTATGCCAACTCGATCTACACGATCGCCGTCGGCGCGTTCGACAGCCAGTCGCGTCAGGCGTACTACAGCGAGCCCGGCGCCAACCTGGTGATTGTCTCGCCATCCGGCGGAACCTCGCCGGCGCTCGGCAAGACCACCACCGACCGCACCGGCTCGGCAGGCTATTCCAGCGGCGACTACACCAACAGCTTCAGCGGCACCTCGTCGGCGACACCCACGGCCGCAGGCGTGATTGCATTGATGCTCGAGGCCAACCCGAATCTCGGCTGGCGCGATGTGCAGGAAATCCTGCTCCGCTCGGCAAAAAAAGTGAATCCCGGCGACAGCGACTGGACGACCAATGCGGCAGGCATCCAGCACAACCACAAATTCGGCGGCGGGTTGATCGACTCCGCAGCGGCGGTGACGATGGCTCAGGGCTGGACCAACCTTTCCGGTCAATTGAAACGCACGATTGCCCAGACCGGCCTCAGCATCGCCATCCCCGACCAGAACACATCGGGCATCACCCGCGAGTTCGTCGTTTCTCCCGCCGACAATCTACGCGCCGAGCATGTCACGGTGACGGTGAACATCAACCACACCGCGCGCGGCAACCTGGCGATCACGCTCACCTCGCCATCGGGCACGGCGAGCCGACTCACCGAGGTTCACAGTGACTCCGGCGACAATTTCTCCAACTGGACGCTCATGACGGTGCGCAACTGGGGCGAGGACGCGGCCGGCACCTGGACGCTCAACATCAGCGACAGGAGCGCAACCGGCAACAGCACCGGCGGTACGCTCACCGCCGCCACACTCGACATCTTCGGCGCGTCCGCAGTACCGGTGAATCCGCCGCCGGTCGTGGCGCTCACCTCACCCGCTGCGGGTGCCGTCTTCTCCCCGGGTGCGACCGTGACCCTCGCCGCCACGGCGACCGACCGCGATGTGAATGGTGCCGCCGGCTCGGTGCAGCAGGTGGAGTTCCTCGTGAATGGTCAGCCGATCCACACCGACACCACCGCACCATACAGCTTCGCCTGGCAGCCGGCCGTCGGCACCTACTCAATCGCCGCGCGCGCGACCGACACCGAAGGTGCCTCGGCCACCTCGATCGCCGTCAGCATCGAAGTGCGCAACCAGATCCCGCTGGTCACGGCCGCGACATTGAGCGTCGGCGCCGAAGCGTTCAGTGATGAACTGGTGAGCGTGCTGGAGCCCGCCGCCAGCGATCCCGAGGGCGCGGTGCTCTCGTTCACTTATCAGTGGCAGTCGAGCGTCACCGGCAGCGCGTGGATCGATGCGGCCGGATTCCAGTCCCCCATCCTGCCCGCCTCGACCGATCTCGCCGGCAAGTTGTGGCGCTGCCTCGTGCGGGCGAATGACGGGTTCTCGTTGAGCGAGCCGTTCGCCACCGCGACCGTCTCGATCCGCAACCGCCCGGTCACCAGCGCGACGGTCGGCACGCCCTACACCTACCAGCCCGGCTTGTACGTGCCCACGGTCGGCGCGGATTTCCAGCGTCAGGCGATCATCCAAGAATTCAGCCAAGGATCGAATGGCGGCGAGTGGGTCGAAATCCTCATGCTCAAAGACGGTAGCCTTGCCTTCTACGACATCGAGGACAGTAGCGGCAACTACCTGCTTTTTCTCGACGATCCGGTGTGGGACGACATTCCCGCCGGCACGCTGATTGTGATTTTCAACGGTGCGATCATCGATCCCCTGCTGCCGGCCGAGGACACCAATCCCCACGATGACGGGCGGATGGTGCTTTCTTCCTACAACGATGCGTACTTTGACTTTCTCACCGACTGGCCCGCGCTCGGCAATAGCGGTGATGGGATCCTGCTCAATGACGCCGACAACGTCGCGGTCTCGCAGGTCGGCTACGGCAACAACCTGAGCATCCCGCCCAACATCGGCACGGTGAACAGCGGACGCGCCGCGTACTACGCCGGGGACAGCGAAGAAGGCGTGACCGTTCCCGGCAACTGGCGCACGACCACTGCATCGACCGCGCGCGCCATGCGGATCCAGCGCGCCCCCGGCGACCTGTTCTTCTCGGAATACGTCGAAGGCACCAGCAACAACAAGGCTGTGGAAATTTACAACCCGTCGAATGTGGCGGTCGATCTCTCCGCGGCTGGGTATCAGGTGTTGAATTACGCGAATGGCGCGGCGACACCCAACGGCACAATCACGCTGACCGGCACGATCGCAGCAGGCGGAGTCTATGTCGTGGCAAACAGCTCTGCCTCCACCGCGATCACCGCCCAGCTCAAGAGTTCGTTGCTCAGCTTCAACGGCGACGATGCCGTGGCGCTGCGCAAGGGTGGGGCGAGCGGCACACTCGTCGATGTGATCGGGCAGATCGGATTGGATCCTGGCACCGCTTGGTCGGCGAATGGCGTGAGCACGCTTGACACCACGCTGCGACGCAAATCGACCATCGCCCAAGGCGATACCAACGGATCTGACGCATTCAATCCGTCGATTGAGTGGGACGCATTTCCGGTCGATACGTTTACCGGCCTCGGCTCGCACACCGGCCCGGCCTCGGGCCCGACGATGTCACTCACGCTGTCTTCATCGAGCATTGCGGAGAATGCCGGAACGGGAGCCTCCACCGGCACCCTCACCCTCTCCGCCGCCACCACCCAGGCGTTGGTGGTCAACCTCGTCTCGAGCGACACCAGCGAGGCGGTTGTTCCCGCCTCCGTCACCATCGCCTTGGGAGCAAGCAGCGCGACCTTCGTCATCGATGCGATCGATGACGCGGACTCTGACGGCACGCAGAGCGTCAGCATCACTGCCGTGGCCGCGGGCTACGCCGATGCCGTGGCGATGCTCAACGTCACCGACAACGAGCCGTCGATCGAGGGTGTCACCCCCGGCACGCCCAACAACGCGGCCAACACCACTTTCATCCAGAACATCCGCTCGGGCGTGTTTGGTCAGCCCCCGCTCTACGCGCTCGACCCGGCCACCCAACTGCCGCCCGGACTTGCGTTCGACACGGTCACCGGCGTTCTTAGCGGCACGCCGACCACCGCCGGCAGCTATCCAATCGTCATCCGCCGCAGCAATACCTTCGGCGAGACCGCGAGCCAGAGTTTCACGCTGACCGTTGCCGCCGGCAGCGGGCCCGTTCCGGTATCCGTCACAGCGAACGCTGCCTCGAAGGTCTACAGCGACGCCGACCCCGCGCTCACCTACACGGTCTCGGGACTAGAGCCGGGTGATTCGCTGACCGGCTCTCTGCAACGCGAGGTCGGTGAAAACGCCGGAACCTATGCGATCACACAGGGCACGCTCGACGGCGGATCGAAGTACGCGATCACCTTCACCGGAGCGTCGTTTTCCATCACGCCCAAGGCGCTCGGCGCGAATGACATCACGCTCGTGCGCGGTACCGACGGAAGTTTCACGGCATCGGCTGCGGGAGTGTCGGGTTTTTCCTTCAGCTACATCGGTCGCAACGGCACCAGCTACGGACCGAGTGACGACGCGCCCACGGCCGATGGCGAATACACGGTCACCGCCACTGTGAATGATCCGAACTTCACCGGCACGAAGAGCGAGGACTTCACCATCGGTGGCGAACCCGTGGAAATCGCGCCGTTCAAGGTGACGTCGATCACGATGAGCGGTGCCTTGTGCACGCTGGCCTGGGAATCGCAGGCGGGTCTCGACTACACGATTGAGGTGACCACCGATCCCGCCGACCCGCAGTCGTGGGCACCTGTGGCGAGCGGCATCGCTGGTTCCGCCAACTCCACTTCCACCACGCTCGATCTCTCGACGACGCCGCATGCCGCATCTCGATCACTGTTTCTGCGCATCAAAGCCAGTCGCTGATGGGCAACGGAGATGGGAGATTCGAGATCGGCTCTTTGCAGAGAAAGCGATGCGCGGAGCACCGGGGAGCGTCGGCATCTTGCCGGCCCCGCACGGCGTCTCGCCGGGCGATCTGAAGAGGCGGTTGCATGGTCACAGTCACACACGCGGTGCACATCGTTTCCGCTGACTCGAGTCATCCGGAAAAGAACTTCAGCGCGATTCGCCCTGCGGTGCGGAGGTGGCTTCCTGTGCGGCCACCGCCTTCACACGAAGGAAGAGATTCGGCGATCCGGCAAAGACCGTGGAGGCGAGGTCGATGTTGGTCGATGTGCCTTGCTGGCCGGATGACGCGATACCCGATTGGACCGGTTGCCATGATTGGGGGTTGGCAGGATCGGTGGTGGCTTCGATCGTGTAGCTGACACCGATTTGTGACTCCCAGCCGAGCTGGCAGAGCGACCCTTGGATCTGGATCGAGGTGACCCGGAATGGCAGCAGCGTGATCGGGCCGCCACCTCCGCCACCACCGGTATCGCTCTGCACGGTGATGACCGGTGCCTGGACCGCGGTGCTGCCACTGGCATCAACGCTGCGGACAAAGGTCATCGCACCCAGGTAGAAATTGCGTTCGGTGTTCGGGCCGGCGTTGCTGTTGCTCGCCACAAACCGGGTGATGCCCCCGCTTCCGGCCAGATTACCCTCAATGTCGCGGCCTGCTGTCTTGAGCCGATAGCTGTCGGCGCCGGTGAGGGTGAATTCGAGCAGCAGTCCGTCGCCGGTGTAAGGAATCCCGCTGTCGCGCCCGTTCACGGCATCATCGATGCGGTAATTGGTTCCCCCACCGGCGAAATAGAACCGCACGCGTGAAGTGCCCGATGTGTTGGTGAGTGAGACGCCAGTGCTGCCGCCGTTGTCGATCCAGTTGTTATCGATACGGATCGAGAAGGCATCACCCGTGGCCATCACCGACGGCAGGTCGCGTGCGGCACTCGACACACCTCCGTTGTTCGCCCACAGACCGAAACCTTTGGATTCGCCGACACTGAGATTCGGACTGCCCGACTGGTTGGCGAGGAAATGACCGGCCGAACCGGTGGAGGTGAGCGACCACGCGCCAAAGCCGGTTCCGTGATTGTCGCTGTTGCTCCACGAAGAGTAATCCACCGCGCTGTCCATGCCGGTGGTTTCCGTGCCGCTGACTTGGTAAGTGCCGCTGATGGTCAGCGCGTTCGCGCCGATGGCAAGCGGCACGTCGGCGATCCACGTCCACTCGCCCGTGCCGGATCCGCGCGGGATCGATCCGGATAGGCCGCTGAGCGGATTTGTCCAAGTCAGGCCGTTGGAGAACCGCGCACCGGCACGCCCGGAAAGCGTGAAGCTCGAGGTGCCCGCGGCGAGTGTCAATTCGGCGGCCGGCGCGTCGATGCGGATCGCATCCTCCGCTAGCGGCTCGGCCGCAGTCGTGGCCTGCACGGATGACGATGATGCCGAGTCGCCCGCGGCATTCGTCGCGACAACGCGGTACGAATAAGCGGTTGCCGCAGTGAGTCCGGTGTCGAGGTGAATGGTCGACAGCACCGTTGCGGAGGGAAGCGCGGAATCATCGCGGAAAATCTTGTAGGACGTCGCGCCCGAAGAAGCACTCCATGAAAGCCGGATCGACGAAGACGACTCGGCGACGGCGCTAAGGCCCGTGGGTGTGGCGGGCGGATCGGTGACGCTGGCCGCGCTGACCGCGAGATTCCAGTCGGCCCCGCCGTTGTTGTCCCAAGTACCGGTGCCATTCTCCGGAGCGGAGGTGAAAACCATCCGCAACAACGTCGTGCCCGCAGGTGGCGTGTAGGTCCACGTCCACTTGCCGTCCGACTGGGTCATCGCCGGGCGCGGCACGATGCGATTGGTCCACTGCTCGGGCGCAAGGTGAATGTAGACCTGCCCTGCGGACGCCAGCGGACGATTGGCGGGGTCGTAAGTGATCGTCACGGGCGATCCGGCGACAGCCGGGTCGGGTGACAGGGAAACGGTCGGCCCTGCATTGCCGCCACCACCTCCGCCGCTTTCTGCGCCGCTGTAGTCGTCAACCCACACGTGCTGAATTTCGGACTTGTGGATGTTGCCTTTCGCATCGGTCGCCTCGATGTAGTAATCGAGCAGTTTGCTGCGGAAACCCGGCAGGTTCGCATCGGTGATCTTGGTGAAATAATAATCCGCCACCTCGTTGGTCGGCAGGAAGTAATCGATCTGGCTGTTCGCGGCGGCAGCGTTGAGCGCTTCACGCGTTTTCGGCAGCACGCGTTTGTTCATCGAGAGTGTGACCCACCCGCCGACTTCACCGCCTCCGGCGTAGGTTTCGTTCTGGTTGCTTGCGAGCGGATTCACGCCGTCGTTGTCGATGCGCACCTTGACCTTCACGTTGTCATCGGGAATGCCCGACACGTCGTAAGCGTGTGTCCAGATGTAGAACTCGGAGTTCATGCGCTTGAGGAAGCTACCGTCGACACCGGGCACGTTGTTGAACCAGCCGAACGTGTAGCCGCCCGGGTTGTAAGGAAACCGCTGGGGCTTGAGTACCGTGGGCGGCGTGCGGTCATTCGCGCGGCGCGCCGGGGTCATCCACGGCTGGAGTTTCTCGACAGCGCGGCGGGTCGCGAGACCCGGCTTCATCTCGTCGTCGTTGCCAAGTCCACCATAGTAGTTGAATCCCGAGTCGAGCCCGGCGAGGTAGATGTGCCAAGCGAGTTCGACGTCGTTCGGATTCGTCCACGATCCGTCCCAGTCATATGGGGCCTGGATTTTCCAGTCCTGCACGTCACCGCCTTCGTCGCGCAGGATTTGCTCGGCCGTCTCGCACCAGTTGGCACCGGCCATCAGCGGCGCATAGCTGTAGAACTTGAGCGCGAACCCCGGCGTCTCCATGTCGATCTGCGTGCCGGGGACGGTGGTGACACCGCGGTTCGCCACGGTGGCGACCGGCGGCTCGATCCACTTCAGGAAATACGGCGAGCCGTAATCCATCTCAGGAAAGATCCAGGCGCCGTCCTCGATGTGCGCGTCCTGCGCGGCGGCACCATGCGCGTTGACGAAGTCCTGCGGTGTGGTCGGCCGGTATCCGGCGGATGCCGAGCCGTTGAACAACTGCGGCGTCGCCTCGGCCCACGAACTCGATCCCCCGCCCCAGGCGTTGTCGCCGTCGGTGGACGGCATCACGATCACCGGTCGCGTCGGGTCGGTCGCATGCGGCGCGATGAATTCGCCGATCTTGCCAATGCCCTCGTTGGCATAGCCGTAACGGTACGACAGCACGTCGTCGGAGGGCACCGCGATCATCCGCTTTTCCACGCCAGTCTCGGGATTCACATATTTCACCCGGTGGAGTTGGTAGGCATACGGACTCACGTTCCACGCGGCATTGCCGGGATTCGGTTCGCCGTACCACCACTGCGAGACATTGTCGAATCGCGGACCGATCTGGTCGGCGCGGTTCGGCGGACTCGAGTAAATGTTGAATGTTCCCGTCGGATTCGCGCGATCGTTGTAGCTCGGGCTGGTGCGGCTGATGTGGTGGCTCGGCACGATGATCCACTCGTACCCTTCGTCGGCGAGTACGTCGACGATGTGGCGGGAATAGCCCATCTCGGTCGGGAAAAACCCCTTCGAGTGGTCGCTGAGGTTGGAGTTGCCTCCCCAGGCTTTCCACCACGCCTGCTTGAAGATCCGCACCTCCTTGCGCAGCACGGATTTGGGCAACAGCGGTGCGAGCGAGTGGTGATAGGTGAAACCGACCAGATCCATCCGTCGCGATCCCGACGGCGTGAGCCATCCACGCGCCTCGCGGTAACCATTGTTCCAGCCACCGCCGTACCCGAGATGGCCACCCGCCCCGAGTTGGCGGACATTGTCGATGAGTGATCCCGAGTAGCTGATCGCGAAGCCGCCGCGGTTGTCGAACGAAGCCAGCGAGTTGCGCGGACCCGACTGGTACGCATTCCGTCGGTCGTCGAGGCCGAAGATGTCGGTGAGGTTGTTCTCCGGATGCTGGCTCGGACTGAGCCCGCCGTAGTTCTGCGACGGCTTGAGCACGATCGAATCCCATGCGTACTGGACGCGGCTCGTCTGGTTGCCATTGGCATTCCACTCCGGCCAGTAGGTCGGCTGATGGTTGTGCCAAAACCGCGAGACATGCACGGTTTGCGCGACAAGCGGGTCGGCTGAATGAACGGCGGCAAACAGCGTGCAGAGCAGCGCCGGGCGGAAAATCGGCGAAATCATGGGTTTCATCGTCAACACGACGATTGTGCCATCTTGTGCAGCAGACTCAAGCAAGATGCGCGATCATCAATCCGGGCTCCGGGGTGCTTCGCGCATTCAATTCCACCATGTTCCAACTACTTTTTGAAACATACATTTGAGACGTCGCACCATGCGCGTGCCTATTGTCGGCCTGCGCCGGTCGAGCGATGACAGTCTCGGGTCGGGAGCGGGCAACGACCATCGGCGAGGATGGACCAATGGATAGCGTGGCGAGGAACCACCCGCCAGCTCATCGATCAGCGCCACCCAGGCATCCAGCGATGCGCTGCGCGAAAACCCGTCGTGCACATGAGCTGCAGCTCGTCGCGAGATTGATTCCCAGCGGACGCGATCGGACGCAAGATGCGTCAGCTCGCGAGCCACCTCGTCCGGATTATTTCGCATAGGCAGCCGGTGACGCCGTCAACGACCAATTCCGGAATACCACTGCGGATGGCGCGCACCACCGGTACGAGTCCAGCGGTCATCGCTTCAAGCAAAGCGACCGGAAGCCCCTCGTAGTCGGACATCAGAACAGTCGCGTGGGCATCAGCCAGCTCGCGCCTCACCGCAGCGGGCTCGAGCCGCCCTGCGAAGGAAATTCTCTCCGCAAGACCAGCGGTCGAGACGATCGATTCCAGATTCGAGCGCTCTTCACCGTCGCCGATCACACGGCATTCAATGCGCGGCTCGGCGAGGCAGGCGCGGATCATCGCGTCCATCACCTGTGAGACGCGCTTCTGGTATTCGACGAGGCGACCGAGGTAAACCACGCGGAAAGACTGTTCCTTCCATGCTGTGTGATCCGGCGGAATGTCCACTCCATAGGGGATCACGCGCACGTCGGCTTGTGGAAACCGGTCGCGAGCCAGCGATCCGATTTCATGCGAAACAGCAACCCACAAGCCCCTCCCGGCGCGCGGACCGGTCTGTTCCGCGAGCGCCCAGTAGACCGGATCATCCGAATGCAGGGTGAAGATCCATGGAAGCCCTCGCCGCTCGGCGATCCGCGCGGCGTAGTGCATCGCGGGCAGGCATTGGGGCAGATAGACATCGGGGCTGCAGCCATCGAGAAACCGCAGCGTGCGACGGACGTCGTCCTCCGTGGTCGGCCCGCGCCGGAACGCGTTCACCGGAATGCCCAGTTCGAGCGCACGCTCGCCGATCCCACCGGAGAATTCACTATCGAAGCCGTGTAGGTTCAGCGACAGATCCTTCCCTTGCGCGCGCAGAAGCGAAAGCAGGCCATCAAGCCAAGTGGTGACGCCGCCGATATCGTTTGCGACGCTGTAGTGCGAGAATGCGAGCATGAGCCGGAATCATGCATCATTGAGCGGATCCGATCTCCACGCGATCGCGGGTTGCCGGGCGAATCCAGTCATTCGGCAAGCTGCAGCGGCAGCGGATTGATCTCGACCCCGGTCAGCTCCTCGACGTGTCCTGCCGTCTCGCGGGCTTTGCGTTCACGATTGATCAACTCCTCCTGCTCCGCATCGCCCGATGGTGAGAACCGCGGCACCGGCAGTAGCGGCCGAGACGAGGGACGCCGCGGATGCATGGAGGAATGATCGGAGGATGGTGGTCGTCTTCATGGGATTGGTGGATGAGTTCGAGGCTCCTCGCGGAGCACAACGCACCGATCCACCCATTCGCCGTGGCACGGTATGGGCGTGCTTTCACATCATGGCCGGGCAACGACGCAGGGCACGCATCAGTGAAATCACCGATACCCGTCGCGCAGGACGACGGAGGGCTGGGTGCCGGGATTCACGACCCCGACTGGGCCAATTCCTCAAAATCCCTCGAACAACCGGGGAAGCAGATCCGCATAGCGCTTCCAGCGGCCGATGCTGCCGGTGTGGACCGGAGCGCGCACGGCCGCGTAGCTCGGCGATGAGGCCGGGCTGTCGGCCCGCGTGCTGCGGTAGTCCGCCTGCGCCGGGTCCCAGCGCAGCCCGAGGAACTCGGTGATGCTCCTCGCCTCGTTGTCGAAGTCCGTGCAGAGCGTTTCATACAACACCTCGCGCCAGCCGCATTCGTCACCGAGGCATTCGCGCAATGTTTCCCACACGGACATCATCGACCGGTAGTCCTCGACCGCGTCCTGCTCGCGCATCCAGCCGATGTTGCCGCTTTGGGGCAACACCGGCAGTCGATAACAACTCAGCAGGATGTCACGCGGATCGCGGCGCGCCACCAGCAGCTTCGTTTCAGGAAACGGACGCAGCACGAACGGCAGGAAATCCGTGAGGTTCGGGTTCTTGTCGAGCACCAGCCCGTCGGAGGAAAGCGAGGGTCGCAGCATGGTGACGCGCCGCAGGTAGTCGCGACGGGTGAGCGCCAGATCATCGCGCGACACCTCGCCGAGGCCGTCGATGCTCGGCCCCTCGGGCACGTTGGGAAACAGCGTTTCGCGGATCGACGACGCGAGCGCATCCTTTTCGTCGATGTCGGCGACGGCGGGGTGGGCCGCGAGCACTTGTTCAAGCAGCGTGGTGCCGCTGCGCGGGTGGCCGGCGAGGATCGCCATCGGCGGCAGCGGTGAAACCGGCACCGCCTCGCGCCAGCGGCGCATCGTTTCCGGTTGGAGCAATTCACAGAGCCGGCGGTTGCGCTCGAGCACCTTCTCGCGCACGCGGCGGGCAAGGCGGATCTTGTCGGCGAACCCCTCCTCCAGCGCCTCTTTTGCCGTGCGCCACGCACGCACGGCATTCGCGGCATCCCCCAAGCGGTCGTTCACCTCGCCGAGCTCGTAAAGCGCCTGACTCCGCAGCCCCGCCGGCACGACCGGATGCGTGCAGCGATCGAGCAATGCAGCGGCCTGGTCGAGTTCACCGCGCCGCGCGGCGATGCGACCCGCCGTGAGCACGGTCATCGCATCCCGACCGTCGAGCTTCAACGCGCGGCCGATCCAATCGGCCGCTTCGTCCATCCGTCCCGCACGTTCCGCCAGCCGCGCCATCGACGCCAACGCGGTCGCCCGCTCGCCCGAGGCCGTGATGCTGCGCCAGGCGGCCATCGCCCGATCCTCCTCGCCAAGCAACTGGAACGCGTCCGCCGCGGCACGCATCGCGGCAAAATTCCCCCGCGCGATCTTCATCAGCCGCATCGCCGACGAGCGCGCCTGATCATACTCGCTCACCGCCAACGCGAGCGACACCAGGTCGATCTGCACCGTCGGCAGCATCGGCTCTTTGCGGGCCAGCGCGCGCATCGCATCCAAGGCCCCTGCGGCGTGGTTGTCCTCACCATAACGTCGCATCACCTCGCGACGCTCCAATTCGACCTGATGCCACCGGACCGGATCCACTTTCACGCCCGCAAGGATCCGGCATCCCCCCCCTCCCGCCAAGGATCTTCGCAGGGCGAAACGAGCCCGGTGCATCAAGATGAACGACAATAAAATAAACGGTCGTCATAGGAAATTGTTGTGATCTAGTTCATTTGTCCCCTGAAATTTCCTCAAATGTATCCCGAATCGCATTGCCACTGGTCTCCGGGGAGGTGTTGATCGGGCAGCACTCACTTCCCCCATCATGAAGATCCGATCCGCCTTGAGCGCCACGCTAGTCGCTTCCTCACTCGCCACCGCATCCGAGTCCGTCCCACCGCCGCAGCATTGGGCCTGGTGGGCGGGCGATCAGGCACCGTTGTTCGACGAGGCGTTGCGGGTGGCGGGCTTGGATCAGACAAGGTTCCGCTTTTCACCGGAGGTGGTGGGCGCGTGGTTTGGTGACAAGTGGCGGCTGCCGGCCTTTGATTTGTTCTTCGAGAACCCGTGGAACTGCAGTCCGTATGGAAAGGACATGGCAGCGACAGCGCGGAAAAACGCACCGGGCATCCAAAGCCTGCAAGTGCAGGCGCAGGTGTCGGCCGGCGTGAAGGTGCGCGACAATTTTTACTCGAGCGCGATGAAGCTCTACGCAGGCATGGCCGAGTCCGATGGTCCGCTCGCGCTGGCCAAGGCGCTTGAAGCGGCCGGCGCCGGCAAGGCGGAGGAAATCGCGCGCGACGCGTCGTATGCGAAAATCCCCGAGGCGGCATCGACGAGCGCCGCGCTGATCCTGCGCGTCCTGCGCGACACGCTGGCGTTTCACAAAATCTCGGTGATCGATCCGCTCAAGAACGCAGGCCTCGAGCCCGCCGAGGTCTACGAACTCATGTACGGCGATTTGTTCTGGGGGCCGGACAGCGATGACGACGCGGTGCTGCCCAACGACGTGCGGTTCGCCGAAGTGAGCCGGATGATGAAAATGGAGAAGATGGTCGATGCGGTCGATTTCCCGCTGATGGCGCGCGGCGGCAACCTGCTCGCGATGGTGGTCGATGACGCCAATCAGCGACTGCACAACGCGAAGAAAGAAGGCAAGACCGCATTCTACGGCGACTTCGTGGTGAACACGCCCTACGGCCGCGTGAGGATCGCCGGTGCCGCGGACCACCAGCACAATGCGGACGACCAACACGACCTGCTCACCATCGACCTCGGTGGCAACGACCGCTACTTCCGTGGCGCGGCAAGCGGCAACCCGGAACGTCATCCGGTCTCGGTGATCATCGACGTCGATGGCGACGACCTTTACGAAACGAAAGGCACGGCCGCGTGGCTGGAGCGCCTGGAAAAAGGTCCGCGCGGGCACGAGCCGGGGTTCCGTCAGGAAATCCGCAGCGAGCACTTCCCCGCCTTCGGTGCCGGCCTGCTCGGCTACGGGTATCTCGCCGACCTCGCCGGAAACGACCGTTACTTCAGCCCGGTGGGAGGACTCGGCTACGGCAGTATCGGGCTCGGCGCGCTCGTCGACGTGAAAGGCAACGACACCTACCGCGGTGACACCGGCGTGCTCGGCGTGGGGATCTTCGGGTTCGGCACCTATGCCGACCTCGAGGGCGACGACCAGCACGACGTGCTGCAGAAGAGCCTTGGCTACGGCGGCACGCTGGGCGCGGGCACCGCGGTGAACCTCGGCGGCAACGACCGCTACACCGCCGATGTGAAAAACGTGAAGTACACCTGGTTCAACAACCTGGAGCCGGGCAACATCAACCTGAGCATGTCGCTGGGCTTCGGCTTTGGCCGCAGGGCGGACATGAGCGACGGCCACTCGTGGGCCGGAGGGATCGGCATGCTCGTCGACGGCGGCAAAGGGAACGACGTGTATTCCTGCGGCATTTACGGCATCGGCTCGTCCTACTGGTACGCGCTGGGCCTGCATCACGACGACGGCGGCAACGACGACTACACCTCCGACTCGTACTCGATCGCCAGCCCGCCGCATTTCACCGTCGGCATCGTGATCAACGAGGAAGGCAACGACGTCTGGCGCGGCAGGAGCTCTCGCGCCTGCGGGTTCGGCCGCGATTTCTCGATCGGATGGTTCGAGGAAGGCGGCGGCAACGACGTCTACCTCTGCAGCGATTCGGCCTTCGGCATCGGCAACCTCAACAGCCTCGCCGTGTGCTGGGACAAAGGCGGCGACGATGTCTGGATCGCGCGCAGCAACTCGTTCGGTCAACCTTACATGGAAAGCGAGAACAACATCCGCGATCTCCCGGTCAACTGCGGGCTGTTCATCGACGCCGGCGGCAACGACCGCTACCTCAAACTGCCGGAGGGCATGAGCAGCTTCGATGTCGATCCAAAGGGACCATTCGAGTTCGAACCTTGGGACGTGATCCGCGACGGCGGCACCAAATCATGGCGCAACCACGTGCCGTGGCCGGAGAGCAAACTCAAGATCCCCCAGCCCGGATCGACCGGCGCGGCGATCGACCGCAACTGAGTCCCGACTACCCGCGGGCCGGACCCAGCGTCTCGCCCGCGAAAAACTCGGGCATCAGCAACCGGTGGTCGTCGGGCCGCGCGCCTTCGTTCACCGCCGAGAGCACCATCGCCGCCACCGTGCGGCCGAGCTTGGGCGCGTTGTGACGATAGCAGGAGATCTGCGGCACCGCCGTGTCGAGAAACAGGTCGTTCACCCGCGAGACCACCGAGACGTCGCCGGGAATCGAGAGATTCGCCGACTGCAGGCAGGACATCAGCGGCCAGACGTAGTTGGGCTGGCTCACCACCCAGGCCGTGGGTCGCTGCCGACGGCCGAGCATGCGGCCTGCAGCCGCACGAACCCCTCCGCCGGAGAGTTCGTGCCTCACGTCGAGCACCCGCGCCTTGACTCCCGACTCACCCGCAACCTGACACATCGCATTCAACAATTGCTCTTCGGCGACCAAAGGGAAATCGGGTCGCAGCAGCGCGATGCTGCGATGGCCGAGCCGCAGCAGTCTCTCCATCGCATCACGGGCCATTACCTCGGTGTCGTAACCCGCGGAGGGGATGCCGATCGAAGCCGTACGCGCGCCCATTTGCACCACCGGCAGTCCTGACGATTCGAACCACTGCTGCGCGAGTTCCGGGCAGAACAACAGCACCCAACCGGCGATGTGCTTCTGGCTCGTCATGCTTTTGAGGGCACGCAGCATTTGCCGCGGCTTCATGAGCGGAAAATGATAGAACCGGTACGAGTAATCCGCCGCCTCGATCTCGCGATGCAAGTGATGGAGCGCGGTCCGGGTGATGCCGACCATTTCGTGCCCTTCGAACAACGAGAGCACCCTCACCTCGCGCGCCTGCTTCGGTCCGAGGCTCTCCTGCCACAACGCGGAGGCCACCACCCTGCGTCGCCGACCGTTGCCTCCGCCGCGCAAAACTCCCTGGTGATGCAGCACCTTGAGCGCCTTGCGCAACGTGCTGCGGCTGATCTCGAATTCGTCGCACAACTCGTGCTCGGTGGGCAGAAATCTCGACCAGCGGCCTTCAAGCAGGCCCTGCTTCATGATGGAGACCGTCTGGTCCACCAAGGTCGTGCGACGCGGAATTTCGTGGGACATGGGATGGCGGCTGAAGGGGTTGCGGGATTCATTCGTCCACCGGCATCGCCCGCGGAACCGCTTCGGGTTGCGGCTCTGGTTCGTCAACCGGCTCGGCACGCGGAACCGCGGCGGCCGCGGCATCGGCATCGATGGAATCGACCGGTGACGCCTTGGGTGCCGCGTCGATGGCGGGACGAATCACCGGCTCCTCACTGGGTGGCGGCGGAGTCGCACGCATCTTGATTTCCACACGACGGTTCGCCGATTGTGCGTCGATCCCTCCCGTGGTCACCAGTGGCCGCGACCGACCGAATCCACGCGGATGAATCTTCGATTCATCCATCCGCAACGACTCGGTGAGGTAGCGTTTCACCGCGGCGGCGCGACGGCGCGAAAGATCCAGGTTGAACGCGTCGCCACCGACCAGATCGGCATGACCATCGATCCAACAATGCATCGACGGATTCCGGTCCATCAAGAGCCCCAGTTTCATCAGCCCGACCTTGGCGCTTTCGCGCAGATCGGCGCTGTTGAATTCGAACAACAAATCGCCCGGAAGCATCGTGTGGCTCGCCAGCAGCAGGTTGGGCGGCAGCTCGAGCATCTCGTCGAGCGTCGCGGCACCCTCGCTCGCACCGCGGCCGATCGAGTCGCGGAGCGATTCGCCCGCATCCCAAGCCCCTGTCTCATCCGGCACCATCGTGCCGGGATCGACGGTGAGTCTGCCGATCGCCGATGGCTCGATCGCCTCCGGCTCGCGGCCCAACTCCGGCATGCCCGCATCAAATTCATACTGACGCAGTGCGTCGGAGGCCGCATCGTCACGACCCGCCCTGGAGGCAGGATCACTCAACTGCAACGCGTACTCCGCCTGCTCGATCTGTGGTTTGATGTCGATTTCACGATCCTCCGGCAAGGCCGCCAGAAGATCCACTTCCTCCATCAACGCAGCCGCCTGGACCGGCGGAGTCACTTCCGCCTCCGGAGCTACAGGCGCATCCGCATCGGCCGCTTTCGCATCCACTTGGCGGATGCGGATCGGTTGCGTATTGATTTCTGCTACATTCCGATACCTCAGGCTGAAGTCCATGCGGTCGAGCAGCAAAAACAACGCGAGGTGCAGCATCACCGACAAGGCCAGTGCGAGCATCGACCAGCCACCGAGGTGGTCGGGCCCGGGCAGTCGGTCGGCGACGCGGATGATCGCAGGTTCCTCGGCCCGTTGGAGATTCGACACGCACGGATATTGCATTTGACCCTCATTCATGCAAATCATCTTGCTCGCAACCTGCCGGGCCCGCCCGGCCTGGGTTGTTCTATCCCCAAACCCCACCCGCACGATCATGGCCTCGAAAAAGACGACCAGGAAGCAGACCGCCACGCCCTCCGCCCGCGCGAAGGCACCCGCCAAGACCAAAACGCCGTCGGCCGCGGCGAAATCTCGCAAGCCTGTGACGGCATCGAAACCCCGCGCCACCAGCGCACGGAAAAAAGCAGCCACACCGAAAAGCGAGTCGAAGCCGAAAGCAAGCCGTGAAGCCGTCGCACACGCGGCTTACCTCAACTACCGCCGCCGCATCGAGAAAGGCCTGCCGGGTGATCCACACGGCGACTGGCTCGAGGCCGAACGCCAACTCGGCCTCGGCAAGTGATGCCACGCCTGTCGCGCCCACCCCACGTCCCGTGAACTCCTGCCAATCGCTCGGCGTCGGCCTCGCCGGATTCGGAACCGTCGGCGCTGGTGTGTGGTCGGCGCTCCGCACCCATGCACCACTCGTCGCCGAACGCAGTGGCGGGCGGATCGAGCTCACGGTGACCCGGATCCTCGTGCGCGATCCGGCCAAGCCGAGAAACCTCCCGTCACCGCCTTCCGCGGAACACCTCACCACCGACTGGCGCGAGTTGGTCGATGACCCGTCGGTCGACATCGTCGTCGAACTCATCGGTGGCACCACCACCGCTTTCGACATCGTTGCGGCCGCACTCAAGGCACGCAAACCGGTCGTCACCGGCAACAAGGCGCTGCTCGCCGAGCGCGGTGCGGAGTTGTTCGATCTCTCGCGCCGCCACGAGACACCGATCCATTTCGAAGCGGCCGTCGCAGGCGGCATTCCGATCATCCGTGCGCTGCAAGAATCGTTCATCGGCAACCGGATCCTGTCGATCACCGGCATCATCAACGGCACGTCGAATTACATTCTCGACCGGATGACCGATGCCGGCATCACCTTCGAGGCCGCGCTGGCGGAAGCCCAGGCGCTCGGCTACGCCGAAGCCGATCCGTCGCTCGATGTCGACGGCCGCGACGCCGCTCACAAGGCGCTGCTGTTGGCCACACTCGCCTACGGATTCCCCATCGATCCGTCGCAAATCGACGTCAACGGCATCCAGCAAGTCAAACCGTCAGACATCCGCTTCGCCAAAAGCCTCGGCTACGTGGTGAAGCTGCTCGCGGTGATCCGCGAACAGCCGGACGGCGCGGTCGAAGTGCGCGTTCAGCCGTCGTTCATCGCACGCTCGAACATCCTTGCCTCGGTCCACGGCGTGTTCAACGCCGTCGCGGTCGTCGGCGACGGCGTCGGTGAGTCCGTCTTCTACGGCCACGGCGCGGGAGCACACCCCACCGCCAGCTCGGTGGTCGCCGACCTCGCCGAAGCCGCACGCGCGCTGCGCTGCCCGTCCGGACACCGAGGGTTCCTGCCCTACCGCAGCAACGGCCGCGTGCTGCCGGCGGGCGATACCTCGACCGCATCGTACGTCCGCTTCGATGTCACCGATCGACCGGGCGTGATGGCCGAGGTCGCGCAGGTGCTGGCCCGGCACGGCATCGGGATCTCCGGCACCCACTCGCCGGTCAATCCGCAGAATCCGGACGCGGATTTCGTCGACATGATTTTCCTGCTGCACACTTGCCCGCTCGGCGTGCTCCGCAAGGCGCTTGAGGAAATCGAAGCTTTGGACTGCATCAACAGCACCCCGGTCGTCTTCCGCATCGAAAGCCTCGGCTGAGCACCCGTGCATCCGGCCGATCCAGCACGCGGCGCGACCGCAGCACCGGTCTTTCAGGCACGCCGGTTGCGCAAGGTGTACCAAACCGGCGAAATCGATGTGGTCGCACTCAACGAGATCGACCTTGATCTCGGTCCAGGCGAAATGGTCTGCCTTCTCGGCGCGTCCGGCAGCGGCAAGTCAACGCTGCTCAACATCCTGGGCGGGCTCGACGTGCCCAGCTCCGGTGAACTGCGCTACCGTGGATGGCGGCTTGATGGCGCGGACGAAGGACGACTCACCCGCTTCCGGCGCAATTGCGTCGGTTTCGTGTTCCAGTTCTACAACCTCATTCCGTCGCTCACCGCCCGCGAAAACGTGGCGCTGATCACCAGCATCGCGCCGGATCCAATGGCACCCGAGGATGCGCTTGCGATGGTCGGACTTGCCAATCGCATGGACCAATTCCCATCCCAACTCTCCGGCGGCGAGCAACAGCGCGTCGCCATCGCCCGTGCGATCGCCAAACGCCCGGAAGTCCTGCTCTGCGACGAGCCGACCGGCGCGCTCGACGTCGTCACCGGCATCACCGTGCTCGAAGCCATCGAGCGGATCAACCGTGAGCTCGGCACCCTCACGGTCCTCATCACCCACAACGCGGTCATCGCCGGCATGAGCGACCGCGTGCTTCATCTCTCCGACGGCCGGATCGTCGGCGAAGAGCGCAATCCACAGCGTCTCGCGGCTTCCACCCTCACTTGGTGATCCGCCGATGGTTCATCCCCTCGATCGCAAGCTGTTGCGCGACCTGTCGCGGATGAAGGGTCAGATGCTGGCCGTGGTGTTGGTCATGGCCTGCGGGCTGGCGATGATGATCATGATGCGCAGCCTAATCCTCACGCTCGAGTCGGCCTCGCGCTCCTACTACCAGAGCCACGCGATGGCCGATGTGTTTACACGACTCAAGCGCGCCCCGCTGGCCGCGGCAAGGCCGATCGAATCTCTTCCCGGCGTCGCGACCGTCGAGGCGCGTGTCTCGGTGGACGTCACACTCGACCTGCCGGACATCACCGAACCCGCGACCGGCAGGCTGATCTCGCTGCCCGCCGACGGCGGTCCGCAAAAACTCAACCGGGTGTTCCTCCGCGAAGGACGGTTTCCGCATCCACACGAACGTCGCGCGGTGGTGCTCGGCGAGGCGTTTGCCAACGCTAATGGCATGCGGCCAGGCGATTCACTGGTGGCGGTGATCAACGGCCGACGCGAAACCCTCACCGTCTGCGGCATCGGGCTCTCGCCCGAATTCGTCTTCGAGGCCCGCCCCGGCGAAACCCTGCCGGACCACAAACGGTTCGGCGTGATGTGGATGAACCAGCGTCCGCTCGCCGAAGCCTATGACATGGATGGCGCCTTCAACGACCTGTGCATCGATCTCGCGCCCGGTGCCGCGGCCGAGCCAGTCCTGGCCGATGTCGACCGCCTGCTCGCCCGCTACGGCGGCGGCGGTGCCCACACGCGCTCCGACCAGGAGTCGGCCGGCCGCATCGAGGACGAACTGCGCGTGCTGCACTCGCTCTCGTTCGCCTATCCGATCGTGTTCCTCAGCGTCGCGGCATTCATGGTCCATTCGGTTCTTTCGCGCATCGTCCGCCTGCAGCGCGAGCAAATCGCCCAGCTCAAGGCGCTCGGCTATTCCTCGGCCCAGGTCGGAGCACACTTCCTCAAGTTCGTGTTGGTCATCGCCGCACTCGGAACCTTGGTCGGCGGCGTTTCAGGCAGCCTGCTCGGCAACCACCTGCTCGGACTCTACACGGGATTCTTCCGTTTTTCGGAAATCATCTATCAGACGGATCTGCGCGCGCTGGGCATCGCCCTGGGTGTCAGCCTGGGTGCCTCGATCATCGGGGTCGCCGGCAGCGTGCGCCAGGCGGTGAAACTCCCTCCCGCCGAGGCGATGCGGCCGGAAGCCCCGCAGGACTTCCGGCCGTCGCTGGTGGAACGCCTCGGCTGGAGCCGATTCGCCGGACCGGTCTTCCTGATGGCGCTGCGCAACATCGAGCGCCGCCCGTGGCGCGCGGCGTTCACCGGCTTCGGCCTCGCGCTCGCAACCGGTCTGATGGTGCTGCCCAACGCGCTCGACGACAGTGTGAACCACCTGCTCACCTTCCAGTGGAACCGCCAGCAACGACAAGACGCCGCCGTGTTCCTCAACGAACCGACTGGCCCCTCGGGATTGCACGACCTCGCCAACCTGCCGGGAGTGAGTCTCGCCGAACCCTTGCGCAGCGTGCCCGCACAACTCATCTGCGGCCACCGCTCACGCAGGCTCACGCTCACCGGACTGCCGCGCAATGCGACGCTCAACCGACTGCTCGACCGCGATGAGTACCCGGTCGATCTGCCGCAGGACGGATTGGTCATGTCCCGTGCGCTCGGAGAAATCCTCGGCGCGAAACCGGGCGACACGGTGCGCGTCGAGGTGCTCGACGGCCGACAGCCGAAGACCGATGTCGTCGTGCGCGGATTTGTCGAGGACTTCGCGGGACTCGCCGCCTACATGGACATCGATGCCCTGCGGCGCCTTCTCAGGGAGGGCACCACCGTCAACGGCGCGTGGCTGTCGGTCGATTCAGCCGATTGGGAACGGTTCATGCGGAACATCAAGGAAACGCCGCGGGCCGCGTTCGTGCTCGTCAAAAAAGAACAACTCGCCGCATTCCGCAAGACGACCGGCGAGAACATCGGCATCATCCGCCGACTCTACCTCGTGCTGGCCACCATCGTCGCTTTCGGTGTGGTCTACAACAGCGCGCGCATCGCGCTGTCGGAACGCAGCCGCGAACTCGCCACCCTGCGCGTCGTCGGATTCACCCTGCGGGAAACGCGCGGCGTGCTCATGGGCGAGCTGTCGGTGCTGGTGCTTCTTTCCCTGCCATTCGGCCTGCTGTTCGGCCACGGACTCGCCGTTCTCGTGCTCACCTCGTTCCAGACCGAGACGGTGCGCCTGCCGCTGCGGATCGAGCCGTCGAGCTACGCGGCCGCGGCCGCGGTGGTGCTCACCGCCTCCGCCTGCTCGTTTCTCGTCGTGAGCCGCATGCTCGCACGACTCGACCTCGTCGGTGTGCTCAAGGCCCGCGATTAGAGCAACATGCTCTAAGGACGGAAGAACTGGACTGTGCCGATCTTCCCGTCGCGCTCGGTGTAGCGCACGATGATGTCGCCCTCGTCAAGCACACCGGTGGTCTTCGGCCGGCGCTGGTAGCGCTCGAGCTCGCACACGGTGCGGCCGAGCAGGATGCGCTGGCTGATCGTCGCATGCACGTCGTCGCAGCCGGTGAAAAGTCCTTCGTAGCGCGTGCGGAAGTCCGCCATGCCTTCGATCGTCACCTTGCCGTCCTCGTCGAGCACGCGGACCTCCTCGTGATAACACGCGCAAAACGCGTCGAGATCGGCCGCGTTGTAGGCGCGCAACTGGCGGTCGGACAATTCAACGATGACCGGCTGTTTTGCTGCTGCTTGCGGTGTGTCGTTCATGGCACCGCCAGACTGGGCACCGGCGCGGCCGGGGCCAATCCAAAAAACCAAGGAAGCGACAGCAAGCGGAAGAAGCGACGCCGGCAGGATCCAGCGGGGCGGGATGGCGGAGTTCATGAGCGGGCACGGCGATCACGCACCGCGGCCGCCAACTCGTCAAGCGTCGACAGCGTGCCGTCCCAGCCGAGGCATGCGTCGGTCACCGACTGACCGTAAACGAGAGAAGCGGAGCCCTTCCCAAGTTTCTGGCTGCCCTCGACGAGATTGGATTCCAGCATCACCGCGGTGATCACACGGCTGCCCGCGGCAAGCTGTCGGGCCACATCCCCGGCGACCATCGGCTGATTGCGATAGTCCTTCATCGAGTTGCCATGCGAGCAGTCGATCATCAACGATTCGACCATCCCCTGCTCGCGCAACATCGTCGCAGCCTCGGCGACCGCCTCACGATCGTAGTTCGGCCCGCTTTTGCTGCCACGCAGGATCAGATGGCATGAATCATTGCCGGTGGTGGACAAGATCGCCGACACCCCTTGTTTGGTGACTCCGAGGAAATGATGCGGGCAGGACGAGGAAAGGATCGCGTCGATCGCGATTTGCACCGATCCGCCCGTGCCGTTCTTGAACCCGACGGGCATCGACAATCCGGACACCAGCTCGCGATGAAGCTGCGACTCGGTCGTGCGGGCGCCGATCGCACCCCACGTGATCAACTCGGCGATGTACTGCGGCGACACCGCGTCGAGAAATTCCGTCCCGGCGGGTACGCCAAGATTCGCCAAATCGATCAACAAGGCGCGGGCGATGCGCAGACCATGGTTGATGTCGAATGAATCATCGAGATTCGGATCATTGATCAGCCCCTTCCAACCCACGGTCGTCCGCGGCTTCTCGAAATAGACGCGCATCACCAGCATCAGGTCGTTCTTCAATCGCTCCGCCTCGTGCTTCAACTTTACCGCGTATTCCCTCGCCGCATCGGCGTCGTGGATCGAACAAGGACCCACCACCACCAGCAGACGATCGTCTTCGCGGCGCAGGATCGATGTGGCCTGCGACCGTGCGGTGTGGACGAACTCGGCCGCGGCGACGGTGAGCGGCAAATGGTAGGACAACAGCGCCGGCGAGACCAGCGGCGTGAGGCCGGTGATCCGGAGGTCGTCGGTGCGGTGCTGGGTCACGCGGCGGATCCATGGCGCGGCACGCCCCCGGGTGCAAGACGATATTCGAAACCGCGGGCCGCGGGCGGATCTTGCCGGACACCCGCAACGGTGGTTGGATCGACGCGTTGACGATGAAATCCGAGCGTGCCGACGTGCTGCTGGCGTCGCGCGGCCTGTGCGCGTCGCGCGAACAGGCTCGGCGACTCATCCTCGCCGGAGAGGTCAGCAGCAACGGGCACGTGGTCGATAAGCCCGGTGCACGACTGCCTCACGACGCACCACTCGAGATCCGCGAGAAACCCCGCTATGTCGGCCGGGGCGGACTCAAGCTCGAAGCGGCCCTCGATGCCTTCGCCATCGCCCCGGCAGGCCTCGTCTGCCTCGATGTCGGTGCCTCGACCGGCGGATTCACCGACTGCCTGCTCCAACGCGGTGCCCTGCGGGTGCATGCCGTCGATGTCGGCACCAACCAGCTCGCATGGAAAATCCGGAGCGACCCCCGGGTGGTGGTTAAAGAGCAATTCAACGCGCGTCACATGACACCCGAAGACATCGGCGAGCCAGTGGATCTCGCGTTCATGGATCTTTCGTTCATCTCGCTCGTCAAGGTACTGCCTGCGGTCCTCACGGTGCTCCGCGGCGGCGGTCATCTCATTTGCCTGATCAAGCCGCAATTCGAACTGATGCGCGAGGACGTGTCCAAGGGCGGCATTGTCCGTGACCCGGCGCTCCACGATCAGGCGGTGGCGAAAATCCGGGAATTCGTCACATCGCAGCAAGGCCTGCATTGGCACGACGTCATCCCCTCTCCCATCACCGGCACCGACGGCAACCGCGAGTTCCTCGCGTGGATCTCGCGTTAGAGCAGTATGCAAAAAGGTGTCGCCGATGGAGCGAGAAGATTTTGGCTAGGGCAAGGCGTTGCGATGAAGTGGATTGACCTGCACAACTGAGCAACAACGCAGCCATGGACCACAGATTCCGCTTCATTTTCAAATCCAGCGAAGCCGCACATGTTCCACGCCCAACCCCAACCACTGGCGATGGATTTGAGCAACATGCGCTAGCCCTGACGCGCTCGTCCGGCATGCCAGTCGCGCGGCTTTTCCGGCCAAGGATGCTTCGGATAGCGCCCTCCCACTTCTTTCTTCATCTGGAGATATCCGGCCGACCAGAAACTCGCGAGGTCCTTGGTCATTTGCCACGGCTTCTGGCCGGGCGTGAGGATGTGCACGAGCAAAGGCACGCGTCCGGCGCAGACGCTCGGGGTTTCCCACTGACCGAACAAATCCGAGACGCGCACCGAAATGAAGGGGTCGGCACCCTCGGCATAGGTGACTTTCGCTGATTTGCCGCACGGCAGGTCGATCCTCTCCGGGCAGTAAGCGTCAAGGGCCTCGCGTTGAGGACGGCTGAGCCAATCGCGCAAGACGGACCAAACGTCGGCATCCTTGATGTCCTTGTAAGCCAGCGCTCCGTGGCAAATCTGCGCGATCGCCGCCGCGCGGTCGTCGTCGGTCCATGTCGGCATCTCCAGCTCGGGCATCGCGCGCGAGAGCAGTGCCAATCGCACGGTCCACTGGCCGACCCGGTGATCCCAGTTCTTGAGCACCAACTCGCCGTCGATCACGCGACGCGCGAGCATCTCGGCCGCGGCATCGGGGTTGACGTCGTGGTCACTGTCCCTCGACTCAAGCACCAAATCGCGGAACCGGATCTCGCGCCGGGCCACCACGCGCCGCCGTGATTCATCCCACGCCGCGCCGTCGTGGCGGACCAACTCGCCGGGAAACAGGTCGTCGATCCACGCGGGGTCGATGGCTGTCGCACGCCGGAGATGAACGACGACATCGCGCGCCTCGACTTCGGTGATCTCGGAAGCAACGAATGCTGCGGCGTGTTTCGCGCAGGATTCGTCATCGAGCTTGCCGCGTCGATTGCCGACCAACCGGCACGCGAGCGTGCCCTGCCCGAACCGCATCGCCAGACGGTCGCTGAAACTCGCGAGCATCGCGCGGCCGATCGCGTCGCGACGATTGACGAAATCCACTGGATGCCACACCCAGCCGAACCGTTCGGCAAGTTGCTTCAGGCGGTCGAATCCAAGCGCGATCTCCCGCGCACCACGCGCATGGATCCCGAACTGCCCACAACGCCTCGCATCGAAGCCGGTTTCCACCGCCGTCTCGAACGCACGCCATTCTCCGGCGAAATCCGTGCCGTCACCCTCATGGATGAAATCCCCGCGACCCACACCACCGCGTTTTCTCACAAAGATCCCGTCGCCCTGCACCGCCGCGGCAATGAACGCGGTCTCGGCGACACAACCCTGCTCGCATCCTCCCAGCATCAATCTGGCAAACCTCGGCTCCAATGGCAGGGCTGCCATCTTCCTGCCCTCTTCGGTAAGATCACCCGCATCATCGAGCGCACCCAGATCATGCAACAAACGTCCGGCGCGCGACAATGAATCCTCCATCGGCGAGTCCAACCAACGGAACCGCGCGACCTCACGCACACCCGCCGCCTTGAGCAACAAGACCGTCTCGGCCAAGTCCACCCGTCGCACTTCGGGCGTCTCAAACGCCGGACGGCGCGCGTGCTCGGACTCACTCCACAATCGATATGCCCGACCAGGCGCCGTTCGCCCGGCACGGCCCGCTCGCTGGTCGGCGGATGCCTGTGAAATCCGACCGACCAACAACGTGTCGATCCCGCGCCGTGCTTCGTACGCCGCGATGCGTGCCAACCCGGAGTCGATCACCGTGCGCACGCCGTCGATCGTCAGCGAGGTCTCTGCCACGTTGGTTGCCACGATGATCCTCGGCCGTGGGCCGGGGGAAACCGCAGCTTCCTGCGCCGCCGGGGGCAGCGAGCTGTACAACGGCAACACATCCCAACCACGGGCGAGCGAACCCGTTTCCAACAAGTCGATCGTCTTGCGGATCTCATGCGTCCCGGGCAGGAACATCAGGATGTTTCCCGCATCGGGCATGGACATCGCCTCGCGACACACCGCCACCATGCGCTCCCACACCGGAGCCTCGGCGGGTGGACCACTCCGCCGGTCGTTCGACACCGGACGCGCCGGTCGGTAGTGGATGTCGATAGGATGAGTTCTCCCGCCCGCTTCGAGTACTTTCACCGGGTGAAGAAACTCCGCAAGCGGACCGGTCTCGAGCGTGGCCGACATCACCACCAACCGCAGGTCCAGACGCGACTGCTCCTGAAGATCGAGACAACGACCCAGCGCGACATCCACCGCAAGCCGACGTTCGTGGAATTCGTCGAAAACCACCGCACCCACGCCATGCAGCTCCGGATCCTCCTGCAGCCAGCGCTGGAACACGCCGTCCGTCATGTAGAGGATACGCGTGTCACGGCCATAGCGCGAATCGAATCGCACGGCATGCCCCACCTCGCCGCCGTGCGTGCCGCCACGCTGACGCGCCACCCATCCGGCGAGCAGCCGGGCGGCCATCCGGCGCGGCTCGATCACCACCACCCTGCCCTCCACACCGGCATCCAACAGCATGCCCGGCATTTCGGTGGATTTCCCGGATCCGGTCGGTGCCTTCAACAACACCCGCGAGCGCGGACCTGCGGCGACAGCCTCACGAAGCGCATCGGCAATCTCGAAAACAGGCAGGGCCACGCGTGAAAAGTTCCTCGTGTTCTTACTGATGCCCGATGACCGATGACCAGCGTCAATGCCGGAAATGACGGTGGCCCGTGAACACCATGGCCATGCCGGCGGCATCGGCCGCGGCGATCACCTCGGCATCGCGGATCGATCCGCCCGGCTGGATGCAAGCGCGAGCCCCCGCGTCGATCGCATGCTGCAAGCCGTCGGCAAACGGAAACAAGGCGTCGGATGCGACCACGCTGCCCTTCAGGTCAAGCCCGGCCTCACCCGCCTTCCACACCGCAATCCTTGAGGAATCCACCCGACTCATCTGCCCGGCTCCGATGCCGAGTGTGCGGTCGGCATTGGCGAACACAATCGCGTTGGATTTCACATGCTTGACGATCCGCCAGGCAAAGCGCATCGCACGCATCTCGTTCTCGGTGGGCGGGCGCTTCGTCACCACACGCGACTCCATGTGGTCGAGCCCGAGCGCGGTGTGGTCGCGATCCATGACCATCAGGCCGCCGGGACAAGACCGGATCACCGGGGCCTTTTTCTGCTGCAAGTAGGCGTCGTTCATTTTCATCAGCCGCAGATTCTTTTTCTTCTGCAACAGGGCCCGGGCACCGGATTCAAATTCCGGGGCGATGATCACGTCGGTGAAGATCTCGGAAATCACGCGCGCAAGATCGACCGTAAGCGGGCGATTGCACACGATCACCCCGCCGAACGGTGCCTGACAGTCGGTCTCGTACGCCTTCTGCCATGCGACGCGCAGATCCTCGTCGTCCTGGCCGACCCCGCACGGATTGCCGTGCTTGAGGATCGCCACGGTGGGCCGCACGAAGTCGAGGATCAGGTCGGCCGCGGCCTCGATGTCGAGCACGTTGGTGTAGCTCAACTCCTTTCCTTGCAACCGGGTGAAACTATCGCGGAAATTCCCGTAGAGCGCGCACTTCTGGTGGGGATTGTCACCGTAGCGCAGCTCTTGTTCGAGCGGCAGACTCACCGTGAAACTGGCTCCGGTGCCGGTGCGCGCACCGCCGAGGTAATTGGCGATCGCCGCATCGTACTGCGACGTGCGGAGGAAGACCTTCACGGCAAGCTCTTCACGCAACGCGCGCGTCGTGTCACCCTGATGGTCGCGCATCTCCTCGACCACCCGGTCGTAGTCCGCGGGATCGACCACCACCGTCACGCTTTCATGGTTCTTGGCCGCACTGCGCAACATCGAGGGTCCGCCGATGTCGATGTTCTCGATCGCTTCGTCGAACGCAACGCCGGGCTCCGCGACCGTCCGCTCGAACGGATACAGGTTCACCACCACGAGATCGATCGGTGCGATGCCGTGCTCGCGGGCCTCGGCCACATGCGTCGCATCCTCACGCTTGTGCAGCAACCCGCCGTGGATTTTCGGATGCAGCGTCTTGACCCGCCCGTCGAACAACTCAGGAGCGCCGGTAAAATCGGACACCTCCGTCACTTCGAGTCCCGCATCGCGTAACGCGGCGGCCGTGCCACCAGTCGACAACAGCTCGACACCCGCCTCGGTCAATGACCGGGCAAAAGGAACCAGGCCGGTTTTGTCGGAAACGGAGAGCAGGGCGCGTCGGATGGGCATGGCGGATGGGCGGGTGGGATGAAAACGAGGCGCGGACTAACCATCCCCGCCCTGCTGAGCAAGCGCAATGCCTGCAACACCACTGTGTTTATGAACAGTGGAAATTCAATCCCGCCCTTGCACATCCTCGCGGTCGCGCCGGATCATCCCGCGCACGTTTTCCAATCCCTCCAATGCCTTTCGGTCGCCGGGCCGCATGGCAAGCGCACGGAGATAGGCATCCTCGGCACCGGACAAATCGCCCGCCGCCAAGCACCAATCGCCCAGCCGGGCCGGAACATTCGTCAACACGGCGGGCGGCATCAACATCACCGCATGACGCTGATACCCAGCGGCCGAACTCAGCCAGTTGAATGCCGACGAGCGCAGCGATTGTGGCCCTGCTTGCGCGAGACGCGCTCGCAGATCGGCCTCGAGGATCCGGCAAGCCTCGAGCGCACGCAGCCACTCGGACCGCTCACCCGTCCGGTGCGATTCCGCCTGCTGCGACCGCATGATCGCCAAATGCGATTCCACCCGCTCCAATGCCGACCTCGCTTCGTCGATCTTTCCCTCGGCAGTATAGGCCATGCCCTCGGCAATCAACCTCAGTGCCTCGATCCACCAGCCGCACATCGAATGCGGGCGCAGCTTCGCCAGCTCCTCACGCGACGGCAGCGATTCCGCCGCACGCCGGAAATCACCGTCGGCCGCACGGTCGATCAGGATGCGCGCAGGCAGGGTGCGCACCTCCCACATCAGCATGCGCGCCCCGGGCGATGCCTCACGCCCGACGGGCATCGGGGATTTCGCCAGTTCGATCGCCTGATCGAGCGCCGCGTCCGCCTCCCCCGTCGATACCTGGCAGACGATGCGGTAGCACTCGCTGCGAAGCCACTCGGGTGCATCGGCGAGGGTGATCGTGTTCGCGTCCATCCACTTCTGGTACAGCGCGGATGCGGTTGCAAACGCGTCTCGCGCGCTCTGATGCCGTCCGCACCGCCATTCGAAATGCCCGAGCAGGTGATGAGTCGGCGGATACTCCGGCAGCAAGACGCCGAGCTGCCGCGCGAGGTCGGCCGCACCGGAGACCTCGGGTGCCTCGGCGCGGATCATCAACGCGGCATTCATCAGCATCGGCAGCGAGGGATTCGCCTCCATCATCCGCGCGATCCGCGCTTCGGCTTTGCGCTGACCTTCGCGAGCCTCATCGAACTCGTCATAGCCATCGCGACCGAACAACACAGCGAACAATGCCGATTGCAGGTCGTTGGGAAATTGCCGCGACAACCCCTCGAAGACCGCCGCAGCCGCTGCAGGTCCATCGCGGATCTGCGCCATCAGCGCTTTGGCATAACCTTGCTCCAGCGCGCTGCCATTGCCGCGGACCAACAGATCGAGCATGCGATCGGCCACCGCCGCGCGCGCATGCGACGACTCGCCACCCGGTGACAACAAGCACATGAACATCCCCCAATGCGCGAGCAGGCATTCGGGGTCCGCGCGCATCGCCACTTCAAAATGACGCGATGCTTCAAAGTCCCATCCTCCGTGAAGGTGGCGAAGCCCCTGAATCACCCGCTCCTGCACCGGCGCGTCCGCAGCGGACACCGCCATCGTGAAACGATCGGGAAACGCGATCATCACCGGGTCGCTCAATGCCTTCACCGCGGGCGGGATCGCCGATTCCACCTCCGGAACGGCAACGCCATCTGCAGCCGATTCCGCACACCATCCGGCAGGAACCGCCAGAATCAGGGCCAACCACAAACATCGGTACAACATCTTGCATCACGATGGCACATTCCGCCCCGCCTCCAAGCAAAATGGCACTGGCTTCGACACGCGAACCCGCCTAGCCTCCGCCCGCATGCAATTCGGTGTCGTCGGATGCGGTCGGATGGGCACGGCTCTGGTCGCGGGAGCAATCCGCACAGGTGTCGTCCAAGCTGCTCAAGTACGCGGAGTCGAACCCGATGACGCAGCTGCTGGAAATTTCCACAGGCAAACCGGCGCCGCGGTATCACAAGACCCCGCATCGCTCGCCGGTTGCGACGTCCTGCTCCTCTGCACCAAACCCGCCGCGGCAGTCGATGCCGCCTGCTTGGCGGTCCATGCCATCGGCAACTCTCCGGTCCTCATGCTCTCGATCGCCGCAGGCATCACCACCTGCCGCCTTGAACAAGCACTGCCGGCATCAGCCCGTGTCTGCCGCTCGATGCCCAACACGCCGGCACTCGTCGGCCATGGCGCATCCGCCTACTGCCTCGGCTCACGCGCCACCCGCGACGATGCCGCCATCGTCGGCAAGATCCTCGGCGCGGTTGGACTGGCGGTCGAACTACCCGAGTCGCTCATGGACGCGGTCACCGGCTTGTCCGGCAGTGGCCCGGCCTATGCGTACCTGTTCATTGAGGCGATGACCGATGGCGCGGTGCGCTGCGGAATCCCGCGCGAGGATGCACTGAAACTCGCCGCACACACCGTCCGTGGCGCGGCACAAATGGTCATCGACACCGGCCTGGACCCCGCCTCGCTGCGCGACATGGTGACCTCACCCGGCGGTACCACGCTCGCAGGCTTGCAAGAACTCGAGCGCCACAACATGCCCGCGGCGATCATCGATGCCGTCGCGGCCGCCACCCGCCGCGCCACCGAACTCGGCAGCTGATTCATCGGTGATTTGGCTTTCCCAATCCCGATCACCTCTTATCCTCCAGTCCATGATCGCACGCACGTCCGCATGGTGGTTCGCCATCCTGCTGCCCATCGCTCTGGCATCCTGCGGATCCGATCCGGAAATCCAGGTGCTCTCCGGTGATCTCCAAGCCGCCAACCAACAAGGCGAGGTGATGTACCGCAAGGCGAAGGAAGCCGACGACAAAGGCAAGACACGCCGCGCCATCCGGCTCTACGACAAGATGGCCACCGCCCATCCGTCCGCCACATCCGCATCCAAGGCACGGCACCGCCAGGCGGAACTCCTCGAACAACAAGGTCGGGTTTACGACGCGTTCAAGGCGTATGATCAATTCATCGAACGCTATCCCGGTGACCGCCTCTATCCCGAAATCATCCGCCGTCAGGCATCGATGGCCAACGCCGCCGCCCAAGGCGACGTCAAGTCGTCGCTCATCGGCCTGAAAACGAAACTGCCTCTCGAGAAAACGCTCGAGATGCTCGAAGGGGTGATCAAGCACGCGCCGAAATCGCGCTACGCGGCGAAGTCACGCTTCACCATTGGCGAACTTCATCACGCGGAGAAAGACAGCAAGAAAGCCGTTACCGCCTTCCGCAAACTCGTTGCGGAGCAACCCGACTCGCCCGAGGCACCCGAAGCGCTGTTCCGCAGCGGTGTGGTCCTGCTGGAGGAGGCGGACCGCGGCAACCAGAACCAAGCGAATCTCGATCTCGCACGCGAGGCGTTCAACGACTACCTGCTGCAATACCCGGGCCACTCGAAAAATGCGGACGCCCGCCGCATGCTCTCGAACCTCCAAGGCCGCGACCTCAACCGCTCGCTCGACATCGCCGAGTTTTATCTCAAGACCGGCAAACACGAGGCGGCCAAGGTATATTACCGCGACATCGTCAAACGATCGTCACCCGGCGAGGTGCGCGACAAGGCCGCAACCCGGTTGAAGGAACTCGGCGAATGAACGCGATCGTCCGCATGCCCGCGCTCTGCGCGATGATCGCCGTCGTGCTCGCCTCGTGCGCCGGTTACCACCTTGGCGGCACCAAGCCCAAGGCGCTCGAATGCGTGCGCCACATCAACGTGCCGATGTTCTCCAACGCCACCACCCACCCGCGCGCCGAGGCGATCGCCACCTCCGCCGTGGCCGACGCGATCACCGCAGACGGCACGTACCGGCTCTCCGGGCCGGATCAGGCGGATGCGATCCTCGAAGGCACCGTGCGCCGCATCGATTACAGCATGATCCGCGCCACCCGCCTCGACACGCTGCGCCCCGAGGAACTCGCCAACACCGCGGTGATCGACTGGACACTGCGCGACGCACGCAACCCGACCAAAGTGCTCGCCTCGGGAAGCTCGTCGGGAAACAGCCAGCTCTTCGTCACCGCCAACCTGCAGACCGCCCGCAACAACGCGCTGCCCGAGGCACTCGCCCGCGCCGCCGAAGCAGTCACCTCGTCACTCTCCAATGGATTCTGAGGCGACACAGCGGCCACCATGCGCTTTCGCGACCAATCGCCCCTTGACCTCGGCAAGCGCGGCCCGTAACAACAGCGCCCCATGGGATTTGACACACTCGGGCTGTCCGCAGCCGTACTGAAAGCCGTCGAAGAAAGCGGCTACACCACCCCCACCCCGATCCAGGAACGGGCCATCCCGATCATCCTTGAGGGCCGTGACGTCATCGGTGCCTCGCAAACCGGCACCGGCAAGACGGCCGCATTCGCCTTGCCGAGCCTGTCGCGAATCCAGCCGCTCGGCAAACCACAGATCCTCGTCCTCGAACCCACCCGCGAACTCGCCCACCAAGTCGCCGAGTCGTTCCTCCATTACGGAAAACACACCGGACTCAAGGTCGCCCTGCTCTACGGCGGCGTCGGACTGGGCAAGCAAGCGGAAGAACTCCAGGCGGGTGCCGATGTCGTCGTCGCCACCCCCGGACGGCTCGTCGACCACTTCTACCGCGCCGCCATGCGCTTCGGCGAACTCAAGGTGCTCGTCCTCGATGAAGTCGACCGCATGCTCGACATGGGATTCCTCCCGCAGGTTCGCAAAATCGTCAACCTCTGCCCGTGGGAGGGACGGCAAACGCTGTTCTTCTCCGCCACCATGCCGCCGGCCATCCAGACCTTCGCGCAATGGTGCCTCAGCAATCCGGTCGAAGTCGAGATCGCCCGTCGCGCCGTCGCATCAACCGTCACCCACGCGTTCTACCCGGTCGCGATGGACCAACGCGACGAACTGCTCCTCGCGTTGCTCAAGGAGACCGACTACCACTCGGTGATGATCTTCACCCGCACCCGCAAGGAAGCCGACGACGTCACGTCGCTCATCAAGTCCACCGGCCAGACCAAGGTCGCCGCGATGCACTCGGACATCCAGCAGACCGATCGCATGAAGGCGCTTGCCGGATTCAAATCAGGCGAATTCGAGATCCTGGTCGCCACCGACGTCGCCGCGCGCGGCATCGACATCTCCGGCGTGTCCCATGTAATCAACTACCGCGTCCCCGAAAATGCCGAGGACTACGTCCACCGCATCGGCCGCACCGGCCGGGCCGAGGCCGAGGGCGATGCGTTCACCATCCTCACCGCCGACGAACTCGACTTCGCGAAATCCGTCGAGGTCTTCATCGACCAGAAAATCCCGCGCCGCCGACTCGAGGGCTTCGACTACACGTACACCGCGCTGCTCGACGATTCGCCGCCCAAACCGGTGCGCCGCAAAACCGGCGGACCGAAAAAACGCCGCCGCTGATTTCTCGGTGTCGGCGATTTTGTCTGGAGAACCAGTAGAGTAGAGAGCAATGGGACTGGCGAAATCCGCCCATTGCTCTTTACCCTACTGGTTCCTCTTCTGATCCTTGAAACCATGCGAGTCCTCGCCATCGACCCTGCGGTGCGCAACACCGGCTACGCCGTACTGGAGGGAAGCGCGCGCCAACCCGTCGTCCTCGAGTACGACGTGATCCGCATGCCGGACTCGCTGGTCCAGTCCGCCGCGCTGGCGGGGATCCGCACCCGCTTGGCCGAGGTCATCGCACGCCACCGGCCCGACGAAGTCGCCGTCGAGGGGATCATCTACGTCCAGTCGCACCGCACCGCGATCACGATGGGTGCCGCACGTGCCGCCGTCCTGATCGCCGCGGCGGATGGCGGACTGCCGGTCTATGAGTATCCGCCGAAGAAAGTGAAGAGCGCGGTGGTCGGCCGCGGCAATGCCGACAAGTCGCAGGTCGCGTTCATGGTGCGCGCGCTGCTCGGCCTCGCCGAAACACCGCCGCCCGACGCCGCCGATGCGATTGCGATTGCCATCGCGCACCTCCAGTCGTCCGATCCGCTCAAGGCGTCGCTCGTCGACCGCCGCAGGGTTTGACCTGCCATTCCCATGCTGTCGATCGAACACCTTCCCGGGCGGATCTCCTACGAGGACGGACTGCGGCTGCAACAGCAGCGTGTGGACGGCGTGCTCGCCGGTGACGAGCGGGAAACGATCTTCCTGCTCGAGCACGAACCGGTTTACACGATCGGCCGCATTCGGGATCAATCCTCGCTGCGCGATTCGGCGCTGCTCCGCCATCCGGTCTTCGAAACCAACCGCGGCGGCCAGGCGACCTACCACGGCCCGGGTCAGCTCGTCGGCTATCCGATCCTCGACCTGAACCGGCGAGGACGCGACCTCCACGCCCACCTGCGCCTCATCGAGGAGGTGATCCTGCAAACGTGCGTGCACTTTGGCGTCAATGCCCGCCGCCGCGACGGACTCACCGGCGTCTGGACCGGCGAGCGCAAACTCGCGTCGATCGGGGTCGGCGTGCGCAAGTGGGTCACCATGCACGGCTTCGCCTTCAACATCACCCGGGCCTGCCTGTCGCCCTTCCTCGCGATCACCCCGTGCGGACTCGACGGCGTGACGATGACCTCGCTCGATGTCGAGGCGGGCCGGCCGATCGAAATCGGCGAGGCGGCCTCGGTGATCACGCCCCTCCTCACCGAAGCATTCGATCAAAACCGCCGCAGCAGCGTGTCGGCGCGATAGACATCGCTAGTCTGAAGATGATTGAACGTGAAGTGCAGTCCAGTGTCGCCATTCATTCCACTCTGACCGCCCATCCTCCCTGCGTAGTTCGCGCTATCCGCTGCCGCTCAAACTCGCCGCCTCGCCGGCTGCATCCGCATCGGGTTGTATTGCTCCTCCCGTGAATGACGACGACAGCCTGTTCGCATCCTTTTTACAACTGATCACTGCCGGTCACTGGACAAACCGGATTTGCAGCGCAACGATTCGCGCATGCATGATTTACCGCTGATTTCGACGATTGCCGCTGCGCTTTTCACCGCATGGCTTCTCGGACTTGCGACACAGCGGATGCGGCTTTCACCGATTGTCGGTTATCTTCTAGCCGGCCTGCTGATCGGGCCGAACACACCCGGCTTTATTGGCGACGTCGAGATCGCTCAACAACTCGCCGAGATCGGCGTGATCCTGCTGATGTTCGGAGTCGGTCTGCATTTCAATCTCAAGGATCTCGCCGCCGTCAAGAACATCGCCGTGCCCGGCGCGATCGGCCAGAGCCTCGCCGCGACGCTGTTGTCGATGGGCGTCTTCGCCATGTTCGGCATGCCGCTCAAGTCGGGCGCGGTGCTCGGCATGGCCATGGCGGTCGCCAGCACGGTGGTCCTCATGCGGGTACTGATGGATGCCAACGTGCTCCGCTCCCGACAAGGCCATGTGGCAGTCGGCTGGCTGATCGTCGAGGACGTCTTCACGGTGGTGCTGCTCGTTCTCATCCCGATTCTCGGCAGCCAACCGGCGGATGGCGCGGGCGCAGGCCCGGATTTCATCAGCGCCTTGGGAACGGCAATGTTCAAGTTGGTGGTCCTCGTGGCCATCGTGCTGTGGGCGGGTTCGCGCGTGATTCCGCGGGTGCTTGTCCGGGTGGCGCGCCTCCGCTCGAGGGAGTTGTTCACACTCACCGTCCTGGTCTTTTCCATCGCGGTGGCCGCGGCCTCCTACTTTTTCTTCGGCGCCTCGATGGCGCTCGGCGCGTTTCTCGCCGGCATGGTGGTCGCCCAATCACCGGTGAGCCATCAGGCCGCGGCCGACGCCCTGCCGATGCGCGACACCTTCGCGGTGCTCTTCTTCGTCTCGGTCGGCATGCTGTTCGATCCGGCAATCCTTGTCGAACAGCCGCTGATGGTGGCCGCGGCGCTGGGCATCATCCTGATCGTCAAACCACTGGCCGCGCTCATCATCGTCGCCTTGGTAGGACAGTCGTCGCGCACCGGGCTGACGGTGGCGATCGGCCTGGCGCAGATCGGCGAGTTCTCGTTCATCTTGTCCGAGTTGGCACGCCGGCACGACCTGATCCCGGACGCCGCACACAGCGTGCTGGTGGCGGCGGCAATCCTCTCGATCACGCTCAACCCGATGTTGTTCCGCTCGCTGCCCGTCATCGAGGGCTCGATCCGGCGGCATCCATGGCTATGGCGTCTGCTCAATGCCCGGAGCGAACGGCGGATCGCGGCGAAAAACGGCACACCGCATCGTGATGGACGGGCCTTTCCCGATGGGCGTGCCGACAGACACGTGATCGTCGTCGGATACGGTCCGGTCGGGCGTTCGGTGGTCAATGTCCTGCGCAACTCCGGCATCGAGGTAATGGTCGTCGATTTGAATATGGACACGGTGCGCGAACTTCGTGACGATGGGCGGCTGGCGATCTTTGGAGACGCCTCAAATCCCGCGATTCTCGAAGAAGCCGGAGCCGCGCGCGCCACTCACCTGGTGGTGACGATCCCCGACGATGCCGAGCGTGCGGCGGTGGTCGCGGCGGGCCGCAGTCAAGGCACCCATCTGCGCATCCTGGTGCGTGCCCGCTACCTGAGGGAGCGCGAGAGTCTTGAGCGTGGCGGTGCCAGCGCGGCGGTGTTCGAGGAATCCGAGGCCGCGGTTGCGCTCGCACGCATGGTCCTTGCGGATACCGGTGTGAGGGACGGATCCGTCGATGGCCAACTGCGGGACATCCGCATGCAGTTGCTGATGGAAAACGTATCGAACATCCGCTCGCAGCGCGTGGTCTCGGTGATGATTCCATGGGACAGAGTGCATACCGTGTCGACAACCGACAGCTATCAGAAGGTGCTCGGCACGATCGGCGACCGTCGGTTTTCCCGTTGGCCGGTGCTGGCCCCGGACATGGCCCGGCCCTACGGCTACCTGCTTGCCAAGGATCTTCTTTCCTTCGACGGCGGAGACAGCTGGCAGAAGCTGGTGCGCGAGGCGCGATCGGTTCCCCCCGACGCTACGATCGACGCAACCCTGCAGCGCATGCAGGACGAGGCGACGACTCTGTGCTTTGTGGAGTCGGACGGAAAGGTGCAAGGCCTGCTTACCATGGAAGACATTCTCGAGCAGGTCGTCGGATCGTTGAATGGCGAATCAGCGGATCAGCCGCCCCCGACGCTTGGCGATGCGTTGCGGCGCGGCGCCGTGGTTGCCAGTCTTGCCGAACCAGCGGATCGCGAGGCGGTACTCGCCGAAATGGCGGCGTCGATCCCGCCAAAGCACCTCCCGGCCGGAATGGATGCGGCGACGATCGTCCGACTGGCGCTGGCGCGCGAGGAGGAAGTCACCACCGACCTCGGCAACGGCATCGCCATTCCGCACGCGCGGATTCCATCGCTGGCGAGATCCATCGTGGTGATCGGCCGCTCGGCCGAAGGCGTGCCGTATTCGCCCGGCGGACGACCGGTGCAGCTCTTCTTTCTGACGATCACTCCCGCGGGCCGGCCGACCGAACAGTTGACTCTGCTCGGCCAGATTGCGCGCCTGGCGGCGGACGAAGCAACGAGACAAGCGCTGCTCGCCACCGATCATCCGGTCGAGATCGCAACCTTGGTCGGCGAATTCCAAAGCCGCGCATGAACACGTCACCGCATCCGACGGAACATCAGCATTCGTCTTCGTGTCGGGCCGCCGGATGGATGGCTCACTGACCCACCCAGGTTTTCACAAAGATCGGGATGATGATGATCGCGACGATGTTCACCACCTTGATCATCGGGTTGACCGCCGGGCCGGCCGTGTCCTTGTAGGGGTCGCCGACCGTGTCGCCGGTGATGCTGGCCTCATGAGCGGCCGAGTGCTTGCCGCCGTGGTTGCCCAGTTCGATGAACTTCTTGGCATTGTCCCAAGCACCGCCGCTCGAGGTCATCGCAATGCCCATGAACAGACCGGTGACAATGCTGCCGACGAGCACGCCACCCAGCACTTTCGGTCCGAAAAACGGGATGGCCGCGACCGCCACCACCATCACCACCGGCAGCAGCGCGGGCAGGATCATTTCGCGCAACGCCGCCTTGGTGACGATGTCGACGCAGGTGCCGTACTCCGGCTTGTCCCTGCCTTCGAGGATCCCCGGCTTGGCGGCGATCTGGCGGCGCACCTCGTTGACCACTGCGCCCGCGGCCTTGCCGACGGCGTCCATGCTGTAGGCGGAAAAAACGAACGGCAGGCATCCGCCGATGAAGAGTCCGATGATGACGTTGGGGTCCTGCAGGTCGAAGCTGAGGTTGAAAGTCGCTCCGAGTCGCTGATAGGCCACCTTGAGTTCCTCGACGTAGCTGCCGAACAACACCAAGGCGGCAAGGCCGGCCGAGGCAATGGCGTATCCCTTGGTCACCGCCTTCATCGTGTTGCCGACCGCATCGAGATCGTCGGTGATATCGCGGACTTGCTGGTCCAGGCCGGACATCACCGCAATGCCGCCGGCGTTGTCGGTGATCGGACCGAAGGCATCGAGGGCGATCACGATGCCGGACATGGATAGCATCGCCATGACCGCGATGGAGATGCCGTAGAGTCCGCCGAAGTGGTAGGACAGGAGGATCGCGATGCCGATGAAGGCGACGGGCAGCGCGGTCGCATGCAGCCCGGTCGCCAGACCTGAAATGATGTTGGTGGCATGACCCGTCTCCGACGCCTTGGCAATGCGGCGCACCGGGGCGTGATCGGTCGATGTGTAATAGTTGGTGATGAGCAAGACCACGTAGGTCATCAGCAATCCGATCAGCGATGCGTAAAACAGACTGTCCGCGCTGCACAGACCCTTGCCCGCGATCTCAATCCCGTCGGGAAACAAGCGGTGGGTGAGTGGCCAGAAGGCGGCGGCGGAAACCAGCGTGCTCACCAGCACGCCACCCTGCAGCGCCTTGGAGGCCCCCATGCCGCAAACGGCCACAAAGAGAATGCCAAGCAGCGCGCTGACGATCGACACACCGCCGAGCAGGAAGGGATAGGCGATCGCCGCCTCGGTCGCCGCACCGCTGGTCGTTAGCGAACCAATGAGCACCGCGCCGATCAGCGAGACGGCATAGGTTTCAAACACATCCGCCGCCATCCCGGCGCAGTCGCCGACGTTGTCGCCCACGTTGTCGGCGATGGTCGCCGGATTACGCGGGTCGTCCTCCTCGAGCTTGCTTTCGATCTTGCCGACCAGATCCGCGCCGACGTCGGCCGCCTTGGTGTAGATGCCGCCGCCGAGGCGGGCGAACACGGAGATTAGCGAGCTGCCCAGCGCCGTGCCCACCAGCGCATCGAGCGCCATCCGCGTGGACTCCGGCGAATCACCGCCGAAACGTCGGACGAGCACGAAGATCAACGCCACGGAGAGCAGCGCCAGACCGACGACGAGCAGGCCGGTCACCGCCCCGCCGCCGAACGCCGCGTGCAAGGCCGCGACCGGCGAACGGGTGGCCGCTTGGGTGGTACGGACGTTCGCCCGGACCGCGATCATCATGCCGATGTAACCCGCAGCCAGCGAGCACGCGGCACCGGTCATGAAGCCCGCCGCGGATTCGACACCCCGGCCCCACCAGATGAGCACGAAAATCAGCACCGCGATCGCGCCGATGCTGAACAACTGACGATTGAGGTAAGCCTTGGCTCCCAACTGGATGGCTTCGGCGATTTCCCGCATCCGCTCGTTTCCGGCAGGCTGACGCAGAATCCAAGCGATCAACCCGAAAGCGCACAGCAGGCCGACGATGGCACAGATGATCGAAATCGAGATGCCGTTGCTGAGAAGGAATGTCGGATTCATGAATGCAATCGGAATGGGTGACGTCGGGGAAAGGGACGGAGCCTATCGGGAGGCAATCGCGACGCAAGGGGGAAATCCCTGTGGAAACGGGATTTCTAAAGGTAGCCATCAAATCATCATTTCATTCATGCCCGCGGATGAAACCGGCGGTGAACGGATTTGAGTCGTTTGCGATCGACATGGGTGTAGATCTGCGTCGTCGCGATATCGGCGTGTCCGAGTAGTTCCTGGATGACGCGCAGGTCGGCACCGCCCTCGAGCAGGTGCGTGGCGAATGAATGGCGCAGCAGGTGCGGATGCACGTGGGTCTGGATGCCGGCCTGCCTGGCGCGGATGCCGACGATCTGGCGGACGCGGTCGGGAGACAGTGGTCCGCCGCGCACGCTGAGAAACACATGAGACGAGGTGCGCGGGCGGACCAGTCCCGGCCGCTCGTGTTGGAGATAATCGGCGAGCGCCATGCGCGCCCTTCCGCCCACCCGCACCACCCGCGTCTTTGATCCTTTGCCCGTCACGCGGAGAAAGCCTTCCTCGAGATCGAGCGCCTCCAGCCGCAGACCGCACAATTCCGCAAGCCTCAATCCGGACGCGTAGAACAGCTCGAGCATCGCCAAATCGCGCCTACCGAGCAGTTTCGCCGGATCGATCGACTCCAGCAGCCGCGCGATTTCCTCGCTGTGCAGCGTGTCCGGCAGGGTTTGATCGGGTCTTGGCGCGAGCAAGGGCTCCGCCGGATCCATCGGCAGCACACCTTCCACCGCGAGCCAGCGGAAGAAGATCTTGAGGTGCACGGTGGCGATGCGCAAGGACGAGGCGATCGAACCCGCGCGCTTGCGCCCGGTGAGGAATGCCGACAGCTCATCGGTGCCGACATCGGTGAGCGGCAATCCCGCGCTCTTCAGCCACGCCGCCAGTTGGTCGAGCGTCTGCCTCACCGAATGCTGGTAGGCATCGGACAGGCCGCGCTCGACGGCGAGATACCGAAGGAAGGCATCGATCTCGGTTTCCATCTGAATCCGAGGATGTCCAAGGCCATCTCCGAGTCAAACCCGTAGCCCTGCCTTGCCTCTTCAAGCCGAGGGCCTATCCTGCTGCCCCAACCCCGATGTCGCCCTTTCTCAGGAAGATCCTCGGCATGAACTGGCCGCTGGTGCTGCTCACCTACGGGCTGTTGGTGTTCGGTGTGCTCATGATCGAGAGCGCCGCGCGCCATCTCGCGGTGCCTGAGGACATCGCCGAATCCTTCGGCGGCGCCGGTCCTTACTACGCCTGGATGCAGAAACGATGGATCCTCGTCGGCAGCGTCGTTTATTTCGCCGTGGCGCTGGTCGATTACCGCTGGATCCGCTGGCTGGCCGTGCCGTTCTATCTGGGCAGCCTCGCGCTGATGGTGCTGGCGATGCAGCAGGGCGATTCGGTGCACCGCCTGAACCTCTTCGGCCTGAGCTTTCAGCCGGCCCAGCTCGGCACGGCGTCGGGCATCCTGATGATTGCCTGGTTGATCCAGGATCTGCCGAAGCTCCACCCATGGCTCGCCGCACCACTGGTCCGCGTCGGCATTATCGGTGTGGTGTCCGCCGTCCCGTTTCTCATGGTGATGAAAATGGGCGACATGGGGTCGGCCCTCGTCTGGTTGCCGGTGGCGGTCGTCGCACTTGTCATGGCCGGCACGCCGGTGTTGCAACTCTCCTTCATGGCGCTGGTCGCGGCGGGCCTGCTGCCGCTGCTGCACTTCATCGCCCTGCCGATGGTCTCCGAGCGCGGACCGCAGCGCATCGACACCTGGTTGCGAATGGCGCGCGGCATGGAGGTGGATATCAGCAACGAGGGCTACGCCGCGCACCACGTGTCGATGGCCGTCGGCAAGGCCGGCTGGAAAGGCGTGGGATGGAACGCCGGCAGCGCGCAGGGCTCGCTGCACTCCAAGGCATTCATCCCCAAGGACACCGCGCACAACGATTACATCTTCGCAGTGATCGCCGAGGAACTCGGATTCCGCGGCAGCCTGCTGCTCATCACCGCGTTCACCGCGCTGTTCGTCCTCGGACTGCACGCCGCCTTCCACAGCCGGGACCTTTCCGGACGACTGATCGCGTCGATGGTCGTCGCCCTGTTTTTCGCGCACGTTTTTGAAAGCATCGGCATGTGCGTGCTGCTCACTCCGATCACCGGCATTCCGATGCCGCTGGTGAGCTACTCCGGCACCTTCGTCGTCGTCTGCTTGTTCATGCTCGGCCTGATGCAGAGCGTCTGGATCCACCGCCACGACATCCCCGAGCCGCCCCGCAGGACCAGCGCGACGGACTGAACCGTCCGGTTCTCCTTCCCTGACTCGTCGCTTTCGTGCCGATCAGCGGCCCCAGCGCTCGAGCAGTGTGGCGGCCATGACGCCCGGTGTTTCAGCCACCGCGATGCCGCATTCGGCGAGGATTTTCTTCTTCGCCTGTGCGGTATCTTCCGCGCCGCCGACGATCGCGCCGGCATGACCCATGCGGCGTCCCGGAGGCGCGGTGGCACCGGCGATGAATCCGGCAATCGGTTTGGTGCAGTGTTCCTTGGCCCAGCGCGCGGCCTCGACTTCCGCCGTGCCGCCGATTTCCCCGATCATGATGATGGCCTCAGTTTCCGGATCCTCTTGGAACAACCGGAGCACATCGAGGTGGGATGTGCCGTTGATCGGGTCGCCGCCAATCCCGACGCAGGTGCTCTGGCCATACCCGAGCTGGGTGAGTTGCCAGACCGCCTCGTAGGTGAGCGTGCCCGAACGTGAGACGACGCCGACGTTGCCGCGCTTGTGGATGTATCCCGGAGCAATGCCGATGCGGCAACCGCCGTGGCTTTTCTCTCCGCGGCCGGGCGTGACCAGTCCCGGGCAGTTCGGTCCGACAAGCCGCGATTTCGAACCGGCGAGCATCGATTTGACGCGCATCATGTCCATCACCGGAATCCCCTCGGTGATGCAGACGATGATCTCCACACCCGCGTCGGCCGCCTCAAGGATGGCATCCGCCGCGAACGCCGGTGGCACGAAGATCGCGGAAGCGGTCGCGCCGGTCTCGCGCACCGCGTCATGGGTGGTGTCGAAGATCGGCACCTTGCCTTCGAACAACTGACCTCCCTTGCCGGGAGTCACGCCTGCGACGAGATGTGTGCCGTAGTCGAGCGAAAGCTTCGCGTGGCGCGCGCCGAACGCGCCGGTGATGCCTTGGACGAGGACTTTTGTGGATTCGTTGATGAGGATGGCCATGATCTGGAGTTTGAAATTCGGGGTCAGAAATCAAGACGTTGGAGAATGCCCTGCGGGACCTGTGGCTGGAGTCCGGGATGGGCTTCAACGAGACGGGCGATGTCGGCGAGATCTTTTTGTCGCTTGCTGGCCCGGCGGGAGGAGTCCCCATAGGCGGCGATCTTCCCTTTCAGCGTGTCCTCGAGATTTGCGACACGCATGAGAATGCCGTGCACGTCGGCGGGAACCGCGCGGGACGGAAATTCTCGGTAGAACTCGTCGATGCTGATTTGAATGGATACCTTCGATCTACCCTTGAGATTCACCGAACAATCAAACCGCTCCTCGGTGAAACCCGCGTCCCGCAGAGCGGCGACGGCGTCCTCAACGCGTTCGGCCGCGATCACGAGATCGACATCCGCAGTGGCCATGGGCTCACGCGCCCAATGATTCACGGCGAGACCACCGATCATGCACCAGGGAATTTCGTGCTGCTCCAACGCTTGCACGATGACGGAGACATCGGAGCCTCCGCCAGCGGTCTGCCAGTTGTAGAATTGCCTGAGGGTCATCAATCCGGTCATTCAGGTTCGATCGGCCCCGATCAGGCCACCGCGGCGACAATCTTGCGGGCACCGTCGTCCATGCCGTCGGCAGCGACGATGTTGAGGCCGGAGGCGGCGAGCGTGGCCTTCCCTGCCGCGACGTTGTTGCCTTCGAGGCGGACCACCAGCGGCAGCGACAAGCCGGTTTCGCGCGCGGCGGCGACAACGCCTTCGGCGACGACGTTGCAGTCCATGATCCCGCCGAAGATGTTGATGAAGATCCCCTTCACATTGGGGTCGCCGAGGATGATCTTGAACGCGGCGGACACCTGGTCCTTCGAGGCACCACCGCCGACATCGAGGAAGTTCGCCGGATCTCCGCCGTGGTGCTTGATGATGTCCATCGTCGCCATCGCCAGGCCCGCGCCGTTGACGAGGCAGGCGATGTTGCCGTCGAGCCCGATGTAGTTGAGATCATACTCGGCCGCGGCCACCTCGCGCGGGTCTTCTTCATCACGGTCGCGCATCGCCGAGATTTCCGGATGACGGTACAGCGCGTTGTCGTCGAAATTGAATTTGGCATCCAGAGCGTACACGTGGTCGTCGTCGGTGACGACCAGCGGGTTCACTTCGACCATCGAGCAGTCGCACTCGATGAACAGCTGGTAGAGGGCGTGCAGCAGGCGGCCGAACTGGCGGGCGTGGCTGTCGAGACCGAGGTTGTGGCTGAGTTTGCGAGTTTGATACGGCTGCAGTCCGGCGAGCGGATGCACCGGCTCGCGGAGGATTTTTTCCGGCGAGCGTTCGGCCACTTCCTCGATGTCCATGCCGCCCTCGGTGGAGGCGATGATCATCGGCGCCCCCGAGGCACGGTCCATCAGAATCGCCAGATAGAGTTCGCGCGAGATGTTTACCGACTCCGCAACCATCACCTTGCGCACCAACTTGCCGGCCTCGCCGGTCTGCTTGGTGACGAGGATTTCGCCGATCATCTTTTCCGCGACATCGCGTGCCTCCTCGGCGGATGCCACGAGGTGCACGCCGCCCTGGAATCCATTCTTGAACGTCCCCTTGCCGCGTCCGCCGGCGTGCACCTGCGCCTTGACGACGAGGTGCCCGACATCGAGCCACTTGGCGGCCTCGTGGGCTTCCTTGGCATTGGCGGCGGCCCGTCCCTTGGGGCTCGGCACGCCGAATCGTTCGAACAACTCCTTGGCTTGGTATTCGTGGATGTTCATGTCGCAACTGGGCCGCTCAGGGCCGGAATGGCGGGAACCCTAGGAGGCCGCCCGACCCGCGGTCAAGGCGCGCCCCTGAAAAAATCCGCAGCACCGGCTCAGCCACGTCCGGTCTCGCGAACCAAGCCGAGCAACGCCGCGTTGAACGCATCCGCCGCTGTGAGCTCCTCCAGCGACAAGTGCATGCGGTAGCGCCAGTAGTAAGGCGTGATCGCCGGGATGTTGATGCGCTCGGCATCGACATCGGGATGCCGCAGGGATTCGTCCATGGCGAGCAGGTCCTGGATCGGGATGACCGCCCACATTGCCGATGACGCGAAGTGTTGCCGGAGAATGCGCTGTGCGAGATCTCCGGAGAGGTCCACGGGCGGGAACGCCACGCCGAGCGCCTGCCAGGCGAACTCTCCGGTCGCGTGGGGATCCTCCCGCCACCAGCCGCGCAGGGTCGGCATGTCATGAGTCGATGGACTCACCACGCTCAGATACGGCGCGTCGGCCGGGTCGGCGAAACGGAGTTTCGACGACTTGGGCATGCGCTGGATTTCAAGCGACAGGATCCCCAGATCCCGCATCACCCCCGGTACGCAGTCGGGCACCATCCCAAGGTCCTCGCCGCAGAGCAGCATCGGGCTGGCCGCCCGCATCGCCGGAAGCTTTTCGTATCCGCGCGCGCGCCAGAACCCGTCCTGACGCCGGTAGAAATAGTCGGTGTAAAGGTCGTCGAGCCGACGCTTCACCTCATCCGGGAGTTCCTGATACGACTTGGTGGCGTGCATGGAGCATCGCGGATGGAACAGCGTGCCATTGGATCCCGGAACCTCCAAAAAGAGCACGTCGCTCGCACAATCGAGCAGGCCCCAGCGCAGCCGGTCGATCCGGTCGCGCGCGGCCGCATCGGAAATCTCGATCGCCGCGAAGTGATCGACGATGCGACGCTGGGTTGCGACGAAATCCCGCAACCGGCAATACCCGGATCCACAATCCTCCAGGTAATTCGAAAGCGCCTCGTCCGCGGTGTCACGGAATCGCTCGGCGATAAAATGGTGGCGGATGTAGGGTCGGCAATAGCGGATGAGATCGAACGGAATGCCTCGCGCGCGGATCTCGTCGATGTGCACGGGCATGGCCGGGTCGAACCAGCCCATGATGCCTTCGACCTGTTCGCGCGGAATCTGCCAAATGCGGAAGAAGCCGAGGATGTGATCGATGCGGAACGCGTCGAAGTACCGGCTCAGACGCTGAAAGCGCGAACGCCACCATGCATAGCCGTCCGCAGCCATCGCCTCCCAGTCGTAAGTTGGAAACCCCCAGTTCTGCCCCTTCACCGCAAACGCATCCGGCGGCGCACCTGCCTGTGAATCCATCTTGAACCAGTGCGGTGCCGACCAGGCATCGGCCGATTCGCGGTCGATGCCGATGGGCAGGTCGCCTTTGAGCACGACCCCGCGGGCGTGCATGTGGGTGACCGCATCGGACAACTGGCGGTCGAGTTCGTATTGCAGCCAATAGTGGAAAGCGACCTCGCCCGACAGCTCGCCGTCAGGACAGGCCAGCGCATCGACCTTGGCACGATCGAACACCGCCCATTCGCCCCAACAGGTGAAATCCGCAGTGCCATGGCGGTCGCGCAACACGCAGAACGCGGCGTAGGGAGTCAGCCACTCGCGGTTCTTATCCACGAATGAGAGAAACCCGGCACTCGGGGTGATGCGCGCGGCATGTTTGGTGAACAGCTGTCGCAGCAAACTGGTCTTCACCCGCATCACCTCTTCGTAATCCACCGCGTCCAGCGCGTTGAGGCTGGCACGCGCGGACCCAAGCTCGCGCTTGAACGCCGCATTCATGGCATATCCCAGATCATCGATGCGTAGGTAGGCCGGATGCAGCGCATGGACGCTGATCGCCGAATAGGGATACGAGTCCGTCCAGTCATGCGACGAGGTGGTGTCGTTGATCGGCAGGATCTGGATCATCCTCAGTCCGGTCGACGCGGCCCAATCGGCGAGGGGCTTGAGGTCGGCGAATTCACCGATGCCGAGACTGCGTTCAGTGCGCAGCGAGAAGACGGGCACCGCGACGCCCGCCGCGCGGGGCAGTTGCGAACGATCGCGGCGATAGGCCTCGTCCTGGACCAACACGAGCGGTCGCGCGCCCTCCGCCCTGGGCTCGAGTAACCGGTTTTCGCCATGCTCGATCGAGACCGCGGTGCCTTTCACTGGATCATGGAGTCCGTATTTGTACTCGATCCACCAGTCGGCGGGCAGATCGAGCGAGGCCTCCCACACATCCTCGCCCGCCGGACTCATCGGCAGCGCTTTGCGCCATTGCCAGCCGCCGAGTTCGTCGAGCCCGCCGAGCAGGCAGGGCACCAGGCCGTCGGGCACGGCCGCCATCCGCAAGCGAAACCGGTGGTTTCCATCGCGTGGTGCAGTCACGGACACAGGCACCACACTCGCCGTCCGCAACGGCCGGAACGCACTGGTCTGCAGCGCATAATCGACCGTGCCCGCCGAGCACCAAGTGTCGTGAAAACACACCACGTCGCATCGCGCGGGATCGATCTCGACACGACGGGGTGCTCCCCATTCGTCGAGAATCACGCCACCGTCCTCGCGGTATTGGTAGGCGTACTCGACCGCGGTTTCGACCTCCGCCGAGAAATCGATGTCGGCCTGCCACATCCGCTCGCCGGCCCAGCGCATCGGCAACCACTGGCGCATCGAGACCTGCGATCCACGAGCGGATGTGGTTAGCCGCAGCCAAAGCGACTGGCCGGGCTGCGTGTGATAATGAACCCGGAACGAGAGTTTCATGGCCGGGATGACGGGATGATCCGGGGTGAAGAACCATCAGGCGCGGGAAACCAGCAGATCCTTCACCGCATCGCGCTCCTCGATGAGTTCCGCGACCGAGGCATCGATCTTCGCACGGCTGAAGGCATCGACCGGCACACCCTGCACGACTTCCCACTTGCCGTTCTCAATGGTGCGCACCGGCATCGACGCGATCAGCCCTTTTTCAATGCCGTACGATCCGTCCGAGCAGACCGCCACTGAGTGCCAGTCGCCCGCGGGTGTCGAGTTGCAGAGGCTGCGGACCGTGTCGATCGCGGCGTTGGCGGCCGATGCCGCCGACGAAGCGCCGCGCGCCTTGATGATCGCCGCGCCGCGTTGCTGGACGGTGGTGATGAACTCGCCCTTGAGCCATTCGACATGCGAGATCACGTCGGTAACCGGACGACCTTGAATTTTCGCGTTGGTGAAATCCGGATATTGCGTGGCCGAGTGATTCCCCCAGATGCAGAGGTTGGTGACCTTCGACACATGCACGCTCGCCTTGGCCGCAAGCTGGCTTTTCGCCCGATTCTCATCGAGCCGGGTCATCGCGAAAAACCGGTCGTTGGGAACTCCGTCGGCATGGTTCATCGCGATCAGGCAGTTCGTGTTGCACGGGTTGCCGACCACCAGCACACGCACGTCCGACGCCGCGTTGCGTGCAATCGCCTTGCCTTGGCCGGTGAAGATCTTGCCGTTGATCCCCAACAGGTCGCCGCGCTCCATGCCAGCCTTGCGTGGCACCGAGCCCACCAGCAACGCCCAGTTGCTGCCTTTGAACCCTTCGTTGAGGTCGGAGGTGCCGGTCATGCCCTGCAACAACGGAAACGCACAGTCCTCCAGCTCCATCATCACCCCTTCGAGGGCCGCCATGCCGGGCTCGATTTCGATCAGCCGCAGGGAGACAGGCTGATCCGGGCCGAACAAGGCCCCCGAGGCGATGCGGAAAAGAAGCGCGTAGCCAATCTGACCTGCTGCGCCGGTGACGGAAACGGTGATGGGTGCTTTCATGTGGACGAGGCGGGGGACCCTAGTGCCCCCCGGCGGGGCCGTCAATCCAAGCCGCGCGGCCCGAGCACGGCCGAAAAACGGTCCTTGCCAAATGGTTTCGTTGGTCCTAGAACCACCACTGTGCGACCGCAACCGGTCGTCACAACGCTTCTTCTGGTCTTCAACGCCATGGTCTTGGGAAGTGTCAATCGTCATGGCGTGTTTCAACCAGACTGAACATGGACATCTACGTGGGCAACCTGCCCTATTCTGCCACTGAAGAGGAAGTATCCGGACTCTTCGCCGCTTACGGACCCGTCGAGCGGGTGAAAATCATCACCGATCGTGAAACGGGCCGATCCAAAGGCTTTGCGTTCGTCACCCTCGGTGATCAATCGCAAATCAACGCCGCCGTCGATGCCATCAACGGCCAGGATTTCCAAGGCCGCCCGTTGCGGGTGAACGCCTCGGAGCCCAAGCCCTTCAACAAGCAGGGCGGTGGTTTTGGTGGTGAGCGTCGCGGAGGCGGCGGTTACGGAGGTGGCGGCGGCTACGGCGGCGAACGCCGTGGCGGTGGCGGCTATGGCGGCGACCGTCGTGGCGGAGGTGGCGGCGGCTACGGCGGAGATCGTCGTGGCGGTGGCGGCCATCGTGGCGGCTATCAAAAGGGCGGCGGCGACTGGTAATCCACACGCATTCACTCATTCAATCAAACCACCCGTTTTCCACTCGGAAAACGGGTGGTTTTGTGTTGAGGACCAACGCCTCGCGCCTGAGGGCCATTCCGCAGATCTCTGTTTCATTCGATGCGCGCTTCGTTGCTTCGATCGCAAACCGCCGATCCAACCTTTCACGTTCCGCTCGCTCCTCGCTGCGCCCGATTTTCCGCTTTTCACGGGTTGCGGATTTCCGCATGACATCCGGCCATGGACCGATGGCTTCTTGGGCTTTCGACCCTGCTCGCGCTGGTGGGCGGGCTATCCGGCCTGCTGCAAGTCCGCCGCGGCAAACGCAGCCGCTGGACGCTTGCGTGGATGACGTCGGCCTTCGCGGTACAGCTGGTGTTCCTGACGTTGCGCGGTCAGGCGCGCGAAGCCTGTCCGCTGGCTGACCTCGGCGAGATCCTGGCATTCCTCGCCTGGTCGCTCACATTGTTTTACCTGCTCGTTGGTCCGGCCTACCGCATTTCCCTGATGGGGGTGTTCACCGCGCCGGTGGTGGTGGTCTTCCAGTCGCTGGCACTCTTGCCCGGCATGATGCTCGCCGATCCACAACCGGTCGCCGGAGGCAATCCGTGGCATGAAACGCATTCGGCCACCTCAGTGCTCGCCTACGGTGCATTGGCGCTTGCCGCGGTGGCGGGCGTCATGTTTCTCGTGCTCGATCACGAACTCAAGGAGCACCACTTGAAAAGCGGATGGTTCCGCCACCTGCCGCCCGCGCGCGAACTCCTCACCTCGTTGCAGCGGCTGCTATGGATCGGCATGATCCTCCTGAGCATCGGTGTGGCCGCCGGCCTCAAGATGCCCCGCGATGCGTCGGCCACCCCGCACCTCATCGCCGCTCTCTTCGTGTGGTCGGCCTACCTCGCGCTGCTCGCGGTCCACAAGGTCCGCGGGATCGCCGGCCGCCTGTTGTCCAAGTGCACGGTGGCGCTGTTCCTCTTGTCCCTCGGGGTCTTTGCATTCGTCTGATGGAACTGGTTTGCCTGGGACTGAATCATCAAACCGCGCCGGTCGAGGTGCGGGAGCGCTTCGCCGTGCCTTCCAGCAGGCTCGGCGAACAAGCCCGCATCGTCAGGGAAACCTCGGGTGCGACGGAGGTGGTGGTCATCTCGACCTGCAATCGGACCGAGTTCTTTCTCGCCTCTCCGGAGCCGGCCGCCGTCCTCGCCGCGCTGGAGGCGGGCTTGTTGAATGCCTGCAGGGCAGACGCGGAGCTGGCATCCCATTTTTACCGGCACCATCGCGCCGAGGCACTGCATCATTTGTGCCGGGTCGTCAGCGGTCTTGATTCAATGATGCTCGGCGAGACCGAGGTGTTCGGCCAAGTGAAGCAGGCTTACCAAGCAGCGCTGGAGTCCGGCACGACCTCGGCGGTGCTGAACCGCGCGTTCCAACGGGCGTTCGCCATCGGCAAGAAGGTGCGCACGGAAACGCGCATCCAGGAAGGTGCGACATCGGTGGGAAATGTCGCGGTCGAACTGGCGGGAAAGATCTTCGGTCATCTGGAAGACAGCGAGGTGATGATTCTCGGAGCCGGCGAGATGAGCCGCATCACCGCGCAAAACCTGCGATCGCGTGGCGCACGATCGATCTTCGTGACGAACCGCTCCTTCGAGCGGGCGGTCGAACTTGCAACGGAAACCGGTGGGCTGGCGGTGAAATTTGACGAGTGGCAGCGGACCCTCGAGCGGGTGGACATCGTGATCGCCTCGACCGGGGCACCGCATTTCGTCCTGCGACGGGAGGATCTCGAAGCCGTGCGCAGAGCGCGCAAGTTCCGTCCGGTCTTCCTCATCGACATCGCAGTACCGCGCGACATCGATCCGGAGGTCGGCACGATCGACGAGGTGTATCTGTACGACATCGACACGCTCGAACAGCTGGCCGAGGAAGGACGAGGCCGCCGACGCCACCAGATCGAGCAATGCGAACTGCTCATCACCCGCGAGATCGACGCATCGACCCTGCCCGGTATCTGATTGAAAGACGACCCGATCCGCATCCGGACTTGCGGGCCGCGCCGGATCGTCGCATGGATGGTCGGCCACCGTGCATTCCATTGCCGATGAATCCTGATTCCCCCGCCCCGCTCCGGATCGGCACCCGCGGCAGCTCGCTGGCTTTGGCGCAGGCCACCGCGGTCGAGGCCGCGCTGGCCGCAGCCATCCCGGGCCGCGGCACCGAGCGGACGATCATCCGCACCACCGGCGACATGCGCACCGACGTGCCGCTGGCGCAGGTCGCCAAGATCGAAGGTGTGTTCGACAAAGGGGTGTTCATCAAGGAACTCGAACAGGCACTCGACGATGGGTCGATCGACATCGCCGTCCACAGCCTCAAGGATCTGCCGACCACACTCGATCCGCGATTCCGGCTGGCGGCAGTACTTGAGCGCGCGCCGGTGCGTGACGTGTTGGTGACCCGCTGCGGATCGGGCATCGACGGACTCGCGCCGGGATCACGGATCGGCACGAGCAGCGTGCGCCGTGCACGCGAGATCCTCCATCTGCGTCCCGACTTGCGCGTCACCGACCTGCGCGGCAACGTGCCGACGAGACTGGCGAAACTCGCCGGTGGCGCGGACTGCGATGCGATCCTGCTGGCGGAGGCCGGGCTGCTGCGGCTGGGCCTGCTTTCGCCAACCCAATCCCCGTGCGGCCGACCGGAACCCGTGCAAGACCACCCCGGCTTGTTCGCCATGAGGCTCGCAGAGGAACTGCTGTTTCCCGCGGCCGGACAAGGCGCGATCGCGCTGGAGGTGCGGGCTGATGATGAATCCTCTCACCAATTGGCAATGGCGATCGGCCACGAACCAAGCTGGAGGCGCATCACCGCGGAACGCGAGTTCCTGCGCCTGCTTGCCGCCGGATGCCACACCCCGGTCGGCGTGTTTTCATTGATCGACGGCGACCGCCTTCTTATGAAAGCACGCGTGTTTGCCGATGCCTCAGCAGATCCGCGGTCGGGATCGGCGTGTGGCACGGACCCGACTGCCACGGCATTGGCGCTTTTCCACTCGCTGCGATGAAACGCATGGGCATCTGCCATCTCGTCGGCGCAGGACCGGGCGATCCGGGACTGGTCACCCTGCGCGCGAAGGAACTCATCGTCGAAGCGGACGTCTTGGTGCACGACGCGTTGATCCCACCCGAGTTGCTGCATTGGACGAAGCCCGGCTGTGAGATCATCCACGTCGGCAAACGCGCCAAGGATCACACACTGCCGCAGGATCAAATCAACGCGCTGATCATCGAGCGATCACAGCAAGGCAAAATGGTGGTGCGCCTCAAGGGCGGTGATCCGATGATCTTCGGGCGCGGCGGCGAGGAGGCGGCCGAGCTTGCCGCGGCGGGAGTCCCGTTCGAGATCGTGCCCGGCATCAGTTCGGCGATCGCCGGTCCGGCTTACGCGGGAATCCCCGTCACCCATCGCGATCACAACACGCAACTGACGATTTTCACCGGCCATGAGGATCCGACCAAGGGGTTCTCCTCGCTGGACTACCGCCAACTCGCCACAGCCCCCGGCACCAAGGTGTTCCTCATGGGGGTCGGCCGACTGCACGAAATCACCGGGTCGCTCGTCGCGAACGGGGCCGATCCGCAAACCCCGGCGGCACTCGTCCAATGGGCCACGACCGGCGCGCAACGAACAGTCACCGCGACACTCGGCACCCTGGCCGAAGCGGCCGAAACCGCGGGCATCGGAGCGCCAGCCGTTGCAGTGATCGGCGAGGTGGTCAACGAGCGCAAGAAGATCAACTGGTTCGAACACCGACCGTTGTCCGGCAGGCGGATCGTTGTCACCCGCACGCGCGAACAGGCCGGCATGCTCACGCGCTCGCTGCGCGGGCTCGGTGCCGAAGTAATCGAGTTGCCGACCATTCGCATCGAGGCACCCGAAGACAAGCGCGGCTTTGCCGAGATGGTGACCCACGCGCACGAGTACGACTGGATCGTGTTCACCAGTCCCAACGGGGTGCAGCGGTTCTTCGACGCGTTCTTCGCCGTCTTCGAGGATGCGCGCAGTCTCGGCAATCCGCGCATCGCGGCGATCGGCAACGGCACCGCCGCCGCCATCCGCGAGTACCGGATCGGCGTGGACCTGATCCCCGAACGCTTCGTCGCCGAGGGACTCGTCGACGCGTTTCGCAAGGAGTCCGTCGAAAACCTCACCGTGCTCTGGGTGAAGGCCGAAGAGTCGCGCGAAACCGTGGGCGAAGGACTCACCGCGTTGGGCGCGATCGTCGACGAATGCATCGCCTACCGCACGGTGCCGGAGTCCGACGATCCCGGCGGCGCTATCGCGCGAATCACCGCGGAGGGCGCGGACCTGATCACCTTCACTTCGGCATCGACGGCGGATCACTTCATGGCACTCGGCGCGGCTTGGCCGGAGGGCGCGGTGGCCGGCAGCATCGGCCCGGTGACCAGCGCGGCCCTGCGCCGCCACGGGGTCGAACCCGCCTTCGAGGCGGATCCGCACGACATCCCGGGACTCGTGAATGCGATCGTCCGCCACTTCCAGCCTCCCGACTGACCGCGGATGATCCGAGAACCCCAATGGCTGAAAAGCTACCGGCTGCTGCCGCGGCAGGTCCTGCTCTTCGCAATGGGCCAGTTTCTCATCAATCTGATCCACTCTTCGCAGTTTCTGCTGCTCAACTTGTTTCTCAAGCAGAAGGGCATGGAGGATCCGGCGATCGCCGCGCTTGGATCGCAGCGCTTTCTCGCGGTGATCTTCCTCGCGCTGCCCGCGGGACTCTGGCTGCGCGGCAGACGGCTGCGCAAACCGATGCTCATCGGCTCCATCCTGTTTCCACTCACCGCACTGGCGTCACTGGAAACCGTGCGGCTCGGTATGATGGACACCGCCTCGGCCTGCTTTGTGGCGATGGGATTCGCCAGCCTGCTGCTCAACGTGACCGGCCTGCCGATGACGATGCGGATCACACCACCGCATCTCGCCAGCGAATCGCTGAGCCTGCTTTTCGCGTCATGGGCCGCATCGAACATCTGCGGAGGACTGGTCTCCAGCGTGCTGCAAACCATCGGCAACATCGAACTCGGCGGGTGGCGCATCGTTTTCGATGAATACACGACACTTCTCACCCTCACCCTCGTCGCATTCGCCGCGCCGTTTTTCTACGCACAATTGAAGGATCCGGAGCCCGACCCGCGCACCACGAAGCATTGGCTGCACGTGCACCGCGAAGATCTTCCGGTTCTCGGCACCGCGCTCTTTCCCAGCCTGTGCATGGCGACCGGCGCCGGATTGTCGATCCAGTTCCTCAACCTGTTCTTCAGCAATGTTCACCAGGTCGGCGCAGGTGCCTACGCGGCCGTCGGCACGGCCAGCAACGTGCTGGTCCTGATCGCCGGCCTGATGGTGCCCGAGGTGAAACGCCGCTTTGGCTGGAAGGGAGCGATCATTGGCGTGCAGGGAGTCGCCGTGATCCTGCTCGTCGCGATGGGCACCACCGAGCTGTGGAAGTCCGCCGCGCTCGCCATGCCCTTCGCCATGCTTTGCTTCGTCCTTCGCCAGCCGATGATGAGCATGGCCGGACCGGTCACCAGCGAGCTGACGATGCTCTACGTCGGCGAACGCAATCGTGAACTCATCAGCGCCGGCAACGGCGCGATCTGGAGTGGGGCCTGGTGGATCGCCGCCAAGACCTTCGAGTTCCTGCGCTCGCACGAGATTCCCTACTGGCAGGTTTTCCTCGTCACCGCCCTGCTCTACCTCGTCGGCACCTGCGCCCACGCGCCGCTGATCCGCGCGGTGGACGGTCCAGGAGGTCTGCGCAGCCGGGGCTGACTCCACCCGGTCGACGGCCGATTTTTTCTCGATTCCGACTCGCGCCGGGGTTGCGCGGCGGCGGATTTCCACTATGGAGTGGGCGCGTTCTCCACCACCTCACGGTTCCACCACCCACTGCTTCCCGCCATGACCGCACGAGCCGATTTCCGCAGCCGCCACCTGGGCCCCGATGAAACCGAAATCCGCGAGATGCTCGACGTCATCGGTCACGCATCGATTGACTCGCTCATCGACGCCGCGGTGCCCGCGGGCATCCGCGCCGACAAGCCGCTCGACCTTCCCGCCGCACTCTCGGAAACCGAGGCGCTCACCGAGCTGCGCTCAGTGATGTCGCACAACCAAGTGCTCAAGTCATTCATCGGCCTGGGCTACAGCGGGACCCACACGCCTGGTGTGATCCAGCGGAACATCCTCGAAAACCCCGGCTGGTACACCGCGTACACGCCCTACCAAGCGGAAATCGCGCAGGGTCGGCTCGAGGCGCTGCTCAACTTCCAGACGATGATCACCGGTCTCACCGGACTCGATGTTTCCAACGCATCGCTTCTCGATGAAGGCACGGCCGCCGCGGAAGCGATGAGCCTCGCGCTGTCCGGCAAACCCAAGGGCAGGACGATCTTCGTTTCCGACCGCTGTCATCCTCAGACGATCGACGTGGTCAGGACCCGCGCCGAACCGCTCGGCATCGCCGTGACCAGCGGCGACTGGCGGACATTCGAGCCCCCCGCCGACGGCAGTCTGTTCGCGGTGATCGTCCAATATCCCGACACCCGCGGCCGCATCGATGAATTCACGTCGTTCTTCGCCAAGGCGAAAGCCGCCGGTGCGACGTGCATAGTCGCGGCCGACCTGCTGGCGCTCACCTTGCTCGTGCCGCCGGGATCTTTCGGAGCGGACATCTGCATCGGCTCGTCGCAACGATTCGGCGTGCCGATGGGATTCGGCGGACCGCATGCCGCATTCATGGCCTGCACCGACGCGCTCAAACGCAAGCTGCCCGGCCGCCTGATCGGCGTGTCGGTGGATGCCTCGGGCAAACCCGGCTACCGGCTCTCGCTGCAAACCCGCGAGCAACACATCCGCCGCGACAAGGCGACGTCGAACATCTGCACGGCACAGGTGCTCCTCGCCGTGATGGCCTCGATGTACGCCGTCTATCACGGACCCGACGGCCTGCGCGCCATCGCGCGCCGCGTGCGGACGATGACCTCGCGACTCGCCGCCTCGCTCGCCAAATCCGGCATCACCCTCGAGGACGGACCGTATTTCGACACCCTCGTCGCCGTCACGCCAGGCAAAGCCGACTCCATCCGCGCCAAGGCCGTGCAGCTCGGCATCAACCTCCGCGGCATCGACGGGGATCACGTGGGCATCTCGCTCGACGAAACCACCGTCGAGGCGGATCTCGAATCGATCTGCCGCGCGTTCGG
>Ga0169931_10000647_pt1 | contig 57919 bp, 43 predicted proteins | sample Kivu_15m_20L_FD_129675 | JGI IMG/M metagenome (GOLD analysis project Ga0169931, IMG submission 129675) | Freshwater microbial communities from Lake Kivu, Western Province, Rwanda to study Microbial Dark Matter (Phase II) - Kivu_15m_20L... | ecosystem: Environmental > Aquatic > Freshwater > Lake...
CCTCTGTAGCCACATCGTCATTGGCGCATATCACCCGCGAAAACCCCGTCGAAAATTCGCGTGCGAGACTTGTTTCACAGGCCGTCGAGCAGGCCGTGCGTACATCGCTCGGCCAGCTCACGCGCCGGGATGCATTGCGCATGATGGCAGCCGGCGCGCTGGTGCCTCTTGCCGCATGCGCCCGGGCCGAGACGTCGGATGGCGGCTCGGCGGCAGAGGGGTCAGCCATGAACCCGGTACCGACTGCGGCACCGCCGATGCTGGTTGCGCCTGCGACGGTGCGAAACGTGAGGCCACTCACCGACATGCAGTGGCCCACGTCCGACCCATTTTTATTTTGCGCGTATCACGTCGATAATTTTCCCGCAGGAAACGAACAAATGGGGCCGGCTGCGTCGCTTGAAGGTCGGGTGATCGGGCGGGATTTCGAGAGTATCGACAACTGGAATATGTACCATGGTGATATTGTACCCGGTTTTCCGCGCCACCCGCACCGCGGATTTGAGACGGTTACGGTCGTGCGCACCGGACTGCTCGACCATACCGATTCCATGGGAGCCACCGCGCGATTTGGTGAAGGCGACATTCAATGGCTGACGGCGGGCGGTGGTATTCAGCATGCAGAAATGTTTCCGTTATTGCGCGCCGATGCCGGAAATCCGCTGGAATTATTTCAAATCTGGCTCAATCTGCCCGCGCGCGACAAAATGGTGCCTTCGTATTTTACCATGCTCTGGCACGAACGAATCCCCCGAGTTACCGTGCGCGACGCCAATGATCGCAGCATCGACATCACCGTCGGCGCCGGCGCCTGGGCCGGACAGCGTCCACCTGCACCACCACCGAACTCGTGGGCCTCACGCCCGGAAAGCGACCTCGCGATCTGGACGTTACGCATGGACGCCGGCGCACAATTCGAATTCCCGTCCGTGCGCGAGGGAACCGAACGCTCGATTTATGTGCACCGCGGAAATGGCGCGCAGGTGGGCGGACAACAAATATCGAACCTGAACCGCATCGAGGTCCAGGGCAACGGCCCCATCACCATCATCGCCGGTTCGGCCGAGACCGAAGTGCTGCTGCTGCAGGGCCGGCCCATCGGTGAACCGGTAGCACGCCGCGGACCTTTTGTAATGAACACCCCCGAAGAAATTCAACAGGCCTATTCCGACTTCCGCCAGACCGGCTTCGGTGGATGGCCGTGGCCCGCGGACGGACCTGTGCACGAGCGCACCCGCGGCCGCTTTGCCCGGCACGTGGATGGGCGGTACGAGGAACCGACGTGATGTAATGCTCGACGAGCTTTCGATGTCAGGCAGAAAATTGCAAGGCGGTGCTTTACTCATCTAACTCAGCTGTATATACGACGTATATCCATCCGTTCTGCCGCAGGTCATGTCTCATGCAAACAACAGTTCAAAAATGGGGCAATAGCCTTGGGCTACGTATCCCCCGGTCCATGACCGAACGTTTGAGCGTCGAAGCCGGTACCATCGTCGAGATCGAAGTAGTCGGCGACCAAATCACCATCAGGCCCATCGTCCGGCAAGCCTGTTCTCTGCAAGAACTCCTTGCGGGCGTTACCGACGAGAACATGCACGCCGTCGTCGACTTTGGCGCTTCTGTTGGACGTGAGGACTGGTAGTGGCCACACGATATGTTCCCGAAAGCGGCGATGTGATATGGCTACAATTCACACCACAGGCAGGACACGAACAGGCTGGCCACAGACCAGCGCTGGTACTTTCTCCTCAATCCTATAATGCCAGAGTGGGGCTGGCGATTGTTTGTCCGATCACGTCATCCATCAAGGGCTACCCGTTCGAAGTTCAGCTCCCACCAAAGTTCCCGGTCAAAGGTGCTGTGTTGTCGGACCAATTAAAAAGCATCGATTGGAAGATTCGAGGTGCGACCTTCATCGATTCAGTACCCGCCCATGTGCTCATAGACGTCCGCGCGCGCGTCGCCGCGCTCATCGGGTAGCTATTATCACCGATACCGCTCCAGCAGCGCGTCCTGACGGTCACCAGGCGGTGGCTCAACACCAGCAATAAAGAGATTTTGCAGGGCGGTAGAAAACTCGAACGGGTCGCCTGTCCAGATGGCGATGTCGGCTCGTTTGCCTACCGTCAAGGTGCCCACCGAGTCTCCGACCCCGGAGACATCGGCGGCATTCTGCGTAATGGCCGCCAGCGCAGCGTCCCACGGCAGACCGGCGCGCACCGCATTGCCAGCGTGGTAGCGAAGCGTGCGTGCATTGTGAGAGTCCGTGACCGCAATCACCGCCGGCACGCCCGCGGCGTGCAGCAGGGCGGCGTTGTCCGACCGGGCGCCCAGGTGCTCAAAGGTCCACGGCAGATTGTCCATTGCCTGAACCACCACCGAGACCTGTGCCTGCGCCAGCTCGTCGGCCATGGCCCACGCCTCTGACCCGCCCTCAATGGTCACCGAAAATCCATGCTCTGCCGCAAGCCGTAACACGGCTCGCATATCGCTTACCTGGTTTGCACGCACCCAGGCCGGCAATTCGCCCTGCAATAAACGCTGCAGCACGGGCAGGTCGACATACTCGACGCTGAGTTCACGCATTTGCGCCGTTTCATACGCCGACTCGTTCGCCATCCACGCCTGAACGTCGGCAAACAGCGAACGAAATCGCAGCATCAGCTCGCCGCGAGCGCCGCCGACCGCGTCCGCGGTGGCAGAGTCGTAGCCGAACACCAGCGCAGAGTCCGGAGGCGACTCCGTAACTGGCCATGGATCTTCGCCCAACGATACCCATGAACCCAACCCGGCGATGGTGCCACCTGTAGGGAGCACCAGCGAGCTGGTCACGCCACCGCTGCGGGCAATCGGAATGAGCGAGGAGTGCGGATTGTATCCGTCGGCGACCCGAAAAGCAGCCCGCACGGGGTCCGTCGTCTCTACCGACAGATCGACGGTGGACGCTTCAAGCTCAATCTCGACCACGCCGATGCCCGTACCCACCGCAATGAGCCCCGGTGTAACAACCAGGCCCTGCCCGTCGATGAGGGTGGCGCCGCGCATCGAAATCGAAGTGCCCACGTCGGTAATGATTCCGCCCTGCCAACAAACGGTGCCAACAAAGCTGGGCTGGTCAACCGGATGCAGGGTGGCCTCCACCACACAGACGGGGGAGTTCTGCGCGTATGCCGACGCAGCAAACCCGAGCAGCAGGGCCGAACAAAGCAGGGTATTTTTCATGGCTGCACCTCGCCAGCTGCGGGCCATAGTCCGGTTTCAAAATCAGACCATGGCACACGGGGGGCGCTTCGGTCATATTCCAGCAGCCCATCGACCCAGACCAGGTCGGCGGAGGTGTAGATGCTAAACGGATTTGCCGACCACACGACGACGTCGGCCATGTAGCCCGGAATGAGCGCACCGGTCTGATTCTCAACGCCGAGCGTCCAGGCAGGGTTGACTGTAATCCAGCGCAGCGCGTCCTCTTCGTCGACGTCAATGCCGGCCAGCTGACCCGCAAACATGGCCTTGGCGGCCTCCTGATTCAGGCGCTGAATACCAATGGCCGAGTCGGAGTGAATAACAGGACGCGCGCCAGCCTCATGAATGAGGGAGGCAGCCTCCACAATGCTGTCGAAGGCTTCGAGTTTGAAGCCCCACCAGTCCGCCCATGTGGACACGGAGATCTCGGACCCGGCGAGCGCGTCGCGAATTTTGTAGGCTTCCACAGCGTGGTGAAACGACCGAATACGGTAGCCGAACTCTTCGGCGATCTGCATCTGCACGAGCATTTCGTCGGCACGATAACAGTGAATTTGCACGAGGGTATCCCCGGCGATGACGTCCGCGAGCGTCTCCATGGCGAGGTTAACGGAGCGTGGGTCGGGAGCCTCGCCGGCCGCGGGGTTCTCGCACCACGATTCGCGGCCTTCGTTCCACTCCGACCGCTGCGCGAGATACTCCTGCGCCGAAAAGAAGGCCTGCCGCAGAATACTGACCTCTCCCATGCGCGTTTGGGGCGCTCCACTATCACCATAAACGCGCTTGGGGTTCTCTCCGCAGGCCATCTTCAGGGTGGTCGGCGCGCCCGGAAAGCGCATGTCCTCGGCGGCGAGCACTCCCCGGTGCAGTTTTAGCGTAAAACCTTGTCCACCAATGATATTGGCCGAGCCAGGGAGCACGAGCATCGACGTGACACCACCGGCGATGGCGCGCTCAAACCCCGGGTCCTGCGGCCACACAGAGTGCACGGCCTGCACCTGCGGGGTGAGTGGCGCGCTGGCCTCGTTGCCGTCCGAGTGAGCGGCGTACCCGGGAGCGGGGTACACGCCAAGATGGCTGTGAGAGTCAATCAGGCCCGGCGTGACCCAGCGCCCTGTGGCATCGACCACGACCGCGCCGTCGTCAGGGCCGTCGCCGGAACCGACCTCGACAATACGGCCGTCTTCGAACAGAACGTAGCCCGGGGCAAATGTCTCGCCGGTGGCGGTCATGACCGTTCCGCCCCGAATGAGCGTGCGCGGCGACTCCACACTGGCCGCATCTGCCACACTCGGCGACTGCGTGCACATCGCAGCGACCTCCTGCTCATCCGGCACACTCGCCGACGAGGCACCACCACAGCTGGCCACAAGCGCCAGCGGCCACACGGCCAAACTCCATTTCAAGACACGCATGCACAAAGCCGGGGAATAAGAGAGCGCAGACGTGTGGATGCCGGTAATTGTCTGTAGGTGCAATGCCGGTGTGAATCGGCGACCCTTCCATACGCTGCCACTGTGGTTCGACCTCGCGCAACATGCCCTTTGACGACAGTGCCGGAACGTACTTGTGCAGGAACCAGAAACTCATCAGCGAGTCCAGCTGTCCCAATCCGCTCCTCTTCCACCGGGTCCAATCATGAACACACCCTCCGACAATCCCACCGATCTCCACGCCTGGATCAGTGAATACTATGGCAAACAACTCGCGTCCTCGGCCGACCTCAAGACGAACGCCTGTTGCGCGGGCGGCGCACCACCCGAATGGATCGCCAGCGCGCTGTCGAATGTTCATTCCGACGTCACCGATCGCTTCTATGGCTGCGGGTATCCGATTCCGCATGGCGTGCAGGGCGCGCGCGTGCTCGACCTGGGCTGCGGAACCGGGCGTGATGTCTTTGTTCTGGCGCAGCTGGTGGGCGAGACGGGACACGTAACGGGGCTGGACATGACCGACGAGCAGCTCGATGTGGCTCGACGAACGCAGCATTGGCACGCCGAACGACAAGGGTATGCGCAGTCCAACACGTCGTTTGTGAAAGGGTATATCGAGGACCTCTCTGCGTTTGCCGATGCGAGCTTCGACGTTGTGGTGTCGAATTGTGTGGTGAATCTGTCGCCCCGCAAAGAGCGAGTTCTCGCCGAGGTTTTTCGCGTTCTGAAACCGGGCGGCGAATTCTATTTCAGCGATGTCTTTGCCGATCGTCGTTTGCCCGCGGTCATCGCCAACGACCCGATTATGTATGCGGAGTGTCTGGGCGGAGCTCTGTATGAATTCGATTTCCAGACACTGGCGAAACGGACCGGATTCGACGACCCCAGAAAAGTGGCTTCCGCACCGATCACCGTAAACTCCGACGAAATCCTGAAGCGCATCGGCACCACACGGTTTATGTCGGCGACCTGGCGACTTTTCCGCCTGGCCGAGCTGGACGTGCGGTGCGAAGATTATGGTCAGGTCGCCATCTATCGGGGTGGTATTCCCGGCGCGGAGTCCCTGTTCTGGCTTGATGATAGCCACGCCTTCCAGAAAGGCCGACCGGAGCATGTCTGCGGAAATACCGCAGACATGCTCCTTCATACCCGCTTTGCTGCATTCTTTGACGTTCAGGGAAGCAAGGAAACGCATTTGGGCGTACACCCGTGCGGCCTGACTGACGCGGCCATGGATGCGGCGCAATCGACGTCGCGTGGTGACTGCGGCCCCCGCTGCTGCTGACCCGGTAGCATCAACAGCCCAACGCGTCTGCGTCAGTCGTCCATAGACGCGCTGTGCGTGATCGCGACCGAAGCCGACAGCATCTTCGCCACCGAGCAGTACTTCTCCATGGAGAGGTCGACGGCGCGGTCGAGCTTCTTCTGGTCAAAGTCGCCGGTGACGTGGAAGTGCACATGAATGCTGGTGAAAACGGCGGGAATAGCATCGGCGCGCTCGCCTTTCACCGACACACGCAGGTCGTTCACCTGATGCCGCATGCGCTGCAGAATGAGCAGCACATCGACGGCGGAGCAGCTGGCGAGCGACGCGAGCACGTTCTCCATGGGCCGAATGCCGTCGGTAGACGGTCCGACCTCGTCAGAGCCGGCCAGCCAGGTCACGCGGCCGGCCTCGTTTTCGGCGCGAAACTGGGCACCTTCGGTGCGTACAAGGGTAATGTTCATACAAGCTCCGGTGGCGCAACGGGGGCCATGCTTCAGCCAAAGAGATCGGACGACAGGTAACGGTCGCCGCGGTCGCAGATAATGGTCACGACGACGCCGTTGTCGATCTCGAGCGCGACCTGCAGGGCACACCAGAGCGCACCTCCTGCGCTCATGCCCGACAGAATACCGATCTCACGTGCGAGACGACGCGTGGTCGCCACCGCATCAGACGTAGAGACATCCATCTGACGGTCGACGCGAGACGCTTCGAAGATTTTAGGAAGGTACGCTTCAGGCCATCGACGAATGCCAGGAATATTCGACCCTTCCGTCGGTCGTGCGCCCACGATTTGCACGTTGGTATTACGCGCCTTCAACGCACGCGACACGCCCATAATGGTTCCGGTAGTGCCCATGGCCGACACAAAGTGCGTGACCTGACCCTGCGTCTGCTCCCAGATCTCAGGCCCCGTCGTCTCGACATGCGCCCTGTAATTGTCCGGGTTCGAGAACTGATCGAGCATGACGTAACCGCCCTCGGCCACCTTCGCGTGGGCGTAGTCGATCGCGCCTTCCATGCCAGCCTCCGCGGGCGTGAGCGTCACCCGGGCGCCATACGCTTCCATGCTGAGCACGCGCTCGCGCGTGGCATTTGCCGGCATCACCAGCTCAATGTGCACACCGCGCATGGCCGCGATCATCGCCAGCGCAATGCCGGTATTGCCGCTCGTGGGCTCAATGAGCTTCACGCCGGGCGTCAGAATACCGCGCTCGCGGGCACCTTCCATCATGAACAGGGCCGCCCGGTCTTTGACGCTGCCGCCGGGATTATTGCCTTCGAGTTTTCCGTAAATTTTGACGCCTGGCTTTCCGACCAGCGAAGAGAGGTCAACGAGCGGGGTCTTTCCAATCAGGGTTGTCGCTTCCATGGCTCCACGCAGGTGGGCAGAGAACAGTCACTGGCAGGGCGTGCTTCCATACCGCAATTGACGTCTGCCACGAACTGAAATGCACCGCTCCACGTCGCCGCCGGCACCGCATCCGTCTTCACCGGGGCTTAGTCACGCACACACACGGTCGAGCGGCAGGTAAAACCGGGCGCGCAGAACGCGTCACACTGGCAGCCTCCCACAAAGCCGCAACGCCCCTGACACGTGTCGCGACAGGCCGACACACAGCGGTTGTTCACGCACTGCGCCTGCGACCCACAGGTGTCGCGGCAGCTGCAGACACCGTCGCCCACCACCACGTCGCCACACAGACCACTGCTGCACACGCTCTGGCAGGTGACGCACTGCTGATCGGCACAGACCGACCCCGCACCGCACCCTCCGCACTCACAGGCCAGTGGTGCGTCGCGGGTGACATCGCGCACCGTCACGGTTCCGCATCCGCCAAAGCCACACAGGGCGTCACAATCGCACGCGTCACCCTGCCCGTCACCGTCCTCATCGGCCTGCTCGGTATTCCCGATTCCCGCGCAATTGTCGTCGCTGTCGGGAATGCCATCGCGGTCGGCGTCGGGGCGCTGACACTGGTTCTGATAACACTCGGTCAGCACCGTGTCGGTGCAGGGGCCGCAGTCGCACCCGCTCTGATCCAGCTCGACGTCGCCGCACGCGCCCGCGCACACCTCGTCGCAGGTGGTGCAGACTCCAGAGGCGCATACCTGCTCACCATCACAGGCCGGGCCGCAGCGACAGTCCAGCTCAGGTTCGCCGGGCAGGGCGGCGTTGAACGAGCCACATTCGCGTGCGGCGCACAGCGTGTCGCAATCACAACGGTCCCCTATCCCATCGGCGTCGGCGTCAGACTGGTCGGTGTTTGCGTGTTCGCGGCAGTTGTCCTGCGCGTCGTCCACGCCGTCTTCGTCAACATCCAGATCGCAGCGGTTTCCGGCGCCGTCACCGTCGTCGTCCTGTTGATCAGAGTTGGCCACCTCGACGCAGTTGTCGCACAGGTCTCCAAAGCCGTCGAAGTCGGTATCGTCCTGCTGCGGGTTTGCGATGGCGGGACAGTTATCCTCGTCGTTCGGAAAGCCGTCCCGGTCCGGATCGCTGTCTGCCTCTTCACTGCAGCCAGCCACAACTATCAGGCCCGACAAGATGCACAGGGCGGTCAGGGATCGAATCAAGGCGTATCCTTGGCTGCGGGACGTCGCGACCATCGCGGCGGCGTGGCCGCATGTACGCACGGTCGTCCACCGATGCAACCCGCACCGCGAGCCCTGCGATTTACCACGTATCGGCGCATTGTGGCTCGCGCACAAAGTGGAGTAATTCATGCGCCACGAGCGCATCTGTTCGCCAGTTGGCGGCGTCTTTGCTACGCCATTTGCGCCATGTCACTCGCGCGCTGCGCGCTTGATCACCTTCCACAACCGAACCGAGACCCACCATGAGCATTCAAACGGGCGACAAGCTCCCTTCCGGAACCCTTCACGAGAAGAATCCCGGCGATAAAGTTGACGTTGCCGAGCTGTCTGCAGGCAAGACGGTCGTTCTCTTTGCCGTACCCGGCGCCTTTACCCCCGGTTGCTCGCGCACCCACCTGCCCGGTTATGTCGCAGACGCGGAGTCCATCAAGGCAAAGGGCGTCGACGAGATCGTGTGTGTGTCCGTGAATGATGCGTTCGTGATGCAGGCCTGGGGAGAGTCCCTGAGTGCTACCGGAAAGGTGCGCATGCTGGCAGATCCGGCGGCCGCATTTACCCGCGCTCTCGGTCTTGAGGTGGAAGCTGCAGGTCTGGGCGGCACGCGCTCCAAGCGCTACTCCATGATCATCAAGGATGGTGTTGTAACGGCGTTGAACGTGGAGCCCGACGGATTTGGCCTCTCCTGCTCGCTGTCGCCTTCGATATTGAGCCAGCTGGGCTAATATCCCCGCCGATTTCGCGCTCGCGCAGCCGGTCGTCACACCAACCCGGGTGCTCGGCGGCCAACCCCGGGCATGGCCGATGGTGCCTTCCATCAGGCTCATCAAATACAGACTGCGCAGAAGGTCGTTCGACCGAAAAACGGTAACTCAGGGGAGTCGCGCTGTCGGTTAGCCCGGTGCTTGCCACCCAGCCCTGCGGCATGCGAAACAGCAGGCGCTGCACTCCTCTCCCGGTGACCTCGTGACCATTACGCTCGATCAATTGCAGAAGATGTCGAACAGTGAGCTGTACGACATCGTTCGTCAGGCCCACGCTCTGGACCTCGATGCCATCGCCGACACTTCCTATACTGGAATCGACCTCTCCATGCCGGATTGGTTCCATAAGTTAATGTGGAAGTCGTTTCGCAAGACGTTTCACCGAGACCCCGTCTCAGGCCGCATTCGTGGCTGGAACGTGAAGGTTGAACAGACAGGTTGGGACACTCCGCCGCAGCCAAAGCGTGATAGTAAAGGCCGAGCGTTGACGTTTGGGCATTACGAGGTGCGCTCGGCGCAAGGGGTTAGCTTTCCCCGCGGCTGGACGGGCCCGCACTATATTGACTACCGTGTGGCCGGAAATCACTTCTGGGAGTTTCCCGCCAATGCAGGATTTTGCCCTCTCGTGAGTGTAAACGCGGGCAGCAGCGAGCTGTTGCTCGGGTGGGAAGTCTTTAACGTCGCGGGGTTAAAGATACCCTTGAACGACTTCTGGGTGCTTAAGCGCGAAGGACCACTCGCGCCGTCCGATATCATGCCTCGCCCCAATGGTACGCCCGCGCAACCGCTGCTGAACGGTTAATTACTTCGAGACGGGAATTCGCTGACCTGACCGCTGTCAGGGTCTCTTGCGCGATGACGAGGGAGCGTTGTTCTGGCCTCGACCTGCGGGACGTCCAGCCGCGGGGCCGGGGTTAGCGTGCGCATCACGCGACGCTGCCGACCCACTTCGGGCACCACCTCGGGGTCGGTCGTCGGCTTTGCCAACCGGCTTCCCTGCATGCTTTGGGCTGCCAGCGGACTGAACGCCGTTGTGTTGCGTCTGAAAGCGTTTTCCGTTTTCGGTGCGGCCAGCGTCACGCGGCGGTCGGTCATCGGCAGGAATCAGGTGGTGCTGGCCTGGCCCAATCAGGTCGCCACGCCCCATGCGACGCAGCGCCTCGCGCAGCACAGGCCAGTTCTCGGGATCGTGCCAGCGCAGAAACGCCTTGTGCAGGCGCCGCACCTTGAGCCCTCGGGGAATATGCACTTCCTCCGAGTCACGCGTGACCTTTTTCAGCGGGTTTTTACCTGAATGATACATGGCAGTTGCGGTCGCCATGGGCGACGGCAGAAACGCCTGCACCTGATCGGCCTTGAAGCCATTCTTTTTAAGCCACAGGGCCAGCTCCAGCATGTCTTCGTCGGTGGTGCCGGGGTGTGCCGCAATAAAATAAGGAATGAGATATTGCTGCTTGCCGGCCTCGGCCGAATATTTCTCGAATAATTCCTTGAACCGGTCGTACGCGCCCATGCCCGGCTTCATCATTTTGGACAGTGGGCCATCGGACAGGTGTTCGGGGGCAATTTTCAGATAACCACCGACATGGTGAGTTACCAGCTCCTTGACGTAGCGCGGGTCTTCGACGGCAAGGTCGTAGCGAACTCCGGAGGCAATCAGGACTTTTTTGATGCCGGGAATCGCGCGGGCTTTTCGGTAGAGCTCAATGAGCGCGCTGTGGTCGGTTTGCAGGTTTTCGCAAACCCCGGGATAAACGCAGCTGGGTTTGCGGCACGCAGCCTCAATTTCGCGCGACTTACAGGCAATCCGATACATATTGGCGGTGGGGCCACCAAGGTCAGAAACAACGCCTGTAAATCCCGGTAACCCGTCGCGAAGGGCGGCGACCTCGCCCAGAATCGATTTCTGTGAACGGTTCTGAATAATGCGTCCCTCGTGTTCGGTAATCGAACAGAAGGTACACCCTCCAAAGCAACCGCGCTGAATCGTCACCGAAAAGCGAATCATCTGATACGCGGGAATTTTCGCGTTCCCGTATTTCGGATGCGGCACACGCGCGAACGGCCGCTCGTACACGTAATCCATTTCCGGCATCGACAGTGGAATCGGGGGTGGATTGACCCACAATTCCCGATCACCATGACGTTGAATCAGGGCGCGTGCATTGTGCGGGTTGGACTCGCGGTGCAGAATTCGCGAGGCGTGTGCATACAGGATCGCGTCGTTGGCGACCGCCTCGAAATCGGGCAGGCGAATGACCCCCAGCGCTCGTGCAGCCCGGGTGACGCGGGCCACCGGAGGCTGCGTTTCAGGCACACACTCAACAGCGGACGCCTGCGCATCGGCCTGGGGAGAAGCGCCGCGCTCCGGGTTTGCAACGCCCTGCGCATCGGTGGTGACCGATTCACCGGTAGTGGGTTCGCTGAGCGCCAGCGGAGCCGCCGCATCTTTTGACCCGCACGAAGCGTCCTGCGGCGATAATTCCTGGTAGGGGTTGGGCTGTACCTCGACGCGACCGGGCGTATCCACCGAGGTGGAATCAATGACCTGCCAGCCCGGCAGGGGTGCCTTCACCGCGAACGCCGTGCCGCGCAAATCCCGAATTTCCTGAATTTTCTCGCCTTCGGCCAGCCGCCACGTGAGCTCAACCAGGGCGCGCTCTGCATTTCCGTACAGAACAATATCGGCCTTGGCGTCGAACAGAATCGAGCGCCGAACCTTCTCGGACCAGTAATCGTAGTGTGCAATGCGGCGAAGGCTGGCCTCAATGCCACCGGCCACGATGGGCACACCGCTGAACGCTTCGCGGCAGCGCTGAGCGTACACCAGTACGGCCCGGTCGGGGCGTTTGCCTGCAGCGGCATCGGGCGTGTAGGCGTCATCCGAGCGAAGGCGTCGGTCTGACGTATAATGATTCACCATGGAATCCATGTTTCCGGCGGTGATACCAAAATACAGTCGGGGGCGACCCAGCGCCCGAAATGCATCGGCCGATGACCAGTCAGGCTGCGCGATAATTCCGACGCGAAAGCCCTGTGATTCCAGCAGACGACCGACGATGGCCATGCCAAAACTCGGGTGATCCACGTAGGCGTCGCCCGTCACGAGCACGACGTCGCATTCATCCCAGCCCAGGGCCTGCATTTCTTCGCGGCTCGTGGGCAGAAACTTCGCTGGCACAACGGTGCGCCAGGGCGCTCGCCGGAACAGGCCGGGCGCCTTGATGGGCGCAACCTTCGGTGGTCGGGCCACCGTCTCAGTGACGACAGAACTCATGAACAGGCCGGATAGCAGAGCGTCAGCGCGGTGGTCAAACACCGGCCATGGGGGGTAGGCACGACGCCGGCGATTGACCAGCCCCAGTGCGACGACGGTGGTGCATCAGGCGATGGCGCCCGTCGCTCCACCGCCCTGTAAAAGGGTCTGTACCTCGCGCGCCAGAGCGAGCAGCAGCGCGTCGTCGTGGCGTCGCCCACCCAGCTGAACGCCGACCGGCAGCCCGTCGACCTCGCCGCACGGAATCGTCAGCGCCGGCTGTCCGCTCAGGTTGGCGATGACCGTAAATGCTCCCAGCGGCGCCACCGCGTGAAACAGCTCGGCCGGCGGTAACGACGCGAACTCGCCCACGCGGAAAGGCAGCACGCCCACCGTGGGCGACAACATCACGTCCACCCCGCTGAGCATCTCGATGCCGAGCGCCTCAAAATGTAGAAACCGACGGCGAGCGTCGTCTTCGGTCACCGTGCGACCGGCTTCCCAGAACCAGCGAACCACCGGCTGCAATTGTCCGCGACCAATCACCGGAATGCGCGAGATGAGTTTCTGATAAATCGGAATAAACTCTTCAATATTTCCGCGTGGCCGTTCGCACTCCATCAGCTGGTGGCCAGCGCTTTCAAGCGCGATGGCGACTCGCCGCACAAGCGCTTCAATGCGCGGGTCGAGCGCGCCATGAGGCGGGCTCATGATCATGCCGATTTTAAGGCGCCGCACAGGCTCTTTCGACCGCTGCAGGTGATGTTGCATGCCGGGCGCGGCGAGCACATCCAGCAAGGCGGCGGCGTCGTCGATGGATCGGGCAAGCGGCCCGATGCTGACCATGCCAAACGGGTCAATGCGGGCGGCGTCATCGGGAACGAGCCCCCGCGTCGGTTTGTGGCCAATCAGCCCGTTGAGCGATGCAGGAATACGTACCGAACCTGCGCCATCGCTGCCGGGTGCAATGGGCAGCAGTCCCGCCGCGATCGCAGCGCCGGCGCCACCGCTGGAACCGCCGGCGGTATGATTCAGGTTCCAGGGATTACGAGTCGGCGGTTGCAGGGCGGTCTCGGTAATGGGCAGCATGCCCAGCTCGGACATGGTCGTTTTACCGAGCAGCACAAAGCCGGCGGCTCGCATCCGGCGCACCACGCTGTCGTCCACCGGCGACCACAGCCAGCGAAACGCGCGCGAACCCAGCTGCGTGCGCGCATTCCGCATCATGTGATGGTCTTTCATGGCGGAGGGTACGCCGTGAAATGGCCCCAGCGCAGCGCCGTCCCGCACCGCACGATCGGCCCGTTTGGCTTCGCGTAGCGCCTCTCGCTCAAACACCGATACAAAGGCCTGCAACTGAGGATTATGCGCTTGAATTCGGTCCAGATAGCGCTGCACGAGCTCGGTTGAGGAGATTTGCCGGTCGCGAATCAGACGCGCCTGCTCGAGTGCGCTCAGGTGCAACAGGTCATCGGCTGCGAACGCGGGAGCGAGCGGGAGGGTCGTCATGAGAGCAGCCGGGGGCAAAGAGAATGGACGTGAACAAGGGGCTGCGCTAGCCGTTTGTCCACGTGCACGCAATTGCCCTGAACACCGACCAGAGCTAGCGCGTAAACGTTCGCGGGGACTGCGTGAGCTCTCGCCATCCAGCACCGCACGGGTCGGGTGCATCGAGCGCGTACGCCCGCACGGTATGCGTGCCGGCTCCAAGCCAGTCCAGCAGGGCGGTGTCATGAGTCAGGTTGTAGCCATGATTCGAAGTGCCACCACAAACGCCTGCTGTGCCGACGTCGGCGCGAATTTCTGCCGCCCTGACAAGCCGCTCCAGAGACTCTGAACCACCGTTTCGGAAATAAACGAGGCGAACAAAGGTCTCGGTGGTCCAACTGTCGCCATCACAGGCCCAGCCGGTCACGCCGGACACATTCACCGTGTCCAGATATCCCTCGGGGCGCCGAGGGGTTGTTGAAACATCGACATCATCCAGGAAATACCCTTCGTAAGTCACCGAGCTGTCGGTGGTGAACAGAAAACTCAGGCGCATATCGGCGGTCAGGCAGGATGCAGGCAGCGGGTACTGGAACCGTGTCCAGGAACCGAAATAACCGTCAATAAACTCGCTCACGTTCGTCCACGTGGCGCCGCCATCGGGGCTGCACTGTAATGTCAACCCGTCGTAGGTGGTCTCGGTCTCTCCTTTCAGCCAGAAAGAAACCGCGACCGCGCAGGACGCACAGTTGGTAACCGCGATGGCGCTGGTCCACGACAGTCGATCAGACCGGTTATTGCTGTAATAGGTCGCGCCGTTATTGGTATCCATGCCGTGGGTTCCGCTCCGGCGCGCCAGTGTATTTCGCCCCCACCCACCGGCTGGCGTCCAGCCTTCGTTCCCCGAATCCCAGCCCCATACCGGATTAATCGTCGTATTTCCCAGATCGCGGCCACACACGTTCGCGGGCAACGTAGGCGTCACCGGACCCGATTCCGTGTCAGAGTCATCAACATCGGCAGGTGTCACGTCGGACAGCCCGGTATCGGTAATCTCCACAATATCGTCGACGCCATCGGGGGGGACGTCAGCGGGCACATCCAACTCGACGTCGGTGACGGTGTCAGCGAGCGGGGCGTCAAGCGGCGCATCCCCGCTGGCGTCTGCTGTCGCTGTGTCGTCGGTCACTGCATCAGGCAAAACGACGTCCCCGTCCCCAGCGTCCGCCATCACGTCCGTCGAAGGCGTGGGCGCGTCGCCGCTGTCGCTGTCGGGCGCCAGAGCATCCGCACCAGACACATCGTTGACGATTGTAACGTCGTCCGCATCGGCGTCGTTCAGCGGAGCGTCGGTGTCGCGTGAATCGTCGCCGTCAACGTCTTCGCTATCGCGCCGGGTGTCTCGCTCATCGTCCTCTGCAGCAGGTGGGCTAATGAGGTCGGCGGTAGCGCAGCCCGAAAGTGCGTGCAGCACGGCTGCAAACAACACTCCGAACGCGAAGCGCCGTGTCGTGCCACAGTGGCGGACTTCGCCCGCAAAAAATGCGCGTGAGTCTGACCAGAAAAAGGAGGAACAGGAGCTACGCATGCGTTCGATAGAGTCAGGGAGGAGGGTCATGGGCGAGGTCATCCGGCTGACTATGGTATCGGTGTGTTGCATCCCGGACAACCCCGACAGCCGGCAAAACCGCAGCGCCTGAGTGCGGTGGCTGTTTTCAGATCGACAGCGACCCCTCACGGAAGTCGCTATCCGCCAGGATCACGTTGATGCACACCGGCGTGCCCGCGCGCGACAGGCGCTTGGCCTCGTCGAGGGCGGCGTCCACCTCGGACGGGTCTGAAACCAGAATGCCCTTTCCACCGTAACCCTCGGCCACCTTGTGATAATCGGTGTAGAGCAATTTGGTTCCGACGGCGTCACCGAGAATGGTCACCTGGTCGCGCGCGATCTGCTGCCAGCTGGCGTCGGTGCCAATGATCACGATGGGCGCAAAGCCGCTGCGCACATAGGTGTCGAACTCCGCGAGGCTGTAGGCACTGGAACCATCGCCATAAAACAGCCAGACTTCGGCGCTGGGGTGCACGCTGGCCGCGCCCGTCGCGAAGCCGCCGCCGACGCCCAGCGTGCCAAACACGCCGGGGTCGAGCCAGCGAAGGGGACCACGGGGCCGCACGATGTAAGAGCCGGTCGCCACAAAGTCGCCGCCGTCCACAATGACCACGCTGTCGTCGGCGATTTTTTCTTCAATGCGCTGAAACAGATAGACGGGGTCCACGCGTGGACCGCTCGTGGACGCGCGCGCCGCAATCTCGTTGTCGCGTTTGTCTTCGCGCCCTTTCAGGGCCGAGAACCACTCCGACCAGTCGCCAGGACGAACCTGCTGCGATAAATCGAGTAAAAACTGTCCGGGGTGGTCGTGCACGGCGATCGTCGGCTTTCTATTCTTGGTCAGCGCGGTCGTATCCAGGTTGATGGATACCAGCGTGGCGTCCTTGTTGATTTTGAGTCCGTAACCGAGACGAAAATCGAAGGGGAAACCCGCGACGATCACGACGTCGGCTTCTTTCAGGGCCGCATTTCGCGCATGGCGAAACTGGATGTCGTTGAACCGTCCTAGCAATCCTCGGGCAGAGCCTCCCAGAAAGGTAGGAACGCCCATGGCGCGCACCGCGCTGGCAATTTCTTCGGCTTGCGCAGGAGTCTGGTTGACCATCGCCTGGTTGCCGATGACGAGCACGGGTTTGCGCGCGCCGGCCAACGCCTGAGCCACCTGCTTCAACTGTGAGGGAACCCGCGAGCGGGACGGTGCGGTGGAGCGTGGCGCGGTGGTGATGGGCAGGTGGGGGGTATGGAACTGATGCTCCAGATACCCCAGCATGGCCGTCTGAGCGGCCTTTCCGACGGCGCCCTTCATTTTGTCGACGCCCGACTCCTTCAGGTACCACTCCTTGACCAGTGACTTGGGGTAGAGCAGGTCCACCGCGATCTCGAGAAATACTGGCCCGGGCACACCTTCGGTCGCGACTGCGAACGCCTTGTGCAGCATGGGTGCAATGTCCTGCACCCGGTTACACCGCGCAGCCCACTTGGTGATGGGCTTCATGAGCGACAGCTGATCAACGTCCTGCAAAGAACCACGACCGCGCAACACCGTCGCCGTGGCACCACCCAGAATCAGGATGGGCTGCTGCGCTTCCTGCGCATTCTTGACGGCCGTGACCGTGTTGGTGACGCCGGGGCCGGCGGTGACGGCGCAAACGCCGGGAATGCCGGTCATGCGGCTGGCGGCATCTGCAGCGAACGCAGCCGACTTTTCGTCCCGCATGTCGATAATGTTCAGGCCAGCCAGCTTCGCACCATGCAAAATGGGCGAAATATGCCCACCACAAAGGTTAAACAGGCTCTTTACGCCATAGTGCGCCAGTATCTGGCCTACGATTGCGCCACCATGAATCGGCTGAGTCATTCGGTCTCCTGAGGCAAAATTGTCGACGAGCTGAAAGACATGTGCAGGTCCACCGTCCAGCCATTTTGCAGGGCGGAATCAACGACCGGCTGTACCATCTGAACCACGAGTGTGCGCAAATCGCGGGTCCGCAAACGGCCCGACCAGAGCTCCAGTCCAAGCCCGTGCAGCACAATGGACGCACGCCCGACCAGCGCAAAGCGAACCGCGGGCGACACATGCATGTAACGCGGAAACTGACCCATGCGCTCGGCCAGCTGGCGCCGCACGGGGCCCCACTTCGCGTGCCACGGGTGAACGGTCAGAAAGATCGCCTCGTACAGGCGAGGCTCATCGAGCGCAAAGCGCAGCCAGCCCTCACCCGCTGCCCACAGCGGATCATCGCCTTCTGACATCGCGCCCGCCCGGGCCACAAATTCACCGATGATACGGTCCATGAGTCTCTCATGAAGCGCATCCATCGATGAAAATGCGGTAAAAACAGGCGCAATAGACGCACCGAGCGATGATGCGATGGTGCGTGCGCTCACCGATGCGATGCCCGCCGCCCTGGTCTGAGCCAAGGCAGCGTCCAGGATGATGTCCGATGTGAAGCGAGTTCGTGGTGCCATGGCGCCAGACTATACATAGCAACTGTTATCTATCAAGCGCTATGTGCAATCCTTACCTGGAGCGCCACGCCTGAATGCCCGGATGAGCCAGATACGCGTCGGCCAGCGCGTTCACCCGCGGGAACGGCGCCAGATGCCCGGCGTTCAGACCATCCAGCGCACCGCTGCGAATGCCGAGCACCTGCAACGCCACCACGATATCCGCGATGGTCAGGGTGTAGCCGCCTACGAACGGGCCGTCGGTCTCGCCCAGCACTCGTTCCGCGTAGCTGTAGCAGATCGGCAGCGGACCTGCGGCGAATGCGGCGCGCAGCTCCAGCTTGCGCGCCGGGTCCTGCTCCCGAAAGCTGGGGGTCAGCGCCGACGCCAGCGTGTCGTTGAAGGTGTCCAGAACCGTATCGACGCGCAGCGCAGTGAGCGGGTCGGTGGGATACAGTTCGGCGCTTCCAAGACGCGCGACATAGCGCAGTACCGACGCGGTCTGGGCGTACGGGACGTCATCGATGGTGAAAACCGGGACGCTCCCCAGAGGAAAGGCGCCCTGCGCCTTCAGCGCGGCGAACTCCGGGTACTGCACCCGGTGGTCCTCGAAGGCGAGCCCATTTAGAAAGAGGGCGACACGAATAGGCTCGCCGCGACCGACGGCGTCAAAATAGGTCAGCTTCAGATGTGGCATTACGAGCGGGCTCCTTCGAGAAGGCGGCTGGGGAGTGACGGGCAGCTCTGTGGGCGGACACGACAACCACACCATGCAGCGAATGATTCCTCGTTGTCGAGGGAGCCGGTAGTCAGGGCAACGATTACGCGGGAGCGGCCGTCAAAAGCAGATGCGCCATAAATCCGCCAAACAGCAACAGCAGCATCGCGCCCTCGAGACGGGTAATGCGCGTGGCGCTGCGAATCATGGGGAACAGAACCACCGACGCCGCGAGCATCCACCACACATCCCGGCCTAGAATCTCGGCTGGCACCGGTAGCGGCATCACAACCGCGGTAATGCCAAGAATACCCAGTACATTGAAGATGTTGGAGCCCACGGCGTTCGCGAGCGCCATGTCGTCGCGGCCGCGTCGCGCAGCCACCAGCGAGGTCACCAGCTCGGGCGTGCTGGTTCCGGCTGCGACGACGGTCAGACCAATCACCGCGTCCGAGATGCCAAAGGCCGAGGCAATACCCACCGCGCCGCGAACCAGCAGGTCAGAGCCAAAGGCCAACAGGGCAATGCCGAGCAGTATTGCTACCACATTGCTTGCCACGGCCATCGCGCCCGATCTTCCGAACGAGGCCGTGACCAGGTCGTCAGCGGCCTGGGCTTCTACGGGCGAGACCTCGCCTCCCGAGCGAATGGCGTAGGCCATAAAGACCAGAAACGACACCACAAAGAAGCCTCCTTCCAGCCGGTCCAGCGTTCCGTCGCGTGCCAGCAAAAAGAGCTGCACCGCCGCCAGCGTCATGATCGGCCACTCAAAGGTCACGGTGCTCTTTGCAATGCGCAGCGGCAGCAGCACCGTGGTCAGCCCCACAATCGCGGCGATATTGAAGATGTTGGAGCCCACCACATTGCCCACCGCAATTCCGGCGTTGCCCTGAAGGGCGGCCTGCACCGACACCACCAGCTCGGGCGCCGAGGTACCAGCCGCCACGATGGTCAAACCAACAACCGCGGGAGACAGCCGCGCCAGGAGTGCAATACCAGATGCACCACGCACCAGCGCCTCGCCGCCCCCACCGAGCAAGGCCAGCCCTGCAATTACGAACACCCAGTCGAGCATTGAATTTCCTGCGCCATTACAAATGAGTCAGACGCTTTTTCGTGTTCAACGAGTGGGTCTGACCAGATATCGAGAATTGCGATCTGAACTGGAACACATGCAACTGGCAGCGAAACTCGCGTAGCGAATCTGTCTGAATTACCTCACTCGTCACAAATTTTCGCGTTTCCAATCACCGACTCAAATGCCGCAAACAGAGAATCCTCGTTTCCGGCATAAATAAACTCGGTAAATGGCGTGCCACCATTTTCGGCGATCGCGTTCAGAATGCGTTGGTCTTCTGAGAAACGATAACCGATGACATAAACCTTTACTCCCTGGTCACGCAGGCGCCGGGTAGCCTCACCAAGATAATCCACGAGGCATGCCACGCGCTCTTCGCCGTTGAAGTCGCGGTCGTCCTGCTCACAGGCGCTGCGGCAGGTGTCGGCACCTTCGCTCATAATGATCAGGTGGCCATTTTCAGGAAACGCACCAAATACCTCGGTCACGTTGTCGGCAAACCACTCCAGCGTGGCGATCAGCGGCGTGGCACCACCCGACGCTCCGTTGTTGGCGAACCACTCGGCGATCTGCGCGGCCCCGGAAGGCGAGATGGGCACGTGGGGCCAGTTGACCACCGGGCCCCCGAATAGCCCGGTTCGATCACCGCTGATCGAACAGCCCGTGCCTGTCGGGAACATGGAGAGCCCGAACGCCACGTCGGGATTCGCAGACGTAATGCGGTTGATCGACGCCTGAATGGTTCCAAACTCCGACGTCATGCTGCTCGAGCCATCGAACGCAAACATGACGCTCGGCAGGCAACCGCGAATCAGGCAGCGGCCGTCGTCGCAGTACTCCTCGGGTCCACAGCCGCTGGTCGGGCCAAACCCGGATGCGTCTGGATTGCAGATTTCACGCTCGCCCGCGGTGCCAACACAGCGCTGGCGATACGGTTCACAGACGCCGGCCGTACATACACCGTTGTTGTTCACGCAGTACGTGCCTTCGGTGCACGGCGTCTCGAACAGCTGCGTACCATCGGTGCTGCACTGGCCAATGGTGGTCGGGTTCACGCAGCCCAGCCAGCCCGGCTCACAGCCCGTCGAGGCATCGGGACCTGTGGCGTCGTCGGGCGCAGGGCCTGAGGTGTCGCTGCCCCCTGCGTCGTCTGCCCCTTCCTCAGCTCCGCTGTCCTCGTCATCGTTCACGCCGGGGCGGCTGGGCCGACCCGTATCGTCTTCCGCCGCCGACCCACCAGAAGAATCATCACCGCTACACGAAGCCAGCGCTCCGGTAACAAGCAGCACAAGACAGACGGGGAGCGTAAACCACAGGTTGGACTTCATGGCTGCACAGGGTCCGGAAGAAGAGACGACCGGCGCTCGACGCGCGACGTGCCCCTATACCGCCTCTGGCATCAGGCGCAAACCCTGTTCGACCCTACCGTCCAGAGTTGACCGCGACGCGTCGGTCCAGCCCTCATGGCTGCAGTGTGCGCTGCAGCCGTTGAACGTCGTAATGCGCCGCTTGCAAACGCTGCAGAATACCTTCGTACACGGCGGCATCCATGCTCGGGGTGCGACTCAGAATCCACAGGTAGTCGCGCCCGGGGTGACCCACAACGGCGTATTCATAGTCGGGCCCCAGGTCGATGATCCAGTAGGCACCCCAGAACGGACGAAAGAAAGACACTTTCAGGCGGGCGTTTGTGGCGCTGTCGACGACCCTCGCCACTCCCCGCGCGACCGTCTCTTCACCGTCGAGCGAATTTCGGCGACACCGGTTCAGCACGTCGATATCGCCATTATCGAGCAGCGAATACGTCGCGGTGGTGGCGGTACAGCCCTCCTGAAACCGCTGTGGAAAGCTGGCAATCTCGTACCAGGTGCCCAGATATCGCGACACCTCTACGAACGCGACCGTCTGCAACGGGGGCAGATCAAGCCGGTCGGTGGTCGAGCGCGAACAGGCGGCCGCAAAACCAGCGCCCAGCAAAAGTGCACCGAGCAGCAGCGCGCGTGGCAAAACCGATGAAACCATCACCATTCCGGATCAAGAAAGAGAGACCTCCTCTGCGAACTACACGCCCCTCGATGGTTTCGCCAGCCCGCGCACGCAAAAACGGGCCACCCAACACCGCACACTTGCCACATTGTGCAAATGCCGCCTGTTCTGGCATGTTGTGTGCCGCCCGAGTGAACCGGTCCGTCCTGTCGATTCCCACCATGGTCTGAAGAACCGCATTCCGCTCGCCGGAGTTGGTCATGAGCGCACGCCCGTTGCCCACTTTCCCTCTAGTGCTTGCCACCGCCCTGCTGTGCTTTCAGGTCCTGGCGTGCGCAAACTCGGTCCCGCAGGGCGACACAACCCGCGACGACAACAGCCGCGCCGGCGCTGACGTGCGCCCGATCGGAAACACCGACGAAGAACCACGTGACACAGGACGCCGCGATGCGGTTTCGGACGCCGTTTCGACCGACGACCCGCCCGAGACCGGCGTCAGCGATGTTGACGGCGACGCGACGCTGGCACAGGACGCCGACAACGACGTGCAACCCTCTGGCGACACTCGTTCACCGGATGGGGGCGAATGTCGCGGTCAGGGATGTGCCTGCACGCCGATCACCGCCGCGTCGATCTGCGTCGGCGGGCCCTGCATCGACGGTTTCTGTTGCGACAGCGCCTGTTCCTCGACCTGCCAGAGCTGCGCCGTCCCCGGGCTCGAAGGCACCTGTAGCTTCACCCCCGCCGGCGTCGATCCCGACAACGACTGTGAATCCTCGGCGACTGCGTCCTGTGGAACCTCGGGCGCCTGCGATGGCGCGGGCGCCTGCGCGCGCTACGGCTCTGAGACGGCATGCAACGACGGCCAGACCTGCAGCACAAATGACCGCTGCGACGGTGAAGGTCGCTGCATCGGTACCGTGGCTGCCACCTGTGGACCCGGGCCCGACAACGAGTGCTGCGTGGGAACCTGTGCCGACGGCGTGGGGTGTCAAACCCTCGCCGGATCGTGCGCCGACAGCTGCGGCGAGAACGTTCTGCAGTTGGGTGGCACCTGCGCAGGCTGCGGTGCACCTGGCGCCGAGGGCATTTGTCAGGGCGGCACTTCGTTTCGATGTGATGCGTCAAACCGCAACCTCTGCCAGCAAATCAGCTGCGGCGGCACTCCCTACCAGTGCACCAATCAGGGCGGTGTGTGGGCCTGGCGACCCGGTGGTTCCTGCGACGACGGCGACGCCTGCACCCACTCCGACAGCTGCTCGGCAGGCACCTGCGCGGGCACCGCCATCGCCTGCACCGGAACCGCGTGCACCGACTCGGTGTGCAATGGCACGGCGTCGTGCAGCGTCACCCCGCGAGTGGGCCGCGCCTGCGATGACGGAAACGCCTGCACGTTTAACGACACCTGCAACGCGTCTGGCGTGTGTCAGGCGGGCAGCGAGACCACCTGTACCTCCACCCCGTGCATCGCGCGCACCTGCAATGGCGCAGGCGGCTGCACCGAGACCGTTCGTACGGGAGCTGCCTGCGACGACGGCGACCTGTGCACATGGGCCGATTCCTGTGACGCATCAGGCACTTGCCAGCGCGGCACTCCGATTACCTGCTCCGGCCTCGACACCACCTGCGCCGCTTACACCTGCAACGGCACCAGCTCCTGCGCCGCCACACCCCGCAACGTGGGAGTGACCTGCGACGATGCCAACCCCGCTACTGACCTCGATGTCTGCCGCGCCGATGGCACCTGTCAGGGCGACGCCGGCTGCCCTCCGCCTGCAGAAGCCTGTCTGGCAGGTACGCAGAACCGAGACGGGTGCACCAATGCCCGCACCATCAGCCGTACCGTCGCCGGAGCAGGCGGCTTCATCGTCAACGACACCACCTGCTCGGCACGAGACCGTTTCGACGACAGCTCGGGGTGCTGGGACGCCAACAACGACCACACCTATCGCCTGTACATGCGACAGGGCGAGTCTGCGTCGGTGCGCCTGCAGACCCTCACGGCCTGCATTGGCGGCAGCTGGCAGGGAACGCTCAAAATCTTCGAGAACACAGGATGCAGCGACACCGCCTGCGGTGCCAAGGTGTACTGCGACTACAACGAGACCAACCAGATCACCACCTACACCGCGCCGCGTGACGGCTGGGTGATTATCGTCGCCGATGGCTCGAGCGCCTTTGACGACGAGGGCACCTACCGGCTGACGGTCACGCTTAGCTGCCGCAGCGGCAACTGCGCATGCCTCTAACCTTGACGCACCGCGCAACTGCGGTGAGACTGCCGCGTCCAGTTTACCATCTGATTTGCCCGAGTGTTTATGCCCCGGTTTACGCGCTGCACGCCCGCGCTCGCGGTCCTCTTGTCTGTCGTTGTTGGTTGTGCCGACGAACCGACGCGCCCGGAGCAAGAGACGCCGACTGACACCAACACCCCGCAAGCCGACGCATCTGATGCAGGTTCAGATTCGATCGATGCCGAGGCTCCACGCCTGAACGAAGAGGCGATCGACCTGGTGGCCTGGTCGCGACTTTCGGCCTCGGCCGTTCGCAGCACCGCGCTTTGGCCGCGTGAGGATCAGGTCGCCATCGCCACCATTCGCGATGACGCCGAATCGACCGCGTTCGCGGCCCCCGCCGACACCGCCGTCACCCTCTGTGTGGACTGGCAGCCCTGGGTCACTGCCGCCCTGCTATTGGACGAGGTGCGCGTTGATGCGAGCGCCGACGCGTTCCCGATTCAGGTGCGTTCGGTCGCGGCTTGCGGGGTGCAGACGGGCGCCACCGAGCTGGGCACCCTCAGCGGGCCATCAAACCAGACGCTGGCCCTGTCGCTGGCCCCGGCCGGAGCCCTGGAGCTGGCGCTCGCGCCGGGCGCCGATGTACAGGTCAGGCAGATACAGGTGTTTTCGCGCGATTCCCGGGCGCTGCCGCCCGCCCTGCCCCTCGACATCTCGACGCGCAGCCAGGTGGGCGGTGTCATTGAGGGGTTTTATGGGGTTCCGTGGAGTTGGCGCGAGCGCGAAGATCTGCTTCGGGTGATGGCGCAGGGCGGCCTGCAGACCTTGGTGTATGCACCCAAACGAGACCCGCTGCACCGCGACGAATGGCGCGGCGAATATCCGCAGGCCTTTGTGGACCGTTTCGGGCAGCTCGCCGTGTTGGGCGAATCTCTGAGTGTGAACGTGTACTTTGGTATCAGTCCGTTCATCGACTACGACGACGCGACCGATTACCCTGTGCTGCTGCAGAAAATGCAGCGGTTTGTGGCGGTGGGTCTTCGCGGCGTCATGTTGCTGGCCGACGATATCGAGGACGGCGTCGACCGCCCGATCGATGCCGCGCTTGGCGCGCTGCACGTGGACGTGGCCAACCGTCTGCTGGCAGACCTGCGTGCCGAGAACCCGGAGATCGAGTTCTGGTTTGTTCCGACGGTGTACAGTGACGAGCGCCTGACGACGTGGCCGCAGGGCGAGGCGTATCTGGCCGAAATGACCGGCCTGAACGCTGATATCGAGGTGCTATGGACAGGCCCGGGGACGTTCAACCGTACGCTGGATGCGTCGGATATGGAGGTGGTTTCCGGTATTATCGGGCGCACCCCGTATATTTGGGACAACTACTGGGCGAATGACGCCGGTGACGGCCTGTTTGGGCGCATCCTGCTTGCGCCAACCGAGGGACGCGACGCATCGCTGCTGCCTGCGGTGCGGGGCATTGCCCACAATCCACTGATACAGGGCGCACTTACGCGTCTGAACATCGCAGGGTTCGCGGCGTGGTTGGCAGCTCCGTCGCTTTCGCCCGCCGACCAGCGACAGCGTGCGGTTCAGTCTGAGCTGCAGTTCGCGCTGCGAGCAGGTGGCGACCCCTCGCTGGCACCGACGCTGAACCTGCTAATGCAGCTCTTCGATGGCCATGGTGAGCGCGCGCCGGCCTTTGAGCAGCTGGCCGCTGCGGTGGAGGGTGTGCTGGCGCTCGACTCGGTGAGCAATGCGTCCATTCCGGCGCTGCAGTTGGCGCTGCGGACGTTTGCCGACATGGCCTCGGTCCAATCCACACTCTATCACTCGTCTGCACACCCTGATCTGGTGGACGACGCGTTGTTTCCGTTGCGCCGAGTGACCGCCGACGGTGTGTTCGCGCTGGCTCGGCTGATGCAATTCCGGGAGCGGGTCGCCGGACGCCCGGATGACATCTGGGCAGCGGCTGCGGCGCAGGCGACGGCCGACGCCGACGGAAATCGATTTCAGTACTCCGTGGGAGTTCCTTCTCGTCTGGACGCGCTGCTGAACACGGGCTTGCGTGCTCCCGTGGAGTCCTGGACACTCCCTGCTTTTGAGAGTCCGTGCACGGTCGGAAGCGAGAGTATCTGGACGCTCGACGCCGAGTGGGTGTGGGCGGCGGGGCTCCCGGGAGGGTCTCAGGAAGGCGCGAACACGCTTGGATTCACGGCTGAACACCCTGGCGTGTATGACGTGACCGTGGTGGCCACACGCGCCCTGCCATCGGTCAGCTGGTCGGTGCACCAGCAGCGCATCACGTGCCTGTAGAAACCGCATGACCGGGCGACGCGCCGGCAGCTTTTCAGGGCGTGGTCTGGCAGGGATTTGTGCTTGACGCGAACGTGGCTCGACCGCATGGTAGCGCCTATGGCTGTTTCCCTTCCCATCTGTTGTTTGTGCGCGGCGCCGACGCCGGCGCTGCGCCCTGTGCTGGCAGAGGGAACCATCGGAAACACTCACTTCGCTATTTCGCTATGTCTATGTCACGCAAGCGCCCGACTCTGACGCTGTCCTGAATACTGCGCAGATACCGGGTGCCCGTTTCGCGACTCTCTCTCGTGAGCAGTGTCCTGGTGTGTGTGTCCGCCGACCCCGGAGCCCCCTGTGAGTCCCAACAAAATCCGCCGACCTGAAACCAGCAGTGAGCGCATCATTGTGTTTGATACGACGCTTCGAGACGGCGAGCAGTCACCCGGCGCTACGCTGACGTCTTCCGAGAAGCTCGAGATCGCCCGTTCGCTGTCGCGCCTGGGTGTGGACGTCATTGAGTCCGGCTTTCCGGCCGCGTCGCCGGACGATTTCGCCGCTGTGCGTGCCATCGCCGACGAGGTCGGTAATGACGTGCCACACGGGCGTCCGACGGCGTCGCCGCCCACCATTTGCGCGCTGGCTCGCGCCACCGAAAACGATATCCGCACGTCGTGGGAGGCCATCCGCACCGCGAAATCGCCCCGGATTCACACCTTTCTGGCGACTTCGCCCATTCACATGAAGCACAAGCTCCGGCTGGAGCCCGAGGCGGTGCTGCAGCGCGTACACGAGATGGTAAGCCTCGCCTCATCGCTCTGTGCCGACATCGAATTTTCGGCCGAAGACGCTGCGCGCAGCGAACCCGATTTCCTCTGTCAGGTGTTCGGAGTCGCCATTGCGGCGGGCGCGACCACAATCAATGTGCCCGATACGGTGGGGTACACCACACCCGAAGAATATGCCGAATTAATTCGCCATATTCGAACGCACACGCCGGGTATCGAAAAGGCCATTATCTCGACTCACTGCCACGACGACCTGGGAATGGCCGTGGCCAACACCCTCGCGGGACTGCGCGCTGGTGCCCGCCAGGTAGAGGTGACGATCAACGGCATTGGCGAACGCGCTGGCAACGCCAGTCTCGAAGAAGTGGTGATGGCGCTGCGCACCCGCGAGCATTTCTATCGCATGTCCACCGCCATTGACGCGACCGTGCTGTGTCGAACCAGCCGACTGGTGAGCAACCGCACGGGCATTGTGGTCCAGCCCAACAAGGCGATCGTGGGCGCAAACGCGTTCGCGCATGAGTCCGGGATTCACCAGGACGGCATGCTCAAGAACGCGCAGACGTACGAAATCATGCTGCCCGAATCGGTCGGTGCGACCGCCACGAAGCTGGTCATGGGCAAACACTCTGGGCGCCATGCGCTCGCAGTAAAGCTGCGTGAGCTGGGGTACGCGATCGAAGGCAAGGGGCTCGATGAAGCGTTCGCTCGCTTCAAGGCACTGTGCGATAAAAAGAAAGAGATCACGGTGGGTGACCTTGAAGCGCTGGTGGCCGACGACAGCTCGCACGCCGAGAATGGGTTCAGCCTGGTCGCGCTGCAGGTCGCCAGCGGCACGATTGGCATGCCGACGGCATCGGTGCGCGTGCGGCGTCCCGACGGCACGATCGTCACCGCGGCCGCCGTAGGCACGGGCCCGGTCGACGCCGCTTACAAGGCCGTGGACCAGATTGTGGCCGCGCCCGGCCGCCTGCTGGAGTTCACGATTAACGCCGTTACCGAGGGTATCGACGCCCTGGGCGAAGTGAGCGTGATGGTCGGCCTTGACCGCGACGCCGATGCAGAAGGCGACGCCGATATTCACGAGCCGGTTAATCCTCAGCGTGGACAACAGATGGCGCGTGTGTTTCACGGTCGCGGCGCAGATACCGATATTCTGGTCGCCAGTGTAAAAGCGTATCTGGCTGCCCTGACGAAATTGACGAATGCCCTGGCCACCTTTCAGGCCACCGCTGCGGAGTAATCGCATGCGCCCTACGACCTTGTTCGAAAAAATCTGGCAGCAGCATATCGTTGCCGAGGCTCCCGACGAGCCCGCCGTGCTGTATATTGACCTGCACCTGGTCCACGAGGTGACCTCGCCTCAGGCATTTGCAGGCCTTCGCAAGCGCGGTATTGGCGTGCGTCGCGCCGACCGCACCTTGGCCACGATGGACCACTCCACGCCGACCGTTCCCATTTCCCGAGCCGATCTGGCCGTAAAAGACCCCGAGGCGGCAGCGCAGCTCAGCGCGCTCGAGAAGAATTGCGCTGAATTCGGTATTCCGCTTTATGCGCTGGGTTCGGAGCATCAGGGCATTGTGCACGTCATTGGCCCGGAGCTGGGTCTCACGCAGCCCGGTACAACCATTGTCTGTGGTGACAGCCACACCGCGACGCACGGTGCATTTGGCGCGCTGGCGTTTGGCATTGGTACCAGCGAGGTCGAGCACGTGCTGGCAACCCAGTGCCTTTTGCAGCGCAAACCGAAAACCATGAATATTCGTATCGAGGGCACCCTGCAGCCCTCTGTCACAGCAAAAGATATTATTCTGGCCATTATTGCGAAAATTGGCGTTGGTGGCGGCACAGGACACGTCATTGAATATTCCGGTAGCGCCATTCGCGCGCTCGACATGGAATCGCGCATGACCATCTGCAACATGTCCATTGAAGCCGGCGCACGCGCCGGACTCATCGCCCCCGATGAGACCACCTTCGCCTGGTTGCAGGGCCGTCCCTCCGCCCCGGCCGGCGACGCGTGGAACAAGGCTCTCGAACGCTGGCGAGCCCTGAAAACCGACGATGGCGCCCAGTTCGACACCGTCGTGGACATCGACGCCTCGACCCTCTCCCCCATGGTCACGTGGGGTACCCACCCGGGGCTGGGCATTGGCGTGGATGGGCGTATTCCGACGACCGAAGAGATTGCCGACCCACTGGAACGAGTCACACACGAGCGCGCGCTCAAATACATGAACCTGACGGCAGGTCAGGCTATCGCAGGCCAGCCTGTTCAGGTCGTGTTTATTGGCTCCTGTACCAATTCCAGAATCACGGATTTGCGCGCGGCGGCATCCATCCTGAAGGGTCGAAAAATAGCTCCCGGGGTGCGCATGCTCGTTGTACCCGGGTCGGTAAAAGTAAAGAAGCAGGCCGAAGCGGAGGGACTGGACAGCATTTTTCGCGACGCAGGCGCCGAGTGGCGCGACGCCGGATGCTCCATGTGCATTGCCATGAATGGCGACCAGCTCGCGCCGGGGGAATATGCGGTGAGTACCAGCAACCGCAATTTCGAGGGCCGGCAGGGCAAAGGCAGCCGCACCTTCCTGGCGTCGCCACTGACGGCGGCCGCTTCAGCCATCGCCGGACACGTCGCCGACCCGCGGGCGTTCGCAGGAGGCATTTGATATGTTTACCGTTATTCAGTCACACGCTGTCGCGCTGCCGTCGTCGGACGTCGACACCGACCAGATTATCCCCGCGCGGTTTCTGAAAGTGATCGATAAACTCGGTCTGGGCAGAAATCTGTTTGCAGACTGGCGATACCTGTCAGATGGTTCTGATAACCCGGACTTTATTCTGAATCAGCCCGCGTCGCAGGGCGCGCAGATTCTGGTCGCCGGCGACAATTTCGGCTGCGGCTCCTCGCGCGAGCACGCCCCGTGGGCGCTTGTTGGCTGGGGTTTTCGAGCGATTATTTCGACCTCATTCGCCGATATTTTCAAGAATAATGCCCTGAAAAATGGCCTGCTGCCGATTTCGGTGCCCGCTGATGTGCACGCCCGCGCCATGCAGCTTGCCAGTAACGGCGGCGTATTCGAGGTCAATCTCGATACCCAGCTTCTGCGTCTCCCCGACGATACAGAAGTAGCGTTTGTGATCGATGCCTTTGCGCGCAAATGCCTGATGCAGGGCGTCGATGAGCTGGGTTATCTGTTGTCTCTCGAAAAAGAGATCGCCGCGTGGGAAGCTCGGGCGGCAGCGGTTGGAGGTCAGGTATGAGCGCACGCATTGTTCTTCTGGCCGGCGACGGCATTGGTCCAGAGGTTGTCGCCGCAGGGAAGCGCGTTCTGGAACGGGTGTGCGCGCGGGCTGATCTTCCCGTAGAGTTCGATGATGAGCTCATTGGTGGTGCAGCTATTGACGCGACCGGCATGGCCCTGCCGCCTGCGACGCTTGAGGCCGCGCGACAGGCGAACGCCATTCTGCTGGGTGCGGTCGGCGGCCCCAAATGGGACATTCCAGGCGCAAAGGTGCGTCCCGAACAGGGACTGCTCTCGATTCGCAAGGCGCTCGGGCTCTTCGCCAACCTGCGTCCCGTGCGGGTCACGGAAGCCCTCGCCGACGCCTCACCGCTCAAGCGAGAGCTGGTGTTGGGATGCGATATCATGTTCGTGCGTGAACTTACCGGCGGCGTTTATTTCGGAGAGCCGCGTGTGGAAGGTGACGACGCTCTGGATAGCATGAAGTACCAGCGCCACGAGGTCGAACGGGTGGTGCGGCTGGCGTTTTCGCTGGCGCAGGCCCGACGTCGCAAGGTGACCTCGGTGGACAAGGCCAACGTGCTGGCTACCTCGCGACTGTGGCGCAAGGTGGCGACCGAGATCGGTGCCGAAAACCCCGGCACCACGCTGGAGCATCAGCTGGTGGACTCTACGGCCATGCGACTGTTGACGCATGCCTCGTCATTTGACGTGATCGTCACCGAGAACCTGTTTGGCGATATCCTGACCGACGAAGCCGCCGCCCTCACCGGTTCGCTGGGCATGCTGCCCAGCGCATCGCTCGGCGAGGGCTCCCGGGGGCTGTACGAGCCGATTCATGGTTCAGCGCCCGATATTGCCGGCAAGGGTATCGCAAACCCGATGGGAACGATTCTGTCGTGTGCCATGCTGCTTCGCCTCTCGCTGGGACGCGAAGATCTGGCGCAGCAGGTGGAAAAGGCCGTCGAGAAGGCGCTGAATGCCGGCGCACGTACGCCCGACCTCGGCGGTACAGGTACCACCGATTCGGTGACGGCGGCGGTGCTGGCAGGGCTGTAGTTCGAACGGTCTCAGAGCCGGTTCAGCCTGTGCATCATCTGGTCCTGCCGGTTGGCAAGGCGACTCTACAATGGTGCACGCGCCGGGGTTACTCCTGCCGTCTTCCACCCAACAAGCCCGCGCGTAGCGCAAAGTACAGGAGCTGCAATATCGCGGTGACGGCTGCGGCGACGTAGGTAGCCGCTGCGGCGGTGAGCACGGTGCGCACTCCGGCGGCCTCGTTCGGCAGAACGATGTTGGCCGAGGTGAGCGCGTTGTAGGCGCGTCGGGACGCGTCAAACTCGACCGGCAGGGTCACGAGGGTGAACAGCACAAAGCCGGCGAAGAGCACGACGCCCAGCTTGGCGAGCCCTGCCGCGCCCAGGGCCATGCCGCCCATGACCATGAATACACCAAGGTTGGTCCCGATGTTCGCAACAGGCACGAGTTTCTGGCGAATGAGCATGGGCCTATAGCCGTCACGATGTTGCAGGGCGTGCCCCGCCTCGTGGGCAGCAATGCCGGCCGCCGCTACGCTGCGACCCGAATAATTGGCATGACTCAGCCGCAGCGTTCGGGTCGAAGGGTCGTAGTGGTCGCTGAGAAAACCGCTGACGGGTTCAACACGCACCGCCTGAATGCCGTTAGCGCGCAACATGCCCAGGGCGATCTCGGCGCCGGTCATGCCACGGGCGGTCGCCACGCGCGACCACGTTGAGACAGCCGACTTTACCCATGCCTGCGCGCCCAGACTCAGCAACAGGCCCACTCCCATGACCAGCATGTATAACGGGTCAAAGAACATCACTCATCCTCGGTCGAAGGTTCTCTCGGCGGTTGCGTACGGCACACGCCGAAAGACAGCATAGACACCGCACGCGCAGATGCCAGCGCCCGACCGCTTCATGCGTGAAGCGCGGTAAAATCACCGCTCCATCATGGTGACCTTGACGGAGAGTTTCTCGCCGCCGCCACCTTCCCACAGCGTGCCCGAGGTAGGCGTAGCGTCGCGGAAATTACGTCCGCATGCAACGCGTACATGGTCATCGGCGACGACACATCCGTTGGTGGGGTCAAAACCGCGCCAGCCCACGAGGGGAATATAGACTTCGACCCAGGCGTGCGACGCGTCGCCCTGACGCTCGTTCTCGTATTTTCCCCCGGTGAAAATATATCCCACGCGATATCGTGCGGGCACATCGAGCAGGCGACAGAGGGCAATAAACAGATTGGAAAAATCCTGACATACGCCCTCCCGTGCGACATACACATCAAAAGGGGTGGTACCGAAATTCGTCGCATTCGGTGTGTAACGATAATCCCGATAAATGGTACGGTTCATATCCTTGAGCGTTTCGACGAGGTCAAAATCCTGACGTTCGGCGAAACTCATGGCGTAATCGGACAGCTCGCGCAGTTGGGTTTCAGGTAATTCGGGAGGCAGCAGGTAGGGCTGCATCATCTGCCGCTGCCAGGGCATCCACACCAGCCGCAGGCGATGACGCGCGTTGGGCGCACGCAGCCGTGGGCTCTTGCCGGTGTAGAGTCGCACCAGAGAACGTGACCGAATACGAAGGGACTCGTACGGTTCCCGAATGGCCACGTCGATGGCGTGGTTACCAAAGACGTCGTCAAAGTGGCTGGAGCGCGTGACGGGAGTAATTTGTACGTCCCATTCCAGCAGCTCCTGCATGTCGTCGGTGACGGGCTGCAGGCGCAGCACGTGCGTGCTGTGCAGCACCGGCTTCTCGTAGGTGTAAATGGTGTCGTGAATGGTCTCGAGCACCCGCGTGCGTGCGTTGTGCTCGCCAAAGTCGTCACCGTGTTCTCGCGTGAGTCCGGCGGTGAAAACCTCGGGAGCATGCAGCCTTCGGGCAGCGCGTTGCAGGCTGCGCGAGGTCTCGTCAAAATCCGGCGCGCGCTGTGCGGCCTGCGATGTACCTGTCTGACCGTGGTTGCGATCAAACAGGATCAGCTCGGGCATGGGCTGCGACGGCATAGGCAGCACCGCGTTGGGCAGGAACTCCCGCTGCTCGCGCGCCGTTGCTGCCGGCCCAGGGGTCTGCACTGCGGCGAGGTCCAGATGCCCCTTGTCGCCAGTGGGCTGGTCGGCGAGCGAGCGAACTGGCGCCTGCCAGATGACCTCGCCGCGACGGGCGATCAGCATGCGTCCGGGCCCCACCTTCTGCCATCCGGTGTCCGACAACGGCGTGGTCGAGAGCACGACCGAGGTGCGGTTCAGGTCCAGCTCTGAGCCCAGGGCGAGATCGACCTCGGGCCCCTCGAACTGAATCAGGGGGCTGGGCGGCACGTGGCGCGTCCAGTGCAGCGGCCGATATCCGAACGCGTCACTCCAGGCGATCAGGTCCATGCCGTCGGTGAACACGACATTCAGCGTGCCCAGGCTGTTGATATGCTCGAACCACGTCATCCACTGTTCTGGCGCGACGGCGGCGATGGTACGCGCGCCCTGCTCCTGCATGCGGTTCAGAATCCAGCAGAACAGGTGTTCGCTGTCGGTGCGTCCGATGGGCTCGAATGACTCACGATTCGCGTCAATGGGCAGCGCCTCGCGAAACCCGTGGCGCAGGTCACCGTTGTGCGCCAGTAGCCAGTCACGTCCGGCCCAGGTGCGCGAAAACGGGTGGGTATCCTGATGCTTGGTGCGCTTGGCGGCGCCGCGCAGGTGCGCCACAAAAAGCGTGGACGAGAACCGTTCCCAGTCGGACAGCACATTCGTCAGGGCGTTGGTGCCGACCGACGTGGGATCCTTGATGACCATGGCCGCCCGCCCTTCTGCGGGGTACCAGCCAAAACCCCAGCCCAGCGGCTGATCCCGATGCCCTTCGCCATCGATGGCCTTCAGTCGAATGGACGGCGAGATGGGACAATCCACGCTCATGGCGAGCAGCTGAGTCATCGAAGATCCGGGAACAGGGTCGGAGGCAGCCGTTCAGGGGAGTCCGAATGGACATGTCGCAACGTGCGTATGGTGCCGTTGACGGGCGTTCGGCGCAAGAGGGTTGCGGAGGCGCGTTCCACTGCCATGCGCTGCGAGGGGGCTATCGATGGATACAGGCGCTGACTGCCGGGGACCCGCTGGCGTCCATCCATCCGCTCCGGCTCACGGCACCAGCAAAACCTTTCCGAAGTTCTTTCGGTCCTGAAGAAAACGGTGCGCCTCGGCCGTCTGCTCCAGTGGAAAGGTCCGGTCGATGACGGGCGCAAATGTGCCCGCCGCCGTGAGGTCGACAATTTCGGCGAGCATGGCTTTCAGCGCATCACCCTGCTCCCACAGATGTCCCAGATTGACATCGCCGGCGATCTCACAGCCCATGACACAAGTCAGCTTTGGCGCATCCGGGTACAGGCCCATTCGCGCCAGTACATCCGCGAAGTTCACCCCGGTCGCCTTCACCCGAATCCGAATGTCACCCGGCCCCGGCTGCGGGTCGGGCGCCGTGCGCACTTCGAGTAGGTCGGGGGTGCCGGTGCGTGGAATCCAGACCTGTCGTATACGTGTCTGCTGTCAGGGTGCGTGACTCACCGCAACCAAACCGGTTGCAGGGCGGCCGTATTCCGTTGCGCTCTTGCCAATTCACCCTGCGTATGCGACCCGAACCTCGCTGTCGACACCCGCACCCGAACGTCCCATGCGCGTCCGCATCAAGCACGTCACCCGTTACGAGTACGACGACACGGTAGGCCTGGGGCCACACACCATTCGGCTCAGTCCGGCGCCGCACGTCGCCAGCTCGGTGTTGTCGTATAACCTGAAGGTTGAACCTGCTGGCAAGCAGCACTGGCAGCAGGACATGTGGGCCAACCGTATCGCGCGCATCACGTTCGAGGACGAGGTGGACGTGCGCAGCCTTCACATTGAGGTAGACGCCACATTCGACCTGCAACCGAGGAATCCATTCGATTTCTACGTGGATGAACGATGTCGTGAGCTGCCGTTCGAGTATCCCGATGGCCTCGCCGATGAGATGGCACCTTTTCTGGAGCGGAGTGAAATTCACCCGGCGGTGGCAGAGTGGCTCTCGGAATGCCCTCCGAAGGGATATATTGTCGACTGGCTGGTCGAGATTAATCGCCGTGCAGCAGCCGGGCTGCGTTACCTGATTCGCACGGAACCCGGTATTCAGACGCCGGAAGAAACCCTGACACTTCGCTCGGGCAGTTGTCGAGACTCGGCATGGCTTCTGGTGCACGTCATGCGTGCCGCAGGGCTGGTTGCGCGATTTGTGAGTGGTTACCTGATTCAGCTCGAGGACGAGGGGGATATACCGGGCATGGCGCGCGGCATGACGCATGACGTGCTGGATTTACATGCCTGGTGCGAAGTATTTGTTCCTGGCGCCGGCTGGATTGGTCTGGACGCCACCAGCGGCCTGCTCTGCGGCGAAGGCCATATTCCGTTGGCCTGCGCGGTCGTTCCCGAGCTTGCCGCGCCCATCTCGGGAACGGCGAGCCGTGCCGCCGACCGATTTGAATTTACGCAGGAGGTCGCTCGCGTGGGGCATGAGCCCCGCCCGCGCAAACCTTATACGGACGAACAGTGGGTGTCGTTACTGCAGGCGGGCGAGCGGGTGGATTCCGTTCTGCTGGCGAACAACATTCACATGACCGTAGGTGGCGAGCCCACGTGGACCACGCGCGAAAATGCGGCTGAACCCGAATGGAATACAGACGCTCTTGGCCCTACCAAGTGGGCGCAGGCGCTTCGATTTACGCACGCCCTGCAAAGCCGGCTGGGCGAGGGTGTGCTCGGTTTACACCGATTTGGCAAACATTATCCGGGCGAAAGTCTTCCTCGCTGGAATCTGCATCTGATGTGGCGCCAGGACGGCGAACCACTCTGGAAGAATGCGTCCCGGCTGGACTTTGTAGACCGTCATGCGGCGAACGCGCAGCAATCGCCAGCCGACCCTCCGCGACTGCCCGCGACCGACGAGCTGCTGGAGCAGGCCCGTGTTTTCGCCGAGGCGGTAGCGCACGAGCTGGGCGTGCAGCGCAAAGCCGAGCCGGTATTTGAGGACCCGTGGGTGGCGATACGCACGGAGAGCGAATTACCTCCCGATGTGGATCCGCGGAATTATGATCCTGATCAACCGGAGGATCGGCGCCGTCTGGCGTCGGTGTTTCGGCATGGACTACAGCGTCCAACCGGCTTTGTGGTGCCGGTACAGGCGCAGCAGTCCAGATGGGTGACGTCGGAGTGGTCGGTCCGACGCGGACGTATTTACCTGCTTCCGGGGGATAGTCCGGTGGGTTTGCGGCTGCCGCTGGACCGGATTGGCGGCCGCCCTATCCCGTCTGAAATGGCGGATCCCACCGTGCAAGGGCGGCCCCTGCCGCGCGCGGGCACCACACGTATTGTTCTGCAGCAGCAGGGACATTCCGAGCCTGCAGCGTTTGCATCGCCGGGCGAAACGGTACTCACGGCCATGGCTGTCGAGCCCCGCGACGGGGTGTTGCATTTGTTTGTGCCGCCCGTGCCCAATCTGGAGCGTTTCGTCGAGTTTGTGGAAGCGGCCGAGGCAGCAGCTGAGAAACTCGATGTGATGGTCCGGCTGGAAGGGTATCCGCCGCCTTCGGATTCACGCGTGGTGCATTGCATGGTCACGCCGGATCCGGGCGTTATTGAGGTCAATATTCCGCCCTGTAAATCTGTGGCGGAATATGCCGATATTTTATCTACGCTGCAGGACGCAGCCCGCCACGCCGGTTTGTGGTGCGAACGGTTCATGCTGGATGGTCGAGCCGTCGGGTCCGGCGGTGGAAACCACATTACGCTTGGCGGAGCGACGCCGCTGGAGAGTCCGTTCCTGCAGCGACCAGAACTTCTGGCGCGGCTGGTCCGCTTTTTTCAGCAGCACCCGTCGCTGTCATACCTGTTTACCGGGTTATTTGTGGGCCCGACGTCGCAGGCTCCGCGGGTGGACGAAGCTCGTCAGGACAGCCTTGCCGAGCTGGAGCTGGCGCTTCATCAGCTGCACAGGGCGGGCGAGCGACCGGCGCCGTGGTTTGTCGATCGGCTGTTGCGTAATTTACTGGTGGATTTATCCGGAAATACGCATCGCACCGAGATTTGCATCGATAAACTTTACAATCCCGGCTCGGTAACCGGGCGTCTGGGAATTGTGGAACTACGGGCATTTGAAATGCCGCCGCATGAGCGCATGGCGGTGGCGCAGGTGGTGCTGGTGCGCGCCATCGTCGCAGCGCTGGCGGCGGCGCCGTACGATACGCCGCTTGTGGCGTGGGGCACACGGCTACACGACGAGTTTATGCTGCCCTATTTTGTTTGGCAGGATTTTCAGGATGTGCTGGCATTTCTGGATAGTCGCGGCGTTCCGCTGGATGAAGACTGGTATCGGGTATTTCTGGATTACCGGTTTCCGCTCTTCGGACAGATTCAGTGCGAAGGCGTGACGCTGGATATTCGTCCGGCGCTGGAGCCGTGGTCGGTGCTGGGCGAAGAACCTACCGGCGCGACCACGTCGCGTTATGTGGACTCCTCACTCGAACGAATTGAGGTGCGCGTTCGCGGCTTGCAGGCCGAGCGTCACGCGCTCACCGTGAACGGAGTGCTGGTGCCGCTGCACGCGACAAGTACCCCAGGTGAAATGGTGGCAGGAATCCGATTCCGTGCGTGGCAGCCGCCGCACTGCCTGCATCCACACATCGGGGTGCATCACCCGTTGCAGCTGGATGTGGTGGATACGTGGGCAAAGCGTTCGCTCGGCGGCTGCCGCTATCATGTGTGGCACCCTGAAGGCCGCGCGTTTCTGGAGCCGCCGCTAACGGCGGTTGAAGCGACGGCTCGACGCGCCTCGCGCTTCACGATTCTGAGCGCGACACCCTGGCCGGTGCACCCGGTGCGGATTCCGCGTAATCCGGCGATGCGGGTGACGCTGGATTTGCGTTTCAGTCAGACGGACAGACAGCAGGAATATATCGAGCCGATTTAACCGATGATTATTCCTTGCGACCGTATTATTTTCGGCAATTACCGCAGAAAATGAGCGGCGATTATTCCGTGCAATCGTAGCGGGCTTCTACCGAATGAGCGTTACCATCACGCAACGAGCCACAGGCTGATCCGTAGAACTGCAGGAACGTTTCGCGGGCAATATTCCAGCCATTCGTGCCGCTGGGGTCGCGCGGAATTTCGACGCCGTCGATGGTCACGACGATATTGTCGACATCTTCGGGAATTTCGGGAAACTCATAATCGCACGGCACGGTGCTTCCGGTGGTGGTGCGTAAGGCGTCGACCAGCTGTGTGGCATCGGTGACGGCGTAATGCCGCCCTGCATTTGCGGTCTCTCCGGCGACCGCCATCTGGTCGAGCAGGTCCGAGACACCTGCGGTGCCGGGGATTCCCACGACGAACGTGCGAACGCCCGAGAGGAGCAGGTCGCGCACCGCCTGCAGGGTGCGCTCGCGGTCCAGACAGTTGGCGTTGTTGATTCCGCAGGTCGCCCCCGGGATACATTCGCAGGTGGACGCGTTGAAGCTGGAGTTGCAGCCGGGGCCACCATCGGTGGCCAGAAGGACGTAATTATTCCCGCCGGGATGCGAGGCGTTGAGCGCGTCGCGGGCCGCATACAGCGAGAGTGCGGTCGGAGTGCCCCCGGCCGGCACGGTGTTGAGCGCGGTCGAGATGGCGGTGGCGGTGCTTTCGCCCGCTGGCACGCGTACATCGCCGGTGGCGCACGAATCGCCAAAGAGTCCATCGGCTGCGGTGCCGGGAAAGAGCATGAGACCGAAATTGACCCGATCGCCGAGCGCGGTGGTGACGCTGCGCACGGCGCTGACCATGGTGTCCCAGCGGCCGTCGGTGTTCATGCTGTTGGAGCGATCGACGAGCAGCATGAAGTTGGCGACCGCGAGGGCGTCTGGCTTGAGCGAGAACGAGAGGGTTTCGCAGTTATCAGGCACGACGTCGGACGGCGTGGTGTTACCGGCGTCGCTGGTGGCGGCGTCGGTGGCCGGCTCTGCGTCGTTACCCGGGTCGGTGGGTTCCGGGTCGGGTTCGGTGGTGGCGCCGTCCGGGTCCGGGGAGGTCTCTCCTGATGCATCGCTGCGCGGCCGCTCGTCATCGGGGCGGGGACGATCGCTTCGCACGTCGGAGGCGTCGGTGCCTGCGCCAGAATCGGCGGAACAGCCGGCAGTGTGGACAACGAACACAATCATGGCTGCCAGGAGGGCGGGTAGTCTCAGGCGAACATACATGGCAAAAGCTCGGTAGGGGAACGTACGTTCGGTCATTGTAGCGAGCGCACAGAGAAAGCTCAACTGCAGCGGGCATCTACACCCGCCGGGGGCCAGGAGCGTCATTCATGCGTCTGCGGGGTCGCGCGGTATTCGTGGGCGCCCCGCTTTGCCCGCGCCATGGGCTGCCCGGCGTAAATGCTGCGGCGCCCTTTGAGCTGCGTCGCCAGTACGCCCACCAGGAGCGACGGAAGTGCCATGTGCCAACCCATGAGTTCAACGGCCATGACGCTGAGCGCCAGCGGGGTGTTCGCAGCGGCTCCGAACAGCGCGACCAGCCCAACTCCGGCGGCTACGTCGGGAGGCAGACCCAGCAGCGGTGCCAGCGCGCTGCCGAGCGCAGCGCCGATGAAGAAGAGCGGCGTCACCTCACCACCGGGAAAACCCGACCCGACGGTGACGGAGGTAAAGAGGAGTTTGAGCGCAAAAACCTGAAGCGGAAGAGCCGGCGTCAGAAACGCACGCTCGATGGCGGGCACACCCAGGCCCAGATACAGATCGGTGCCGACCCATTGCCACAGCGCAACCACGGCCACAGCGCCCACTACGGGCCGAAGGGCTGCATGTGGCACCCAGTGTCCCAGACCACGCTTTATGGCGTGTGTGAGCTCGATAAAGAGCACGGCAACCATCGCGACGGCGATCGCAAACGCTGCCAGCGCGAGCCATAGTTCGCCGTTCATCAGGTTCACCGCGACCATGGGGAACGGGGTGTGCAAGATGCCCATCCGTTCGGTCACAGCGTCGCCAACGAAGGCGGCCAGCAGCGCCACGGGTGCAAACCGTAACTGCAGTTTACCCGCGACCATCCACTCCACGGCAAAGATAGCACCGGCGAGCGGTGTACCAAAGACGGAACCGAACCCACCTGCAACTCCGGCGACCAGCAGGTGCTTTCTAATCTGGGCGTCGACGTGAGCGCGATTCGCGAGCTGGTCGGCGAGCGCGGCCCCCATCTGCACGGCGGTGCCTTCTCGACCTGCGCTGCCACCAAACAGGTGGGTCACGACGGTGCCCATGAGCACCAATGGCGCCATACGCAGCGGGATCCTTTCAGACGCATCATCCTGAAGTGTATGAAGAATCAGGTTGTTCCCCTGCCCTGCCGGCCCGGCGTACCGGTGCCATAACCACCCCATCACAAGGCCGGTGAGTGGCAACGCCCACACGAGCTGGCCATGCGACGCACGTACATCTGTCGCGGCGTCCAGCAGCGTCAGAAACGCTGCCGAGGCGAGCCCACACACCACGCCGATGACCGCCGTGGCGAGCAGCATGCGAGCGTTGCGCGTGACCGCAAGCGTTGTCAGTAGAGAGAACAGAGAGCGCATGACGAGCGTGCTGAACGTGCGGGGGGCGAGCCTTTGCGCCACGCAGTAGCACGTGCCAATAAATCCCGACACTCCTGTGGGGTTTCACCCCCGTGCCATCGTGCAAGGAGGTAAGCGACGGGCCAATGGAAGGCACAGGCGCCGATGCTCCGGGCGGCGCTGCGTGAACCACCATGCCCCCGGAGATTCATGACCGCGCGCCCATTGAGTTCGTTGACGTACTTATGCCGCCTGGGAATGAAGATCGCGGCCCATGGGTTGCGTGGTGCCATCCTCTCTCCCGGCCTCTGTTATGCCGATTCGAATGTATCATATTCCGGTGTGTCCGTTCTCGCAGCGCGTGGAAATCCTGCTGCACCTGAAGGACCTGACCCGCGAGGTGGAGTTTGTGCGGGTCGATATTACCAGGCCGCGCGACCCCCACATTCTGGCGCTCAGCGGAGGAACCACCGCGCTGCCGGTCATGGAACTTGAAGATGGTCGGGCGTTAAAAGAGAGCCTTGTGCTGATGGATTATCTGGACACACGGTTTGACGAACGCCCTGTTCGACGAACCGATGCGTGGGAGCGTGCTGTCGAGAACCTTCTGGTGACGTACGAAAATGCGTTCAATATGTCTGGATATGCGCTGGTAATGAATCAGCACCCCGACCAGCGACAGGCATTTCTGGATAAATATCTGGAGCAATATCGGAAGGTAAATGAATTCCTCGTGCGCTACGGCAGCGCGAGCGGCCCGTGGCTATTTGACCGTTTCGGCTGGGCCGAGGCCGTATTCACCCCATTTTTCCGTCGATTCGCGTTTATTCCCTATTATGAAGGGGTCGATATTCCGGACACCCAGGAGTTTTCGCGCGTGCTGGCCTGGCGCGATGCGTGCCTGCAGCACCCCTCAGCCCAACAGGTAACCGAGGAAGAAGTGGTGAAGGTATATTACGATTACGCGCGCGGCGGCGGCAACGGGCGCACCCTGGCAGGGCGTCAGGTCTCCAGCTTTGCCTTTTTACCGCGATGGCAGGACCGTCCCTGGCCGCCACGTGACAAGTACGGTCCTGCGGCAACCGACGAGCAGCTCGGGTTGGTAAGCGCCTGAAGCGGGGGCTTCGCTGCCGCTAATTGTGAGCGACGACCACGACGCTGTCAGCGTCGGTAAGGCAGACCTGCTCCGCGACAATCTCCTTCACGAAGTCATCCATTTCAGCTTTGTCACCCTGCGCGAGAATCGCCACGATGCCTTTCCCATCACTTTCGCTCGCCAGCGCCAGCTGCCGCAGCACCGTCGGGATCGCCGGACTCCAGCCAAGAATCACCACGTGCCCCGTTTCAAGAACGCGCGATTTACCCTTCCGCAGCTCTTCGAGACGAGTCTGCAGCCCACTCGAAAGAATACTGATCAGGGTCGAAAGGATAAAAATGCCGCCGAGTGTAATTCCCAGGTTGGCGATCAATAAGGGCCATTGCCAGCCGCCGGCGTCCCCTCCGAGAGTACCGGCATCCATGGCCCTCATCAGGCCGTACCAAAGAACCCGAATCGTCCCTTCAGCCCCCTCGCCGCTCGCGTCCTCAGGCACGAGACCCAGCGCAAGCAGTATCGTTGTGTGCACACCAATCAGCCCCAGCGTGATCATCGCCAGCCAGAAAACCAGCGCCGGCGTCCCTTTGGACATGGTGTTGTCGAACGCGTAACGAAGGCGATCGCGAAAGCTGAATGTGGACATACCAGACCTGACCCGGGACGTACCTGCAAACCACACCAAACCAGACAATCGGTGTGTGAGAGGCCGCATCCTGTCTGCAGAGTGCAACCCGTGTCAATCAGACTCCGCCCATACCAGCGTGCGGCGCCCGGGTCAGCACCGCCCTGTGAAGCAACAGCGGGTTTGCAGGGCGGCGGTGAGTCAATCGCGCGCGCTGAACGGGCGGATCCAGTACCCCGCGTGGCCAGCAGGCGCCGGCGTAACGTTCCGCGTGCCGACAGGTTACGGAGCGGGAGCGGTCGCCTCGGGCTGCGCCGATACCCACTCTGCAATGTGCGCGGCGTAGTCATCGTTGGGGATCGCAACGGTGCCCGACTCGCCCGCGTGCTCTCCAATAATGAAGGTCACATCCAGGGGAACGCCAGCGTCGGCATAGGCTTCGATGTCGCTGGTCGCGTTGCCGTAGGCAGCGACGATGTCCCACTGCATGTCATTGAGGAGTGCCGAAATGAACTCGGCTTTGTAGGCGCGGGCGGTCTCGTCAAAGACAAGACTGAACGCAAATTGCGTGAGTCCGTGCGGAAGACCACGCCGTGCTTTCCATGCTTCGGTCATAGGGCGAAAATCCCCGGGGCGAGCGGTCAGGTAAACGAGACCGTACCCTTTGGCGTCCCATGCCTGAATGAGCTCGATCGCGCTGCCCTTCGTTTGCTGGTCGTAGGTTGGGTCGCCAATCTCGGCAAAGAGTTCGTCGTCCGACCGGGTGAGTGTGCCGTCGATGTCCGACAGCACGAGCTGGGTTCCCTCGGGCCAGACCATCAGGCTGTGCGTGTAGCAGGTACGGCCTGCCTCAAACACCGCCCACACCCTGTGTGAACCGGCATCGAAGGTGTTACCCAGTTCAAACGCGTAAGACCCGTCGGCAGCGGTGGTGGTACGCCCGAGCTGCTCCCACGATGTGGTCACGTCATTAAACCGCCACAGGCTGACGGGTTCTCCCGGCAAAACAATGGTTTGCAGGGCACTGGCTGCCATGCCGAGCACACCCACCAGCGTCTGCGGGTCTCCGGGGTTTCCGTAAAAGTCACGGTGGGCGGTGTTGTCGTAGAGCGCCTCCACAATGGCCTGACCGTTCTGCTCTCTGGCCCACGCGCCGGCGTCAACCTCGAGGTCAAAGGGAAACTCCCGCTGTCCGGGGCAGGAGAGCTCGCGGGTCTGTTCGACGATGGCATCCTCGGAGCCTGTGTCCGCCGCAATGTCTCCAGCATCCGATGAAGATACATCGGAAGCCGCATCCGTCGGATTCGGCTCAGCGGAGTCGCTGTCACCGCAACCGGCGGCCAGCGCAACGGCCAGACAGACACCGAGGACTCTTCCGATAGCAGCTGTGGCCGGGTGTACCTGGTCAGGAATGTCGGAAAACAGGACGGACTTCATGCGTCAGGCTCCAGCGTGAGGTACATGGCAACGCGCTTCACGTTACACAAACGTCACACCGATGTCACGGTACAGAATGCCTGCAGGCTGGTGAATGGGTTACAAAGAGCACCGATACAGGGGCGATGGCGGCGTAGCTGACTCGCCACACCCGGTAGTGGGGTCGCGAGGCTGGGGCTCGACCGGTGGTAGCTGCGAGAGCTCAGGTACAGCCGCGAGCGGTTTTTGATGCGACGCTCGTTTCGATGTTTCACGGGGGTGCAGCGTGTGTGAGAGACGCTGATATGACCTCGTGCAGCGGGTAACGACAGCCACGAAAAACCTGCCGCGCGCTGAGACCATGCTGGTCGACGTCGCGTTATTGGTGCAACCTGCTGAATAGATATTTGAGGCCCGGCGTCGTCGTGCGGGTCCACCGAAACGCCATTCTCAGCCCTGTATGGAGTCCTCATGCGTACCGACAGCCTCACCGCGCCCACATGTTACCGGAAACGCCTGGCCGGCCTCCCGCGCCTGACGCTGTTATGCGGGACCCTGGTGCTGGGATTAGGTCTCGTCGCAGGCACGGCCAGCGCACAGACAGCGACCTGCCGGAAGGAACCCTGCGCCCGCCCCGACACGTCTTCACGGAGCGCCACTTTTGGCGCGATTCAGGTCTCGACGGCAGGGAGAGGGCTGCCCGCGTCCGCTTCAGGTCTGGCTGGCGGCCCCGTTGACGCACCCACAGAGATCAACAGCATGTGCATTGGCTTTGTGGGTGAGTTGCCGGATCACCTGCTCACGCTGGCGCAGACGATTCCGCGTCTTCAGGTGGCGGTCACGTCGGCTGGCGATACCACGCTTCTGATTCATGGACCCAGCGGCTGGACGTGCTCCGACGACGCCGAGGGATTCAATCCTGCGATCGAGGGCGAGTTTCCTGCGGGTACCTATCGCATCTGGGTGGGGAGCTACCAGATGGGCGAGTATCATGACTACTCGCTCTCGGTGCAGACGGTGCCCCTACCGTCGGTACCGTCCCCGGTCGCGGTAACGACTGGGGCGCTCGACGCGACATCGAGCGTCAGTGTGGGGAGCCGCGCAGATGCGGGTCAGTCCGAGCTCATGTCAGGTGTCGTGCTAACGGGCCGGGCACAGGGCGATGTGCAGTCGTCCTATCTGGCGGCCACCTCTACCGGGGCATGTGACGGACTGACCACCCAGGAACCGAGCCACATTGTGAACCTGACCATGGCCCGTGCGACGATCACCATGGCGCTGCAGCACCGCTCCGCTCTGGGATTGGCGATTCATGGCCCCAACGGCTGGATGTGCGCTCCACCCGACATCAACGCCGCCCTGACCAGCACGCTGGACCCGGGCACCTATCGCATCTGGGTGACCGCAGAAGGTCGCACCGGCCAGCGCGAAGACTACAGCCTGAATTTGTTGTGGGGGACGGCGACGACGCCTGCGGTGGTCCCGGCTCCGCTACCGATGCTCTCGGTGCGCGGTAACTTCGAAGGGTTGGACATCTTCTTCTCGGGTCAATCGGTGGATGAGCTCCATACGGCGTGCACGGCGTTCGCGGGCAGCTCGGATAGTCTGGACTGGGTCGATGACATCGTGCTGCACGGGGTGAGTTATCGGAACGCCTCCCGTTACTGGGACGCATCGGCGCTGTGCGCGCTGGTGGCGTTGAATGCTCGCCCGGAAGGTGCATCGGCCTCGACGGCCTCCGTAGCTGGAAATCTGGAAGGCGCGCCATTCGAGGTGCATGGAACCAGCGAACAGGTGCGGTCGGTGCTCACTCGCTACCTTGGCTCGGCCGTGGACATGGCTTGGGCCGATGATCTGGTGGTGAATGGTCAGACGAGACGCAACAGCAGCGGCTACTGGAACGCGGCCGAGGTCGTGATGCTCATTCTTTCGCTGGCGCGATAGTTCGACTCACGACAGGACGGTGGAGCTGAAAAGGTTTCCCGCGTTGGAGCGTTTTGCATCGCTTGACAGAAGCCGTGGCGGGGGTGCCGATGTGCACCGTAACGGGGCCCGACACGACAGCGCGTGTCGCGACCGTTGACGACCGGGTGTGACCGCATTCTTTTGAGACTGTTCAGGGAGGTGCAATGAAGAACACGCGAACCTGTCCCAAGTGCCAGAGCCAACAGCTCTGGGTGGTGGAACCGTTGAAGACGGTTCAGGAGTACGATCCGGGCACGCTTCCGCTACACCTGGACTATGATCAGGTGGAAGGCACGAACGTGTTCAATCGCAGCCGCGTCCGTGTGGGAATGCTGGACGCATGGATTTGTGCGTCATGCGGGTACAGCGAACTCTGGGCGCGGGGGTTGCAGAAGCTGAAACATGCCCCCGAGCGCGGCATTCGTTTCGTTGACAGCGGTAAGCAAGGTTCCTGAAGCGCGTTATGGAGATACGGCAGCGTGCTTCAACCACCGTTCAGAAAGGTACATCATGCCGAGATTGATACAGGAGATGGCGAGTGGTCCCGTGGACATCATTGGCGACGTGCACGGCGAGATCGATGCACTCAGGCGACTGTTGTCCCGATTAGGTTGCCAGCCAGAGCGCGGCATCGCGCAACGGCCACTCATCTTTGTGGGGGATCTCGTGGACAGGGGCCCGGACAGCCCGGCTGTGGTGGAGCTGGTGATGCAGCTGGTACGCGAAGGTATCGCGCAGGTCGTGATGGGAAACCACGAGTTCAATCTTTTGCGTAGAGACAGGAAGGAAGGCAACGGATGGGCGTTAGGCGACGCCGATGACCATTATCCGTCGTTGCGCGAAGGTAAGAAGATACACGTTGCCTTTGGCAGTCGTGTACCTTCGGGTGACCAACTCCATGCGTTCATGGAGTTTTTCTCTCAGCTTCCGCTTGCGCTACAGCGCTCCGACCTGCGAGTGGTTCACGCTGCGTGGAGTGCCGAAGCGCTGTCGCTGCTGCCGGAGTCGGGCAATGTCCTGGATCTCTCGAAGTGGAGCCAGACCGAGGTGGAGCATCAGCTAAACCTGGATGGTACGCTGGCGCTCGAACAGGAGGAGCTGAATCGTTGGGCACAACTTCGCGCGAGAGAGCTGAAGCCTACCGAGTGGCTTGAGGCACACGCGCTAGCCGAGGAGCGCCGCCAGTTGGCCGACCCGGTGCGCGTCATAACGAGCGGGCCCGAGGTTCGGGTGCCCAAGGGCGAGCATTTTTTTGTCGGAGGCCGTTGGCGGTACGTCGCGCGTGATCGGTGGTGGGAAAAGTACTCCGATGAAGCAGCGGTGGTGGTGGGGCACTACTGGCGAACGCGCGGTGAAACCCCCGTGGATGGCAAAACCGACATGTGGCAGTCAACGAGCGCAACGGAGTGGAAGGGAGCACGCAACAACGTCTTCTGCGTCGATTTCAGCGTCGGCCGCCGATTTCTGGAGCGGTGGGAAGGCCGGGACGCAGGCTCGGCGCACGGACTGGCGGCGTTGCGCTGGCCCGAGCGCGAGCTGGTGTTCGACGACGGGTGGGTCATGGATTCGACGGGCGCGGGCAACTCCGGATAATCGGAGCGGTGGGTCTGGCAAGGTGGAGCTGGAACAACGACCGCCCTGCCCGCTTGCTGAACTGGGGTGTTTGCCGCCAGAAGCCCGCTGGATGCGCGTTAGTCGCCGGTTGGCGAGCCGGGGTCCACACCGACTTTGGTGAGGTCCATGAGGACTTCGAAGTAGGTGTTGAAGAAGGTCAAGACGACGCCGGTGACGATGGCACCACCGATGACAAGGACGATGGGCTGAAGCAGCACACTGAAGCGGTCTACGGAGGAGTTGAGACGTGCGCGCAGGAATCGGCTGAGGTGCTCCAGCGTGCGGGGGAGCTGTCCAGCGGTCTCACCAAGCGCAAGGAGCTCCAGAAAGACGGGCGGCAGGTTGGGGTAACCGCGCAGGGAGTTGACCATGCTTCGTCCGGCGGCGACTTCGGCGACCGAGGCTTCGAGAGCGATCCTGAGGTAGGCGTTGTTGACGCCTTCGGCGGCGAGGGGCAGCGCCTGAGCGAGGGGAATCCCGTGCTTGAGCAACATGTGGAGGACGTCGACGAACTGACTGGTGTGCGCGAGCAGGAAGAGGCGCCCGATGATGGGGAGCCTGCCGAGCAAGCGGTCGGAGTCTGCGCGTCGGGTCTGGCGCCAGCGCCATAGACCAAAGGCGAGAGCGGCGATGACGGAGAGCATCATCGGCACGCCGTACGGAGTGCGGACGAAGTCGGAGAGTGCGAAGGCGAACGCCGCCATGCCTTCGCGTTCCGGCAGGTTGGCCGTGGCGAGGCTGGACTCAAAGGTCGGGATCACGAAGAAGAGCATGACGAGCATGGCCGAGAAGCCAAGCACGATGACGATGGCGGGGTAGCTGATGGCGCTGCTGAGCTTACCGCGCACTTCCTGCTGGTGCTCGACGGAGTCCGCGAGGTACTCGAGCGCCTCTCCGAGGCTTCCGCTCTCGTGAGCAGCGCGAATGACAGCGGAGTGAGACGCAGGGAAATACCAGGGGAATTCGCGCATGGCGGTATGAAGCGGGCGACCACTCTCGAGCGTGGTGGCGAGCTTGCCTGCGGTAGCGGCGAGGTCTTTGTTCTGAATGGTGGTGTTGAGGACGCCGAGCGACTTGGCGAGCGGGAAGCCGGCGCCAATGAGAACGGCGAACATGCGATAGAAGGAGCTCAGGTCCTCGTCAGACGCTCGTGAGAAGAACGGAGGCGCCTTGCCAGCGGACGCTGGGGCATTGTCTCCACTCAACTGTGACTGAAGCGCGGCGCGCAAGGGGTCATTGGTGCTCATGATCGACCTTCCATGGGGTGTTGGAGAATAGCGGGACTGGGGGTGTTCGGAGTGCTACACGACGTCTCGGCAGCGGGAGCGGTTCAGGAGGCAGCGCCCGGCTGTTGGGCCTGAATGGGCGGCGGTCCGAGCACTCGATGGCGCTCTTCGGGGGTCGTCATGCCGTTGAGGATAAGGTCGACGGCTGACTGATGCAGGGACTTGAACCCGCCGGAAGCGCGTGCTGCGGCCTCGATCTCGGATGCTCGCGCACCCTGTTCAATGAGGTCCTTGATGGTCTGATCGATGGTCAGTAGCTCGTAGACGCCGATACGGCCGCGATATCCGGTGTTGCCACACTGAGGGCAGCCCGTGCCGCGTTTTGCGTTTGCCGTTCGGGGGGCCTGCTTCAGACCCATGGAGTCAAGGTCCTGCCGGCTGAGCTTTACGGCGACCGAGCAATGCGGGCAGATGCGCCGCATGAGTCGCTGGGCGATGGCACCCTGCAGCGTGCTGGCGATGATGAAGTTCTGGATGCCAAAGTTTCGCAGGGTCGTGACCGCTTCTGCGGCGGAGTTCGCGTGGAGTGTGGAGTACACCATGCGACCGGTCATGGCGGCGCGCACGCCGATTTGAGCGGTTTCGAGGTCCCGGATCTCGCCGATGAGCATGACGTCGGGGTCCTGTCGGAGCAGGGCGCGCAGACCCGTGGGGAAGTCAACGCCGGTAAGACGGTTCACTTCGACCTGATTGGTGCCCTCGAGCTCAATCTCGACCGGGTCTTCGATGCTGGCGATATGAAGGCGGGTGCGGTCGAGCTCGTTCAGGCAGGAGTAGAGCGTGGTGGTCTTTCCCGAACCCACGGGGCCGGTGGTCAGCAGCAGGCCGTGCGGGCGACGGGCGACATCGCGGACCTTCTGGACTTCTTCTTCGGTGAGGCCGAGCTCGGCGAGGTTCAGGGCGACGCTCTGTCCGTCAGCGATTCGGATGGCGAGCTTCTCACCGCGACGCGTCGGCAGGGTCGAGAGACGCAGGTCAAGCTGCCGGTCAGCGCCGGTCATGCGGAGCGAACCGTCCTGAGGGCGACGTCGCTCGGTGACGTCCATCTCGGCCAGCACCTTGATGCGGGCGAAGAACTCGTTTGAGAGCTCCGGGCTCATGCGCACCAGCTCGGTGCAGACGCCATCGACGCGAAGACGAATGCGATAGGCGGAATCGATGGGTTCTACGTGAACGTCTGTGGCCCGTGAGAGCACGGCCACATTGAAGAGCTCCTGCACGAAGTTGCGCGTATCTCGCGCAGCGGCCGCACGTTGCATGCGGAGGGTCATTTCGGACGGAACCTCCGCCTTCTTCGCAGCGGGCTGCCCAGCGTTGGCTTCCGCCGGCACGGCCTGTTCGGTCATCCACCCGCTGCGCCACTGTTCGATGTCAGCGGGCGAGGCGAAGACCAACTGCACTTTATATTTGTCGAGTGCGGCATCGAGTTTCGCCGTCCACCAGTCGGGCGGAAGGAAGGACACGGCAATCACCAGCTCGGACTTCGTCTTGCGGACCGGCGCGATGGCGAAGGCGCGGACCCACGGGAGCAGCTCGGGTGTAGCAGCCGCAGGCTTTGCGGGTGCCGCTGCGGTCTCCATGCCGAAAAAGCGGGCAATCGCAGGCCAGAGCGTGTCGCTGAGCGTAGGGTTGGCCTGAGCGAGTTGGCCAATGACCGACACGGCGCTGCGAATGGCCTGTTCGCGTGCTTCACGGAGCGCCTTGTAGGACACGACCTCCTGTTCCAGCAGGGCGTCCACGAGGGCTTGCTGCCGGGCTGCCGGCACCGAGCCAGGCAGACAGGCGAGCAGACCATGCAGCTTGTCAGCGTCCGATGATGCCTTGAGCAGGGCAGCGGCCAGTTCGGGTCCGGGGCGGCGGCTGAGCAGGGCGTTATGCTCGGCCTCTGGCAGAAGTCCGGCGACAAACGACTGACGAACCGCTTCACTGCTCTGCAACCACGCCGAGGCGCGCGCCTGCTCGGCCTCACCCCAGGGTCCTTGCGCCACACTCGTGAGCCACTTTTCCATGGTTACCTCTTCGGCCTGCCGGTTTGGCGTTTGCGAAACGCTCGCGCTGGTGGATTCTGGTTCGTCTGCCCCGACCGCCGGGAGACTCTGGGAGAGGCGCAGTACGGCCTGCTGGATGACGTCGACCGGCAACTCAAATCCGCGTTCGCGGAGCACCACCTCGACCCCGACACCCCGTTGAAGCGCTTCTTCGCGAGCCGTCTCCAGCACGCGATCGACCAGATTGCGCGAGCTCTGATTGGACGAGTTGGATGCGACGGAGCGAAACGCCTGTCCGACACCGGAGAGAGATATATCGCGGTTCAGCTGTTTCCAGATCGACTCACCCATGGGAGGCTCCAGGTCGTTGATGGGTATAAGGATTGGACGGATACACCCCGCTTGCGAGGGCGGTCAAGTTTATGCGCTACAGCACGTTCCAACGTCGCACCACGTGACACAATCTCCACCTCAGGTTTGCGGCGATGTGTTCAATGATCCGGGGTAGCCGGCTGTCAGGCCCGCATGCGCTGGTTTCGTTCGTTCAGAAGTGCGTCTGAAGGGGGCCGTCACGTCGCATCAAACGCCTGAATCACACCGCCACAAGGCCACAAAGGTTCACACTTTTCATGCCAGTTGCAGAACGAGTGCCACGTCGTGCATAGTCGCCCAACGGGTTTTGTTTGAACAGGTCACCGTGTCTGATCAGTCCACCACCATCATCAATCTTCAACATGACGATCCGTCGGGGCCTGTTGAGACGTGTCTGGTATGTCTCAAAGGAGCCGCATTTGGACACAGCCGACTTCTCGGTAAGGAGCCCGTTGTGGTGGGGCGTGACCCGGAGTGCGACTACCCACTGGACGACCTGGCCATCTCGCGCCAGCATTTCCGTATCGAGCCTGAAGGCGACGACTTTCGCCTGGTGGATCTCGGGAGTCGAAACGGCACCTTCCTGAACCGGGGGCGATTGCAAGGCAGCGCCATCCTGAAAGACGGCGACCTCATCGCCATCGGCGCCCATGTGTTCAAGTTCCTGCGACGAAATACCGTCGAGCACGCCTACCATGAGCGCATGACGCAGCTCTCCATGGCCGACGAGCTGACCGGAGCCATGAACCGCCGCGCAATACTCGACGTGCTGCAGCGGGAGATGAACGTCGCGACCCGCGATCATTATCCGCTCGCGGTCATCGCGCTCGACATTGATCGCTTCAAGTCCATCAACGACACGCGTGGTCATGCGGTCGGTGATATCGTGCTGATCGAGGTCGTCCGGCGGCTTCAGAGCACGGTGCGGGCGAATGACAAGGTCGGGCGGGTCGGTGGTGAAGAGTTCCTTGTGGTACTGCCGGACACCACCCGCGATATGGCCGTGAGCATCGCCGAGCGGCTTCGTAAAATCATCGCTGCCACGCCCGTTCCAACAGACCGGGATCCGCTGCCCGTGACCGTGTCGTTAGGGGTGTGCGAACGGCAACAGTGGATTCTGGAGACCGGTGGTCAACCTGACCCCGCGCGATGCATAGAGGCCATGCTAGCGGTGGCTGACGCCCGGCTGTACGACGCCAAAAACGCCGGTCGCAATCGCGTGGCTTACTAATCCAGTTGCGAGCCACTGTCGCTGGTGGGCCAATGGTGGCGATTGGGTGGCCAGACAGTCGTTCTGCCTTCTCACCGGCCACAGCCGGCAGCTCATTCCAGAATGACGGCGCCCAAGGTTATCGCGACTGCCGGCCGCGCGAATCAACACGGCCGTTGCCCTGACAGGGTTCAAGCGAGACCCGCACGCAGACGTCATCCTGACTGCCTGCTGGCCCACTCGCTCCGGTCCGCCCCGGCGGCGCTGGTCGCGCATCGGTGGGCTGTTCCGACGAAGCTTCCGTGTCCGTCCCCTGAACCGCCAACAGCGACTGAATTCTGTCGTTCAGGGCCTGCTGCCAACTGGATTCGCCGCAGCCATTTCGCTGGCCGTTCGGACCGGGAGAGTACAGGACCAGCTCGGTCCGAGCGCTCCACTGAACGGCGTAAGCGTGTCCCCAGAAATCGCGTGTCAGGTCGCGACCACTGTTCGTTGTCATGTTTTCTGCAATAAAATCAGACAGCTGGTCGGCCGTCCGAGGCGGCGTCACGCAGTTCAGGTTCCAGTCCATCACCATCAGGTTGGCCATCTGCACCAGCTCGTAGTGGGTCAGACCGGCTTTCACCAGGTCAAGAGTCGGGCCGGCGGCCGCGACCAGTCCACCCGACAGGACGACGGTAGGCAGTACCCGCCAGAGGTCGATCATGGTCGATCCCCCCCGGCGCCGTCGTAGGCACCTGTCTGAAGTCGGAGCGCGGCCAGTGTGTGCCGGGTGCGATGCGTGGGGCGAGCCCCGGAACGCAGCGACTCCTGCAGGAGCTGCCGAATGGCCGCCGCGGGGATCGCCACCACCTTTGCACCGCGCTCGCCCGCCCGCAATCGGGCACGCTGGCCGGCCGACACGGAGTGCCGTGCAAAGCTGCCCACCGCCGTCGGTGCGGCCAGCACCCGTTCTGGTTCATCGCCTTGTGCAGGCACCAACAGCCCACCCGAAAGCACCACCCAAAGGGTCTCCTCCACGGTAGCAGACAACGGCGCATCAGGGGGCAGCGCCGTCGACGTCGAAAACGCGAGCAATCGGGCCAGCCTGCCTGCTGGCGTGGACGCGAGCGCGGTGTGTCGAACGAGCACGGCGAGCACGTTGGCAGCTGTGTTGTCTGACCGTAACGCTGGCACTACCTCTGGAGGCAGAATGGCAAATCGCACGGGTGTGACAGCTCGAAGCAGCCAGGGTGCTGGCAGGAACGGGCTCAGGTGCTCCACACCGACCAGATCTCCCTCGCGCAGGTGACCGGACTCGAACGGTACCCCGGCGATATCCTGCTCCAGCGCGACCAGCTCGCCCTCGAGCACGAGTCCCACTCCTGGAGCAGGTTGTCCGGCAGCCGAAACGACGTCATCGGGTTTGTAGGTGAGCAGCTGTACGGAAGCGACCAGCGGTTCCGTCCACAGGGCATCGGTGTATCCGAGTAACGCCCTGAAAGGCGCGGCGTGTTGCAGCAAACGTGCGATGTGTGCATCGCCCTGCCCGGCGACGACCGTTCGTCGGGGTCCCGGGGTGGCCAGGGCGACTACACTGCGGAGCGCATTTCGCAGCAACGCGACCCACAGCGCCAGCAACGCCAGCACCACCGCCACGGCGAAGGCCGACGCGAGTGTGCGCTCAAACCATGGCGTCGGCGCTCCGGGCTGCAGCAACAGCGACGAGATCGCGTAGTGTAGCGTATCGGGCACCACCACAAACACCATGGCGTAGAGCATGGCGAGTGAGTGCAACACCAGCAGGGTGGCCGTCAGGGCGACCGTGCGACGGGCGGGATCTGCCGTGTACGCGCCTGACGTCGGCCTGGAAGCCTGCCGGGTAAAGAGAGCGGCGCTCGCGGCGAGACCGGGCAGACGGGTCGCTGCCCCCAGCGCGGTGCGAGCGTCGGTACGCCAGTGGGGCGCAAGTTGAACGGCGAGAGTCAGCCAGGCAACGGCACTCAGCGGTTGAGCCCAGAGACGTCCACTCAACGATAGCGCCCCCCACAGGACAGCCATGGACGAGCACGCGCCCAACCCGACAAGTCCCAGCGTGAGCCGATGCGCCTGCGGCAGGCGATGGCGCGACCGCCGCGGGATCGCGAGGTGTGGCAGCCCACCCCGTAAACGAAACGCGAAGGGCGATGCGAGATGCCCGAGTGAGCGTAACGCCTGTCCAGCCATCACCGCCCGAAGGGAGAGCGTGAGGCTGGTACCGATCAGAAGCAGAACGAGCGAGGGGGCCACCGGGCGTCCATGCGGCAGCGGCGAGAGCAGCTGTGCCAGCATCCCCTGACCACAACCGACGCCAAAGACCAGCACCGCGGCCAGAAGTGACGTGGCAGAAAGTGGGCGCCACAGATACATGGGCAGCAGCCGGCCCAGCTCGCTGACTGCCTTCGAGCCAGGAATCAACCAGCCTTCGCGTCGCGGTCCCGTGACGCGTTCCGCGCTCGCAGACTTCGCTTCACCTCCAGCCGGCAGCGACTCCAGGAGCCCTGCGAGTTCAAGCCCATGGATCAGGGCGGCGGTACGCTCCGGCGTCAATGGAGGCTCCAGCTCGAGCGCACGCTGCGCCAGCTCCGTCATCGTGAGACGACCGTCCACGAGGGCTACCAGAGACAGCTCGTCATCGCCCACCCACAGGCAACAGTCACCGGTCGGCGTTTCGACGAACGCTCCACCGTCTGGGCTGCTGTGCAACTCAATCCGCTGCACCCAACGCGGAATGGCATCAAACAAGGTTGTCATAAAGCACCGCCTGACCAAACTAAACTCGCCTGCGCAGCCTAGGTCAGGTGCCCCGGGCTGTCCAGCGAACGAAGCTGTCGCTGCGTCAGGCCACCCTGAAATGCTTGCGGGGGCTCAGGCGCTTGCGGCCGGTCGCGAGGAAGGCGCCAACACCGCCTGATTGCGAGCATCCCGTTTGGCAGCATACATGGCGGCGTCGGCGCGAGAGAGCATGGCGTTCATGTCCGTCTCGTGTTCCTCGTGCAGGGCCACGCCTGCGCTCACCGTGACATGAATAGGTCCGGCCGGCGTGGAGATCGGTTCTTCAGCGACCTGTCGAACAATCCGCTGGCCCACGGTGAGCGCCAGTGAAGGGATCGCCCCAAAGAGCGCGATACAGAACTCTTCGCCTCCCCACCGGGCCACACAATCGTGGTCTCGCACCGCCTCGACGAGCCGCTGCGCCAGAGCGACCAGCACGACATCGCCCACCTGATGCCCGTGGGTGTCGTTGATGCGCTTGAAGTGGTCAACGTCGATGAGGACAACGGCAATGGGGCGCGTGGAGCGGCGGCCGAGAGCGATTTCGTGTTCGACGAGCTCCTGCAACCGTAGCCGGTTACTGACTCCGGTCAGCGGGTCGGTGCGGGTCTGTCGCTCCAGCTCGGAGCGCAGGCGCGCCTGCTCCTGCAAGGCCTCGCGCAGCTCAGCGTTCTGCCTGCGCTCGGTTTCAACGGCCTGCGTGGCCTGCTGCACCTCGACCTGCAACTCCAACAGGCGGAGCTGCTCTTTCACACGCTCTTCAATCAGGTGCTCAGCCAGGGCATGCGCCTGACGAAGAGCGGCGAGCGCCTGTGGCAGGTTGCCCTGCTCTTCGTGCACCACGCTAAGAAGTTCGAACGCCTGCTGTGTCATCGTTTTGTACCTTTCGCCATCCCACCCATCAACACAGCCCTCCAACGAATCGCGCGCCTCTTCCCAGCGGGAAGCGCGAACCAGATGCCGGCCTACGATCAATCGCTGGCGAATGATCTGGAACTCATTGTTTACGCTCAAAAACCATGACTGGCTGGCGCGGTACAGCGCCAGCCCTTCGTCCATGTGCCCGGACGAACAGCGCAAGCCACCAAGAGCCGCCTGTGACAGCGCATAAACCTCGGCGAACCCAAGCTCCTGAGAGAGCCGCATCGCTTCATTCAGGACCTTGTCGGCCTGCTCGAAAGCACACAGCGACGACAGGGCTGCGCCCAGATCGCAAAGCGAGAGCGCCTCAATGCGTGAATCACCCGCCGCTACAGCCAGTTGCCATGCGCGCCGCGCGTAGCGCTCGTACGAGGTCGCGTCGAAGTCACCGTGGAGGAAGCCGAGGTTGCTCACCAGCTTGGCCTGCTGGCGCACGGCTCCAATGCGGTCGGCCAGCGTAATGCCCTCGTGCAGCACACGAATCGCGTTGCTGCGATCCCCGGCGAGCACCAGAAGTCGCCCCAGCGACACCTGCATCATCAACCGTAACGCTGCGTCCGGTAGCTCGCTGAACAGCGGCTCAACGCCCGACAGTCGCACGACAGCCTCTCGCGGCCTTTGAACTCCGTCCAGCGCGGCCGCAATCAGCAGCTCAAACTCCACGCGGCGTTGGTCCTCAAAGCCCGGCGGTGACGCGCGCATCAGGCGCTCCATCAGGACCGAATCGCGTGCCGCCAAACTGCGCACGGCGTCGACCGCCACCTCGTAATACTCGACCCTGTGTAATAGCTCAGTCGACCCGCCACTGGCCTCGACGACGTCTGACAACGCCGAGCGGCAGCGCTCCATAAAGCCGAGCTGCAAGTCGGTCGCACCGGACATGTCGTCAACGAGCCAAACGGACACATCCAGCGGAAGCGGGTCGGAGTGCTCAACGACTCGTTCAGATAAAGCTGCGGAAAGGTCAGTCACAGAGGGCACGGTTTAGCAGGACACGGGGGGAGCATGAGACCATACCCACACAAAATCAAGCCTGTTCTAAACCCGGCAAGGCTAGCCATCACAATAAATAAGCGTTCCATTGCCATCCAGAGCCTTACGGCGCGACGAAGAAGCAAACGGCACCCTCAGGTAGCCGGCCAGCATTACCATGTAGTTGGGCTGTGCTACAACGAACCGGCGGACATTACCAAACACAGCCGCAACCGAAAGGCATCCCGACACTTGGCTGGGCACGCGCAGCCTGGGGCGTTACAACGCTGCGAGGCCCATGGAGCGGGCCACGCCGACGATCGCACGAGCGCGCTCGATGCCGTCGGTGAGCGACGCCAGCTGTTGTGCCGACGTGCCGCCCTGCAAGGCGCTCAGCACGGGCGTCGAGACAAAATCGGCGAGCGCGTCGAGTACCGGGTCGGCGGGCAGGTCGGCCAGAGTGAAGGACTGGTCGGCGTCGAGGCTGCGGAAGCTGTTGGCGCGTGTCGCACCTTCCACCAGCAGCTGCACCGGGTTGAACGCGTAGCGTTGCGGGTGTCGCAGCGGGTGCGTCCACGTCTCG
>Ga0169931_10000648_pt1 | contig 57788 bp, 40 predicted proteins | sample Kivu_15m_20L_FD_129675 | JGI IMG/M metagenome (GOLD analysis project Ga0169931, IMG submission 129675) | Freshwater microbial communities from Lake Kivu, Western Province, Rwanda to study Microbial Dark Matter (Phase II) - Kivu_15m_20L... | ecosystem: Environmental > Aquatic > Freshwater > Lake...
CCCCGAATTTGCCAGCGTTTTTGCCACTAACTTTGCCAGAAAAACCGTCGTCCTAACTGCTGATTTGATCGCAACTTACAAGAGCGGGATAGGGGAGTCGAACCCCTCTCACAGCCTTGGGAAGGCTGGGCACAGCCGATATACCAATCCCGCGTCGAGGTGATTCTAACGGTGCGCGGCCCGCGAGCAAGCCTCATTTCGCGGCGGGCGTTCAATCGCGAACCCGAATCGCTATTCTACCCTCGCATCCGTATGGCCCGGTTCCCAAGGACGATCCGATGAATCCCGATCTGCGTCGCCGCACCGACGACCTCTGCGCCCGGTTGGCCCAGCTGCGGGACTCTCTTTGACATCCCGGGGAAAGTCGCGGCCCGCGACCAACTCGAGGCCAAGCAAGCCGAACCGGACTTCTGGACGAACCAGGACTCGGCCCGCGGCGTGATTCAACAACTGAAGGTGGCGAACGCGCTGGTCAAGCCGTACGAGGAACTCACGCGTGCGGCGGACGACCTGAAGGCGATGGCCGAACTGGCCGAAGAGGACGCGTCGTTCGAGTCCGAACTCGATCCCGCGCTCGTCAAGGCCGAGATGCAGTACGACGCGTTCGAACTGCAAGCCATGATGAGCGGCAAGCAGGATTCGGCGAACGCGATCGTGTCGATCAAGCCGGGCGCCGGCGGCACGGACGCGTGCGACTTCGCGGAAATCCTCTACCGCATGTACATGCGCTGGGCCCAGAAGCACGACTTCGCCGTGGAGGAACAGGACCTCGAGCCGAACCTCGAAGCGGGCATTCAGAGCGTGACGTTCCGCGTCGTCGGGCCGTACGCGTACGGGTATTTGCAAAGCGAGATCGGCGTGCACCGGCTCGTCCGCATCAGCCCGTTCGGCGGCGGCGACACGCGGCAGACCTCGTTCGCCGCCGTGGACGTGGTGCCCGAACTGGACGAGACCATCGAGATCGAGATCAAGCCGGACGACTTCATCAAGCAGACGTTCTCGGCGGGCGGCCCTGGCGGCCAGCACCAGAACAAGACGCAATCCGGCGTGCGGCTGATCCACAAGTCCGGGGTGCGGGCCGAGAGCCGCACCGAACGCAGCCAGCACAAGAATTTCGACAATTGCTTGAAGATGCTGAAGTCCCGGCTCTACGCCATCGAGGAGAACAAGCGGCTCGGCGACGTGGCCCAGCGCTACGACGCGAAGGGCGAAATCGCGTTCGGTTCCCAGATCCGCAGCTACGTGTTGCAGCCGTACACGCTGGTGCGGGACGAACGCGACGGCATCGACGTCAAGGTGCCGGCCGTGATGGCGGTGCTGGACGGCAACGTGGACGAATTCATGCACGCCTTCCTCCGCTGGAAGACCGCCAAGGCCAACAAGAAGAAGTGACTTCCGGCTACGACGACGCGAATTCTTGCCGCCGATGCCCGAGCCTGTGGACGAACGCGTCGCGTTCTCGTCTCTCAGTCGGATTCGGCTGCGACCTCGTAACGAGTCCGTGGAGTTGGGTGCGCCTATGGGTTTGGCGAAGCCCAATCTGTGTGGCCCCGGCTTCCAGCCGGTGCTCCTTCCGAGGGTGGCTGACTTCGAAGGAAGTTGCCCCCGACAGGAGCCCCGGCTGGAAGCCGGGGCCACACACCGGCTAGAAGCCGGTGCCACCCAAGAGCGGCTCCCCCGCCAAAATCTGTCGGCACTCCCCGTGGAGTTCGATTGACGGCTCCGCGAGGTTTGTGAGAATATCTTCGTGCGTCTTATCGTCGCGGAGACGTCCACTCGATTCCCGACCGCCCCGAAAGGTTGCGTCATGAAAGTCCGTGTCTGGCTGGGCCTCGCGGCTCTGTGCCTTTTCGGAATTCCCGCCTCGGCGAGGGCGGACGAACCCGCCGGCAAGTCCGGCCCGTACGTGGTCATCGTCGGCGCCGGCGAGTTCACCGATCCCGCGATCAAGCCGCGACCCACGGCCGACGCCGACGCCAAAGCCCTTTACGACTTGCTCGTCGACACCCAGTACCTGGACGTGAAGCCGGACCGCGTCAAGCTCCTCACCTCGAAGGCGGACGAGAAGCGCCACGGCGGCGTCGCCAACCACGCGGACATCGCCAAGGCCGTCGAGGCCGCCGCCGCCGCGACCGGCAAAGACGATCTGATCATCCTCGCCTTCTTCGGCCGCGGCGCCACCGTCGGCGACAAGACCGTCTTCCTCACACCGGACACCGTGTTCAAGGATCGCGGCAAGACCGGCCTCGTCTACGGAACCGACCTCGACGCCGCGTTCAAGAAATCCCGATCGCAAAAGGTTCTGCTCCTCATGGACATCTCCTACAAGGGATTCGATCCCGGCATGGAGAAAGTCGCCGAGCCGACCCTCACCGACATCGACGCGCTCCTTTTCGGCTCGGAAGAGAAGGAAGAGACGGTTCGCCCGCAGGATCGCCTCATGATCCTCTCCGGGTTCATCGGCGTGGACCCGCTCGCGAAAGGCGACCGCGGCCTCTTCGCCACCGTGCTCGTGGATGCCCTCAAGGGCGCGGCGGACAAGGCGCCTTACAACGACGGCTACGAGTCCGACGGACGCGTGACGGTGGACGAACTCGTTCGCTATCTCGAAAAAGAGTACCCGAATCAGGGCCGAGCGATCGGCAAGACGGACAAGGAGAAGGAAGCTCAGGCCGTGCCGATCGGCGCCCGCACCAGTCACTTCGCGATCACGAAGAACCCGGCGGAGACCGCCAAGGTCCAGAAGCGGCTCGACGCCTTCAACGCGCTCGCGAAGAGCGGCGCCGTCAACGCCGAGATCGCCAAGGAAGGTCAGAACTTTCTCGGCCGCATGCACAAGCTCAAGGCCCATCAGGAACTCCGCAAGGCGTACCAGAGCCTCGCGGACGGCACGATCAAGGTCGACGAGTTCACCGCGGCACGGGACAAAGTGCTCGAGAGCATGAAACTCCCGGCGAAAGACGCGGACGCTTTCGCCCGCAAAGTGAACGAAGCGATCGGCATCGTCACGGACGTGTACATCAAGGAAGCGTTCGCGAACGACCTCGCGGCCGCCGCGGTTCGCGGCATGTTCCGCCGCACCGAAGAGCCCCTTCCCCCGGACCTCGACGAATCGCTGAAGTCCGTCAAGGACTACACCGAAGCCAAGCGCATGGACCTCCTCAAGGACGCCCGCCTGCGGCTCGGCAAGCGTGAAGACCTCGACGAGAACAAAGACGCGGACATGGCCATCCTCATGCTGATGGCCAGCCTGAACGACCCGTACACGGTGTACTTCGACAAGGAAACCGTTCGCCGGATGCAGAGCGCTTTGCGGGGCCGTTTCCCGGGCGTCGGCATTCAGATCCGCCGCGACGCGGTTCACAATGCCCTGCTCGTCGTGAGCCCCATCAAGGGAAGCCCCGCCTTCGAAGGAGGCATCCAGGCCGGAGACCTCATCGTGAAGGTCGTCCGCTCCGTGGACAGCGTGACCGGCGAACCGCTGCCGGAATCGGCCCAGAAGGAGTACTCCACCAAGGACATGAAGGTGGAGGACGCCATCGCGATCATCACCGGCAAGCCGAAGAGCCCGATCACGCTCGTGGTCGATCGCAACGGCAAGGAGATGACCTTCGATCTGAAGCGGGACTGGGTGAACGTGGAAACCGTTCTCGGCGTGAAGCGCGACGCCAACGCCGACTGGGACTTCGTGATCGACGAGAAGGCGAAGCTCGGGTACATCCGCCTCACGCAGTTCACGCAATCCACGGCCTCGGACATGCGAACGGCCATCACGGGGCTGAAGAAGAACGGCCTGAACGGGCTCGTGCTCGATCTTCGCGGCAATCCCGGCGGGTACCTCACGGCCGCCGTCGGCGTCTGCGAGCAGTTCGTCGGCAAGGAGAAGATCGTGGAAGTGAAGCCGCGCGTCGGCGGCGGCGCGGGCCGCCCCCGCATCTACCGCGGCGAGAAGGCCGGCGACAAATCCTTCGACCTCGTCGTGCTCATCAACGGCAACTCCGCCAGCGCCAGCGAAATCGTCTCGGCGTGCGTGCAGGATCACGAGCGCGCCATCATCGTAGGCGACCGCAGCTACGGGAAGGGTTCCGTGCAGGACGTGCTCACCTTCTCCGAGACCGGCGGCGAGATCAAGCTCACGATCGCCCGCTACTACCCGCCCTCGGGTCGCAACATCGACAAGCTCGCCGCCGAGCAGGACAAGTCGATCACCGAGTGGGGCGTGACCCCGGACAAGGGCTTCGAGGTGAAACTGACCCGCGAAGAGCAGACCGAACTCGACACGCTCATGCGGGACCTCGAGATCATCCCGAGCGCCACGGGCAAGAAGCAGCAGGTGGACGAGACCAAGGACAAGCAGTTGAAAGCGGCCTTGGACTACCTGCGGAAGCAGGCCATGGCCCGCGGGAACGGCGGAACCGAGAAGTGATCGTTCCGCCGGGCGCGGTCCCGCGGGATCGCGCCCGGCGTCGCGGCGCCCCAATCCCGTTCGATAGGATGAACCCGGCGGAGCGAACGGAACGCAGTCCGCCATCATTCGCATTCGAGCGGCACATGTCGACCACGGCTGCCGGCCCGCGGGAGCTTCGCACCACGGGCACCTCGAAGAAGCTGAACTTCTTCCACGTGCGGAACTGGCAAGGCATGCCGATGGGCGTGTGGTACCGCCTGTTCCTCCGGAACGGCCTCGCGTTCTCGCCGAGCCGCCTGCTGCAAGTGTTCCGCATGTCCGTCTTCTCGCCGTTCAACACGATCTTCCACGGTCTCGATCGCCTGACGTACGGCCGCCGCGTCGCCCGCACCGCTCCGCCGCACCCGCCGCTCTTCATTATCGGCCACTGGCGCACCGGCACCACGCTCCTCCACGAGATGCTCGTCCGCGATCCGCAGTTCGCTTTCCCCACCACGTTTCAGGTGATGTGCCCGCACCACTTCCTGTTCACCTCCGGGTTCATCCCGCGGCTGATGAGCCACGCGCTGCCGACGAACCGCCCGATGGACAACATGCCCGTCGGCTTCGACCGCCCGCAGGAAGACGAGTTCGCCCTCTGCAACATGGGCGTGCCCTCGCCGTACGAGAAGTGGGCCTTCCCGAATCGGCCGGACACGCCGGACTCGCTCGACCTCGATTCGCTTCCGCCGAAGGACCTCGAACGCTGGCTGAGCGCGATGTCGCTCTTCCTGCGCCGCCTCGCGGTGAAGGACTCGCGGAGGCAGGTGATGAAGTCCCCCACACACACGGCGCGGGTCGGGCATCTGGCGCGGGCCTTCCCCGGCGCGCAGTTCGTCCACATCGTTCGCGACCCGCGGGACGTCTTCCCGTCCACCGTTCACACCTGGAAACAAATCTGGGACTCGGTCGGCTTCCAGACGCCGAATTTCGCGGGAATCGAGGAGTATGTGCTGAGCCGCTTCGAGCGGATGTACGCGAGTTTCGATCGCGAACGCGAGCGACTCGCCGAGGGGCAACTGCACGAGCTTCGATACGAGGACTTGATCCGCGATCCGGTCGGCGAGGTGGAGAAGGTGTATCGGCGGCTCGGCCTGAGCGGCTTCGAGGAGGCCCGCCCGCGGCTGGAGGAGCACGCGGCGAAGTCCCGCGAGTACAAGCCGAACCGACACCAGTTGCCGGAAGAAACGTGGTCGAAGATCTCGACCCGATGGGCCGGGTACATCGCCCGCCACGGCTACTCTTGATCAACGTCGTTTCGTGATCCGTCCGGTCGCCGGCCGCTTGCGGGTTCGCCCGCAAGGGCCCATCACTTCAGTCCGAGCATCCGATCCAGCGAGTCGGCCGTCTGATGGATCAGGGCCTCGGGCCAGTGCAGGTACGGGTGGAAGTATTCGAACGTGAGATCGCCGCGGTAACCGGTCGCGTCGAGAGCCTGCAGCACGGCCGGCCAGTTGGTCGTGCCGTCGAGCAGGGGGCGGAACGCTTCGAGGCTCACGTCCGTTCCCTTCTTCGTGAACTCCTTCAGGTGCACGTTCTTGATTCGCTTCCCGAGCTGGGCGATCCAGTGTTCGGGGAACTGGTACATCATGATGTTGCCGGTGTCGAAGTGAACGCGAACTCGCTCGCTCTGGAAGCCGTCGACGAAGTCGTTCATCTCCATCGGGGTCATGAGGTAGCCGTTGAAGAAGATGTTCTCGATGTTGAGGAACACCTTGAGCTTCTCGGCCTGCGGCAGTAGGGCTTTGATCGCGTCCTTGGCCCGGCGATCGCAGACGTCGTTGGGCACCGGTTCGTGATCGGTCCGCCACGGGATGTGGACGGCGCCGGGCACGACGAGCACGTTCTCGGTTCCGAGGTCCGCCGCGCACGCGGCGATCTTGCCGGCCAGTTCCAGCCCGCGCGCCCGTTTCATCGGGTCGTTCGAAGAGAGCGGATACGGCCAGAACAGGAACGAGCAGACGCCGCTGATCGCGATGCCGATCTTCTCGGCCATGCGGCGGATCGCGAGGAACTCCTTCGTGCCGTTCTTCGGCGAGAGATCGTTGTCCAGATCGTAGTTGAGTTCGATGCCGTCGAACCCGGCGTCCTTGGCCAGTTTCAGGCACTGTTCGAGGTTCATCCGCTCCGGGTACGGGAAGGCCCAGAGGTTGATCGACTTCTTGAAGGGGTACTTCTTCTTAGGGGCGTCGTCCGCGGCGGAAGCGGCGGCGCCCGCAAACGCGCCGAACGCCGCCATCAATTCGCGTCGATCGGGGTAGGGTCCGGACATGGAGAGATCTCCGGAGAGCGATTTCAGGCGGGTGGCGGGGCGGGGTCTTCGGCCTTCTGCCGGTAGCTCGCGACCTTCACCGGGACGACGTTCTTGGCGAGGCCGATCACTTCGAGAACGCGAACGAACGTGTACGTCAGGTCCACCTCCCACCACTTGTGCCCCTGCGAGCAGACACGGGGCGCGGCGTGGTGGTTGTTGTGCCACCCTTCGCCGTTCGTGAGAATCGCGACCCACCAGTTGTTGCGGCTGAGGTCGGGCGTCTCGTAGTTCCGATAGCCCCAGCGATGGGCGGCCGAGTTCACGAACCACGTGATATGCCAGACGTACACGGTGCGAACGAGCACGCCCCAAACGAGAACCTGCACGCCGAGCCGGATCGCCACGGCTTCGGTGTCCATCGCGAGGAAGCCGACGAGGAAGCCGATGCCGCCGATGAGCAGGGCGTGCGCCAGCCACACGAACGCCCACTTTTGCCCGCGGTGCAGCCAGCGGAGGAACGGGTCGGTCATCAGGTCCGGCACGTACTTCTCGAACGTGCTGATCCGGTTGCGTTCGGCGTCCTGCGTGTAGACCCAACGCATGTGCCCCCAGAAAAAATCGTTCCGTGGGCTATGCGGGTCGCCGGGTTCGTCGCTCTTCTGGTGGTGGATGCGGTGATTGAGCACCCACCAGATCGGTGAGCCTTCGAGCGAGCAGACGCCGCAGAGAATGAAGCAGCGTTCGAGCCACTTCGGAAACTTCACGGCGGAGTGCGTGAGCATCCGGTGGTACGCGAGGTTGATGCCGATGGAACCGAAGATGAAGTTGCCGATCAGGAGCGAAGCGAGGCCCCACCAGGAGAAGACGTAAGGATGCAGTGCGGTCAGCGCGAGCAGGTGGATCAGCACGATGCTGATGAAGAACCCGGTGACGAGCTTGGGGCGGGGAACGCGGGTCGCGGCCGGGGCGATGGACGGAACGGTGCTCACTGGGGCTCCGAGGAGAAAACCGGGGTCAGGTCGAGGCGGAGGAAGCCGTTCCTGTTGTCGAAGTCCACATCGAAGCGGATGTGCGGCCAGCGCGAATCGGTGAACGAGCCGATGCCGCGGTACGGATAAAACGGATCCTTCGTCGCGTCCGCGTCACTGAGCGCGGCCATTCTCGCGATCACGGCTCGATACGCGCGGAACGGAAAGTGGATCGTTCGCGATTCGCCTTCCTTCGCGAGCGGAAATTCGGTCACGAAATCGCGAATCCAGTGCAGTCGAATTCGATCGCAAACCAGGCGTTCGAGCAAGTCGTCGACGAACCCCAGGATTCCCCCGCGTTTTCGCGGATCGAAGTCCTGCCACAGCACGTACTGGCCCTTCTCCGTCGGAGTCGGCGACTTCTCGAGGTCCGCGAGAATCGTGGTCATAGCGTGCGGATCTCCTTCGGCAGCGCCGACCAAACCGAGAGCAACTCCTCGATCCCGAATCCTTCGACGAACTGCACCACTCCGCCCTCGATCGGAAGTAACGGGTCGGCGGCGTTCACGATCTCCTCCGGAATCTCGACCGCGAGGATCACTGCCCCGCCCTCGTTCGGGAATTGTCTCGCCTTGCCCCGCGCGTAAACCTCGGGCGAATCGAAGACGTACGGTCCGCCATCCACATACATCGAGAATCCGTCGTTCACGGGCACGCCGCCCGGCTCGTGGTACCGCGGATTCGGGCCGTTCCGGATGATGTTCTCCGCACGCTGCCGCGTCGTGCCGTGAATCAGGGTGGGCATGGCGGCGCGATCACTTGCGAAGCGTACTTCAACAGTTAACAATACCACAACCTCGAAATACCGGCCAGTTCAAGGGCTTCACCCATGCCGTACACCGCGATGGAATTGATGATCTGTTGTGCGGCGCGGGAGTTGGAGGACGGGCGCACCGTGGCCGTGGGCACGGGGCTGCCGTGTGCGGCGGCAATGCTCGCCCAACGACTCACCGCCCCGAACCTCGTCGTTCTCTTCGAAGCCGGCGGAATCGCCCCGCAACTCCCGACCATGCCCGTCTCCGTCGGCGACAGCACCACGTTTCACCGGGCCCTCATGGCCACCAGCATGGCGGATGTCATGCAGTTCTGCCAGCGTGGCCTCGTGGACTACACCTTCCTCTCGGGCGCCCAGATCGATCCCTACGGCAACCTGAACTCCACCCTGATCGGCGGCACCTACGAGAAGCCGAAGGTGCGGCTGCCCGGCTCCGGCGGCGCCAACGACCTCGCCAGCTTCTGCTGGCGCACGCTCATCGTCATGAAACACGACGCCAAGAAGTTCAGCCCGAAGCTGGACTTCCTCACGACACCCGGATACCTCACGGGGCCGGGAACGCGGGAAGCCGCCGGGCTCCCCGCGAATACCGGACCACACCGCGTCATCACCGATCTCTGCGTGCTGGACTTCGATCCGAGCACGAAACGAATGCGCGTGCTCAGCCTGCATCCGGGCAAGACGTTCGAGCAAGTCCAAGCCGCGACCGGCTTTCCGCTCGCGGCCGCGGATCCGCTCGGACACACCGCCGAGCCAAGCGAACGGGAACTGCACGTCCTGCGGACGGACGTCGACCCGGGCCGGTACATCCTGGGCCGCGCGTAGTCTTGTCGCAACCCGCCGCGAGGCTTAGTTTAACAGCCGAGAACACTCCGTCCGGAGCGAGAGGAGCCCCGCAATGGCCCGTGGGAAGAAGAGCGGACCCAGCCGCATGGACCTTCGCAAGCAGGCCGAAGCCGCCGAAGCGAAGGAACGTGAAGACGAAGAAGAGGTCGAAGAATCCGAAGACGAAGATGAGGATGAAGACGGCGACGAGGACGGCGATGGCGAAGAGGCCGCTGATGCCGACGCCGAAATCGATGCCGACGAAGGCGACGCCGACGACGACGCCGGAGGCGGGGACGACGACGACGAGGACGCGCCCAAAAAGAAGAAGGCCAAGAAGAAGGCCGCGCCCAAGCCGAAGAAGGCCGCGACCAAGCGAGTCCGCACTCCCAAGGAAGTGCGACAAAAGGCCGTCTGGATCGTCTTCGACAACTCCAGCAAGGAAGTCGGCACGTTCGACTTCTCCAAGAAGCACGAGGCCGAGAAGTTCCTCGAGAAGAAGATTCAGGAGAAGGAAGGCAAAGCGACTTTCTACCTGAACCTCGTCAAACGCGAGATGAAGGACGAGAAGGAAAAGGACAAGTGATCGACGAGCGGGGGGGCGAATGCCCCCCGCGTGCGTTTCGGCCTCAACGGGACTTCGCGTTCTGAAGGATCGTCGCGACGCTCTGACGCAGCTTGCGGTGGGCCGAGGTGTTTCCGTTGCACAGTTGCAGCACGTCGCGGACGGAGAGCCCCGGATCGGGGAACGGCAAACGAGCCAGCGATTCGTCCAGCGAGATGGGCAGGGTGTAGCGATTGTCGTCGCCGAGCGTGATGTCGATGTGCAACTCTCGCAGCAACTCCAGATCACGATAGAAACCGCGGACGTCGACCTTCATGCGAAGGAGGAGCACGCGGCGTGTCTGAGGGCCGTCCCCGAGCAGGGTGAGCAGACGATACAGCCTCGCCGCGCGGGGCGCGGACAATACGACGGCCGCGATCGCGGGCTTCTTCCTCCGCATGTCGATTCCTGACTTCGCTCGATGGGCTTGCGTCCCTGCTCGAACTGACGGATGGTCCGGTTCCGCCGTGGACATGATGCTAGGAAGCCCGCGTGTGGAAAGCAAGCGTTCGGCCTCGTGTGGACGCGTCGCCCCGACGCGAATAACGTCCCTTCATCCCCCGCGAGACCCGCCATGGCCAAGACGATCGACTGGCTTTACTTCCGCAAATCGTGCGTGACCTGCAAGCGCGCCAAGGGTTGGTTCGAGCCCGCCGGCTGCATCGTGAAGGAAACCGTGGACGCCGTGAAGGTGCGGCTCGGGCCGGATGAGGCGCTCGAACTGCTCGCCGGAATCGACACGGTGATCGCGATGCGCGGCGCCAAGGTCGAATCCTTCGACCTCAAGAAAGACCGGCCCGACGACGAGACGCTTCTCGCCAAGCTGATCGGCCCCAGCGGCAATCTCCGCGCCCCGACCCTCAAGGTCGGTCGCACCATGCTCGTCGGTTTCAACGAGGACGCCTATGCGAAAGTGCTGAAGTGAGCGCCGCGAATCGGGTACAATCGCGGAAACGACAGACCACACGGAGCGGTTCCATGCACGCGGTTCGTTGGATGGCGGCGCTGATGATCGTCTCCCCCGCGTGGGCCGCGCCCGTTCCGGTCGCCAAGCCCGCGGACGAACCCGTTCCCAAAGCCGCCGCTCTGCTCCTGCGACAACGCAAGGTCCAGAAGGAACTTCGCCTCTCCGGCGATCAGCGCATCGCGATCGTGGACGGAATCGGCGACATCGAGGACGAGAACCAGAAGGCGTTCGAGAAGCTGAGCCGCATGCCGAACCCGACACCGGACGCGTTCGACAAGTTGGAAGACGCCTATCGCGAGAAGTCGGACAAGTTCTTCGAGACCGCCGCGGCCAGGATCCTCGCCGCGGAGCACCGCAAACGGCTGAAAGAGATCGATCGCCAGGTTCGCGGGCTGGAGGCGTTCGCCGTACCCGAGTCGCAGAGAATCCTGAACCTGACCGACCCGCAGAAGCAGGCGGTCGCGAAGGCGATCAAGGAGCAGGAACGCAAGATCGAGTCGTTTCTCAACCAACTCGGCAACGACGACGCCGACACGATCAAGGACGACATTCTGAAGCATCGCAACGAACAGACCAAGGCTCTGGTCGCGAGTTTCAACGAGGAACAGAAGACGCTCTGGACCTCCCTTCTTGGCCAACCGGTGAAGAGCTTCAACCCCGTCGAGCTTTGGTTCAACCTGATCGAACTCGACGAACTGCCCCCCGCCCAGTGAGGAAGCTGTCCGGAGAGGCGGCGAGGCGGCACCGGGGGAGTGCCGCCCATTTTTTGGCGGCGGAGCCGCTCTTGGGTGGCCCCGGCTTCGAGCCGGGGCTTCTGCCGGGGGCAACTTCCTTCGAAGTCAGCCACGGCCTCGCCAAAATCCTTAGGCGCGGGTCCGGCACCGGAATGCTGGTGCATTTCAGGTTCGTTTCGTGTCTAATCGTTTCTCCCGCCTCGAATCCGCCTTCCGGCTCCTCCACCCGGTCGCGAACATGCTGCGAATCTGGTCTCCCGGCGAATCGTTCACGCGGCGCGAGTGGCTTCGCGTCGGCTCCGTCGGCCTCGGTGGGCTCGCGCTTCCGCACCTCGCGGCAGCCGCGCCCAAAGCCGGACGGGCGAAGTCCGTCATTCTCTTCGGACTGCTCGGCGGGCCATCCCAGCACGACACGTGGGATCCGAAGCCGAACGCCCCGGTCGAAGTCCGCGGGCCGTTCGGGACCATCGCGACGAAGACTCCGGGGCTCCGCATCGGCGAGTTGATGCCGCTCACCGCCCAACTCACGGACAAGATCGCCGTGCTGCGGGCGGTGGCGACGGACGACAACGCGCACTCCTCGAGCGGCTACCAGATGCTCACGGGGATCCCGCATCAGCCGAAGAACTCGGAGAGCGCCACGCCGAAGCCGCCCAACAACTGGCCGTGCGCGGGCGGGCTCGTTCGTTACCTCAAGCCCGCGACCGGCGGGCTTCCCTCCGCCGTCGCGATCCCCGAACACATGTGGAACGACGGGAACTTCCCGTGGCCCGGGCAGGACGCGGGGATTCTCGGCCGCAAGTTCGATCCGTGGCTCATCCACTGCGATCCGTCCAGCCCGAAGTTCAAGATCGATGCGCTGGCCCCGCCGGACGACGTGCCCCCGCTGCGAGTGGACGACCGCCGCGGCCTGCTCGCACAAATCGATCATCACCTGGACGCGACCCGGAGCAGCGGCGCGTTCGATCGTTTCGAAGCCAGCACGCGGAAGGCGTTTGAACTGGTGTCGTCCGGCGCGGCGCGGGCCGCCTTCGATCTGCATCGCGAGCCGGAGAAGGTCCGCGAGAGCTACGGACGCAATCGCTTCGCCCAGAGTTGCCTGCTGGCCCGGCGGCTGGTCGAGGCCGGCGTGTCCCTCGTTCAGGTGAACTGGACCCGCATCGCGAACCTCGCCAACCAGGGCGGCTGGGACTCGCACAGCCAGCACAACCAGTCGGCGAAGTCGTTCCTGATGCCGATGATGGACCGGGCGTTCTCCGCGCTCGTGTCGGACCTCGACTCGCGCGGGCTGCTCGATGAAACGCTTGTGGTGTGGTTTGGCGAGTTCGGCCGCACGCCGCGATTCAACGGGGCCGGCGGCCGCGATCACTGGGGGCACGTCTTCTCGCTGGCGATGGCCGGCGGCGGCATCCGCGGAGGAACCGTGTATGGCTCCTCGGACAAGAACGGAGCCTACCCCGCCGACGGTCGCGTTCAGGCCTGCGATCTGATCGCCACCATGTTCCACTGCCTCGGCTACTCGCCGGACACCGAAATCCGAGACACCGAAGGCCGCCCGCTCTCCCTCACCCGCGGCACGCCGATCCGATCGATCTGCACCTGAGCGACAGTACCGACCGCCAACTTCGTGACTGCCCAAGACCTTGAGTACGCCCGGTGGGACTCGAACCCACACGCTTCCGCTTAGAAGGCGGATGCTCTGTCCAGTTGAGCTACGGGCGCAGGATCCGATCGATTCTTGCAGTATCTCGAACTTCGCGGTCCGCTTCAAGCGGAGGGTCGCGAAGGCGGGTGGGTTCGCCAGGTCCCGGCGGCGCACATTTCTTCGCGCCGGGCCGAAAACTCTGTTCTACGGTTGAGGACGGCGTACCCCGCCGCGCCCCGCACTCGTATCGGACCCCCGCCGATGTCCGTCGCCATTGAAGCCCAAGCGGAACCCATTCCCGGATATAAGCTTCTGGACCGACTCGGCTCCGGCGGGTTCGGCGAAGTCTGGCGTTGCGAGGCGCCCGGCGGCATCTTCAAAGCCGTCAAAATCATCTTCGGGGACCTGCGGTCCCAGAACACCGACCTCATCCGCTACGCCGAACAGGAACTCAAAGCCCTCAAGCGGGTGAAGATGGTTCGCCATCCGTACCTGCTCGCGCTGGACCGCTACGACATCGTGGACGGCCGGCTCATGATCGTGATGGAACTCGCGGACTGCAACCTGTGGGACCGCTTCCGCGAGTGCCGCGACAAGGGCTTGCCCGGCATCCCCCGCGACGAACTGCTCATGTACATGGCCGAGACGGCCGAGGTGCTCGACCTCATGGACGGCCAGCATGGCCTGCAGCACCTCGACATCAAGCCGCAGAACCTATTCATGCTTCACAATCACGTGAAGGTGGCGGACTTCGGCCAGGTGAAAGACCTGCAAGGGGTGATGGCGAGCGTCACGGGCGGGATCACGCCGGTCTATGCGGCGCCCGAGACTTTCGACGGCGTCGTCAGCCGCTTCTGCGATCAGTATTCGCTGGCGTGCGTGTATCAGGAACTGCTGACGGGTCAGCGGCCGTTCGACGGCGCGAGCATGAGCCAGTTGCTGATGCAGCACCTGCAGCTTCCGCCGAACCTGCAGCCGTCGCCGTCGTGCGATCGGGCCATCGTCGGTCGGGCGTTGTCGAAGAAGGCCGAGGATCGGTGGCCGAACGTGACGTCGTTCGTGCGGGCGCTCCGGGAAGCGGGTGACTCCGGCCGCGTCTCCGGCGTCCACACCATGTTCGCCCAACGCCAGGTGATCGACGACCTGCCGCCGACGCCGGCCATCCACGGCGGCGCACTCCCCGTGGACGGCGAGACTCCGTTCCCCAGAGCCTTCTCGGACACGGAAACCTATCAGCCCGTCTTCACCCCCGCGCCGCCGGAAGTGAACGGGGACGGCCCGCTTCGCCCCGCCCTGATCGTCGGCGTCGGGCAGTCCGGCCTTCGCGTGCTTCAGCGGCTGCGCTTCGATTTGAACGAGCGATACGGCCCGCAGGATCACACGCCGATCGTCCGAACGCTGTTCATCGACACCGACGCGGACGCGATCGACGAAGCCGGCAGGGAACGACCGGACGAGCGGCTCGCGGCCCTGAAGCCGGACGATATCTTCGCCGCGAAACTGAACCGCGCCGGGCACTACCTCAAGCCGCGGCTCAACGGCCGCAGCCTCATCGAAGGCTGGTTCGATCAGCAACTGCTGTACAAGATCCCGCGGACTCCGAGCACGATGGGCTTCCGACTCCTTGGCCGCCTCGCGTTCTGCGATCACTACCGGCCGCTGATGGGGAAGATCCACGCGGAGTTGGAAGCGTGCCTCTCGGCGGATGCGCTGCACCTCACGGAACAGCGGACGGGTCTGCGGCGCCGCACGAACCGCCCGCGAGTCTATGTCGTGGCCGGGATCGCGGGAGGCAGCGGCGGCGGCATGTTCCTCGACGTCGCCTTCACCGTTCGCGCCCGTCTCAAGCGCATGGGCTACGAGAACCCCGAGATCGTCGGCGTGCTCGTCGTCCCGCCCGCGGACGCGATGCTGACACCGCCGCAGGCTCTCGGAAACACGTACGCTTCGCTCACCGAGTTGAACCACTACACCCGGGCGAACACGACCTTCACCGCTCATTACGACGACCGCAACGGTGCGATCAAGGAAAAGGACGCCCCCTTCGCCCGCTGCGTGCTGCTGCCCGGCTCCGCGGCCGGCCTGCACGTGTCGAAGCACACGCCTCCGGGAAGCGGCGTGATCCCCCATCCGCGGAGCAAGACGCCCCCGGCGATTCCCGCCCCGGCCGCCCGGCTCAAGCCCGGTTCCGGCATCAGCGGCAAGCCCGGCTCGCGCGTGATCCCCTGTGTTCCGGTGCGGATCGAAGACACGACGCAATCCGCGCTCAAACCTTACGCCGACGCCGCGGACCTGATTCGCCTTGAGCTGTTCGCCCCGCTAGGTCGCACGGTGGACGCCGTTCGCGCCGAGCGAGCGGAGCGAACCTCGGGCGTCACCTTCTCCGCCTTCGGCCTCGCCGCCTTCGATTGGCCCCGCGCCGAAGTCGTGTCCCGGACCGCAAGCATCGTGGTTCAGAACATCCTGAAATCGTGGACGTCCCCGAACGTGAAGCGGGCTCGCGAGGTCATTCCCGGCTGGGCCGCCGCCCACTGGACGCAACTCGGCCTCGAGCCGGACGCGATCCTCGCTCACTTCCAACAGGTGATGGAGCAGACGCTGGGCGGGAAGGTCGAGGAACTGATCTCGCTCATCACGGAGCCGCTGGTGCCGCGCGGGTGGATGGGGCGGCTTCCGGAGCCGGACAAGGTCAGCGTGGCGGTCGATCGGCTCTCGAAGATGTTCGGACCGCCGGCGTCGTCGTCCAAGCGCGAACCCACTTCGGGCGAGGCGGCGGTTCACGCCGCGGCTCGGGAGGCCGCCGCGAATTTCGCCATCGAACTCTCCGTGGTCGGGCATTCGCTCGTCGAGGATCCGGCGTTCCGGCTCGCGGGCGCGGAGGAAGCGTTGCGCCAGTTCCTCGCCACGACCGACCGCCTGATGAACACGTACCTCGAACAGGCGACCGCCGCGGACAACAAGGCCCTCGCCGGGTTCGAGTGCCTCATGCAGTACACGCACTTCCAGAAGGGAATGCGAAAGCCGGCCGCGACCGAACTCACGGACGCGCTGCGGCATTATCCCCGCGCCCGATACCAGGCCTTCGTGCAGCGGCAACTCTTCGAGGTGTACCGCGCCGTACGCGACGTGCTCGCCGCGCAACTCGGCAACGTCGTGGAGGCCAAGCTGCGGATGGACGCCGCCACGCCTCCGCTCGATCGCGATCCGATGGACGTGATTCCCGGCCCGCGGCGGCTCATGCCCCCCGGCTGCCTCGGCGTCGCGGACGCGGTGCAGCGTTTTCTCGCCGTGATTCAGGATGAAGACGTGCTCGAGATCGATCGCCGGGTTCAGGCCGTGCTCGAGCCCGAGATCGGCGGTCTCTTCCAGGCGTGCCTCAACTCGAGCGGAGGCGCGGACGGCGTCGTCGCCGTGCTCCGCGAGGAGGCCCGCTCGTATCTCGAAACGCGACTCGGCGACGTCGACCTCGCCGCGATGTTCGCCGAACGCTTCCGAAGCAAGCACCTTGCCGAACAGGGCGTGGCGCAGGCGTATCAGGAGGCCGAGCCCGAGTGGCTGGGGAACGGCCCGTGGGCGGCGAACGCCGTGGTCGTGGCGTCGGCCCCGGACGGCCCCGCCGGAGCGCCTGTCCGCGAACTGCTGACCCGCGCCGTGCCCGTGGCCGGGCTCCCGGTCGCCGAGAGCCGCGACGACGTGACCATCTATCGCGAGTATCCCGGGGTGCCGCTTTCCGCCGTGCCCCATCTCGGCCCCGCCGGCGAAACCGCGTACCAGAACCTGCCCGAAGCCAACCAGTGCAGCCTGCACTCCCGCCTCGACATCACGCAATGGACGAACGTCGACGCGGAGTGAAGCCGGAGTGCGAGCCTCGGGAACGACGCCGGACCGGGATCGCTTACGTCAGTTTGTGCGAGCGGGAACGGACGACGGAATCGAGCAGAGCGGCGAACTCGGCCACGGGCTTGGCCCCGAGGTCTTCGCCGCTTCGCAGGCGAACCGCGACTGCGCCCGCCTCCATCTCCTTGTCCCCTATCACCAGGATGTACGGCACCTTCTGCAACTGCGCCTCGCGGATCTTCGCGTTCATGCGCTTGTCGCTGAGGTCGTTCTCGACGCGCACGTCTTTCGCCTGAAGGTCCCGCGCCACTTGCACGGCGTAGTCGAAGTGACGATCCGCGATCGGCACAATCGCCACCTGCACCGGCGCGAGCCACGGCGGGAACGCCCCAGCGTACAACTCGATCAGGTACGAGAGCATTCGCTCCATGGTGCTGATCACGCCGCGGTGGATCATCACCGGCCGCTTCACCGTGTCGTCCGAGTCCTTGAACTCGAGCTTGAACTGCTCCGGCAGGTGCTGGTCGGCCTGGATCGTGGAGAGCGTCTCCTCGCGACCGAGCATATCCTTCACCTGCACGTCGATCTTCGGCCCGTAGAACGCGGCTTCGCCGTTCGCCTCGAAGAAGGGGAGGCCCGATTCTTCCAACGCGGAGCGGAGCAACGCGATGCTGCTCTCCCACATCGCGGGGTTGTTCACGTATTTGCCGTCCGGCTTGTCCGGGTCGTTCTTCGAGAGGCGGAAGCGGTACTCGGTGATGCCGAGATCCGCGTAGGCCTTCTTCATCAGGTTCAGCACGCCGAGGATTTCGCCCCGCACCTGATCGGGTCGAACGAAGAGGTGGGCGTCGTTGAGCGTCATGCAGCGCACGCGGCTGAGCCCGCCAACCACTCCGGACCGCTCGTAGCGGTACATCTTGCCGAGTTCGGCGATGCGGATGGGAAGCTCGCGGTAGCTGCGAGGCTTCGCGTTGTACACCTGAATGTGGTGCGGGCAGCACATCGGCCGCAGGCACAGTTCATCGTCGTCCTGCCCGCCTTCGCCGAGGTCCATCGGCGGGAACATGCTGTCCTTGTAGTGGCTCCAGTGGCCGGAGATCTTGTAAAGCGCCTTCTTCGCCACGTCCGGCGTGTAGACGTGGAGGTAACCGGCCTGCCGTTCCGCGTCCGTGATGAATTGTTCGAGCAGGCGGCGAACCGTGGCACCCTTCGGCAGCAACATCGGGAAGCCAGAGCCGAACACCGGTTCGTTGGCGAAGAGTTCCAGTTCGCGACCCAGCTTTCGGTGGTCGCGCTTGGCCGCCTCCTCGACGCGGGCCAAGTGGGCCTTCAGATCCGCCTCGGAGGCCCACGCGGTGGCATGGAACCGTCGCAGGGCCTTGTTCTTCTCGTCGCCGCGCCAGTAAGACCCCGTCACTTGCGTGATCTTGAACGCCTTCGGGTCGAGGTTCGCCGTGCTCTCGACGTGCGGCCCGCGGCACAGATCGCTGAAGGTGTCCTGCCGGTAGACGGTGATCGTGGCCGCGCCGGCCTGCGCCGAGTTGCCGTATTCGTCCTGACCCGCGGAGAGGCCGTCGATCAGTTCCGTCTTGTAGGGGTTGTTCTTGAAGAGTTCCTTCCCCTCGGCTGCGGAGATCTCCCGCACCTGGAAGGCGTGCTTCCCCTTGATGATTTGCCGCATCCGGTCGCTGATCCAGTTCAGATCCGCGTCCGAGGGAGCGTCTTCGAGGTCGAAGTCGTAATAGAAGCCGAACTCGACGGGCGGGCCGATTGTGGGCTTGGCGTTCGGGAAGCGCTCGACGACGGCTTGGGCCAGCACGTGGGCGAACGAGTGGCGGACCTTGTAGAGCGCGGGGTCGTAGTCCTTGGGAACGTATTTTTCGCCGGCCGCCTTGAGTTCGGCTTCACTCGCCATGTCTGGAGTCCCTTCGCGTATGGTCCTTCGGGAATGATACTTCCGCGGCCGTGGTGGAAACAGGGGAGCCGCCACACCTGCGGCGCTCACACGGAGTCTCGCGACCCGCTCACAGGTTCGCCACCGGTGCCGATTATTCCGGCTGCGGAGCTCAGGGGCTTTCTCATTTCTCCGGCACGGCCGAAAACCCGTTCTATGCTACCAGCATAAACTCACCCGCAGAGCTTACCGGACCGGTACAACCGCACCGCGCCATGCCTGCTCCCGCCACGATCCCTGATCTCATGGAGCGAATCCGCCGCAGCGGGCTCGTGCCCGTCGATCGGCTGGATGGATTTCTGGCCGGTCTCCGGGCCTCGGGCAAATCTCCCGTCAAGAACTCCGAACTGCTGGCCCGGATGATCGACGCCGGGATGATCACGCAGTTCCATGCGGACAAGCTCGCCGCCGGGAAGTACAAGGGCTTCCAGATCGGCAGCTACCTGATCCTGGACCAAATCGGCACCGGCGGGATGGGGCAGGTTTATCTCGCCGAACACACCGCGATGCGGCGGCTGGTCGCGCTCAAAGTGTTCCCGCCGTACTCCGCGGACGACGACGTGGCGAAGGAGCGCTTCCTGCGCGAGGCCCGCGCCGCCGCCGCTCTCGACCATCCGAACATCGTCCGTGTCTTCGATCTCTGTCAGGAAGGCCGGCTGCTGTACCTCGTGATGGAATACGTGGAGGGGATCAGCCTGCAGGCGCTGGTCGTCCGGCATGGCCCGGTCGAGGTCGCCGCGGCCTGCCACTACGCCCGGCAAATCGCCTTCGGCCTGCAGCACGCGTATGAACTGGGCTTCGTTCACCGCGACATCAAGCCCGCGAACCTGCTCCTGGATCGCGCCGGGGTCGTTCGCATTCTCGACCTCGGCCTCGTGCGATCCGAGGCGGACGCGGACTCGGGCCTCACGAGGCAACTCGATTCGAAGAGCATCCTCGGCACCGCGGACTACGTGGCGCCGGAGCAAGCCGTGGACAGTTCCAACGTGGACATTCGGGCGGACCTGTACTCGCTCGGAGCCACGCTGTACTTCCTGCTCGCGGGGCGGCCGCTCTTCCCGGAAGGTCGAACGGCCCAGAAGCTCGTGTGGCAACAGATCAAGGACCCGACGCGGATCGACGTGATTCGACCGGACGTGCCCGCGGGCATGGCCGCCGTGATCCACAAGTTGCTCGAGAAGCGGCCGCAGGACCGGTACGCCACTCCGCTCGACGTGTTCGACGCGCTGGCCGAGTGGGATCAGGAAGACGTGCCGGCTCCGGCCGAAGAAGTGATGCCGAAGGCACCCGCACGGGTGCAGGCGAGCCGCGCCGCGATGCCAATCGCCGGCCCGCGCGTCTCCGGCTCCACTTCGCAGATCCTCGCCTTGGCCATGCGTTCGAGCGGGTCCGGAAGCATCGGGAACAGCGCGACCATCCGAGGGGCCGGTGGCTCCAGCGTGATCGGATCTCCCCCGCCGCGAACGACGCCGGACTCGGCCGAGACCAACGCCATCCACCGGGAAGACACGCGGGCCACGCCGAGCCGGCCGGCCGCGGCATCGCCCGAGACGCCGCCGCGCCGCTTCCCGTGGGCGATCGCCATCGCCATGTCGCTTGTCGTCGCGGCCGGCGTCATCACCGCCTTCGCCATTCTCGGCCGCTGACTTCTCCAGTTCACTCTTTTGGCTTCGGGTCCGCCATCGGCGGCATCGCCGGCGGAGCCGGAGGCACGAGCGGCGGCGAATACGACTTCAAACCCGAGAGGTAGTCCTTCGGGTTCGGCGCGAGCAGCCCTTTCAACACAAGCAGCTTCGCGCGGAGATCCGCGTCCATCTCCTTGCCGGACTGATCCGCCACGCCGTCGATCAAGGCTCCGGCCGCGAGTTTGCCGTTCTGTTGAACATGGCGAATGGCGGCGTCCGCGGCTTTGATGCGTGTCGGCAGCGGGCGACCGATCGTGAGCGCCGTCGTGAGCAGCCCCTGTTGCGCCTCGGCCGTGGGGAAACGGGATGCGCCGTCGATCGCGGCGTCAGCCGTGTCGTCCGAGCGGAGCCCGGCGACGATCTCGCCCGCGGCCGCCTTCGCCTCGAATCCCGGCACTTCGCCCGTCGCCATCTTGGACAGCCACGATACGGCCATCTTCGCGGCGGCACGCTTCTCCGCCGGATCGCGGGGGCGGTCCGCCGGATCCTGGTACGCGGCGTTGATGTCCGCCTCGAGCCAGTTGCGGCTCGGCGGTTCGGCGATGATGCGAACCGCGGACACGTGGCGAAGTTGTTTGGACAGCCGAGCCTCGGCCTCCACGTCGCGAGTCGGTTCCACGTTCAGGCCCAGAAGATCCGCGTCGACACGACCGCGAAGCGCCTCGTAGCGGTCGCCGGCCGGCTTGAACCGAGCCACGTCCGTCTCGAGGCGTTCGATCAGTTTCATGATGTGATCCACGCCGACGCGGCGCTTGTACGCCGGGACGGACGGCTGAAGCCCGATCTGTTTCATCAACGAAACGTAATTCGCATACGCCCGCGGAGCGGACTCGGGCGTCAGCGGGTATTCGGCGGCGAGAACCGCGGCCGTCACCTGTTCCACGCGAAGCTTCAACTGGTACTTCTGATCGTCCGTCAGTTCGAGGCCCGTCGTTTCGAGCACGCGCTGCAGGCGATCCACTCGCGAAACCATCGTGGTTCGGAACACGTCGTCCCGTCGTTCCTGCACCGTCTTCCGATCGCGGATTCGATCCTCTTCGGTGCGTTTGAAGTCCGGCGTGTACGGGGGCGGCATCCCGATCGGGTCGGTCTCGGTGGCGGCGATCAGGAGCGCGAAGCGGAGCAGAAGTTGATCCACGGTCGGCGGGGCCGGCTTGTCCGAAGACGCGACGACGAGGATCGGCCGCTTCGCGGCGCGGGTGTCCGCACGGAGCATGGCGACCACGTCCCCCAGTTCCGGGTTCGGCAGGTGGTGATCGATCAGCACGATGTCGAAATCCGAGGCGCGGCTCGTTCGCTTGAGCAGATCCCGGCCGTTGGTGAAGATCTCGGTCTCGTAGCCGAGGGCCCGGAACCAGATGGCCGCGTCGTCGGCCCGCTGGCGATTCGGGTCCGCGATGAGGGCCTGGCCCTTGGCGGTGGGCAGGGCCATGGGATCGGCCCCGGCCGCACGGCGGAGGATGTCCACGATTTTCCCGCGGAGGCGAGCGTCCACCGGGGTGGGGGATCGGAGCAACGCGTTCGCGGCGGCGAGTTGCACTCGCGGGTCGCCGTAGTCCAGCGAGCGTTCCAGAAGTTTCTGGTTCCCCTTCTCCGCGCGGTCGCCGATGGCTTGCGTCAGAGCCAGCACGAGGCCGGTTCGCTTCTCGACGAGCCCGCGGCTCAGCAGATCCGCGAGCACGGTGGGCGGAGCGTCCGCGAGCATCTTGTACACGACGGGATCGGTGCGGGAGAGTTCGGCGAACTTGCCGCGATCCATGGCCCGCTCCGCGGCGATGCTCAGCACGAGCGCTTGAGCCGGCTCGTAGTCGGGGGCCTTTTCCAGGGCCCAGCGGGCGTAGCGGAGTCCGTAGTATTCGTCGGCCTGGCCGGTCGGCACGGCGGCGTTCAGTTCCAGCTTGTTCGTGCCGGCGTTCCACGTCCACACGGGCACGAGGCTGGGCGTGCCGTCCGCCGCGGCCGCGAGGCCGAGCCATGTTCCCTTGTGATCCGCGAACACCTTCGCGGACGCGATCAGTTCCGCCTCCGCCTGTTTCTTGTTGGCCCCGGTCACGACCTTGCCGAGCACGTCCAACGCGAACTGCTTCAGCGGGGCGCTCGGGCTCGATCCGGCGATGTGCCACAGGTACGGGCGGAAGTCCGTCTGCGATTTCGTGATCAGACCGAGCACGTCGTCCCGTTCGAGGATCTTCGCGAGCACGACGTACTGCTGATCGGGAGCGAGGCCGTCCAACGCCGCGATCCACCCGGCCATCGTGCTGGCGTTCAGCTTCGGAATCGTTTCAGTGATGCCCTTCGTGACGGCGGGGTTCAGGTTCGCGCGGAACGTGTCCACCATGAAGGGAATCGCGAAATCGCCGGTGCGTTTCAGTTCGAGCTTGGCGAACTCGCGTTCCTCGTAGCTCTCGCCGAGGTTGCGGATGAACTTCGTGACGCGGGACGGATCCTGAAGCAGCTTGTCCGTGGCCGTCTTCAGCATCGTGTTCAGCGTCTCGACGTTGGCCTTGGCCGCGGCGTCGAGTTTCGGATCGTCGGACCACTTGCGGATGGTGCGGAGCAGGCTGAAGACGGTGCTGCCGTGGCGGGCTTCGATGTCGAGGAGGTCCTGGTCGGTGGGCTTGCTGTCCACGAACGACTGGAGGAAGATCGCGGCGATGTCGAACTTGCCTTCGGAGAGGTGCCCGCGGAACTGCTGGTACACCTCGCGCGGGTTCGCGGGGGCGCCCTTCTCGGCTTGCTGGGCGGGCGCGGGGGTCCCGAGCGCCGCGACCCCGGCCACGGCCAATCCGAATGCCGCGGCCACCCGCAGCGTGCGGTTCAATGCGATCTTCACCGGGGCGTCTCCTCGAAGTGGCGCACGGCCTCAACTTCGATTCTGACGCGGCCCGTCAACTTAGGCAATCCTCTTCACACGAGGTGATGTCTTTGAACGACTCGCGACGGCGGATCAATCGGTGCGTGCGGCCTGTAACGAGAACTTCGGCCGCCCGCAGGCGGCTGTTGTAGTTGCTGGCCATCGCCATCCCGTACGCCCCGGCGCTGAACGTGGCGAGCAGGTCCCCGCGCGTCAGAGTCGGAAGATTCCGTCCCTTCGCCAGAAAGTCCCCGGATTCGCACACGGGGCCGACCACGTCCTGCGGCGAGGTTCCCGGGATCGCCGCCTCGTAATCCTCGGGGCGCTCCGGCACGTCCGCCTTCGGTTGAACCGGCCAGATGCGGTGGAACGAGTCGTAGAGCGTGGGCCGGATCAGGTCGTTCATCGCCGCGTCCTGGATGACGTAGTTCTTCCCGCCGGTCGATTTCGTGAACACGACGCGGCTCACGAGGACGCCCGCGTTGCCGACGATGAAGCGGCCCGGCTCCAGCACCAGTTGGCAACCCGATTCGCGGACCGCGGGAAGAATCACCTCGGCGAACGCGCTCACGGGCAGGGCTTCCTGCCTCCGGTAGTTGATGCCGAAGCCGCCGCCCATGTTGATGAACTTGATGTCGTGCCCCTGGGCGCGGAACGCCTGGATGAGCGCGACCGCCTTCGCCGCACCGGCCTGATACGGGTCCGCCTTGAGAATCGGCGAACCGAGATGCATGTGGACGCCGACGATCGCGAGGCCCGGATGCCCGACCACGGACTTCGCCACGTCCACGACCGTCTCGATGTCCAACCCGAACTTCACGCCCTTCACGCTTGTGTCCGTCTTGGCGTGGGTCTTGGGCGGAAGGTCCGGATTGACGCGGAGGGCGACCGGGGCCTTCACGCCCATTTGCTTCGCGACTTCCCCGAGAGCGAGAAGTTCGGCTTCGCTTTCGACGTTGAACAGGAAGACGCCGTTCTCGAGGCCGTACTTCATCTCGGCGTCCGTCTTGCCGACGCCGGCGAAGACGATCTTTGCGCCCTGGCTGCCGGCGCGGAGGGCTCGATAAAGCTCGCCGCCGGAGGTGACGTCGAACCCGCTCCCATGATCGGCCATCAGTTTGCAGATGCTCAGGTTCGCGTTCGATTTCACCGAATACGCGATGATCGGCTTCGCTTCCGCGAACGCGGTCTGGATCGCCTTCAGATGATGGAGCAGCGTGGCCTGCGAATACACGTACACCGGCGTGCCGTATTTCTCGGCCAGTTCCGGAACGGGGACGTCTTCACAGAACAGGGTGCGGTCGCGGTACGCGAAATGATCCATGGTGATCCGTGGTGTCAAATGGGATGTCGAGCCAGTGACGTGAGTCGCTGGTGTCTGAAGAGCGCATTCACTCCGGCCACTCGCCGGAGAACACTTCCGTGGCCGGGCCGGTCATGTAAACGCAGTTGTCCGTCTCGGACCAGTTCAATTCCAGATCGCCGCCGGGAAGATGGGCGACGATGCGGCGATCGGTCCGACCCGTGAGAACTCCGGCGACGCACACCGAGCACGCGCCGGTGCCGCAGGCCAGCGTGATGCCGCTGCCGCGTTCCCACGTCCGCATCGTCACTTCCTTCGGGGAATGCACCTTCACGAAGTGCGCGTTCACCCGGCGGGGAAACTCCTTCGCGTTCTCGATCTTCGGCCCGAACTCGGCCACGAGGTCGCGCTCGCCCGTCTTGAAAAAGTCGTCCGACACGAACGCGACGGCGTGCGGGTTCCCCATCGACACGCAGGTGAGGTCGAAGCGCATCCCGCCGATCGTGACGGGAGCGTTCACGGGCGGATCGCCGGGAATCGTGGTCGGAATGTCCGCGGATTTCAGGATCGGCTCGCCCATGTTCACGGTGGCGCGAGCGGCTTTGCCATTGTGGATTTCGAGATCGACATGGAGCACTCCGCGGCCGGTTTCGATCGCGAGTCTGGGCTTCTTCGCGATGCCGTGATCGTGAACGAACTTCGCCACGCAGCGGAGCCCGTTGCCGCACATCTCGGACTCGGATCCGTCCGCATTGAACATGCGCATGCGGGCGTCCGCGACGGTTGACGGGCAGATGAGGATGAGCCCGTCCGACCCGATGCCGAAGTGGTGGGGGCTGACGGCGCGGGCGAGCGCGGCCGGATCCGCGGGAGGCGGTTGGTTCACGCAATCGACGTAGACGTAGTCGTTGCCCAGCCCGTGCATCTTCGTGAATCGCATCGCTCTCCCTCTTCATCACTCAGTTTACACGCGGGAGGCTACCGCGAAAACACCACGCTCCCGGGGCCGAGAATCAACTCGAGTTCCTCCGGCCGGAGGTTCGCCGCGTTGACTTCGAAGCCGCCGCCGAGTTTCAGCTTCACCTGGCGGCCGGAGCCGTCCCGCACGCTCATGTACACCGGCGTGCTGCCCTTGTTCCGCTTCAACACGGCGCCCACCGACTCCAGCCGGCGGAGTGATTCTTCATCATCCGCGTAGGGCATCCGCAGGAGCAGGCTGCGTGTCATCTCCTTGCGCGCGTCTTCGATCGTGATGAGTTTGCTCACGATCACGTCGCCGGCGGTGCCCCCTTCCCGCCACTCCACTTTGCCCTCGAAGAGCAGCACGGCGTCGTCCGCGATTTGGTCCTTGAACTGGGCGTACTGATCGGACCAGAGGATGCACTTGCATTGGCCGGTGAAGTCCTCCAGTTGGAACATCGCCCAGCGCTTTCCGTTCTTCTGCACGGTGCGTTGCTGGAGGCCGGCGACCATCCCGGCGACGAGTACCGAGGAGCCGTGCGCGAGTTTCACGGCCTGGGCCGCGTCGTGCGTGCGAAAGCGTTTGAGTTGATCCTCGTGCTGAGCCAGCGGGTGGCTGGACATGTAAAAGTCGAGGGCTTCCTTCTCGAACTTCAGCTTCTCGGTGTCCGGCCATTCGGGCACGTCCGGCAGACCGTTGCCATGGCTGGGGCCGGCATCGCCGGCGCCGTCGTCTCCGAACATCTCGAAGATGGACTTCTGCCCGCGGCGCAGATCCGAGGCGCGGTCGTCCGCCGATTGGAAAGCCTTGGCCACGGCGGCGAAGTGGGCGGCCCGCTTGCCGAAGGCGTCGAACGCCCCGGCTATCACGAGCTTTTCCACCGCGGACTTCTGCACGATGCGGCGATCCACCCGTTCGGCGAACTCGAAGAGATCCTTGAACGGGCCGCCTTCTTCCCGGGCGCGAACGATCTCGTTCGCGGCCCCGCGGCCAAGCCCCTTGATCGCGGTGAGCCCGAAGAGGATGCGGTTGTTCACCACGTCGAAGTCCGCCTGCCCCTTGTTGATGTCCGGCGGGAGCACGTCCACGCCGAGCTTGCGCGTGTCCGCGATGTGATCGACCATGATGTCGCGTTTGCCGCCGTCGTCGATCTCGGAGGAGAGCAGCGCTGCCATGTATTCCGCGGTGTAGTGCGCTTTCAGGTATGCGGTCTGGTAGCCGATCTGGGCATAAGCCGCGGTGTGCGAGTTGTGTACGATCAGGCCATCGGCGACGAAGTTGTGATCGACATCGACAGTGAGATCGAACGTGTCCTGAACGCCAAGCGGTTCGACGGACGCGACACGATCCCAAAAGACATCGGCGCATGCGACAACGGCGAGTTTCTGCGAACCGAAGAATGCCGCGACTTTCGCGATTGTCGATCGCCGGAAGCCTCGCTTCTTGGCGGAAGGCGTGCCGTAGAACTCCTGCATCGAAACACCGGATCGCGTTTCGAGTTGGACCCACGTCAAGCCTGCGGCCTTGCGTTCGTCATTCACCCATTTGCGGACTTCGAGCGGGACCGTGTCCTTGCTGCTGAGTCCGCGCCGGGTCGTCTGGATGTACTGGTTCAGATGTGCGACGGCCTTTTCGCGGCCGAGGCAGTGCGGCGCAATCCGCTGGGCAAATGTCTCGATGCCGCCTTCACCCATCACATGGACCGCGAAACCGGGGCGGGAATCGCCATCGTAGGCGAATCGCTTCTCGTGGATGCGACTGACGATGCCGAGCCGCAGCAGCAGGTGCTGCACATCCTTCGCCAGTCGCTTGGAGGACGTGGCGTAGAACGGCACCTTCAACGTCCGATTGGCGATGAACCCGTCTCCCGCCCAAAGGCGACCGAGGAACAGATCCAAGTCGGATTCGCGAAGGGCGAACAGCGGCGCCGGTATGAATTTCTCCGTGGCCGTCTTGCCGAGGATGCCCAGCGATTCGGCCCAACGAAACGCGCCGCAACGGGATGGCGCCTGCACCGCGGTCGAAGCATGTTCGGATGCCGGCTTGAAACGCGTATCGCGTCCGGTGTTTGCCCGCACTTCGAGGCAGCGCCGATCCTTGCGGGCGTAAAGTTTCGCCACCGTGTCCGGGAACGCGGCAATGGCTTCGGCGAAGTCATTCACCAAGGTGCGGTCATTGCCATAGAAGTAGAGCGTGCTCGGATGGCAGGTGTTGCCCTCGGAAAGGAGCCCGGCCAAGGCGATCAGTTCGTGCCGTGCCCAACTCGTCGTCGCGGGCACCTCGAGACGGCGCGGGGCGGCGATGCGTTCGCCCGGCTTCAACCTGTCCAAGTTCTTCCACCCGTCCAGCACGCGGAACGGATGGTTGCCGGTCGCAATGATCTCGTGACCCAACTCCGTGGTCAGTCGATACACCTTCTTCCGCCCGTTCCACATCACGTCGCTGACTGCGCGAGCATGCAGTTTCCCATCGTCGCCGAGCGAATGAATCTCGAATGGCCGCTTCGTCGAAAACAACTCGCCGACCGTCGTGCGTTCTCCCGTGACGGCATGAGTGACGACTGTGCCCGAGGCCACGCACTTGTTGAAGCCGTAACCCGCGAAGAAGACGATCTTGGCGAAGATGTCCTCGGCGGTGGCTTCGTCCACCTTCTGCTTCATGCAGCCGGCGATGAAGTCCGTCTTGGCCGCGTTGATCTTCTCCTCCACCTTCTTGCTGATGGCCTTGATGCAGGCGTACGCCTTGCTCAGCTCGATGCCGCCGAGTCGGTTCAGGATGCGCATGATCTGTTCCTGATAGACCATGACGCCGTACGTCTCGTCGAGGATGTCCTTGAGCACGGGATGAGGGTAGTCCCATTTTTCGCGGCCGTGCTTGCGGTTCACGTAGCTGTCCACCATGCCGCCGGAGAGCGGGCCGGGGCGGTAGAGGGCCAGCACGGCGATCAGGTCGCGGATGCCGTCCGGCTTCATCCGCTTGAGCAGATCGCGGATGCCCTCCGATTCGAGTTGGAACACGCCCTTCACGTTGCCGCTCTGGAGCAGTTCGTACGTCTTTTGATCGAGCAGATCGAAGCTCGCGGGGTCGACGACCTCGTTGCGCGTCTTCTTGATCAGCTTCACGCACTTGTCCAGAACCGTGAGGTTCCGGAGGCCGAGGAAGTCCATCTTGAGCATCCCGACTTTCTCGAGGATGCCCATTTCCCATTGCGTGGTGACGGTGTCGGTGTCGGCCGCGCCGGAGTCGTCGGCGCTTTTCTTGGGCGGGCGCTGAACCGGAACGTAGTCCGTGATCGGTCCGTCCGCGATGACCACGCCCGCGGCGTGCGTGCCGACGTTCCGATTGCATCCTTCCAGCTTCATGGCGATGTCGACGAGTTGCTTCACCTCCGGGTCGGCGTCGTATTCCTTGCGGAAGTCCGGGGTCTTCATCGCCTGTTCGAGCGAGCCGGCGATGGCCCCTTGCATCGGCACGAGTTTGCAGAGGAAGTTCACCCGTTCGAGCGGCACGTCGAGCACGCGGCCGACGTCCTTGATGGCCGCCTTCGCCGCCAGCGTGCCGAACGTGCCGATCTGGGCCACGCTCTCCGCGCCGTACTTCTCCTTCACGTACTGGATCACTTCGCCGCGGCGGTCCTGGCAGAAGTCGATGTCGATATCGGGCGCTTCCTTGCGGTTCGGGTCGAGGAATCGTTCGAAGAGCAGGTCGTACTCGATCGGGCAAACGTGGCTGAGGTGCAGCACGTAGCTCACGATGGCGCCGCAGCCGGAGCCGCGGGCGGTGCAGGGGATGCCCTTCTCCCGCGCGAAGCGGACGAAGTCCCACACCACGAGGAAGTAGCTGGCGAAGCCCATCTTCTCGATGATGCCGAGTTCGTGCTCGAGCCGCTTCTTGCAGGCCTCGGACGGTTCGTCGCCGTACCGCTCCGTCATGCCCCGTTCGCAGAGTTCGCGCAGGTAGCTCTCCGGCGTCCGCTTCTTCGGCAACTGAAAGACGGGGAAGCTCCGCTTCGTGAAATCCAACTCCACGTCCACGCCGTTCGCGATCTCCTGGCTGCGGGCGACCGCGTCCTCGAAGTCCGGGAAGAGCCGGTACATGTCCTGCGGCGAGCGGACGTAGTACGGGTTCGGCATCTTCTCTTCGGGGTACCGCTTCTTCTTCGGGTCTCGTTTCTGTCCCGTGCTGATGCAGAAGAGCACGTCGTGGGCTTCGGCGTCGTCCGCGCACAAATAGTGGGCGTCCGCGGTGGCCACGAGCGGCACGCCGATCTTGTCCGCGATGTCCGCCGCGACCGGCGTGCAGAGGTCCTGCGCACCGATGCCGTTGTTCTGGATCTCGATGTAGAAGTCGTCCTTGAACACCTTGGCGAACCACTCGGCGATCTTCTTCGCGTCGCCTTCCTTCTCCGCGAGGATGGCCTGGTTGAACTCGCCGGCGAGGCAGCCGCTGAGACAGATCAGCCCTTCCGAGTGCGCCTTCAGAACCTCCCGGTCGATACGCGGGTGGTAGTAGTACCCTTCGAGAAACGCGATCGAGGCGAGCTTGATGAGGTTCTTGAACCCGGTGTTGTTCTTGGCGAGCAGGGTGAGGTGGGAGTACGCGTCGCCCTGGCGGGCGGCCTTCTTCTCGCGGCGGTCGCCGGGGGCGAGGTACGCCTCGTAGCCGAGGATCGGCTTGATTCCGCCCTTCTGGCACTCGGTGTAGAACTCGATCGCGCCGTAGAGATTCCCGTGATCGGTGATCGCGAGGGAATCCATGCCGAGTTTCTTGGTTTCCTTCACGAGCGCCGGGATGCGATTGAACCCGTCCAGCATCGAGTAGTGCGTGTGGAGGTGCAGGTGCGCGAACGTCCTGTCGGCCATCGGCGGCGTCCATGAGGTGTGGCGGAGAGGAAATTATAGGAGTGGTAGCGGCGGGTTGCGAACCGGTAGAATGGCGGCAGGAGACTCCCGATGAGCTCGGCAACTCTCAACCTGAAACGGGCCACCATCGCCGACCTCGCCCGCGAAGAGGGCAAGGCCGAACTCATCGATGGAAGGATCGTTCAATACATGGCCACCGGATTTCGCCCGAGCCGGATCGCGGGCCGGATCTTCCGCAGCTTGGACGATCATGCGAGTTCCACGGGCCAAGGGTATGCGTTCACGGACAGTTTGGGCTTCGCCGTGCCCGAACTTTTCTCCGGACGCGAATCCTTCTCGCCGGATGCGTCCTACTACGACGGCCCGCTTCCGGCGAACCTGATGAAGTTTGTCGAGGGGCCGCCGACCTTCGCCGTGGAAGTGCGAAGCGAGAACGACTACGGCCCGTCGGCGGAGCGACAGATGGCCGCGAAGCGAGCCGACTATTTCGAGGCCGGAACCACCGTGGTCTGGGACGTGGACCCGATCGCCGGCGAGATCCGCTCCTACCTCGCCTCCTCCCCGGATCGACCGCTCCACTTCGCGGCGGGTTCCGAGGCCGACGCGGAACCTGCGGTACCCGGTTGGTCGGTCGCCGTCGATTGGGTCATGATGTAATTCGAGTCGGCAAAAAACTGCTGTGAGGATCGTCCATGCTCGTTCGAACGCTTGGCGTGCTTTTCGGCCTTCTGCTCGCGGGAGCCGCGTCCGGCCAGAAGGACAAGGACGAGTTTGACTCCAAAGTGATCGCGTTCGTTCGCAAGAACATCGGCAAGCAGGTTGGCGACGGGGAGTGTGCCGCGCTCGCGGTCGAGGCGATGAAGGAGGCCGGCGCCAAGCCGTTCCACTCCTACAAGGAGTCTCCGAACGCCGGAGACTATGTCTGGGGCGAGCTTGTTTATGGTCTCGAGATCGGGCCGACGCTTCGAACCGAGTCCACGCCGGTCGGCACGTTCGTGAAGGCCGGCGACATCATCCAGTTCCGCGACGCCAAGTTCTCCGGCAAGGCCGGCGGCGGAACCTATTCGTCATCCGCTCCGCACCACACGGCCGTCGTCGTTTCCGCAAGCAAGGACGGCAAGACGCTCGAGGTGCTCCAACAGAACGTGAACGGCAAGAAGACCGTCGCGGCGGCGACGGTGAAGCTCGGCGACCTTCAATCCGGCTGGGTCAAGATCTATCGCCCGCAGAAGCCGTGAACCGCCGCCGCGAATCGAGACGGCTGCGTGTCCCGATTCGCGGCGATTCGTCACGGCCGCTCCGCTTTCTCCAGCTTCTCGATCAGCGACTTCACCTCCGCGAGCGCCCGCTCCTCCCCGCGAAGAATGAGCGTGTTCGTGCGCGACTCCGCGGTCGCGGTGACGCCGTTCTTGAAGACACGTTCGATGACGCTGACCATATCAAGGGCGCTCGAGTTCTTCAGTTGGATGATGGCGAGCGGCATCTCCACGGGCTTGGTCGCGTTGCCACCACCGGCCCCGCTCGAGCCTGCTCCGCCGAATCCGGGAGGCGCACCTGCACCGGGAATCACACCGAATCCGCCCATGCCGCCCGACACACCGCCCCCCTGCATGAAGGGCATCCCCTTCACCCGCTTGAACACCAGCAGATTCCCCGTCCCAAGCGGGCTGCAGAACTCCCAGCCTTCGTTGCCGAGGTCCGCGAAGGACTTCTCCAGGTCCTTTGTCGGGGTCGGCACGAAGCGATACTCCCACGGCTGCCTCACGGCCGGTGCGGCCACGGGATTGAATCCCGCCACTCCGGCCGGCGCGCCGCCGCCAACCGCGGGTGGACCGCCGCCGGCCGCGCCTCTGCCGGGGCCGACCGGCGGCTGCGCGACCGCCATCGGGAAAATCACCGCGCCGAGACCGCCCACCAGGAGCGTCAGCGCGGCCAGTTTCGTTCGCATCGTCGCCATCGGAGTCGCCTCCTTCACGAGTTGAAGAATTGCCGGGGGAACGGACCCGCCGGCGTGAATCAGAGCCAATGCCGTGTTCATCACCGGCTGGGGAACGGTCGCGGTCGCGGTGGTGGCGCCGAGGACCAAACCGCCGCCCGCGAGCGCCGGTGCGAGCCCCCGGTTCGTCAACCCGCGGACGATCGCCTGGCGGGCCCGCGTGAGGCGGCCCGTGAGCGTGCCGAGTTTCCATCCCAGCCGCGCCGCGGCATCCGGTTGGCGCACCCCTTCGAGTTCGCACATCACGAACGCCGCCCGCAGCGAATCCGGCAGCCGTTGAACTTCCTCATGCACCGCGGCCAGCAGTTGATTCCAGGCGGCATCGGGAATCGGGCGATCCGACTCGGGTTCGGCCGCTTTCTCTTCGCGGTTCCGCCGCCGCGCCGCGGATTGCTTCGCTTTCGTCGAGATGCGTACGGCCACGCCATGAAGCCAGGCCCCGAGAGCCTCCGGATTCCGCACCCGCTTGGCCTGACGCACCAGAGCCAGGAACGTGGCCTGAAAAGCGTCCTCGGCGTCGGCTTCATCCGCCAGCGAGTGCCGACATACGGACCACACCATCGCGGCATGCCGTTGAAGCATCGCCGCGAAGGCCGCTTCGTCCCGCTCCGCGATGAAACGACCCAGCAGCGCCGCGTCGCCATCCGGATCGGGGGCGAACTCCTCGGCCTTGCGCAGAATCAGTTGCAGGAGCATTCGGCTCACTATGAACAGGTTCCCGCCGCCCGCCGATTCCTACAAGTCCGTTCTCGAGTTGTCGATTTCTTGACCGCGATTTTCCCCACGGTTAGCATTCGCACATGAACGCACCTCTCCCGGCGGACGCGACCGCGGTTCGGACGCCCCGCTCGAAAGGCGACCTGCCGGACATTCCCGGATACGAAATCGAGGGCGAAATCGCGCGCGGCGCAATGGGGCGAGTGCTCGCGGCCCGCGACCTCGCGCTCGACCGCGATGTCGCCATCAAGCTGACGCTCGGCGACGGTTCCGAGACCAAACGACGATTCCTTCGCGAGTCGCGAATCGCCGCCCGTTTGCCTCATCCGTGCATCCCTCCCGTCCACGCGCTCGGGACCCTTCCCGACGGCACGGACTACCTCGCGATGAAACTCGTGCGCGGCAAAACGCTCGCCGAGTTGCTCCGCGCCCATCGCGAAGCCTCGAACGGCGAACCGGCCGCCAATCGATTCCTCGGCGAGTTCGAATCGATCTGCCAGGCCATCGCCTTCGCCCATCGCGAGAACGTGATCCACCGGGATCTGAAGCCGGCGAACGTGATGGTCGGCGCGTTCGGCGAAGTGCAGGTGATGGACTGGGGCCTCGCCCGCTCCGGCGCCGCGAAGCCCGGTTCACCGGACGACTCGGTCGCCTCCGGGGCTCAAGGCGCAATCGAAACCTGGCCGCTTCCCGACGCGGACGACACCGCCGAGCAAACGCGAGCGGGCCAGATTCTCGGAACGCCATCGTACATGTCTCCCGAGCAAGCCCGTGGCGACACGGAGGCCGTGGATGCCCGGTCGGACGTCTTCGCGCTGGGCGCCATTCTGTGCGAACTGCTGACGGGCGCGCCGCCGCATCGCGGGCGAACCGCACGGGAAGTCCTCAACAAAGCCGCGGCCGGAGACGTGTCCGAAGCGCTCGCCAAACTCGACGCCGCGACCGCGGAAGAGGAGCTGATCGCGCTCGCGAAGCGTTGCATCGCCGCGAATCCGGATGAACGCCCGGCCAATGCCGCCGTCGTGTCCGAGGCGCTCGCGGAGCATCGGCGGAAGGTGGAAGAACGGCTGCGCGGCGCGCGAGCGGACCAGGCCGCGGCCGCGGTTCGCGAGTCCGAGGCGAAGCGGCGTCTCCGCGGGCGGCGTATCGCCACCGGCATCGTCGTCGGAGTGTTGCTCTGCGGGATCATCGGAACGAGCATCGGTTTGGTGCAGGCGAGCCTCGCCCGAAACCGCGAGGCCGAGGCCCGCGGCAAGGCCGAAGTCCGCGAACAGGAAGCGATCGCCGCCGCCACCCGCGAACGCGAGGCCAACGAGAAGACGAACGAAATCCTGGACGCGATGACGTCCGACTTCACCGGCGCGGCTCTGACCACGCAACAAGCGGTGTCCGAAGAACAGAAGCGATTTCTCCGAAACGTGCTCGGATACTATCAGCGATTCGCCACGCTTCAGCCCGATTCCGTCGCCGCGAAGGAACGACAGGCCCGAGCGGCGCTCAAGGTCGGCGCGATTCAATCGCGGTTGGGCGCCAACAAGGAATCCGAGGCGGCGTACGCCATCGCTCGCGCGCTGCTCGTGGAAATGGTCGCGGCGCCGGACTCGAAGCGTGAGTTTCGCCTCCTTCTCGGCGGCACGCACCGCATGCTCGCGATGCACCACATCAACTCGAAGCGGCTCGAGGAGGCGGAGGCGGAACTTCGCTCCGCCATCGCGATGGCCCGAGCGCTCGTCGCGGAAGACGCCTCCGTGGCGGCCCACTGGCAGGAACTGATTCACGCCCGCTCCTTGGAGGCGTTCCGTCGCGGGGCGTTGAATCGAGTCGACGACGCCGCCGCGGAGTATCGCGCCGCCATCGCCGAGATGCCGCCGGGCCTGAACGATCGGATCGTGAGAACCGCCGTCGCGAACGCCCACTCGTCGCTCGGGCAACTGCTCGTTTCATCGGGCCGCAAAGCCGAAATCGAGGCCGCCTATCGCGCCGCGGCGGAGGAGTTCGAACGACTGCTGAAGGAACACCCGCAGTCCGTCCCGGTGCAGATCGGGGCCGCGAAAGCGCTCACGGAACTCGGCAAGTTTCTGCACGATCTCGGCAACTGGAACGACTCCGAAGCCATGACGGCCAAGGCGATCCCGATCTACACGCGACTCGCGGCACGGTTCCCGTCCGACCCGAGTTATCGAGTCAGCTTGGGGACGCTTCACGCGGATCTCGTTCGTATCTACTGCGCTCGCAATCGGGCCGTCGAGGGCGAAGCCCACGCGAATCAGGCGATCGCGATCTTCCGACGGCTCGCCGAGGAGTACCCGGACTCGAAGCACTACCGTCAGTTGAAGTTGGTCGGGTACTCCGGCCTCGCGACCGCCCTTTCGGATCAGCGCCGCCACGTGGACGCCACAGCCGCCCACTATGCGGCGATTGGAGAATCTCAGGCCTTGGTGGCGCTCGACCCCAAGTCCCAATTCAATCGATCGCAACTCTCGACGCTGAGAAACAACCTCGGCAACGCGCTCTCCCGCATGAATCGGCACGAAGACGCACGCAAACTCTTCGTCGAAGCCGAGCGGGGATATGCCGAACTCCACGGCGAATTCCCGATGTCCATGGGCTATCACCAGGGGCTCGCCATGTGTCGCCTCGGGCTTGGTGGCACGCTCTTCGAACTGAATCGAGTCGAGGAAGCGCGGGTGGCGCTCGAACGAGCCGCCGCCGATTTCGAGAGCCTCACGAAGTCTTACCCGGACTTCGTGTTCCATGTGAGGCATCGCCCGATCGCGTACTATGCGCTTGCCAAGTGTCATTCGATGCTGAGCGCAAGCGAACCCGCGCGCCGGGAGGAACACGCGAGCAAGGCGATTCAACTTCTCGAGACGGCCATCCGGCACGGCTATTGGAACGGGTACGGCGGAGCCGAGGGAATCGAGATGCAGGCCGAGTTCGATCCGATCCGCGATCGCAAGGATTTTCGCCGCGTGTATCGCGCGCTGCCGGGGAATCCGAGCGGGGTGACGCTCGCGCCGCCGCCGCGGGCGAAGTGAGCGTCACATGACGAGACGACGTTTCACGGCACGGGCCGCGTTGCAATTCGAGCAGACGCCGCGGATCACGAGCGAGCGGCCTTCCGTCTGGAATCGGTGCTCGCTCGCCACCTCCTGCAGCACGTCGTCCAGCTTGTCGTTGAGGAACTCGATCATGATGCCGCACTGAGTGCAGACGAGGTGATCGTGGGCGGGGTAACCATAGTCGTGATCGAAGACGGTGCGCGGGCCGATTTCGATTTTGCGAAGCAACCCTGCATCCACGAGCAACTTCAGCGTGCGGTACACGGTGGCCCGGCTCACGGCCCGCCCCGCCTCCCGGAGATCGTCCAGCAGTTCGTTCGTGTCGAAGTGTTTGTGCCGCGCGAAGATGTGCGAGACGAGTTCCTTCTGCGGCGCGCTGAACCGCTTCAGATCGGGCCGACTCGCGAGGTACTCCCGGAACTTCTCCTCGGGAGACTGCGAAACTTCAACTGCCGGCAACGCCACGTCCCGTTCCTCCTGCGACCGTGACATTGTATCACCCACGAGCCGCCGGATTCATCCCGGCGAGCCTCGCCGCATCTCACTTCGGGCGGTTGAGTTGCTGTACATCGGCCCAGATGTCGCCGTAGGCGTCCTTGTCGAACGGGGGGCAGCCGGTGGGGAACTGGCCGAGCGGGTGCCGCTTCTCGCGCATGAGAGCCGTACAGTAACTGAAGGTGCGGCACACGCGTTTACGATCAAGGACGCCGTGTTCCTTCAGGTGACGCGCCCAATCCGGCTGCGAGAGGCTGGCCCGCCCCACGCCCGCGAGTGACACCCGATTGTCACGCACGTTCGCGGCCGCGGCCTGTGGCAGAAAGTCCTGCAGGTAACTGTACCCGGTGCCGACCACGGCCAGATCCGGCTGCGACCGCTGGATCGCTTCCGTGATCCTGAAATGCCGATCGACGCCGACGAGCGGATGTTCCGGGGATTCGTAGCCGTCCGGCGGGGGCGTCTCGAAGGGGCGGCCGAAGTGCGGCTGAGCGTAAGGATTGCCCAGCGTCACGTTCACGAGGCTCACGCCGAGCGTCCGCATCTCCGCGACCCACGCCAGCGGTTCGGACAGGTCCGGCTTCAGCGGGTCGGTCGCGTCGAGGCCCCATCCGTTCGGCACGGGCGAGTCGTGGGGCACGGGCGCACCATCCGCCGTGAAGGCGATGCCGTCGAAGGCGTTCATCCGCGTGGCGAGGAGCACCGTGTTCGGAACCGCGGCGCGAATGGCCATGAAGATGTCCCGCGCCAGCCGCGTGCGGTTCTCCAGGCTTCCGCCGTAGAGCCCGGGGCGGTTGCGGGCGCCGAGCAACTCGTTGAGCAGATAGCGATGGCATTGCTTCACGTCGAGGAAGTCGAACCCGGCCCGCACCGCAAGCTTCGCCGCCGCCACGTAATCGTCCACGAGTCGCTTCAACTCGTCGTCCGAAACGAGCGGCGTGTCCGCACTCGCCTTGTAACGGCCGACGAGGAGCGGATCGTGCGTCGCGAGGATGGGGCGGCGATGGCAATAGCGCCCGGAATGCGTCAGTTGCAGGCCGAAGAGCAGATCCGAATCCGAGCCGTTGGCGGTGCGGTGCGAGACGCGGCAATCGTCGACCAGTTTCGCGAAACTCGGCAAGGTCGACTCGTTGATCCAGATTTGCCGCGGGTTGGCGCGGCCCTCGTCCGTCACGGCGCAGGCTTCGCCCCAGATCAGCTTCGCGCCGCCGTCGCCGAAGCGGCGATACCGCCGGAACGTGAGTTCTCCGGGCCGTCCGTCCGGCTCGCCGTCGCAGCCTTCCATCGGATGGACGCACCAGCGATTCCCGACCGTGCGCGGGCCGATGGTCAGCGGTTGGAACAGCGGCGCAAGATCGGCGGAGAAGCGAAGGTCGATCCCGAGCCGTGTGTTCTCGGCTTCAAGGTCCGCGATCGTCTTGTACTTGAAGAAACGAGCCATGCCTCCGTGCTATCCCGGAACGACCCGGACGTCGAGGCGCTCGGGAGCAAGAGACGGTACGCAAGAACGATTCCGACCGCCGTGTCGGATGGCGACGGACCACGACCTGGGAGTCTGTTCGCGGCCTCAAAGCCGGGCCGCGAACTCGGCGACGTCGGGTTCGCTCGCGAGCGCGGAGAGCGAGTCGAGCATGAGTCTCGCTTCGGTATGATCTCCGGTGAGGCGAGCGAGATCCACCGCGCCGCGGAAGGCGAGCACGGGCGACTGCTGCTGTCGCGCGAGGGACATCGCTTTGCGATAGGCCGCGGCGGCGTCCGCGTGTTTGGCCGGATCGCCGGCCAGCACGTTCCCCGCCACGCGATGCACCTCGGCGCTGTAGCAACCGGGTTGCTGCTGTTCCACGTCCAGCGCTTCGCTCACCACACGCCACGCTTCGGCCCGATCCCCCGCCTTCAGCAGCAACTCCGTGAGCAGCACGAGCCCGAACGGCCGCCCCATTCGCACCCCGACCCCGCCGAAGCGGCCGAGCCAATCGCGGATCACGGCGATGCCTTCGTCCAACTGGCCGCGGTGGCCGATGGCCGCACCTTTGAGAATCTGCCCCCAGCCGGGCCAGAACGAGAAGCTGTGTTCCGTGGCGATGCGAATCGTCTCGTCCGCGTGGCGTTCGGTTTCTTTCCAATCGCGGCGGAAGGCGTGAATGGTGGCCGGGGCGAAGCCGAGAGCGAAGGCGCGGCTGTGCGCGTGGCCGAGCTTCGCCGTCTGCGCCAGAACCTCCTCGCAGCGCGCCACCGCTTCCCGCGGCCGACCGAAGAACCAGTTGGACCACGCCGTGAAGATCAGCGCGATCGTGACCGGATCGGCGCCGTACACGAACGCATGAGATCGCTCGCGCTCGCGGTCGTAGAGCTTGATCGCGAGTTCGGCATGGTGCAGCGAATCGGCGAAGCGGCCGGCGAAACCGTTCACCAGCGCCATGGCGCGGTGCGCCTCCACGAGCAGGGAGACGTCCCCGAGCTTCTGTGCCAACGCGAACGACTCGGCCGCCAGTTCCTGCGAGCCCGTGAGATTGCCGCGAACCACGGAATACCGATAGAGCCCATGCAGCGCTTGGAAGAGCGGCAGCGACGCGGCCATCTGCCTGCTCAGTTCCCGCGCCCGCCCGAACATCCGCTCCACTTCCGGAATCGTGTATCCGCGAACGGCCATGAGCGGGGCCGAGAGCGCCGTCAGGAGTTCGAGTTCAAGTTCGTCCCGCTTCACGGAATGGGGGAGTTCGTCCAACAGGGTCCGGCCGCGGGTGAGTTGCTCGATCGCCTCGACGTTCGCGCTTCGCTCCACGCCGCGGCGGCCGGCCGCGAGCCAATAGCGGATCGCGGGTTCCGTCTGCCCCGCTTCCGTGAAGTGATGCGCCAGAATCTCGGGGTTGCGTTCCACCACGTCGGGGAACTTGGCTTCGAGCGCGGAGCCGATCTTCAGATTCACCTGCTGCCGCTTCCGCTTGAGAAGCGAACCGGCGGCCGCGTCCTGAATCAACGCGTGCTTGAAGACGTAGCGAGCGTCGTCCCCGCGGCCCTTCTGGAAGAGCATCTCGGCCCGCACCAGCTTGTCCAGTTCCGCCTGCAGGTTCTCCGGCGGCAGCGTGCAGACTTCGGCCAGAAGCGGGAAGGGAAACTCGCGACCGATCACGGCCCCGATCTGCACCACCTCGGGATTGCTCGCCATTCGATCGAGCCGGGCGACGAGCAAGTCCTGGAGCGAGGGCGGGATCACGGCCATGAGCGCCGTATCCGTGGAAGTGCCGTCCATCAGGCCCGATTCGCGGGCCAGGCCGCGGCAGATCCCGCTCGACGGCGAGCCGGCCGACGTGGCCGAGGTCGTGCGGGCATACGGCGAGTGGCTGGCGACGAGCCCGGTGCCGAAGCTGTACATCCACGCCGAGCCCGGAGCCCTGGACAACGGCCGCCCGCGCGAGTTCTGCCGCCAGTGGCCGAATCAGATCGAAGTGACGGTTCCCGGCATCCACTTCATTCAGGAAGACAGCCCGGGAGAGATCGGCGCGGCACTGGCGTCGTTCGTCCGTCGAATCCGCGGTCTTTGACACCCCGAGCGGAGGGCGTGAGTCCTCCGTGAGGTGATCCGGGGTGAAGTACCCGAGCGGAGGACGTGAGTCCTCCGTGTGGTGATCCGGGGCATTCTGGACTCTCCACGGGGGCTCACGTCCCCGCAACCATAAGACAACTCCATGTCGCGAAAGGGTCGAGCCGAATCGGATGCGCCGCTGCCGCCGCTGTACGCCATGGTGCACGGCGGGCTTGAGCCCGTGGCGGCGGACGAAATCAATCGTGAACTCGGCGCCGAGGTCAAGAAGACGACCCGCGGCATCGTCGTGTTCCGCCTCAATTCGTTGACGCCGGACATCCTCAAGCTTCGCACCACCGAGGATGTCTTCCTCCTCGCCTGGGGTTCGGATTCGCTCGCCTACGAAACCACGGATCTCGACACGATCCGGAAGTGGACGGCGAAAAAGGTCGATTGGCCGGCGCTGTTCAAGCTGCATCACGCGATCCGGCCGAAGACCAAAGGCCGGCCCACGTTCAACATCATCTGCCAGATGCAGGGTGAACACGGGTATCGCCGGGCGGATGCGCGCGAGGCGTTCCTCGCCGGGCTCGAAGGGGTGATCCCGAACGGCTGGCAGTTCAGCAACGAGAACGCGTGGCTGGAAATCTGGCTCACCATCAGCGGGAAGGCCGCGGTGTGCGGCGTGCGGCTCACGGACCGCACCATGCGGCATCGCACGTACAAGCTCGAGCACATTACCGCGTCGTTGCGGCCCACCTTGGCCGGAGCCATGGTTCGGCTCGCGGGCATCGGCCCGGGCATGACGGTCGTCGATCCGATGTGCGGCGCCGGCACCATTCTGGCGGAAGCAGCCGAGATCGCGGGCCGCCGCCGGGGCGAACCCGTCCGCGTCATCGGCGGCGACATCGACGCCAACGCCGCGTTCGTCGCTTCGCAAAACCTCGGCAAGATGAACGCGATCCGGCTCCACCGCTGGGACGCGACCGCGCTCCCCCTCGCCGACGCGTCCGCGGATCGCATCATCTCCAATCCGCCGTTCGGCAAGCAACTCAGTTCGCTGAAGGAGATCGGCGGGCTGTACGAGGCCGCGGCATACGAGTGGAACCGCGTGCTGAAGCCGGGCGGCCGCGCCGTGCTCGTCGTCATGGAACACGACCTGCTCAAGGACGTGCTGCGGCCGTACCGCTGGGACATCACGCGGCTGTACAAGGTGCGGCTTCTCGGCCAACCGGTGCTTCTCAGCGTCTGGCAGAAGCCGGAGTGAGGCGATAGGATTGGGTTGTCATATCCGTGCCGGGGGTGGTGATGTCCGTCTCGTACACGTGCCCGAATCCGAAGTGCGGCGTCACGTTGAAGACCCCGAACGCGGTGCCCGCGGGCAAGCGGGTGAAATGCCCGAAGTGCTCGCAGATGTTCGCGCCCGTGCCCGAGGAGAAAGCCGCCACGGCGGCTCCGGCCGCCGCCGGCACCTTCAAGTTCGCGGACGACGACGGCAAGAAGCCCGCCGCGCCCCCGCCTCCACCCGCCGCCCCCGCCGCGAAGAAGACCCAGTGGCAGGAGGAAGTCGAGAACGAAGAGAGCGACGAATCGATCAAGAAGGGGTACGGCGTCGTTCAGGAGACGGAAGAGGAGTTGAAAAAGGCCGAAGAGGTGAAGGTGAAGTTCGGCGCGGTGGAGGACAAGTACAAGAAGAGCGCCCGCGGCCCGGCCACCGCCCTGCTCGTGATGCCCTCCAACCTGCTGACCGCGGAAGGCCTGCTGACCGCGATCGCCGGGCTCGTCATGTTCGTCGTCGGGTTTTGGCCGCTGGCCTTCAACGACGCCCCCGCCGGGGATGAAGAGACCGAAGAAGCCATCGTGATGATGCTCCTCGGTTGCCTCACCTTCGGCTGGGGCGCGGTGATCTGTTTCGGCGCCAGCCAGATGCAGGAACTCAAATCGTACATGTGGGCCATGATGGGCGCCGTCATGGGCGTGCTCCCGCTCCTCGTCGGCATCTACGGCATCATCATGCTTCAGAACCCCAAGGTGAAGGAAGGCTTCGCCGAGTCCGACTCCGGCGTCGACGAAGAGGAAGGCAAAGAGGACGAAGAGGAAGACGAAGACGAGGAGGACGAAGAGGAAGACGAAGACGACGATTGACGGAAGGTCAGGGGATCTCGACCACTTCGCCGCCGGCCCGCGTGGCCAACGCGGGTAGGACCGGGTCGGCGGAATACGACAGGAATCGCACCGACCCGTCCGCGAACGCGAAGTTCGCCCCGCCCCCGTGCAGCGACCAATACTGGAACATGGCGCAATCCGGCGTGGCGTTCAGCACGGGCTCGCGGTACGGGAACGGGCCGGGGCCACATGGGCCACTGTTTCCATAGCGGACGAGGAACGGATTCGGATCGAGGACGCCGATCACCGATGCGAGTTCGCCGTTCCCGTTCGGCCCCGTGGCGCCCCAGCCCACATACAGCCAGCCGATCCACAAATTCGCCGGCGGCGGTCGCTCCCCGAACATCAAAGTATTCGATGTGCCATCCTGGACGTGCAGGAGCGGCATCCGGCCGTCCGCGACGATCACACCATCGCGAAGCTTCGAGTGGGCCCCGCCGTTGCCGAGGTACGAGTTCAGCGCCAGCTTCACCGTGATCATTGTCGGATGGGGCCGCGCCAGGGTGTACACGAAGCTGTATTCCCACGCCACCGCCGTGCGCGGATCGGACGGACACGAGAACGCCTTCAACGGAATCGAGACGCCACGATGCGGCGTGGGAAGAAACGGGTCCTGAGACTTGCGGAAGTCTTCCGTCACCATCCGCGCGTGCGAGTCGAGTTCGAGGTGGGGAGCGATCAGGAGCGGCCATTGAACGTTCGGATCGGGCGTTTCGAAGGCCCGATGGCGGAATGCCGGCGGCAGGTGGCCGAGCGTGGACTCATAGTTGTGAGTGGCGATCGCGATCTGTCGTAGATTGGACTGGCAGGCCATCCGCCGCGCGGTGCTCCGGACTTTCTGCACCGCGGGGAGCAGCAGCGCAAGCAGGACCCCGATCACGCTCAACACGACGAGAACCTCGACGAGGCTGAAAGCCCTGCGATCACGCGTCATGCGGAGGCCCTCCGACGCCGGACGACGAGCGCGGCAGCAGCCGCGACGACTGCCAACACCGCCGCGACGATGCCGATGATGGTGGAGAGGTTGCTCTCCGTCGGATACGGCGCCGCGGTCGGCGGAGCCGCGTTGGAACTCCCCACGCCCTCCGGACGCTTCGACGCCGTTTCCGTGTAGTCGACCTTCCCGTTCTTCCACCGCGGCTGATCTTCAAACTTGAGTTCGGGATAGCCGATGACTTGGCCTTCGTTCAGACCAAACCCGGCCACGGTGAACACCGCCGGATCGATCGGACTCTCGAAGTCCGCATCGAGGACGTACGTCACTTCCTCCATTGGGATTCTTGTCCCATCCAGCGATACGATGGCGTTGTGTTTCACCACGCTTCGGAAACAGGTGGCCCCCGACGGTTCGCTGCCAGTCGATCTCGGTCGTGCGGGTTTCCGGCACGCCTTTTACATCGAACGTCTCTTGAAAACAGACGGGATGGTATTCGTCTCGCTCACTCATCCAGACGGCTCGGGTCAAGTTGTTCGCCATCTCTTTTTGAGTTGTGATCAGGCAAGGAAGCCCTCCACGCTTATCGTTGTTCGTCATCACACCAGGCTTAATGAAGAAATCGGGAAAAGACTCTGCAACGTGGGCTCGCGAATAGCCGCACCTCGCGAGGTTGATCAGTCCGAAATATCGCCAATCGAAGCCGGTGCAGTATGTATCGTGATTCCATTCCCTAAGAAGCTTGAACTCAACCAGATGCAACGCGGCAGGCGAGCCGGGTAAGACAGTCGTGGTGATGCCATGGCCCTCGCGTTCGCAGTTTTCGCATGTAATGCGACGGTTGCGCGAGTCGTGTTTGAGTCGCGGCGGAGCGTAGCTCGCTTCAAAATGATCCACGCGAATTTTGTTTCCCTCTCGCCAGATCTGAAGTGTGGAGCGCCATTCTTTTTCGTTGGGGGGCGGAGCGTCCGGCATTCGCCCCTCCTGGCGAAGCTTCAACGTATGGCGATTGGACATTCTCGCTTTCTGGGCTACGACTTGAACGGCTCGGTCTCTGACCGACGGAGTCTGGAAAGTTGCTGCTGGTGTGGTAAGCAGCAACACCAGCGGCAACAGCATCATGAATCGTTCTCGCTTGGATGGACTGGCGTTCGGATCACTTGTTGTGAATGACGGCTGACTGCCAAGTTACGGTGACACGAAAGTCGCAGTGCAACCAGGAGGGGTGGTTGTGGAAGATGCGGTGTGTTTTTTGTACGACCACGTCACAGTCGGCTCGCCAAGCTGAACGCAAGTCGTGTAGATGACACCGTCGACCTCCTCAGTCATGCCCAAACAGGATCTCAGATGAGCGCATTCGATGACGGTCGAAGTGTCGTGGCAGTATGTGGTATATAGCGGCGGGGGACCGGGTTCGGAAATCGGGAGAGAGCAGGTATAGTCGTTCTTGGCGAACGCAATCGCCTTTTTGCACCCGGCGTTCCCCTCGTATTTGGCTTGGCATGTGGCTGACTCGATGTAGCCTGCCGGGGGAATGCCTCCCATGCATTTCTCATTGACGGCCTTCGTTCCGTTGCAGTTGGGCACTGGCGGCGCGCCCACGCCGCCACCGGGTTGTGCCAGCACAGTCGCAGCCGTGAGCAGGCAGAAACTCACGAGGCACAGTATCGCACGCATGACAGTTCTCCCGAGGTTGGGTGAAGGACACGTTCACTCCTTGCGGACGCGAATGGGAACCCGGATGGTGTCCTCAGCCGGGTTGTTCGTGTAAACGAGGCAATCCACGTTCAGGATGGCTTCATCCGGCGTGGTCAGGTCCAATTCCAGTTTCACGAGAGGGAGAGCGCTGGCGTCCACCTTCACGCAGCGATGATTGGATTTGACGTCGAGCACCGTGTGGAGATCGGCGGTGGGGTCGCCGCGAACGGTGAACGTGGCTCGTGGTTCAGCACGCGTCAGCGTGAGTTGAACCGGATCCACTTCGAAAACGCCCTTCACTTCGAATAAGATGCGGCCGACGATCTGGCGCTGGTTCGAGCCGTCCGGATCGGTGAGGAGCACGCTCACCGTTTCGGCCCGCTTGCCGCGCTTCGTGCCCGTGCTCACCGACACTTTCAACGAGCATTGTTCACCAGGCCCGAGCGTGCGGCGTTCCAATTGCGCATCGGTGCAGGAACAACTTTTGAACGGGTCGAGAAGCGTGACCGTGCGATCCGATTCGTTCACGATGGTGAACGCGCCGCCGATGGTCTCGTTCAGACGCGCCGAGCCCAAGTTCAGGTGCGGTTCAACGAAACGAACATCCCCGACCACCGCGGGGAGGGCTTGTTCGCTCCGATTCGCGGAAGCGAATCGGGAGATGAACGAGCCCACGGAGATGGCGGCGAACGCCCCGGCCAAAATGAACAGCGACTTCATTCACCCCTCGGGTCTGGGGAATGAGGCGACCATCGAACGAAAGGGATTCTGAACGTTGCGCGCGCGGCTGTCAAGCCTGTAGTTCACTCGAACGGAATAATTCCTGAATCTTCTCGTGGCAGCTCGGTGCCTTTAGTGCAGCACGATGGCGCGGCCGGGGCCGCCGTGGCAGTTCTTCACCTTCACGCTCGCGAACAGGAAGTAGCCGCCCTTCGGGATCGCTCCGGCGTTCACAAGGAACTCGACGCCGACCATCTCGTTCGAACCCAGCGCCCAGTATGTGTGGAGGGCCCGGCGCGGGTCGACGCCGCCGAGGTCTGGGGCGTCCGTCGCCACGCAGCGGATGCCTTTCTTCTTCAGGTACAGCACGGCGTCCGGACCGGGGGCGGGCCAGCCTTCGCTCTTGCCGCTCAGCGGGTCCTGCCACAGCGTGGTCGAGTTCGGCTTCAGATGCTTGTCGTTATGCCCGGTGTGGAAGACGACCACGTCGCCGGGTTTGAGTTCGCCCTGCACGCCCTCGAAGGCCTTGATGCGTTCGACGGTGATCTCGGGCGAGAGCGGCCACTCGCGCTGCCGTTGCGAAGTCGAGCCCACCAGCGAACGTACGTCGATGACGCGGGCTTCGCCGCATGTCCACGAGAGCGGAACCTGCTCGGCGGTCATCGAACTGGTGCCGCGTTTGCCGTACTTCTTCTCGTATTCCGCGAGCCACCCGCGGACCTCGGGCGAATGCTCGACTTCGGCGTCCTTCGGAGGCAGAGCGAAGGCCGGCGGCACGAGATGCGTGCCCGCCGTGCTGTCCATCAGGTGGCCGTGGTGCCACATGTCGAGGTACTCGGCATAGAGGAAGTCGATCTTCAGGTACGTTTGGCGGTGGTGGCCGGTGGCGTGGCCGGGGTGCGTGAGCGGCAACTTCGGCGAGAGGGTGGGCGAGAGGTCGATGGCGCGTTTGTTGCGGCACGAGTCGATCAGTCGCTTGGGCAGAGCGCCGCCCGCGATCGAGAACGCACGCCCTTCGGAGTATGGCCCGTTCTCGTGCTTCGGGCAGAGGATGCAGTAGAAGGCTCCGGTCGGGGGCAGAACGCCGAGGTTGGTCGCGCCTTCGGTCCAGATCATGCCGTACTTCAGCCCGGCGAAGTGGGTGGGCTCGGCGAGGTCCGGCAGCGGGCCCATGCTGGCGCTGTCCGTTCCGAGAGCGAGCACGCCGCGCTCGCCGAGGAACTCCATGCACGGCGGATCGGGGTCCGGATAGCCCGGCGCCTTGCGGTCGAGCACGTCCGCGATGAAGCGGCGGCCTTCCGGCAGCGGCTTGTAGTACTTGTCCGAGTAGTCGCTGCGGAAGAGCACGACATCGCCGAACTTCACGTTGCGATTCTTCTTCTCGAAGGCGCGAACGTGTTCGAGCTTCACCAGCGGGCTCACGCCTTTCGGCGCCTTGTCCAGAAGTTCGCGGACGTCCACGACACAGGCTTCGCCGCCGAACTGCCACGGTTCGATGTGGTCCGTATACGCCAGGCCGAGCGGGCCGGACTTCTCGCGGCGCAGGTCCGGGCGTGCCACCGAGTGCGGCGGCACATCCAACTGCGTGCCCGTGTTCCCGTCGATCAGGAGCACGTCGATGTTGAAGGGCGAATCCAGGCCGATCTTCCGCTGATGGTCGATCGAGAAGCGAGGGAACGGGTGGGACGGCCACGTGCACGGGAGGTTCGGGGCGATCATCAACGAGTGATCGTGAAACTTCGGTTCTTGGGCGGGCGCGAAGTTCGCCACCAGGAGCAGAATCGCGGCGAGTCGGAAGCGTGGCATGATGAGGACCCGGAGAGGGGTTCCGAGAATCGGGATGCGTTTTCGGAACCGGATGAACTAGAATTGGTCTAAGAGAGTAGCTCGGCTTGGAGAAGACGGAATGGACGCATCCACGATCCGCGCGACGTGCCCCGCCTGCCAATCGACGCTTCGCATTCCCGCGGCCTATGCGGGCCAAGTGGTGAAGTGCAAGAAGTGCGGTTCGGCCATGCGCGTGGCGGCGCCGGAGGAAGCGCCGCCGGAGTCGCCCGCCGCCGAGCCGACGGTGCAGGACGACTTCGCGCTGCAAGGGGCGAACGATTTCTCGGGCTTGTCGCGGAGCCGCGGCTCGCGAGAAAACCCGTTCGACTCGGGGAGCGAGGAACAACCCTCGCCGCTGCCGGGATATCAGCCCCCCGCGCCGGGATACTATCCGGGGTACCCGTACCCGATGCCGCCAGCCGGATACGGCCCTCCGCCGGGGTACCCGTACCCGATGCCTCCGGCCGGTTACGGCCCGCCGCCGGGATATGAAGCCGCTCCGCCGCCTTATCAGCCACCCACCCCCGCGGCGTTCGAACCGCCACCGTACCAGCCTCCGGCTCCGCCGCCTCCGGTTCAGACGTTGCCCGCAGTTCCGGCCGGGCCCAGTGCCGCGGCGCAAGCGATGTCCGGCTTCAAACCCTCCGAGGCGACTGCAAGCCAGAGTCGCCGCCGGAGCGGATATCGCCGTGGGCCGGACCGCGGGAAGTACATCTGGATCGGCGTCGCCTTGCTGCTCACCGGTGGGCTCGTCGTCGGCGGGATTCTCGGCGCGAAGCAGGTGAAGAAGAGCACGAAGCCGACCGAGAACGAGCAGGCGAACAACGGCGGCGGCGACCCGAAGGGCGGAAGCAACCCCGGCGCCGGCGGCACGAAGCCCAATCCGCTGGCGAGTTCCGGCGCCTTCCCCCGCCGGCTCCTCTTCATCCACATCAGCAACTACCTCTACCTGAACCCGCTCACGCACGCGCAGGTCGAAGGCAAGTCCGTGGGCCAGGATCGCACCCGTCCGGACGCCACCCGCATGGCCACCGAATGGCGCGTGCCCAACGACCAGATCTTCCTCCTCTCGGACACCGCCGCCGGGAACGACCACCGCCTGCCGATGCGGGAAGTGCTCACCGGCACCTACGAGAAGTTCTTCGAAACCAGCCGCAACCAGGATCGCATCATCGTCTACTTCGGCGGGCACGCTCTCTCGAAGGACGGCAAAACGTACCTCGTGCCGATCGAAGGCGACCCGGACGAAGTCGAGCGGCTCGTGCCTCTCGAAGACTTCTACGCGAAGATGAAGGCCTGCAAGGCGACTCAGAAAGTCGTGATCTGGGACGTTGCGCGGTACAATCCGGAGCGCGGCCGCAACCGCCCCGGCAGCGAACCCCTCGCCGAGGAGACGGCCACAGCCCTCGCCACGCCTCCGGCCGGCGTCCAGGCCATTCTCACCTGCCAGGCCGGCGAGAACGCCCTCGAGTTCTACAACGCCCAGCCGGATGGCTTCGGCCCCAACAAGCCTCCGGTCATCGGCAGCAACTTCCTCTCGGCCGTGCGTTCCGTGTCGGACAAGAACCGCAACAACTCCAAGCAGCAGAACCCGGACGACGCCATCCCCGTGGACGCATGGGCGACCGCGGTCGGCCAACGCGTGTCGGAAGTGGTCGCCGCCGAGGGTAAAGGCAAGCAGACGGTGAAGGTCGCGGGGGCGGCCCCGTCCAGCCTCGTGGCCTTCAACAAGGAGGAAGCCCCCGCCGCGAAGTTCGAATTCCCCCCGTCGCCGAAGAGCGCTTCGCCCGCCGAAGTCGGCGCCATCGCCTCCGAACTCGGGCTTCCCTCCATCAAGAAGGACGACGGCTCGTCCGGCATCGCGGACTTCCCCTTCCCCGCCGAATCGCTCGCACCCTACAAGGCGGACGTGAGCCTCGAGGAGATCAAGAAGGACAAGAACAAGTACGCCTTCCGCAACGCCGTGATCGACGGATTCGACACGATCCGCGACGTGTGGACCGGCAGCGGCGAGATGCAACTCCGCGAGGAACTCAAAGAGAAGTCGTCCGACAATCTCAAGAAGCGCGTGCTGGACGAACAGAAGTTCCCGGCATTGGGCATCGCCAAACTCGAGCGTGCGATCGTGATCCTCGAATCCGTGCAGGGCATGCGCGAGAGCGAACCCAAACGTTGGCAGGCTCACTACGACTACGCCCTGGCCCAGTGCAAGGCCCGCGTGTCGTGGCTGCACGAATACAACCTCGCGCTCGGCAACATCCGCACCGAGGTGCTCCCGCCGCTGGACGAAAAGAAGGGGCAGGACGGCTACCGGCTCCAAGCCAGCGAGAAGATGAAGGTGAAGTCCGAAGCGAAGCGTGCGGAGGAGGCGAAGGAACTCTACGCCAAGATTATGGAAGACTACAAGGGCTCGCCGTGGGCCATCCTCGCGAAACGCGACCGTACCGTGTCCCTCGGCTTGCAGTGGGTGCCGGCCACTTTCGGCACCATCGAGCCGACCGCCGCCGCGACCCCTCCGTGATCCTCGGAGATTGCCCATCGTGAACGCGACAACTCCCACACGGCGCGAACTGTTCGCCGCCGCGGCCGCTCTTGGCATTGGCTCTCCCACTTTCCATCGCGCCGTCGCCGCGGAAGTGGCCGCACCCGGCCCCGTGACGCCCGAGATGGTCAAGAACGCGGAGTGGATCGCGGGGATCACCCTGACCGAAGCTCAGCGCAAGGAGGTGGCCGCGGCCATGACCCGCGCCGTGCTCGACTGGGCCGGCCTTCACAAGGTGAAGGTCACGAACGCGGTGCCGCCCGCCGTTCACTTCCTTCCCGAAATCGCGAAGCCAAGCCCCGCGAAGCCGGACGACGACTTGCTGAAGCCGCGGTTCGGCCCGCCCGAAGCGGACGAACTTCGCCCCAAGGCCGACGACGACCTCGCCTTCCTGAGCCTGAAGGCCCTCGCGAATCTGGTTCGCAGCAAGAAGGTGTCGTCCACCGAACTCACGAAGCTCGCGCTGGCCCGGTTCAAGAAATACGACCCGGCTTTGCGTTGCGTCGTGTCGCTCACCGAAGAGTTGGCGTTGAAGCAGGCCGCGGAGGCGGATCGCGAGATCGCCGCGGGCCGCTACCGCGGGCCGCTGCACGGCATCCCGTGGGGCGCGAAGGATCTCATCTCCTATCCCGGCTACAAGACCACGTGGGGCGCGGGACATTACAAGGATCAGACGCTGGACGTGAAGGCGGCGGTGGCCGAGAAACTGGAAGCCGCCGGAGCCGTGCTCGCCGCGAAGGTCTCGCTCGGATCGCTCGCCCTGAACGACGAGTGGTTCGGCGGGCGCACCCGCAACCCGTGGAACGTGAAGCAGGGATCGAGCGGGTCGTCCGCGGGAAGCGCCTCGGCCGTGGCCGCGGGTCTCGTGCCGTTCGCTATCGGCAGCGAGACACAAGGGAGTATCCTTTCGCCGTGCACCCGCTGCGGCGCCTCCGGGCTGAGGCCCACTTTCGGCCGCGTCTCCCGGCACGGTTGCATGACGCTCGCGTGGAGCATGGACAAACTCGGCCCGATCGCGCGAAGCGTCGAAGACTGCGCTCTGGTGTTTCAAGCGATTCACGGGGCGGACCCGCGGGACGCCTCCACCGTGGATCGCCCCTTCGCGTGGCCGAACCGCAAGTCGCTGGACCGGCTCCGCGTCGGCTTCACGGCCGACTCCGAAGGCAAACCCGAACTCAAAGTGTTGAAGGAACTCGGCGTCAAACTCGTGCCGATCAAGCTGCCGTTCCAACTGCTGCTGCCCGCGCTGCAAGTCATTCTCAACGTCGAATCGGCGGCCGCGTTCGACGACGTGACCCGCGACGGGGTGACCGAGGGGCTCGGCTACTGGCCGCCGATGTTCCGCCGCGGGCGGTTCGTCCCGGCAGTCGAGTATCTCCGCGCCCTCCGCGTTCGCACGCTGCTGATGCATGAGATGGCGAAGGTGATGGAGACCGTCGATCTCTACGTGGGCGGGAACGACCTCGTGTTGTGCAACATGACGGGCCACCCCACGGCGGTGATGCCGAACGGTAAGCCGCCCGAGGCGATCACCTTCACGGGCCGCCTGTACGGCGAGAGCGACCTGCTCACGGTCGCGATGGCGTATCAGGAGGCGACCGGCCACCACCGCAAGCATCCCGACATGAGCCAGGTCACGGTCGAGAACGCGGGCTGATCGAACGATTCGTTCGGATGAGAAAGAGCGAAGCAGGCCGGGAGCCCGGTGTGAACCGGTTCCCGCGGTGCAACAGAACGAAGCCGGCGTTTCCGCCGCGACGTTCCGGGGATGAACGGGGTTGTCACCACGCCACCCCTTCGGCAACCCGGCGACCTTCGGACGATTCACGGGGGTGAACCGAAGGCCCGTAGTTTTGCGTCCCCGCCTCACGGCGGGTTTGCCCTTTCGAGGATGAAAGGTGTTGGCGCCGCGAGACGCGCCCGGCCTGCTCCGGCTCGCCGACAAAAACCCGGCGAACCGTTCGCTTCCAATACCCTAGAACGCGATTCACCCGATTGCAAACCCGGAGGCGAACGGGTCGTTCGGGTCCACGAGAAGCGTGGCCTCCGCCGTGACGTGCGCCGTGCCCGTGAGAATGGGCCGAATCTCGCCCGGGCGGTCCCCCGGTTCATACCGCGCCTCGAAAACGCTGCCGATGATGCTCTCCTGCCGCCAAATCTCGCCGGGGCGGAGTTTGCCGTCCGCGGCGAGGCAGGCCAGCTTCGCCGAGGTGCCGGTGCCGCAGGGCGAGCGGTCGAAGGCGCCGCCGGGGCAGAGCACAAAGTTGCGGGAATCGTGGGCCGCGTTCCCCGGCGGGCCGAACAACTCGATGTGATCGACGGCGCCGCCATCCTCGCCGACGAGCCCCCGGGCCTCGATCGCGACCCGAATCCGCTTCGTGAGCCCCGTGAGCCGTTCCACGTTCCGCGGGTGCAGTTCTTCGCCATGATCGGAGACGAGGAAGAACCAGTTGCCGCCCCAGGCGAGGTCGCCGTGGAGGCGGCCGTGGCCCGGCACGTCCAGCGAGAAATCCTTCGTCGCGCGGCGACTCGGCACGTTGCGAATGGTGACGCGGTTCGAATCGTGCGACGTGGCGACGACGACGCCGACCGGAGTCTCGATCCGAAGGTCCCCCGGGTGCAGGCGGCCGAGATGGGCGAGCGTCGCCGCGAGCCCGATCGTGCCGTGCCCGCACATTCCCAGCACGGAGACGTTGTTGAAGAAGATCACCCCGGCGGAGCAGGTCGGATCGCTCGGTTCGACCAGCAGCGCGCCGACGACCACGTCCGATCCGCGTGGCTCGTTCACGACGGTGGAGCGGAAGGAATCGTGCCGCTCGCGGAAGACACGGGCGCGATCCGCGACGGATCCGGACCCGAGGTCCGGCCCGCCGCTCACGACCACGCGGGTCGGTTCTCCGCCGGTGTGCGAATCCACGATCGCGATGCGTTTCATGTTCGGCCTCGAGTGCGAACTCGTACTCTGTTCTCGCCCTTCTCCGTTCTCCGTCCACCGTTCTCTAAGATTTCCGGAACTCGCCATCGGAGCCGGGAATGCCCGCGACCATCGACGACACCTACGCCGAGGCCTTTCGCAGCATTTATGCGTCCGTGATGATCACGGCGCGGGACCGATACTGGCTCGATCGAGCGGTCGCGGCCTGTATCGGGCACGCGAGTTCCACCATTCTTTGCGATTGCGAAGCGGGGCTCGACCGGCTCCTCGATCCGAGCGACACGCCGGACGGCCGCCTCGGCGCGATCGTGCAGTTCCACATCCCGCGTTTCCACAAGGACCGCGAGCAGCGGCTGGAAAAGACCGTTCTCCACCGCGTGTGCCAGAACGTGCTCACGTGCCCGACCACGGCCTGCTTCAACGTGCTGCCGTCCGAGGAGAAGTGGTTCCCGCTGGGGCGGAAGCTGTCGTACTTCGGGGACGGACACCAGTACACGGCGGAGCGATTCGGCCGGCGCTGCTGGGTGGTGCCGATCCTCAGCGGCGAGTTCGCGTGCGAACGGCGGTGCGGCTGGGCGGACGGCCTGATGGGCGGGAACCTCTGGTTCTTCGGCGCCACGGCGGACGCGGCGCTCGACGCGGCCATGATGGCGGCCGAAGCCGCGGCCGCGATTCCCGGCGTGATCCTCCCGTTCCCCGGCGGCATCGCCTCAAGCGGATCCAAGGCCGGCAGCCGGTACAAGTTCATGATCGCGAGCACCTACGCCGAGTTCTGCCCCACGCTCCGGGACAAGCCCGGCATACAGTCGCGGCTCCCCGAGGGAGTCGCGAGCGTGCAGGAGATCATCATCAACGGATCGGATCTGCCGACGATCGTGAAGGCGACCCAGGCGGCGATCGCCGCCTCGAAGGACGTTCCCGGCCTGCGGACCATTTCGGCCGGGAACTACGGAGGCCGCCTCGGGAAGAGCTTCATCTATCTCGACCCGGCGAAGCAGCCCCCCATCACAATTTGATGGCCATGGTGAACTGGCCGGAGACGCCGGTCGCGGTTCGGCCTCGCGCCTGCAGGGCGTACTGGCAGCGAGGACGCGGGGTGAACTCGATGCCGTTCGACCGTGGAATCTCAAGGTGGCGACGAGGGAAATTCGTGTCCGGGGTGAAGTTTCTTCTCGTGGCGCTCGCAGTCCGAGCTCGGCGCGGGCAGCTCGACTCGAAATTCGGTTCCACCGGTTGCGAGGTTCGCACCGTGAACTAGGGTTCCCTCGCCATGACGACGATGACCGACGACCCGTTGCCGGATCTCATTCGCACGCTGCGGAGCCGCACGCCCACGGATCGCATTCGTGCGGCGAAGGATCTCGGCCGCCTCGGCTCGCTCGCGCGCGAATCGCTGCCCACGCTCGTCGGCCTGCTCCGCGACGAGGAAGCGAAGGTCCGCGAGGCCGCGGCGCAGGCCGTGGGCCAGATGGGTCCCGGCGCACTCGCCGCGCTCAGCGGCATGCTCAACCACTCGGACAAATACGTGCGGCGGAACGCGGTGTGGGCGATGAGCCGCCTTGGCGTTCACGCCAAACCCGCCCTCGTGGCGCTGTGTCGCGGGTTGAAAGACCTCGACCCGCGGACCGCGTCCGGCGCTGCCCAGGCGATCGGAAACATGGGCGAAGAGGGCGCGGACGCCATTCCCGCGCTCACCGAAGCGATGCGTGGCACGAACATCGTCTTGTGTCGGCTCGCGGGCAAGGCCTTGAGCCAGATCGGGATTCCAGCCGTGCCGGCGCTTGTCACGCATCTTCAACACGCCGATCCGTTCGTGCGCGGGGAAGCGGCCTTGGCCATCGGCTGGATCGGCCCGGCAGCGAAGGCCGCGATCCCATACCTCACTCAGATCGTGCGTGGCCGCGAGGCTCGAACGCTTCGCGACACCCCGCCGCCGAGCGGTTCGCTTTCGCGGCTCAAGTCCGTCGACGAACTTCCCGAGAACCCGACTCCCGTGGCGAACCCGATAGCGGACGCGGCTTCGCCGGAAGAAGCGAGCCGCGTGTACGCCGCCCAGGCGCTCGGCCGGATGGGCGCCGCCGCGGCCGCCGCCGTGCCCGAGTTGAAGATCGCGGCCCGCACCGGCCCCGAACCCCTTCGCCAGGCCGCTCAACTCGCCCTCAAGCAAATCCAGCCATCGTGAAGTGCCCGTGACGTGAGCCACGGGAGATTCGCTGCGCCTCGACTCCAGTCGCTCACGCGATTGGCTCGACGACGTACAATTCCCGCCATGGACGCACACACGCTCGAACTGCTGCAGTTCGACGCCATCCGAGAGAAGCTCGCGGGATACGCCGCGTCGTCCCTCGGACGCGAACTGGCCCGGCAGATCGAACCGGGGACGGACGCGGCGGCGATCCGCGCCGAACTTGCGCTCGTCACCGAGATGTGTACGGCGCTCGGGCTCGGCCAGGCGCCGCCGTTCGCCGGACTGCACGACGTTCGCCTCCTCGCTCGCCGAGCCGCCATCGGCACGATGCTCACCGCCGAACAACTCCTTCAGGCAAGCGAGAGCCTCGCCTGCACCGGCGCCATGTATCGCTACCGGATGCGGCTCGCCGAACGTCTCGCCGGCCTGATCGAACTCCTCGGCGGGATCGAGGACCTCGGCCTCGTGGCCAAGACGATCAGCGGATGCATCGACGGCCGCGGCCACGTGCTGGACATGGCCAGCCGCGAACTCGCCGCCGTTCGCACGAAGCTCTTCGACCTCGACGAAAAGGTGAAGGCCGAACTTCGCCGCCTGCTCCGCGACCCGAAACTGCGGGAAATCCTCAGCTACCCGAACGCCACCGTCTCGGGCGATCACCACGTTCTCCCCGTGATGGCGAACCATCGGCACAAGGTGCCCGGCGTCGTGCATCGCGTCAGCGGCACGGGCGAAACGATCTTCGTGGAACCGGCGAGCATCGCGAATCTGAGCGCGGAACGCGAAAGCCTCAAAGCCGAGGAAGACCGCGAGGTGAAGCGCGTGCTGCGCCGGCTCTCGACCGAGGTCGGCCGGGTGTCCCGCCCGCTGAGTTACGCTCTGGACGTGATCGCGAGGCTCGACCTGATCACGGCGAAGGCCCGCTTCAGCCGCGACTTCAACATGTGGGCGCCGGACATCAACGAGGACGGCCGCCTCTGGCTGCGCCAAGCCCGACACCCGCTGCTCGAAGCGATCTTCCGGGCGGAACCGGAACCCAAGGCCGTCGTGCCCATCGACGTTCGCCTGGGGTACGGGTTCAACCTGCTCGTCGTCACCGGGCCGAACACCGGCGGCAAAACCGTCGCGCTGAAGACCACCGGCCTGCTCTGCGTCATGGCCCAATGCGGGCTGCACATCCCGGCGGGCGAAGGCTCGCAGGCACCCGTGTTCCAGCACATCCTCTCGGACATCGGCGACGAACAAAGCCTCGAACAGTCGCTGAGCACGTTCAGTTCCCACATCTCGCGGATCGCCGCGATCTTCGGCATCGCGAATGAGAAGAGCCTGGTGCTGCTGGACGAACTCGGCGCAGGCACGGACCCGACCGAAGGCGCGGCTCTCGGCCGCGCCATCCTCGATCAACTGGACCATACCGGCTGCCGGGCAATCGTCACGACTCACCTCGGGGACCTGAAGACATACGCGTTCCACAACGAACGGGCGGAGAACGGCGCCGTCGAGTTCGACATCGAGACGATGCGGCCGACGTACCGCCTGCACATCGGGCAGTTCGGCATGAGCAACGCGTTGAAGATCGCCCGACGGCTGAAACTGCCGAAGGACCTGCTCAAGAGAGCCCACAAGTATCTGAAGCGGCGGAAAGGAAAGACCGGCGACCTCGCCCGATTGCAGGAGCTTCGCGAAGAGGCCGAGAAGGCGAAGGAACTGGCCCTGGTGGCGCAGCATGCCGCGGAGCGTGAGAAGGTCGAGTTCGAGCGGAAGGCCGCGGCGTTGGAACAGGAAGCGGAGAAACACGCGGCCCTGCAGGAGCTTCGCGCCAATCTCCAGCCGAACGACGTGGTCCTCGTTTCGCGATTCGACCGCACGGGCAAGGTGATCCGCGTCGATCCGCGGAAGCAGACCGTGACCGTGAGCGTCGGCCTCGGCAATTGGGAAGTCCCGTTCGAGGAGATCTTCCCGAACCCGACGTGAGCCGCCCGAGGCGCTCAAATGGAGTCGCCCCGGGTGAACGGGCGCCGCCGACGGAGCGTACGCTCCGCCGGCGAACTCGGATGTGCCGCCAGTAGGCGGGCACTTGGGGTGCAAGACACGCTTTGCGGGGAGCATGACCGAACAGGACCCCTCTCCCCGTTGGGGAGAGGGTGGTTTGTGGACTGCGAATGCAGTCCACAAACCGGGTGAGGGGCGGACCTTCGGAGTCAGCAGCCCCTCACCCGCCGTTCTCGATGCATCCGCATCGAGAACGGC
>Ga0169931_10000649_pt1 | contig 57737 bp, 43 predicted proteins | sample Kivu_15m_20L_FD_129675 | JGI IMG/M metagenome (GOLD analysis project Ga0169931, IMG submission 129675) | Freshwater microbial communities from Lake Kivu, Western Province, Rwanda to study Microbial Dark Matter (Phase II) - Kivu_15m_20L... | ecosystem: Environmental > Aquatic > Freshwater > Lake...
CTTTACTAATCGCGTCGCCACCCGCCAAAGCTTGAGGCTGGGCATCGGTCAGCGGCCCTGCAGGACCAGCAAAGCGGACCTCCGCCAGTTGAACTCCCAAGGCCGCATCAAACCCATCATGAAGCAACTTTCTCCACTGCCGATCGCTCAGTGAAGAACCTGCAATCGCATCCGCGGTCCGCCTCGCGATCTTTTCACCTGAAAGCTCATCATCACCGATCCACAGCGCAAGAAGCTCCGCCGCAGTACGGCCACCAAACAATGGAAGAATGTGCGGCTGGCAGACCCCATAATGGCCACCATCCCCAAAAACGTCTCCCCAAGCCTCCAGCGGATGCGCTTCGGGTAATGCCCAATCGCAAAGAACGGCCGTCTCGTCATCCTGCAAGCCCAGGTAAATCGCGTGGTTTACGCGAGAAATCATTCCCTTCACATCGAGATCGCTGGGAGCCGTAAAGACCGGGTTTCCCCCAAGAATCAGAAGCGCGCCGACCTTTCCCGTAGAAACTTGTTCCACCAGAGTCGCGAGCGAAATCGTCTCCCCGAGATCCTTAAGACTCTCCACAAACGTAAGCGTCTTACCAAAATTTTCCAGCTTGGAATTGATGCGATACCCAGCCACAACCGCATCCACCCCAAGCCCACTCCCGACAGCGACGAGCGATTTGCCGCGGGCATCGACCAAATCATGGACGACGACATCCAGGAATCGCTCGAGCCGCTCGGCCGCGGAGAGCTTGTCATACGGGATCGATTCATCGCCATGCTCGTGGGACTCCCCACCGAGCATCGCATCGAGCCGGCTCTCGAGCGCAGCCAGGAAAGCAATCATTTGCGAGGGTTGCAGCGCCAGACGAGAATCCGACGCCATCCCCGTCGAAGAAAATCCCGATTCGACGACGTACAGCCGATTCATCTGACCGGTCGACGGATCGCGACGCGACGCGAAACCATGGGCGTGGGTCACAAATCCGGAGTGGTGCCCAAGCAGGTCCGCTTCAACACTCAAGACCACATCCGCCTGATCCAAATGCAGCCGCGGCTTGACACTTTTCCCCGCAGCCACTGCGGCGGCCTGCTGCTGAATCCCCTGGTCCAGCGGATCGTAAAGGCATACCTGCGTCCCAGGTACTCGCTCACGCAACTTGCCAATCATCCGTGCGAGCGAAGGAGATTCCGTAGGGGGCATGAGAATTGCAACCCCACCGGCAGACTGCTTCATCAGTTCAGTTGTCGATTTCACATACCCCTGGAAGGTATCCCAATCGCTTTCCACTCGCTTGTTTTCTTCCAACCGCATTACCGAAGCTTGCCGGTCCGGATCGTAGAGGTCCAGAATTGATGCTTGGACAAAGGGGTCCGTACCACCACGGGTCTGCGGATGATCCGGGTTTCCCTCAATCTTCAGCGGTCGACCATCGACACACGACACCAGCAAATGGTGAATTCGACCCGCCCAAGAATAATTCGTCGCGCGAAGATAGGATTCCCCCGGTATTCGTCCTTCGGGGCGAATCACAAACGGAGCAATCGCCTCTTCCGAATAACGACATCCCGCAACTCCACCCATCGCCAGCGATGCACCCATCAATTGCATCCAGCGACGACGGGAAAATCCTTGCGGATACTCCGAAGCCGCCACCGGAAATTCGCGATGGAGGAATTGTTCAAATTCGGGAGTCTGCTGTAGCTCGTCAAGGCTCCGCCAAAAACGTTGCGAAGAGCCAGAAGCAGTCGAGGCAAGTTGTTCTTGAGTCATCGATGACAAACGGCGCAGTGGGTTTGCGGATTGATGTTTAAGCTTTCGGCATGGGCAACCGCGTTGAAGTCAGGATCATCCTCTGGTTTCCAGTCCAGCTGAGTCACCTTGTCGACAGGGCGGAGGTTCGGAGTCGGATTGCGATGGCACTCCAAACACCAAGCCATCGAGAGTTGCTTGTCTTGATGAACCACCTCCATCTTGTCCACCCGACCATGGCAGACCACACAACTGACGCCCGAATTCACGTGAGCCGCGTGGTTGAAGTAGACAAAATCAGGAAGGTTATGGACGCGCTTCCAAGCAATACTCCGCCCCGTCTGCCAACTCTCGTGAAGCGGCGCCAAAGCGCGACTTCCAGGCTTAATTGCTGCCAAAGCGGGGTCTTGATTCCCCGACTCATACGGACTGTGGCAATTGATGCAGGTCGACGTCGGCGGTACTGCCGCATGCGCTGCCTCATAGACCGTGTTGTGGCAGTAGCGGCAATCCATCTTCAGCTGGCCCGCGTGCAATGCATGGCTAAAGGGGATCGGCTGCTCGGGCTGGTATCCAATATTCAGCGTTTCTGGGTCGGTAATCAGCCCCCCCATCGCACCTGCATACAAACCACCTGCCGCAAGAAAGCCAAGCAGGAGGAGAACGAACCGATTCACCCATCGAGGAAAGAGAAAGCGATCCATTGCACCCATCGCGGGAACTGGTTTGAAATAAATATTGAACTGATTGTCAGCGCCAGATTGCGAGCGACCACCAGGAGCGACGACGACTACTGTCGGTAGAACGTTGAGCCTGAGCTTTTCCGCTCGACTGTGAAGTATCGTCCTGTCCTCAATACGAACGCAAGTCCGGCTAGGACGAGAGCGACAATCCGTCGCAACCCTGCACTGAACCAATCGCCAAAATCCCCCCCCTCGCACCACCGGTGCTCTCTGTATGCCGGGGCGGGCTTAGTGCCTCACCGAAAAGGGGTCTGACCCTCTCCAAAGGGTCATGACCCTCTCCAAAGGGTCTGACCCTCTCCAAAGGGTCAGACCCCTTTTCGGTGAGGCTCTTAGTTTCCTGGGCGGTCTCGGTTCAGGTCGAATGAAGGTGGAGGTCACGAGTGGGGGGGAGCGCGTAAAAACGGCGATCTTCAGGGTGCCAGAGCGGCAAACCGCGGCGAACCCGGTCACAGAGAATCCTCAATTTTTCAGCCGAACCGGGAAGGGCCTCGGTCGGCATATAGTCCGACCTGCCGACAAAGTCGGGTTCAAAATCCCATTGTCCATCACGAACCGCGTCAAGGATTGACTTCACCACTGCTCGTTGCTCCTTCATTAAGGACGATTCACCAGCCAACGTCGGTCTCATTCCATGGGCTGCGGCAACGTACTCCTGACGCCGCCAGTTTTTACTGCCGCATTTTCTTCGCGCCGAAACCCGCTGTCAAGAAAATGCTAGCAATTCACTCATTGCACGCTTCTCGCAGGCGATTGACCAGCGAAATCGTCTTTTCAACTGACAATTCTTCGGCTCGCGTTGATGGAGTCATCCCCTCGGCCGCGAGAACCTCGTCGACCCGTTCCTTGCCGATTCGATCCTTCAGCGCGCTGATGACGACCGAGCGGAGGAATTTACGGCGATGAAAATAGAAGGCCCGCACCGTCGTGTGGAAAAAATGGAGGTCGACAATTCGCGTGCGAAGGTCTTGCCGCGGCTCGATCGCAAGGATCGCCGAGTGGACTTTGGGTCGAGGCCAGAAGACCGATGGAGGAAGGACGCGGAGAATCTCCACCGTAGCGACTGACTGAATCCAAATCGACAGTGCGCTGTAGTCTTTCGTCGAGGGGACGGCGACGATCCGATCGGCAAGCTCTTTCTGAATGGTGGCGACCATCCGCACAGGAACGGGATCGCACAGAAGAAGGTTGCTGAGGATCGGAGTGGCCACGTTGTAGGGGAGATTGGCGACGAGCTTGAACTTTGCATGCGGGCCAATTTCCGACATCGCCGCTCGGACCGCCGCGATGACTTCGGGATGAATCGTATTTTTGTTTTTGAGGGCATCGCGCTGGAGCAACCGCACGCGCGGGTTGTCGGCGAATTCCTGCCCCGCCAGCGCAGCCAGATGCGCATCGATCTCGACCGTAACCACGCGGCCCGCATCCCGAATAAGTCGCTCAGTCAGCGAACCCGTTCCCGTGCCAATCTCCAGCACGACATCGTCCGGACCAAGCTGACCACTGCGGGCCACCAAATCGACCAAGTTCAGGTCGATGAGAAAATTCTGTCCGTAGCGGTTCAGAGGTTGCAGCCCCGCAGCCTTCAGTCGGTTCGCCAAATAGCTAATCGTTTGTCGCTGTTCCATCGGTTCACTTCACTTCCAGCTGGCGCGCGACATACTTGGCGAGGATGTCGGTTTCGAGATTCACACTCTCTCCCTCCTGCAGATTGCCAAGCGTCGTCACCGCAAGGGTGTGGGGTATCAATGCGACACTCAAGCGATCCTCCTGCACATCGACGACCGTCAGACTGACCCCATCGACGGCAATGCTTCCCTTGCTGGCAATTTGTTTGCCAAGGCCGGGCGGAATGGAAAACCAGAGTTTGGCCCAAGGGGGATCGGTTTCACGCCGCAGCAGCACGCCGGTTCCATCGATATGACCAGTCACAAAATGCCCCCCGAGACGATCTCCCGGGCGGATCGATCGCTCGAGGTTCACTAAACTTCCAGGTTGCAGTGTCCCGAGATTGGTCCTTCGCAAGGTTTCTTCTCCGGCTTCGAAAGCCAGCTGCTCCTGCCGAGCCTCGATAATCGTTAAACAGCAGCCGTTGACACAGATGCTGTCTCCGAGCGCGGCGCCCTCGGCAACCACTCCGGCAGCGACGCGGAGGAGTGCTCCGGGGGGCTGGTCGATCCGCTCAACAACCCTCCCCATCGTTTCGACCAATCCAGTAAACATGCCATGCACTTTAGGGCGGAACGCGGGAATTCACAACGCGCGCAGCCGATCGTTTTTCTTTTTTCGCAGCAATTCTTTGTTCTCGTCGCGAGTGCTGTTCCGGACTCACCCTCCCACCCTAGGCACTGAGAGAGACCAGTGGCACAATGCCCTGGAAAGCTGCTTCGGGTTCGTTTTTCGGGAGATGGAAAGCAATGAGTCTGATTGAGTCGGTTCATGCCCGCCAAATTTTCGACAGTCGTGGAAATCCAACGGTGGAATGCGAAGTCGTGCTCGATGACGGCAGTACCGGCCGCGCAGCAGTGCCGAGCGGAGCGAGCACCGGTGCTCACGAAGCTTGGGAGCTGCGCGATGGGGACAAGACTAAGTACATGGGGAAGGGCGTGCTGGGTGCGGTCGAGAACGTCAACTCGACAATCGCCGACACTCTGCTGGGGATGAATGCCATGGACCAGCGCGGCATCGACGCGACCATGATCGAGCTCGATGGAACACCCAACAAGAAAAACTTGGGTGCCAATGCGATGCTCAGCGTCTCCCTCGCTGTGGCGAAAGCGGCCGCCAATTACACCGCACAGCCCCTCTTTCGCTATTTGGGCGGGGTCGGTGCCCATTTGCTCCCTGCTCCGATGATGAACATCATCAATGGGGGGCAGCATGCCGACAATTCGGTCGACGTTCAAGAATTTATGGTCATGCCCCTCGGCTTTGATAACTTTACCGACGCCCTCCGCGCGGGAACCGAAATTTTTCACCATTTGAAAAAGGTCCTCGCTGCGAAGAAATTAAACACCGCCGTCGGCGATGAGGGGGGATTCGCTCCCGACCTTGCAAGCAATCAAGAAGCGCTCGATCTGATCATGGCAGCCATCGATGCGGCGGGTTATCAAGCCGGCAAGCAGATTTGGATTGCGCTCGATGTCGCTTCCACCGAATTCTACAATGCCCAGAACGGCACCTATCGCATCGACGGAAAAGACCTCAGCGGAGATGAGCTGGTAGATTTCCTCGCTCGGTGGTGCGACCAGTATCCGATCTGCTCGATTGAAGATGGCTGTGCGGAGGATGATTGGGATTCCTGGAAAAAGCTCACAGCTCGATTGGGCAGCCGAATTCAGCTGGTCGGCGATGATCTGTTCGTGACCAACACCGAGCGGCTCCAACGCGGCATCGACCAAGGGATCGCCAACAGTATTCTGATTAAAGTCAACCAGATCGGGACCTTGTCCGAAACGATCGATGCGATTCAGCTTGCCGCGCGGCACAAGTACACAAGTATTTCCAGCCATCGTAGCGGCGAAACCGAAGATGCGACGATTGCCGATTTGGCGGTCGCACTTTCGACTGGACAAATCAAAACCGGTTCGGCCAGCCGTAGCGACAGGATGGCGAAGTACAACCAAGTGCTCCGCATCGAAGAAATGCTCGGGGGTGCCGCCCGCTACGCGGGTCCGCTTTTGATTCGCAAATAATGCGAGGACCGTGGAACTGATGCGTACGGTGGATTCTCGATGTACAAGATGATCGCCGAGCAGCCAATCTTTTCGACAGTCCTTCTGGGGATTTTGGCTGCCGCTTTTCTTTATATCTGGTCCCGCGGCGCCCCACGCGCCAGTGCGATTATCGGGCTGGTCTTTCTCCTCTGCATTCCGCTGGTTTGGATTGGAAGCGTTGTCATTGAAACCGATGAGGAGCAACTTCGAAAAGTCATTCGCTCCATCGCGCGGGAGGTGCAGGAGAACGATTTCCAGGGCGTGTACGAGATCATTCACCCGGACTATCCGGAGATTCGACGTCGCGCCCAAGCGGAGCTGCCCAATTACACTTTTTCGGTCGCCCGCGTCGCGACCTTTCGGCGGCTTCGGGTTGTCGATGCCCAGGGGGCAGAGCCGCGCCGCGCCGTCGCCGACCTGAATGCAGCTGTTCGAGTCACCGTGAATAACGCTGGAATTCGGGATCAGGCGGTTTTGCGACGACTGTTTCTTCTGTTCGAAGAAGCTCCCGATGGCTGGAAGGTTATCGATTACGCGCATCAGCCCCCGGTAGGGCCGAGCGATCCCTACACGCGCGGCGGTAATACTCCCTGGGAAGATTGGTTCAAGCAGTAACTGCTTCGCTTGTCACTTTGCGGCTCGATGGTCGCTGGGCGAAGTGCCGGTGCAAAGTTCGATTGTTGTCGCAGGTTCTCGTAGGCAGTGGAGCGGAAGCGTGTTTATCACATTCGATGGAATCGATGGAGCTGGGAAATCATCGCAGATCGCAGTCTTGAAGGACCGCTTGCAGCACCTGACCCCCTCCACCCAGATCACTCTCGTACGCGATCCGGGCAGCACCGCAGCGGGTGAGGCGATTCGCGGACTCCTTCTCGATTCCAACTTGCAAATGCACCGTCGCTGCGAAGCACTGCTCTATATGGCGGCCCGCGCTCAGTTATGCGAAGAACGAATTCGTCCTGCACTGGCCGCCGGGCAGCACGTTATCAGCGATCGTTTTCTCCTGGCGAACGTCGTCTATCAAAGCGCTGGCGGAGGGGAAGATCCCGAAGTGCTTTGGCGGCTCGGAGAAATCGCCATCGGTGGTCTCCGCCCCGATCTCACGATCCTGCTCGATCTCCCGGTCGAAATCGCAGTCGCCCGCATCCGTCGACGCACCGACCGGATCGAGTCACGAGGTGAAGACTATTTTCGCCTCGTCCGCGAGGGGTTTCTCCAGCATGTCCCCCGCGCCGGACGAGCATACTCGATCATCGACGCGAACCAATCCCAGGAAGAGGTGAGCGCTCAGATTTGGTCCGTGCTCACCGACCAGATCGGTATTTCTTCCGACCCTTTCAAACCTTCCGACCCTTTCAAACCTTGAGCACTGCTTTGAACCGCGGAGACCAAAAGGCAATCTAGTTCGCGTCCGCTTTATTCGCATCCTCAAGGCGAATCAAAACTTCATTGCGGCGGAAGAAGCCCGGAGTCCAGGGGGCATCGTAACCGGCTGTCTCATAGTTCTCCGCACCCTTGAGTCCTTTCTTCGTCATCCAGTCACGCAACTCGCGGTTTGCTTTTTCGATCGACGTTTGATTCATCCGCCCCGAGAAGCGAATCACTGCAAAACGTCCACCGCGGCGCGTTTGCAGGCGAACATCCTGACCTGAAGGCGCAGGAGCCCCCGCTTCGGCAACCAGCTTAGGAACGACAAATCCCATCTGGCCGCGAGACTCACGAGTCCCCTCTTCCATGAACACAGGAGTCGTCATTTCAACTTTCTGTTGCTCTTGATTTGCACCGCTGATGTAGCGAAAGAGCCGCATGAAGCTGCCATCATTGCCCTGTGAAGAGGAAACCATCGGGGTCGTGACGAGCGTCAGGTCGGGGTACTCGCGAACCTCCAGAAGCCCCTCTTTCTCGACCACTTGATACTCCGCGGTTTCGTAGGCTCCGCGCGCCGTTAAGTTCCAAAACACCGATCCTCCCCCAATCAACACCAGAGCCAAAACGATTGAAACTCGAGGCCCTCGTCGGTACGCGAACTCGTAAAACATCTTCCGCTCCTCGATGAATTCTTCTGAACTCTCAACAATTCGAATGGCCCCAGACAAACCCTACCGCCTGTGGTCCCAGGGATTATTAAGCTTCGGCAAGGGACCTCCCAAAGTGGGCTTAAGCTCCTGGAAATGGGAGCACATCGGGATCGCCATCCTTGCCCCCCCACGCTGGGGCTGGGTGCCCCATGTTTCCTGCCCGAAGGTGAATTTTCGCCGTCCGCTGCCGGAGCTCTTCTGCAAGGTAAGGGCGCGGCTGCACCTGGTCGACGTGCAGCAGCGTGTACTCGATGCGCTGGTGATAACGGTCAAACCGCATTTCGACGATGCGCGCGATCATCCCCTCGCGAGCCATCCCGAGAGCACTGACCTCCACCTGATCCCCGATATCGAATCCTTCATAGCGGAGCGGGAGCCAGAGTGCGGGTCGGAGACGGAAACAGCTCTGGATACCGTAAGTGAATTGGTAGTAGACCCCATCGAATCCCCCGCGACGGAAAATTCGCTGGCTTGGGAGCAGCCGGTTGACGATCTCCAGATCGTCCGGGTGCGCTAGCGCCGAACCACCGTCAGGCCAGCGGGGAAAAGTTCCGTAGTCAGGCAGGCAAGGGCGCACCACATCTCCCCGAATCAGAGAGGCCCAAAAAAGAGAGTCCCGAATAAGAACCTCTCCGAAAAGGGGTCTGACCCTCTCCGGCACGGCCCAAAAACCAATGAAATCGACTTACCTCCAAAGGGTCACCTCCAAAGGGTCAGACCTTTTCGGAGAGGCTCGAAGCTAAGAACATCCCAGAGACAGTTTTCAAACTAGCCAATCGCCGCGAGAACTTTTTCTCCCATTTCCCGCGTCCCCACGACTCTCTGGCCTGGGGACGCGATATCCGCCGTGCGAACACCCGCAGCCAGCACCTCATCGACTCCTTTCTCAATCGCGACCGCCTCGTCATCTCTTCCGAAAACATGGCGAAACATCATCGCCACAGCCAAAATTGTTGCCAGCGGGTTGGCGCGGTCCAGGCCGGCAATGTCGGGCGCCGAACCATGGATCGGTTCAAATAAACCCGGGCCCGAAGAACCGACCGAGGCGCTCGGGAGCATTCCGAGCGAACCTGGGAGCATCGATGCTTCGTCGGTCAAAATGTCTCCAAACATGTTGCTGGTGACCACGACATCAAAATCGCGCGGCCGACTGAGCAGATGCATTGCCATCGAATCGACCAGCACAACATCATAATGAAGATCAGGATATTCCTCAGCCACCACTCGAGCGGCCGTCCGTCGCCACAAACGACTCGGTTCGAGCACATTCGCCTTATCGACGCTGGTCAATTTTTTCCGCCGCTTCCGCGCGAAATCGGCCGCCACGCGCACGACCCGCTCGACCTCAGGAACCGAATAAACCATGCTCTGGTATGCCGTCTCCACGCCGTCGCGGACTTCACACCCTGAAGGGCCAAAATAAATCCCCCCAGTCAATTCCCGCACGAACAAAATATCCGTTCCGGAAACGATCTGGCGCTTCAGCGGTGACGAATCGATCAACGCCTCATACGTGCGAATCGGACGCAGGTTGGCGAACAGTCCAAGCTCTTTGCGGATCCGCAGCAACCCTGCCTCGGGCCGCGTCTTGGCCCGCGGATCATCCCACTTGGGACCTCCCACCGCACCAAGCAAAACCGCGGAACTGGCGCGGCAAGCTTCGAGCGTCTGGTCTGGGAGGGGTGATCCGGTGCGGTCGATCGCAATCCCTCCGATCCACTCTCTTTGGACCGTGAACTGGTGTCCGAATCGATTGGCGATTGCAAACAGGACCCGTTCGGCCTGCTCCACAACTTCCGGACCGATTCCATCCCCCGGCAAGAGGATAAAGTGAGCCTTTTCGCCAGCGACCGGAACAGCCATGATCTCGAAGTTGATACGAAGGTTAGGGCCAAATCACATGGGGGCCAAAGATTGTGCCTCCCCGCGTGGTGCCGCGAAGGAAGGGGCCTTAAGTCCATCCACTCCGCGTGAGGATAGCAGAATCGCGGCTGGAGAACATCGCGCGACGAGAACATTGCCCGTTGACCTCGCGGCGGAGCGGATTTACGATCTTCGCAGGCCCACAGTTGTTCAGGTCGGGCAATTCCAAAGGGTCAGGGCAATTCCAAAGGGTCAGACCCCTTTTCGGAGAGGCTCTGAGTCGTTTTTTCATTTTCTCCGTTTGTGTTTTCTCGAGGAGCTGGTCCATGGCGGGTACGGAACGTCAGCGTGAAATTCGTCGTCGTCGCAAGCGTCGAGCCAAGGTGCAAGCGCTAAGTCTCAAGGCGGAACGCGCCAACACAGCAGAAAAAGGGGTAATCGCGCGAAAGCTGCGGAAATTGACCCCTGGAGCAGATGTCATCATTGAACGACTCGGCATCTAATTCCACAGCTGCTTCGAAGCGGGCTTTGACAGCGGGAACAGTATTCTCCTCCCGCAGCTCTCGGTTCGTTTCTCTATTTCTGGTGCTGTGCACTGCTCGATGCTGCTGCGCTTTTGACGGCGACCCTGCGATTTCTGCTCGCCCCGCACCTGCGGAAATCGCAGCTCAAATCTCATCAGATCGGGATGCTTTTTCCAGCTTTCGCGGAAGTGGGGGCTTTACCACAACAACCTCCAGCGACGACTGGAAGATCATCTCCGCGGGTCGCTTCGAGCTGGTGAACTTCAAGCGGCGTTTACTGCTCAAGACGGAACTGGAACATTTCCAAATCAAGGGGAGTCCACCGGACTATCTTCGTGAGGTAGCGCTCCAGTCGGCAACGCTGGATCATGGCGTGGGCGGCCTTTACTGCCACGCCTTATTTGGTTTCCGCCGCGCGTTTCCGATCGTGAAGGTCGATTCAGCGCGTCGGCATGAGGGTCCGCGTTCCAATCCATGGAATTATCTGCACGTCGATCATGGACATGTCAAAACTGATTTCGGGAACCGCGAAGATGAACCGGTCGTAGCGACTCTGATCATTCCCGAAATCGCCATCGAGTCGCTGAAGTTAGGAGAATGGAAGGGTACGGACCTGATTCGTTTCGAAGCCGTATCAGCAACCCAGCATCGTACAATTCGTTACCGCGCGGAGGGGACCGATCGCACCCTGGTTCTGCAGTCACTGGACCCTGTCAAACAGCTCGTTCGTCTGGAGACAGTGGGTGTATGGCAGCGCACCGACGAAGGTCTCAGCATCCCTCGGCAACTGAAAACGGACTTTCGCCACAGTTCGTCTTGGAACTGGAGTTTGACTTTGGACTTCGAGCAGGTCGAGTCGATCGATGATGTTCCCTCTTCGCAGTTTGAGCTCTCGAGTATGCTCTTTGAGCCAATGACCTTCACGGACGACGATCCACCGCATCGAGCGAAGGCTTATCAATTGCTCAAGCAACTCCATGCAGTCGGTCGGCGCTAAGGACACTCGTCGGTGCACAGGACACTCGTCGTTGGACCGACACCGGCGCTACGAATACTGCTCCGGGAATGAGCCTCCCCAAACCCGGAGCAGTAATTTCATGATTGGCGATCAGATCTGCACTGGCTCACGACTTTCCGTCTCGATCTTGGAAAACCGGAATCCATCGTGATCGGCATCGATCTTGACAGTCGATCCCTCCGCATAGGTCGATTTCAGGAGTTCCGTCGCCAAGGGATTCTGGATCTCACGCTGGATCACTCGCTTCAGCGGCCGCGCACCGAACAGTGGATCATACCCTTCGCTTGCGATTCGCTGGATCGCGTTCTCGGTCACTTCGATCTGAATCCCGCTGGCCGCCAAGCGAGTGGCGAGGATTTGCAATTGCAAATGTACAATCTTGGAGATTTGCTCGCGTTCGAGTGGCTTGAAGACAATCGTATCGTCGATCCGATTGAGGAATTCAGGGAGGAACTTCGACTTGAGTGCTTCACCGACGGCATCGTCAATTTCTTCCTCACTGCCCCCCTCGGCGGTAATCCGCTGAATTGCCTGGCTCGCGACATTGCTGGTCATCACAATCACCGTATTGGTAAAGTCGACCGTGCGACCATGGCCATCGGTTAATCGTCCATCGTCGAGCACCTGGAGAAGGATGTTGAAGACGTCTGGATGAGCCTTTTCCATTTCATCGAGGAGAATGACGGCATAAGGACGGCGGCGCACCGCTTCAGTCAGCTTTCCTCCCTCTTCGTACCCGACATAGCCGGGAGGCGCTCCGATCAAACGCGCAACACTATGCCGTTCCATGAACTCGCTCATATCCACACGGACCATCGCTTGCTCATCGTCGAACATGACTTGCGCCAAGGCCTTGCAGAGTTCGGTCTTTCCGACACCCGTAGGCCCGAGGAAAAGGAACGATCCAATCGGTCGATTCGGATCTTGGAGCCCACTACGACTGCGCCGGACTGCATTGGCAACCGCATGCACCGCTTCATCTTGACCGATCACGCGGAGGTGCAACCTTTCTTCCATGACCAGTAGTTTCGCCCGCTCCGTCTCCATCATGCGGCTGACCGGGACCCCCGTCCAGGCACTGACCACTTCAGCAATTTCCTCTTCAGTCACATCCTGGCGGAGGAGACGGCGTCCAGCATGATGCTTGCCATCCTCACTGCCACCCGCGGCGTGCTTTTTCTCTGCCTCGGCTTCCTGAGCTTCGAGGCGTGATTTCAGCTGCCGCCGCTGCTGGTCAAGTTCGAAGAGCTTCTGAAAATCGGTCTCCTTGACAGGCTGGCCCGTCGACTGCTGTTGGCGAATTTCCGCCTCGAGGCTCCGGAAGGCATGCTCGGAAGAATCGAGTTCACGGCGAATGGTTTGACTGTCGCTGAGCCCCAGCTTTTCCGCTTCCCACTGTTCGCGAAGTGAGGCCAGTTCTCGCTTGAGCGTTTGCATCTCATATTCGATTTCCGTCCTCCGCCCAACTGCAGAAGATTCCTCTTCTTCGGCCAGTTGCCGATGAGCAAGCTCCAATTGCCGCAACCGTCGCTGCAGTTGGTCGATCGGTTCGGGAACACTTTCCTTTTCCATCGCTAGACGACTGGCGGCCTCATCGATCAAGTCGATCGCCTTGTCGGGCAGGAAACGATCCGCGATATACCGATTTGAAAGCTGTGCGGCCGCGACAATCGCGCTGTCCGTAATGCGGACTCCGTGATGTGCCTCGTAGCGCGGCTTGAGTCCGCGGAGGATTGCCACAGTATCTTCGGCCGAAGGTTCGCCGACAAAAACCGGTTGGAAACGCCGCTCGAGGGCAGCATCTTTTTCGATGTGCTGGCGGTATTCATCGAGCGTTGTTGCGCCGATGCACCGGAGTGCACCGCGAGCGAGTTCCGGCTTGAGGAGATTCGCGGCATCTGCCGAACCCTCGGCTTTACCGGCCCCCACGACCAGATGCAATTCGTCAATGAAGAGCACGACTTGGCCGTTGCTATCTTTGACTTCGCGAAGGACCGCTTTGAGCCGTTCCTCGAAATCGCCACGAAACTTTGCCCCGGCAACGAGCGCCCCCATATCGAGTGCAATGACCCGTTTCCCCTTCAGACTTTGCGGAACATCTCCCTCAACAATCCGCAGTGCCAGCCCCTCAGCGATCGCCGTTTTCCCCACGCCAGGCTGACCGATCAGGACTGGATTATTTTTCGTTCGTCGCGAAAGAACCTGGATGACTCGGCGAATTTCATTATCTCGTCCAATCACCGGGTCGAGTTTGCCTTGAGTCGCGAGGGCAACAAGGTCGACCCCGTATTTTTGCAGCGCTTGATACTTGTCCTCCGCATTCGGATCGGTAACGCGGGCGGAACCACGGACATCTTTGAGAGCGGTGAGCAAATCACTGGTGCGAACTCCTGCCAATTGCAACAAGCTCTTCGCTTTGCCGTCGACCTCACTGAGTCCCAGCAGCAGATGTTCGCTGCTGATAAATTCATCTTTCATCGCTTCGGCTTTTGCCGCGGCGAGATCGAAGACTTTTTGCAGCGTCGGGGAGACCCCCGGCTGACGCCCCCCGCTAACAGTCGAAAGCTTACTCAACTCACTGCTCACCAACCCGCTGAGGCGATCGCTGCTGACCCCCATTTTTTTGAACAGGGCAGAAGCGATTCCATCGGGCTGCTTGAGGAGCGCGTCGAGGATATGCAAGGGATCGATTTCCGGATTCCCCCTCGCAGACGCTTGGGATTGCGCCTCGGCAACCGCCTCCTGCGCCTTCACTGTCAATTTGTCGAATCGAAATGCCATGATTTCTTCTCCTCAACTCGATTTCCCACCCTGGCGCACAAAAAAGCCACACCCCGACCCCGCGTTGCATTTCAACAAGCACGCTCTGGAAGAACGAATGTGGCTGCAGTAAGCAAGAGTCGACGGTGCCCGCACTTGGCCGGGCACCATGCTCCTGCGCAATCGACCGAACAACCCAGACCGGTTATTTATCCTTGACCTCGAATTCGGCGTCGATCGCATCGTCGTCGGCCGACGATGCGTCACGGGAACCACCCGCAGAACCTGCTCCTGCGCCGGTACTGGCAGCTTTTTCATACAGAACCTTGCTCAGCGCCTGCGAAGCCGATTCCAGTTCACTGGTCGACGATTTGATCGCCCCGAGATCATCGGTCTTGACTGCGGCATTCACTTTATCGATTGCCCGCTGCATCGGTTCCTTGTCGGCCGAAGAGAGCTTTTCATCGTTCTCTTTCATCGTCTTTTCTAGTTGATAAACCAACTGGTTCGCTTTGTTTCTCGCCTCCGCCAATTCGAATTGACGACGGTCCTCCTCGGCATGGGACTCGGCATCTTTTCGCATTCTATCGATCTCTTTTTCATCGAGCGCGCCAGCTTCCTTAATGGTCACTGCCGCCTCTTTTCCGGTCCCCAGTTCCTTGGCAGAAACGTTGAGGATTCCGTTTTGGTCAATGTCGAACTTGACCTCAATTTGAGGGACGCCGCGGGGCTGTGGAGGAAGTCCTTCGAGGTTGAATTCGCCAAGCAATCGATTGTGCGTGGCAATTTTTCGTTCCCCTTGGAAAACTCGCACCGTGACTGCAGTCTGGCCATCGGCGGCCGTCGAAAAAACGTTTTTCTTCTCGACCGGAATCGTCGTGTTTCGCTCGACAAGCGCCGTCATCACGCCCCCTTCGGTTTCGATCCCAAGCGTCAGCGGTGTCACATCGAGAAGGAGCACATCCGTTCGATCCCCCGCGAGAACGCTTGCCTGAATCGCTGCGCCCACGGCAACGACTTCATCGGGATTGACCCCTTGGTGCGGTTCTTTGCCAAAGATCTCCTTGACGATCTGCCGGACCTTGGGAACACGCGTACTGCCCCCCACCAACACCACTTCATCAATCTCGCTCGGCTTCATCCCCGCATCCTTCAGCGCTTGCAGCACTGGCCCTTTGCAACGATTCACCAGATCGTCAATCAGCTGCTCGAATTTGGCACGCGTGATTGTCATCGTCAGGTGCTTGGGACCCGTTTGATCCATCGTGATGAAAGGAAGGTTGATATCGGTCTGCGGGAGCGACGAGAGTTCCTTTTTGGCCTTCTCACATGCTTCCTGCAGTCGCTGCAACGCCATCGGATCCTTTCGCAGATCGATCCCGTTGTCGCGTTGGAATTCGCCAGCCACGAAATGGATCATCGCCTCGTCAAAGTCGTCTCCACCCAAATGCGTGTCGCCGCTCGTGCTGATGACTTGGAAAACGCGACTCTCATTCTTGTCGTCACCGCTGTCAGCAACTTCCAGAACGGAGACGTCAAATGTCCCCCCCCCAAGATCGAAGACGACAATTTTTTCATCTTTCTTCTTGTCGAGCCCATAGGCCAACGCAGCAGCAGTCGGCTCGTTGATGATTCGCATTACCTCCAAACCGGCAATCTGCCCCGCGTCCTTCGTCGCTTGACGCTGAGCATCGTTGAAATATGCAGGGACAGTAATCACGGCCTTATTCACCTTGTGCCCAAGATAACTTTCCGCGGATTCCTTCAGCTTCCGCAGCACCTTCGCCGAGATTTCTTGCGGAGTAAACGACTTGTCACCTACCTGAATCTTGACATACTCGTTGGCTCCCCCGGTCACTCCGTAGGGCACCATTTTTTCTTCCGATTCAACCTCGTGGTGGCGACGTCCAATAAAGCGTTTCGCGGAGTAAATCGTCCGCTTCGGATTGGTCACCGCTTGCCGCCGCGCCGGTTCTCCAACAATCGTTTCCCCTTTATCGTTGAAAGCGACCACGCTCGGGGTCAGTCGATTCCCCTCGGCGTTCGGAATCACCTTCGCCTCACTCCCTTCCATGATCGACACCACACTATTGGTCGTTCCCAAGTCGATCCCGATAATTTTTTCCCCTTGCGCCATTGCGGACTCTCCTCATGCGTAAGCGTTCAATCGCAACATTCAATCGTTTTTTGTAAACTCGGCTGCTGACCAACCTGGCGGCTTTCAGCGATCCGAAAACTTAGTAGAGGCAAAGAATGTGCCAGAAATAGCTGCCAAGCGAAAAAAAATTACTTAAGATCTTTTTTGCAGGCAACTTACGATCAAACAAAATTTCTCATCACCCGCCACCTTTGCTCCTTTTTCGAGGAAAACTGCCATTTTCGAAAACCGGGGGGAAGGGTCTTTGAGGGCGGGTTGTCATTTTGACAGCAAATCAGCTCAATAGCAGCTGCAGAACCGCAGAAACGTGGAGGATGATTGTGGCGAAAACCGGTCGACCCGCGCTCGATGCTCTTGACCGCCAGCTCGTACGGCTCTTAGAGCAGCGTTGTACGGAGCTCGGGGCGGCAGAAGGTACCTGTCCTGTTGAATCGGTGGCCGAGGCACAGCAATCAGCGGCGAGAATCGTTGCCGACGCACAGATCGAAGACGAGAAAGTGGCCGATGCGATCCAGGAAATCATGCGGCATGTTGTCGGGCAAACGATGGCAACTCGTACCCGCGTGCGGACCAGCTATCTCGGTCCGCCCTACAGTTACAGCCATCTGGCGGCGATCAAGTACTTCGGCGAAACCTCGCAACTGATACCACTCGCCTCAATCTCGGCGGTTTTTGAATCGATCCTCCGCCATGATTGCCAGACGGGTGTCGTGCCGATCGAAAACAGTACCGATGGTCGCATCGTCGATACACTCGGGATGTTCCTCAAGCATCGTGTCCACATTTGCGGAGAGATCCTTCTCCCGATTCATCACAACCTTCTCAGCCGTACGCCGCTTGAGCAAATCAACGAGGTCTACAGCAAACCTCAGGCACTTTCGCAGTGTCGCAATTGGCTGGCACAGCACCTACCCGCAGCGCGCCTGATCGAGATGAGCAGCACGACCGCCGCCGCTCAACTGGCCGCGGAGAGCCCCGGCGCTGCTGCGATTGCAAGTTCCGAGGCGGCCGCCCGCTACGGGCTCGAAACACTCGCCGCATCGATTGAAGATAACCGTCAGAATATGACGCGTTTCGCAATCCTCGGAAGCACCCCCACGGCTCCAACCGGGAACGACAAGACCGCGCTCCTCATTCAAGTCCCCCATGAGCCTGGTGCCTTGGCGGATGTGATGAATTTGTTTAAGCGTGCAAAGCTGAATCTGACTTGGATTGAATCCTTTCCGCTCCCAGGCTCCCTCAGCGAATACCTGTTTTTTGTGGAACTCGAGGGGCACCAGCAAGACCCGAGCGTCGCGCAAACGATCAAGCGTCTGGCGCGGCGAACAAAGCGACTGGAAATTCTTGGCTCGTATGCCAAGGGTACCGTCCAGCGGTGAGCCATCCTCAACGTTGACAGAGTAAAAAGAAAAAGGCGAGGCCGAACCCGAGGGCTCGACCCCGCCTCGCACGGGGGGTGAGAAATGACTTGTGGTGTACGTCGCGTTGCAGGAACTAACTCACCCGCAAGTACTCGAAAACCTAGTTTGGTCCGAGCGACAAAATTGAGGAATTCCATCGATCGAAACGAAATTCGTGCATGCTGACTGGAACTTCGTACCGGCTGCAGCGGTTCTTCCGGTTCTGCCGGCCACAGCGTTTCCCAATCGCGACCATGCCGTAGCTTTTCAATACGACTCCAAAGGGAGCTTTGAAGTCTCTCCAGCCACCTCGCGGACATAGATTGGGACCCCGAAACCCGAAAGGCGCGCGCGGAGCTGGGCGATTAATTCCCGCCCACGCTCCTGCGGAACCTCAAAATGAGCCCCCCCCGCCACTCGATCCAGTTGATGCAGGTAATAAGGCTGAACACGATGGTCGATCAACTTTTTGCAGAGTCCCTCCAAGACGTCGATCGAATCATTGACCCCCGACAGGAGAACCGCTTGATTGAGCACCGGAATTCCGGCATCCACCAGCCGTGCAAGAGCCGCGAGCGTCTGCGGATCAAGCTCCTGAGGGTGGTTGCAATGCACCACCATCCAGACCGTACGCCCCGCGTTACGGAGCAGATCGAGCAATGCTTTATTGACTCGCTGAGGAATCACGATGGGCATCCGCGAATGGATCCGCAAACGTCGGACGTGGGGAATCCGGCAAATTCGATCGACGAGCTCCTTGAGCGGCGGATCATTGATCACCAGCGGGTCTCCCCCACTGAGAATCACTTCCTCGATCGAATCATCCCCCTCGATGCTCCGAATCGCGTCATCCATCCGCGGATCGAGCTGCGAGGCGACGCTGTAGGGAAAATGCCTTCGAAAGCAATATCGACAGTGGATTCCACACGCCTGATGGGCAATCAACAAGGCACGCCCGGAGTACTTGCTGAGGACGCGCAAGTGCCCTGCTGCAGAGCGACTTTGCCCCACTTCACCCACTGGATCAGTACTGAATCCGGCCACTTCGACCCCCTCTTCCCGAGCCGGCCAGACCTGCCGCAAAAGCGGGTCGTGCGGATCGCGGGGCCGGATCCTTGCCAGATACTCCAGTGGCACGAACACCGCAAAGGAAGACTCACCTTCCTCACCCCACGAAGATCTGATAAACCGCTCATCCAATCCCAGCCGCTGCGCCAGTTCCGCGGCCGAGCGGATCGCACGCTTCATGCCCGCTTGCCACGAAACGTTCGGATCGGTGGCGGCGACAACAGCGCTTGGTCCCGTTAAACTATCGTCCAAAGTTTGTTTCATCCAAGTAGTTCGGAGCGGTCTTCCCGTGGCAACTTACAACACCAGCGACTTTCGCAAAGGACTGAAAGTGCAAATTGATGGCGAGCCTTATCTCATGACGGAAATGAATTTCGTCAAGCCCGGGAAAGGAAACGCGATGTACAAATGTCGCCTCAAAAATCTTGTCCGCGGGACGATGCTCGATCGGACCTATAAGGGAGGAGACTCGCTCGAATCGGCGGATGTCGAGACAGTCGAGGCCACTTTTCTCTACCGCCAAGGGGAGGGCTATGTGTTTATGGATAGCAAGTCCTTCGAGCAGTACGAGGTCAGTGGCGAGCAGGGGGGAGACCTGTGGAAGTTTCTCAAAGATGGGATGGCGTGCACAGTCACGCTGTTCAACGGCCAACCGATCGTGATCGAACCTCCGACGCACGTCCATCTGGAAGTTGTCGACTGTCCCCCGGGGACCAAGGGGGACACCGCCACCAACGTGACCAAGCCAGCGAAGGTGGAAACGGGGGCCGAGTTCGTTGTTCCTGGGTTCATTAAGGCAGGGAATGTCATCAAGATCGACACTCGAACCGGCGAGTACGTCGAACGGGTCAATATCTAGAGAAGATCCGAAAACAGGCCAGACCTGGGTCGGATTCGGGTCTGTCCTTATCGAACGATTCATGCTCGGATGGTATCCACCACCCGAGCTTTTTTTTAATTACGGCATCATTCCGCCAGTAACCTCGAATCCCAAATCGCGAATCATTTGATAATCGGCTTCCGGGGCTTGGCCCTTGGTCGTCAAGTAGTCCCCAACGAAAATCGAATTTGCTGCGTAGAGGCCGAGCGGCTGGAGCGAGCGGAGATGGACTTCGCGACCTCCCGAAATCCGTAACTCACGCTGCGGGTTGACCATCCGAAACATTGCGAGGGCACGGAGGCAATAGAGCGGTGAAAGGTTCGAGGTCCCTTGCAGCGGAGTCCCATCGATCGAATTAAGAAAGTTCACTGGGATGGACTCGACCTGAAGATCGTGAAGGGCATAAGCAAGATCGACGACATCTTCCTCCTTTTCTCCCATCCCGATGATTCCCCCACTGCACAGCTCGAGTCCCGCATCGCGAACAGCCTGCAGCGTGCTGACTCGATCTTCGTAACCGTGCGTAGAACAGATTTCGGGATAGAACCGCGAACTGGTGTTCAAATTGTGGTTGACTCGGTCGACGCCGCACGCCTTCAGTCGCTCCGCTTGGTTGGGACTCAGTAACCCCAAGCAGGCACAGATATCGAGTCCAAACTGGCTTTTGATTTCAGGGACAATTGCCTCAACCGCTTTCATTTCGCGTTCATTCGGACCTCGCGCAGAAATCACCAGACAGTACGTTTTCGCACCACGTTCCTTGGCGATTTTTGCGGCTTCCAGCAACGCATCTCGCTGGAGAATCGTGTACTTCGGCACGGGTGCGTCTGAAATCTTGGACTGGCTGCAGTAACCGCAATCTTCGGGGCAGAGTCCGCTTTTCGCATTCATGAGAAAATAAAGCTGGACGGTATTTCCGAAATACGCTCGTCGAACTCGGTAGGCGGCGGTCAGAATGCCGAGCGTCTCATCATCCGGGGCTCGCAGGACCCGCAGGGCATCCTCGCGATCAATCGATCCAGAATCTAAAGAACGCTGAGCTAACTCTTCCCAGCCACTGATCACGGAAATCCCATTGGTCACGATATCTCTCTCACCACGCAGCAAATACGCACAAAACACCACGCTTGATAGCGAACTTCCCTATCCTCTCGCTGAGCAACTGACGACGCAAGGTGGCTCAGCGACGCTTCGGCACAAGCGTTCAGGGTACCTCGGTGGGCTTCGAGGGGTCGCCCGAGGACGGATCGTAAGTCCCAAAATACCACTCGATGCGATCCCCGGGATGGAGTTCATAAACGCCGATGCTGCGATCTCCCCACTGACCGTTCACGCGATAGGTCCAGCCTTCGCTCCCCGAACTCTCCTGGGTTCCGATTCCCGTTAACAACGTCATTGCGCCGGACCCCTGCATTTTTGGCTGCGGATCGACGATCCGCTCCATCACTTGGCGGATCGTCTCGCCGTCACGCATGTGAACTTCGATCTCGCGCGGCTCTTCGCTGCCCGGAAATCGAATCAAGACCGCGACTTTTCCATCACGTTCGCTCTCCGCAGGCGGGTTCGCCACAGGATTCGCATTCGGTTGTGGGGAACAACCGAGCAGGACAAGCAGCGCGGAAGCGAATTTCAGCATCCGCAATATGCTTGGCGGACGATCATTGCCGCTCGCGCTTTGGCGGCGGTCCGCACAGGCGGGCTGGTCGATTGCCGTTGGGGGAACCACGATCTAGCCTTTCCCAAGCCCGAACGCGAGATCCATGTCGGCACTTACCTCGGCCAATCGCTCCGGTCCACCTCCACCCACCTCGGCGGCTGCCCAGCCGACGTAACCGATTTCTGCGAGCGCCTCGCGTACCGACGCCCAATCGATATCGCCGTCAGTCATAGTTTTGGAGAACTGGTCTTTGGCCCGCGAAAAGCCTTTCGCATCGAGCTTAACGATGCGGCGACCCAAGCGTCGAATCCAAGCGGCTGGATCTCCGTATTTCCAGTGGTTCCCGATGTCAAACTGCACCCCAACCCAGGGGGAATTGAAGGCATCAACGTAGTCCGCGAATTTGTCTGCGGTTTGGTCATTTCCGCCAGCGTGATCGTAAAGAAAGTGATTCCAGACGTTTTCGAACGCGATGTAAACACCGAGCCGAGCGGCCAGGGGAATCGCTTTGGAAATGTTCTCGATACTCCGCGGAATCAAGTCCTCTTCCTTACCATCTTGTCCATGCCCCACCACGAGCAGCACGGTATGACCACCGACCGCATGCGTGTCGCGAATGGCTTGCTGAAGATGCTCCAGTGCAATCTTCCGCTGCTCTGGATCGGGGCTCGTGTGACGAATCGACCAGTGCGAGGAGCAGACCGAACCATCCACTGGCAAACCACTTTCCGAAATCGCCTTCTTCGCTTCGTCGACGGAAAAACCTGGTGAATCAAGTTCAATCCCATCAAATCCCGCCGCCGCAGCAGCGGTGAATTTCGCGGGCAGCGAGCCAGGCACATTGACCATTCCAATCTTGAGCGTCTTGAGGATCCTTGCCGGCTCCTTGTCCGCCAAACTGTCCTGCGTCGCTGCTAGTAGGGAGGTCGAGCGAGTGGTTAGCGCAACGGCTGAAAAGGCCGCTGAAAGGGTCGCCGCTGAAAGAGTCATCGAACGCTGGAGAAAACTTCGTCGCTGCATGATGCCTTCGTGAAAACAAGAGGGATGAAATCGGCGCAACCCCCTTGCCTCCTTGAAGCCCACGCAAAAATCCGGGGGTTGCCATCGCGAGCGCGACATTGTAGCAAAACACAACCGTCCTTCGTATCCTCGCCAGCCCCATGGGGACGCGTGTTTTTTCCTGCCCTCTCGTTCTCCGGGAAGCGAAAGCTTGACATCTTTACGGCTCTTCGACACCCATGCCCATTTGGATCACGAGCATTTTCCAGGGATGCTCCCTGATGTTTTGGATCGCGCACGGCTCGCGGGCGTTGTCGGCATCTGCGCTGTTGGGTGTACACCTGAATCGAGCCAGCATGCCCTGAGACTTGCTCAGGCCGATCCCCGGTTTATTGTTGCCGCGGCTGGTATCCAGCCCAATTATGTTTCCCAAGCGGAACCGCAGTGGATGCCGCTGATCGAACAGCTGGCGAGTTCCCCCGCCGTCGTTGCGATCGGGGAAACGGGGCTCGATTGCTACTGGAAGGACAGTCCGCTTGCGCTCCAGCGCGAATACTTCGAGCAGCACATCGAACTTTCGTTACGCTGCGATAAACCACTGATCATCCACATGCGGGACAGTGGTCCGGAGATTTTGGAAACGTTACGGAAATACGCGCCCGTCGCTGACCTGCGGGGGATCATGCATTCGTTCACGGGGGACTGGGGTTTCGCCTCGCAATTTCTCGATCTTGGGCTGCATCTTAGTTTCGCAGGGATGCTGACATTCACGAAGAACAGTGCGGAGCTCCAGCGCGTCGCGGCGCGCGTCCCTGAGGATCGACTGCTCATTGAAACGGACAGCCCTTACCTCAGTCCCGAGCCGCTCCGGGGCAAGCGGCCCAACGAACCAGCGCGAATCGTACATACCGCTGCAAAGCTTGCCGAGATTCGCGGGGTTCCGCCGGAAAAACTGGCAGAAACGACCGCCGCAAACGCCATGAAGCTCTTCCGCTGGTCAGCTGGACTCTAACGATTGTGCAGATTCATTGCGTAATTCCGGTTTTCTCTTTTCTACCGACTCTGCAGTAACAAACCGCTTCCGTGGCAGACTTCGCACGTCCTGTTGCTTTTGCAGAGGGTGAGGGTTGCTTAAAATGAGGGAGCCGGGACAAGCTCCGGCTTGAGTGAACACATGTTTCCTCCAGGCGCCGGTGTGGCGTCCGCTTGTTGAAGTTTCTCTTTTTTGTGTGAGGTCCAGAGAGCAGGTGGGGGATTTCAGCAGCGACCCATGCCCGACCCCATCGAAACATGCATCGATGGAGTCGCATCGAGACCACCGCTCCCTGGGGAATGTTCTATTCTTCCTCCTCGTTTGCTGTTTGGTCTTTTTTGGCAGCCGTGAGAGCGTCGCGCAGGAGGAACCACCCAAGGAATTCCCGAAAATCCTCCGCAATTACGTCGAGCCGGATGCATTCTACGCGGTCGATAAAAATGGCTTCCGCGTGATGCTACCGGGGATGACGTTTGAGGAAATCGATCGGCTACGAAAAGCTGCGGCGGGATTTGAGCAGGCTGCGAAACAGTACACGATTGAGCAGATCGCGGTCGAAGGCACGGCTGACGATGTGCGAGCTGAGCTGGCGATTACGATGATCATTAATTTTCCGGTCAGCTCGGAAACGCGGATCATCGTTCCCTTGGAGATGGAGGGATTTCATCCGCAAGGCCCCGCCGATGTCGTCGGTGTCGAGGAATATGGGTTTGATTTTGCAGCGGGTTCGGGCGGGCATCTGCTTTGGGTACGGATTGATCAACCGCGGCGGGTTGAAGTTCGCATCCGTGCCGTGAGTCGAACCAGTACTACTGGCGGCACGGGGCTCGAAGTCAAACTCCCGATGGCGCCGGCGCAATTGAAGCTGAAGGTCCGCGGCGAAAATCTGGAAGCGTCGATTGTTGGCCGCGGTGACGAAATTGTGGAGACCGAGGGGAGTGAATCGGGCCAGACCGCGATCAATGTCCAGTGTAGCGGCAATGACTTCACGGTGAATTGGCGAACGCGAAATGAAAACCAACCTACCGATCAAGTCTTGGAAGCGACGAGCCGTCTGCGGCTCGCTTGGGATGATCCACAGACGCCGCCAACAGTGGTGGCCGAACTCGAAGTCAATAATCGTCGCGGCAAACTCGTTCCCTTCGATGTTGTTCTGCCGGCCGGAGCCGAACTGATTGAACCACTGCAAAGTTCCCCGTCAGTCCAGCTCATGAGCCGCGATTCACCTCGGGGTACCGTGGTCGTCTCGCCGGCCGATAACGAACCGCTTGCGCGATTGAAATTCACCCTTGAATATCGATTGGCTTCGGGAACTTATGATGCTTCAAATCCCCTTCTGATCCAACCGCCGGAGCTCCCCAGTGCGGTTCGGCATGCCGGAGAGTTCGAGATTCGGACCGATCGAAATTATCGCCTTCGATGGCTTCAGAATCCAGCCGTGAGGTCCGCCCGCAGACCTTCGGGAGCGAGCGATGGAGCGGAGCCAAGAATCTATTTTTTTCAGTTTGACCGCGCGGCATTCCAGCTACCGATCTGGTTGGCAACCAAACGCCAGGCTGTCCGGATTGAGCCAAGTTATTCGGTTACGATCGAGGAATTGACCGCGACGATCGTTGGAAAGATTGTCGTCAGTGGACCGGTCGAAGAGGGGATTCCCATCGGCTTGGTGACTGCTGGTTGGCGGACGACGGCGATCGAAGATCTCGAATCGGGAAGAGATATCTCGGAGCCTATGAATTCGCTCAGCGACAACCTGGAGCTCGAACTCGATGCCTTCACGCCGAGCGCGAATTCGGAATATGGATTTCGCTGGACCGCCGAACGCACCTTCGATGGCAGCGAACGGATGGTCCACTTTCCTTTGCCGCAAGTAACAACGATTGATCCGCGGAATGTCATCCTCTCGCCGGGAAGGGTCCAGATTCGAACCACCAGCGGTCTATCGGTGATTCCCGATTTAACGGCCAGCCAAGGAATTGAGCGATTGATCGTCGCTTCGCGGGCTCCTGGAACACCCGACACACCCTCGGCCGATGGGCTTGATTTTCGTCTGCTTTCGATTGATCGTGAAGCTTCATTTCATGGCTATTTGGTGGAGCGACCCCCGGAAGCGACTTTTACATCGGCGGCGGAATTTGCTGTCGGTCCAGCAGACCAGTTGCGAACAAAAATTGTTTGGAACGTGAGCCCCCGCTCCGACCTGCGAGGCCAATTACCGGTCCGTCTTCCTCGCTCACTGCGCCGTGAGGCGAGCAGCGAGGGAGGGGACGCGCTGCAGTGGATCGTTACGGTCAACGGCCAAGTCGCCGTGCTCCGATCGGCGGAGGAAAATGAGAGTGTCGCCGCAGACCAAATTCTCTACTCCCAAGAGCTTGGCTCCCAACCTTGCCAAATCGAATGGACTCTGCTTTCCCGACTCGCATCCTCGATCACCGAACCCGACCCGCGCCGCTCAGACAATCGCGTTCCGATCATCCTCCCGGTTCCGGCGCTCGCACGGAGCAGTGACTTCAAGCCTATTGAAATCCGTAGCATCGAAGAGGCGGGACTGCAGTTAATCCTTCGCCATCAGGGAAATGAAACGATCGGCCCGATCGATCTGCTGGCCGATTCAACGATCGAAGCCCTGATTCGTCTGCGGGAGACGTCTCCCGAGGGGACGGCCGTAATCGATGGGGCGCTGCTCCGCAGCGAAATTGGCCGCCAGCGCCGTTTTGATCGGTTGGTTGCAAAAGTTCGTCGCGGCTCTGTGGTTCGGATTCCGCTCGATGCGATCGTCGAGACTGCGAATCTGAGCGTTCCCGGGTTCAATGGTCGTAATGCGATTCTTCGGATCTATGTCGACAACATCGAAAGCTCGGCGTTTTCTGTTTCCTCGGAAGGGATTCAGCTTAACCTGCCGAATGCCAACCAAGACCATTTCATCGACATCCGGCTCTGGCAAACACGCGATGATGTTGGGGTCACGACCACGCTGCGTCCTGCTTTTCAGGTACCCTTATCTGTTGGAAAAATTTCCTGGGACGTTGTCCTCGCCGCAGATCGACATCTGATTTGGTACTCGCCGCTCGCCGCATCATGGATGCGGTGGCAGTTTGACCGAGGGATGATCTACCGTGTCCCACTGCGGAGCTATGACGAATTGCTGAGGGGCCTCGGTACCGCTCCTCCAACGGAATCCACCGCCGGAAATCGCTATTTGCTGGTGTCATCAGATCCGGCGTCTCTGGAGATCTATCAAGCCAGCCGAGTCGTCCTCTGGATGGTGGTCGCCGGCTCCGTTCTGATCATTTCTTGGGCGCTCCTCTATCTTCCCGCACTGCGATCGGCATGGTCCTTGATTTTCGCTGCCTGCATTCTGGCGGGACTCGCGTGGAATGCCCCTGATTTCGCGGCGATTCTCGGCCAGTTGGTTTTCTATGCGATGATCTTTGTCGCAATCATGGTGGGCTTGAAGGGGATTCTCGCGCGGCGACCTCGCGCGACAGTACTGGGAGGGATGGTCGAGGAACCTCTCCCTCCATCCGCAGAATCAGCCACGGCCGTCCCTGCCCCCCCCGAACCCGGCTCGGGGAGAATCCCCGAGGTCATTTCCGGCAGCAGCGCTGCGGGAGCACCGCTGTGAACCCGAGGCCTTACCTGTGGAGCATCCGCGAAGAGTCTTCCCGAAGAAGGGACGTTTGCGGGAAGCGTCAGGGTTCAACCCAACGATTCACCATCGGTTCGCTGGTGAGCGATCTCCTTTTCACAACGATGTTCCTCTCCGCAGCGATCTGGGGCGATGCTCCCGCCTCAGGTCAAGAATCTACCCAAGAGCGACGCGACGCGGCCTCAGAGTCCGACGCACCTGCGCTCCTTTCGGAGCCCAAAAAGGAACTCCCGAAGCTCCGGCGTATTTACTTTTATCCGTCGAATGCACCGAAATTGGTCCCCGAGGGTTTTTGGGCAGTGGGACTCGATGAATTGGAGGGGGCGCTCGCCCAGCAATTCTCGGAGAGCGAACCAGGAAACGAATCGCCGCAGCTCGTCAGCGCTGTTTACGTTGCGCGATTTGAAAGTGGTGCATTGATTTGCGATGGAGATGCTTCGATCTTTGACATCGCCTATCGCCGCAAGACGCCGGGAAGTCTTTTGCTAGGGGAGATGAACCTCGCTCTTCTTGGACCATCGACCGGGTCTTCGCGGACTCAATCTCCACGCCTTGTAACCACCGCCGAAGGTCGGATCGCCGCCATCGTGGAACGCGATACAAGACTCCGATTCGGCTGGAGCCATCGTGGGCAGCAGGGTCCTGGAGAAACTTATGCTTATGACATCCAGCTTCCTCCCTGTGGCCGCGCTCGCTTCGTGATCGGACTCCCGCAGGGATTGCGGCTCGCGACCGACGATGGAGTACTGACCCAGCTCCCCAGTCCGCCGCAAGAAGTGGGAAATTTGATTCGCCAGACAGCCGCCCGCTGGTACTCGATTGAAATTGGCGGCTTGTCTCGGTTGCGATTAGCCATCGAACCAGCGACGCCGCGGGTCGAAGGAGGTCGAGTGGTGACCGTCCGGAAGATGGGGGTCGATGGTTCCCTCTCGGCCAGCGGCCTGGACTGGACCGCACGCCTTGAGATGGATCTCTCCGCCGGACAAACCTTGCCTGAATTGTCGATCGGCGGCGGCGGTCGTCTCACGGCAGCGCGGATCAATGATGAGGAGGTTCGATGGGTAGAAACTTCCCACGGGGGTGAATTGCTCGTCAAATTCGAATCGATCCCGTCCAAAGGAGCAGCTCGGCAAGGAGCGACAACGATTCTCGTCTCAGGTTTCATTCCCATCAGGCCAAGCCCAAACCAACGAGATGAAGTCCTGATCCAGAAATTACCGTGGCTTCAAGTCACCGGAACACCTCGCGTGATCGCCAATCCTACGAATGAAATTCAAATTCGTCTGGAAAGTCCCCTGAAGCTCGCCACCATCGAACCGATGCAACGATGGGAAATTCTCGAAAACACAATCGCTCGCGATACTTCATCTCAGCTCCTCAGGATCGTCGGCCCGCCTGATCAAATTCCGCCCGACATCGAAGTCCTTGAGAACCATGGAACCGTGGAATTTCAGCAAGCTCTGGCGCTGAGTGTGCAGGAGGGAATCCTACGCTGCAATACCGAAATCATCCTCGCGGCGGGAAGCGAAGGAGGCTTTACCCCCCTCCCGCTCGACCTCCAGGATGGCTGGGAGATCGAGTCCATCAATGTTCGCGGTGCAGGTCGTGCGGTTCAGTGAGAGGGGAATCGAAGCCCTGACGACGGGATCGTCTACTGGCCCGAGGAAGGAGACGCGGTCGATGGCGTGATCACGCTTCAAGTCACTGGAGTCCACACGCTGCAAACGAACGAGTTTCCACTGGCGATCCCCCCGACGTGGTTTATCCGACCTCGAGCACCGATTGGCAGGACACTAGCCGCGATGGTTTTGCCAGTCGATATGGAATGGGAACCGCTGGCCCATCCCCAGGGAAGACAGTTGCGGAAAAGCGATCTCCCTCCCGCAATCCTTCCAATCTTCGAGCCTTATCCGGTCAACACACTGTTTTTTGAAATCGGAGCCGGCTCTTCCCCTGCCCTGATGCTGCGTCGTCCTGCAGCAGCATTTCATTCAGAAACGACATGGGACCTCCGTCGCGACGGAGATCAAATCCTGGAAACGATTCGCATCCGGTTTCAGGTCCCTGCAGGTCGGCCCCCGGCAGTCCAAGTTCGTCTCGGGATTACTGATCAGCGTCCCGACGTGCAGTGGTCCATCGCCGAAAGTCCCTCTGGCAACAGCGGCGAGGAATTGGGGAGTGATCGCCTGTCGCTAGCTGCATCGAGGGTCTCGAATGCTGTCGATGCGGGCCAGCTATGGGAATTGCAGCCCGCAGGTGGAATTCGCGATGGATTGGTGATCCTCGGCGAACGGCGTTACGATTCAAAAATGTGGCCCGATCAAAAACCTCAACAACTCCCTTCGATCCTCGCGTCTTCATCATCGCCGGCAACGACGCATCGCGGCCTCTGCCAAATTGGACCCGGATTAAGCTTTGTCGAAGGCGGAGCAAATATTGTTCGCGTTCCGCCGGTCATTCCGGAGTTGCAAGCTCGCGTTGGAGAAGCGGGGGAAGGTGATCAGGCAGAGCCCCAGGAATCATGGCTGCTTCGCTATCCAGCCAATGATATCACCACGGTCACGGTGCGATTATCCGACGAAGTGAACAATAACCAACTGATTTGGGAGGAGCGTATCGAGATTCTTGCGGGGCGTATTGGCGACGAGATCCACGCGAACTATCTGCTCGATGGGAGACACCCGATCGAGATCGAATTCGAGCCTTCGATGCGCCTCATGCAGGTTGAAGGCGAAATACTCTCCCAAAAACAAGACATTCCCGGGGTGATCATCGTTAAACCTCAAGCAGGGCAGTCGACGATCCAGATCGCTTGGCAACGCCCAGTCTCCAGCAACAGTTGGTTTCGTTCGTTTCTTCCCCCAAAGATCGAAACAAAACAACTCGCGATCAAGCGTCACTGGAATCTCTGGGGAACCCAAGATGTACTCCTGCTGGCCGATGGACGGTCTGCGTCTGCTCCACCCTGGATGGCGAGCGATGCCGGACCGATCATGATCTCGGTGACTCCAGGGAACACGCTTTACTTGCTCGCCGCAAATTTTGCTACCGCCATCGCCTGTGCCGGCTCGCTTGTGATCGGAGTCCTCGCGTGGTTTTTGATGATTCGCAAACCTTGGCTTGCGCTCCCCTTGATTGCGACGATCGCGGCCGTTGCGCTCCTCTATCCAGTGTGGACCCGGCCGCTCTCAGGTTTCGCATTACTACCGTCGGTTGTCGGCGCGCTGCTCGCCAGCGGCCAGCGACGACTCACTCTCACGGCATTCCTGATCGCTGCCGGAATATTGTCCTACGACGAACAACTCTCCGCACAGTCGAGTCCCGTTCCATCACCCCCAACGTCTGCGATTGCCGCACCTCAATCAAAAACGGAACCCCTCGCTGCATCTCCCCACCAAGAGCCTGTCGCAATGTCCTCGGGACTCGCGACACCCGCTCCGATCCCAGTCCTGATTCCGATGACTCCCGAGGGGACTCTCGCGGGCGACAAGGTTTATATTCCCGAATTCTTTCGCAATCAACTTTTTGCACCTAAGCCAATCGAAGCCGATTACACCTCATTCGATCTCCGTTCCGCCGATTACCAAATTCGCATCAGTCCAAGCGGAATGACCGGAGAGGCCGATCTGGTGAGCCTCGAGGGCACATGGCGACTCGAGGTGCTCTCCACCGAACGACCAATTTTTTTACCTCTCGAGAACCAAATCGTTGATCGTCTGGAATTGATTATCGATGGTGTTCCCAATGAGATTCGTCCGCTCGCACAAGGCAACGGAATCGCGATTCGCATGCCCCGAACGGGTTTGTTCACACTGCGCGCCCAGCTTTCTCCTCCGGTCGAGGCAACTTTTGCTGGCTCCTCGCGATTATTGATGAGAATTCCTCCATCGGCGACGTCGAGTTTAACGGTCGTCTCCGATGCTCCCTTTGAACAAATCAATCTTCCCAACTGCTTGGGGCAGATCGAGAAATCTGATGCCGGGAACAGGCTGAGCGCTGCCCTTGGAGCAATTGATACCCTGGAGGTCATCTGGCAACGACGCGGCTTGGCGATCCAGGAAAGCCTTACATCGCTTTCGAGGCGATGGCTCCTGCAGTTCGACTCGCAACAACTCAGTCGCGAACTCGAGCTTGAAGTCGGCCAGGGCTTGCGCGCGGGTGTGGTCGTCGACCTCATGATCAACTCCGATCAAGTCCCGATCCTCACAACGACGGGATGGAAGATGTCGCGGAGCGATTCCGCCGAGGGTTTATCCAATCGCTATCAGCTCGTTGCGACGATGGATTCGCCAGGTCCGATTCGGCTGCTGTGGATTTCCCCGACCAGCGATACCACGGGAGTCACCGGCGAACTTCCCGACATTCGTCCGGTGTCACAGAATGGCACGATTGAAACGTGGGTTGGAGTCCATTTGGCTGACCGATGGGATTTGGTTTTCGGCGGGCGCGGGGGAGAACAACTGAGTGATGAAGAAGGTGGGGCTCAGGTGCTGGAACCAGGGGAGTTTTCCAGACAGTGGCGTGGGTTTCCGACTCCTGTTGTCGCCGCGAGGCGGTTTCGCGTCGCTGGACCTCTTTCGTACCGTGCTACGAGGAGCTCCCAGCAAACTTGGTCTGCCGTAGAAACACATCAAGTGACGCTCTCTGCAGAGATCGCGCACCTCCGCTATCGACTTACAATTCAACCCGGCCGTTCCGCTCCTCCTGCGGCCCTGATCCGCCTCCCTGCAGCGATGCAGATTGAGCAATTTCGCATGGACTCAGCGGCGGTCACCCCAAATATTTCTTCGCTTGGGAATGAGGGCTTGCTGCCGCTCCCCACGCTTTCGATCAACCGACCTCTGGAATGCGAACTGACCGGTACGATCAGCCTCGACAAGGATGGACGTTTTCGCCCACCGCGTCTTTTTGTCGAAGGTATTCCGGTTGTCAGCAGCGACTACGTTTTGCAGCGTTATGAAGGTATTCGCCTCCGTGAATTGATCGAGCCCCCCGACGTCCAGGCAGCCTCGATCCCCGCTGAATATGATTTAACACGCGGGATCATTCCACTTCGTTCTTGGCGTCTCAGTACCGGAATCCCTGCAAAAGAGACTTCGGTCGGAGGAGAATACCAAATTGTTTCGGTGAAGGAATCATTCGATGCATCGACCTTGACGACACTTCAATGGAACAGTGGCGTCTGGAGCATGGACGTTGTTGTCGATGTCGGCACAATGACGACTCCGGCCGATTTTCTCACCCTTGAAATCCCTCGCCGCTGGACGCAAGGCCTCGATGTCCAGCCCGCTGCCAAGTGGTCAATCCAGCCCACTTCCGATAGTGCGCGGTTCCTCTTGAGAATTCTCCCGGCAAACACGTCGGCAGGTCGTTTGCTGGGTGGAACTCCCTTCTCCCCAGAAAAGTTGACCGAGCGAATCCGCATTCGGTCGACGCTGGACAGCGCTGCTGAGGGAAGTATTTCCATTCCCGAGATTCGTGTGCTCGCCGAAGGCGAGCGGAAAAAATATCTTGCTACCCCGCGACGATTGACCAGCAAAGCAATTTCATGGCTGACCCAGAATCTCCGCGCCGCCGAGTTGCCAGCGAGCTTCCTGGATGCCGGAACTTCCCCAGAGACTCATCAGGTCTATGAAGTGCTCGGGGACTCGTTTCAGGCGGTCCTGGAACCGAGCTCGATAGGAAACGAAGTCGCCCAAGCGTCCCTGATGGAAATTTCTCTCTTCCAGGCTGAGGAGGACACCATCCTTGCCATCCAGCGGCTGCACCTCCTTCCGGGTGATCGAGCAGAAATCGCATTCTCGATTCCCGAGTCGACGACCGTCCGCAGCGTTTGGTCCGCCGGCCTGCCCCTTCCCGCTCAGTTCTCTGAAGGAACGTCGCTCCTCCGTCTTCCACTGGCCATTTCCAGGCTGGGGCATGAAGTAATCCTGGTCTCGCAGCTAGAGAGAAACCCAACGAATCAGATTCAATGGCCCAAACCCATCGATATCAATGTCCAGGCAACGTGGCTCGTCTCATTCCTCGAAAACCCTTCCCCGCTCTCGCTTCTCTCCACTAGTTCGCAGCAGCAGCCATGGAAAGAACAGACACGTGAGGAGTTTCGGGATGCCGTCGCACGATCGGTGATGACAACCCTCGAAAATTCACTCGAGAGTGTCGCGGAACGGTCGCTCCCAGAAAAACAAAGATGGCTCGGGTGCTGGTTTGCCCGCCTCTCACAACTCGGCTTTTCTCCCCCCGCCGAGCCGCAAGACGCGGATTCCGGTGCAGCGATCGAACTTGCCGATCCATCGCTCGAGCCGGGTAGTGCATGGGATGCGCTGGAGCGATTTGTCCCTAGAATTCTCCTCCGAGTCCTCGGGACAGAACCGGCTCTTACCCCACTGACCTCAAGCGAACCTCTTTTCGGAATGCTCAATCCGCAGACGTGGGAGCCACAGACCATCGCAATGGCACCGGGCACGGCGACCACTTGTAGCTTGGCAGTCAATTCCCAGGAGCGACTTTCCTTCGGAACACTTCGCCACCACGGACTTTCGCTGGGAATCATCCTTGCTGTATCGCTGCTCTCAAGCCTCGTTGCTTTCGCCGTGGGCCCCGCAAAACTCGAACCGCCAAGCCTCTGGCTGCTGGCACTGGGGATTGCCCTCCTCCCCTTCGCTCCGCTCCCCCTGGCCATCGCGCTGATGGTCGTGTCCGTGATCGCGCCATGGCTGCCGAGGACTTCAGCACCCCAGCTGTGATGCTGGTTTTCGACGGAATCCGAGCGCGCTTCTTCGTTGCCAAGTGCTTTCACTCCGCCTCAGCGGTGCTGGAAACGAGTCGGCTTTTCGTGGCCAGATGAGCCAAATGCGCATCCACTTCATTGGCAACGATCACCCCATAATTGATCGCCCCCAGCCAGCCACTCATGATGATTCCCACGCTACCCGCGTGATAGAGACCTGGAATCTGCTGTGGAAGAGCACGACTTACCGCAAGCCCTTCAAATTTAGTCCCAAAACTCGCTCCCAATTCGTGCTGGGTGTAATGGTGAAAAGTTCGTGGAGTCGCCGCTTCAATCCGATCGACCTTCTCACGTACTCCGGGTATAAACCGCTCGAGCGCCTCGAGCGTCGTTTCGATCAGATCCTGCTTACTCGCTTGATAAGCTTCGTCGTCGAGCTCCGACCAATCTGCCCAGTTCGCATTGGTGCTGCTCACGATCGCATGCCGACGATATTTGGCATGGGGACGCGTACGGGGATAGTAGAACGAAAAGGTGCGACTTGTGATCTCGCGGCTCAGCAGTAAATCCGTCCGAAACTCCTCAGCGGTGCTCGTAAACAGAAGATCGCCACACGACTCGTCGATCTCGACGTCCGGCTTCATCGCCATGTAGACCTGGGTACTGCTGTTATTCAGTCGCACCTCGCGCGACGTTTCGACAAACCCACGATCAAAATACTCTTCCCCCACCATTCGGAAAATTGTCGAGCGAAGATTCGAATTACTTACGACCGTCGAACAATCAATTCGCTGGCCGTGGACTTGGACCCCCGCAATCCGTCCATGTTCGACAATGATTCGCTCCGCAGGACAATTGATCCGGATGTCGACATTGTTTCGGACCAATTCCTGCTCCATCTTCCCGATCAAATCCTCGGTTCCGCCTTCATAGATGAAAACCCCTTTGTTCATGAAGTTGCTGAAAACGATTCCGTATGTAATTGCGGGATCCTCCAGGGTCGAACCATTCGCATACGTAATGGGTTCCATCAACAAACGCACAATATCGCCACGTCCCGGAAAGAAGCGAGCAAATAACTCCCCAGTCGTCGTCGACTGGTCGTCGTAGAAATTCATTCCCCGAGCCGTGTCGAAAAACGCGTCGACCGTCTCTCGAGCCACACCGAATCGCTCCACGAGCAGGCGTGTAAAGTCGACGCGATTGAAGGTGGTCGTCAGCGAAAACATCGGGTTTTCAAAGCGAATGTTCTCGAGCTGGACGATCCGATCCGCAATCTCCGCAGACCAGTAACGGCGGCAGCTTTTGATCATCCCATGCGGAAAGCCATGGAGCGAAATATCGAAAATATGATGCCCCGGGCGACGGAACCAAGTGGCCAACCCCCCCAGCTTGTAATGCTGCTCGAGCAGGAGGACGCGGTGTCCAGCACGCCCCAAAATGTTTGCCGATGTCAGCCCCGCCAAACCACTCCCGATCACAATCACGTCATATCGCGACTGAATCCCGCGCAAAAAATCCCGTGGCATCTCTTTTCTCATCCCCTGGGCTAAGCGTCCGTCACTCCAGCCCATAGCCTACCACCCCAGTGCACCCTGGAAACCTCTGCTCGACATTTCACTTCGGAGCCATTGACGCACCCACGCGATGCCGATTAATTTAACCGTCACGTCTGACCACCATCCCGATCGCAAGCAACCACCAGTACAGGTGGACTAATTGCACTTGATCGGGGAGGTGCAGCGACGGGGGATTAGCTCAGTTGGGAGAGCGCTACAATGGCATTGTAGAGGTCATCGGTTCAAGTCCGTTATCCTCCACTTCGAACGCGTCAACAATTCCTGCTGCATCTCGATACGCAGCTCGGTGAATCGTTGGACTTTCCCGATCAGCCGATGGTTTGACTCCGCGGCAGCGTCGACTGGGCGATTTTCGAACCAACTAAGGCAAGCGGGATCGGAAGGAGCAGTGCCAGACCAACCATCCACCCTGGATGGGGAATCAGGAGCACATTCAAGGCCGCCATCAAGAGTGCGAGCACGCCATAGAGCAACGCGATCAGAGTTTTTCGGCTACTGGCAAGGAACCCTGTCACGGCCCCACCCACAAACGATCCCGCCGACTGGGCCAGCAGCACAAACAAGAGCGCCCCGGTCGGAGCCGTTTTCACATACTGGGCAACTTGTTCAAGGTCCGCTGAATTGAATCCTTCGGGCAGTGGGTAGAGTCGATGACCGTGCGCCTCGATCCCGAGCACAAAGACCGCGGCAATCAAAAACGCCGCCAGAATCGCCAAGAAGTTTCGGAGAATCGGTTTTTTCACCCTTCAGAGCTCCGGATAGGGACCTGCGAACAAGTTTTCAAGAGGTTTTCGAAAGGTTAATCTCGCTCCAGTTGCACCGGTAGCCCCGCGGAGGCGTCCGAGGTTACGATTTCGAGCGTTCGAATCACTCCCTTTTCGTGAGGCCCTTGATGAGTCCCCAGCAGCAACAGCAGCAGCCAACCATGGATCGACGTCATTTCCAGCGACTCGCCCTCCACGCGGCGATGGCCACACCGCTGGTCCTTGGGGATTCCGGCCGCGCGACCGCAACGGCAAACACACTGCGCCGCTCTGAAAATTCAAAGCTCGACACTTGGTACAGCTGGCGCGGGCCCAATGCGAATAACATCGCGAGCGAAGGGGCGTCGATACCTGACCAATTGACTGCAGAACATATTCGTTGGCAGACCCCGGTTCGAGGTCGCGGGCACAGTTCCCCCGTGGTCACCGAGGATCGAGTCTTTCTGACAACCGCCCAGTACGATCCCCAGCAGCAGTGGGTCCTGGGCTTCGATCGCGGCAATGGAAAACAGCTCTGGGAACAAGTGATCCACCGGGGCGGGTTTCCGAAAGAAAATCATCCGAAGAACACCGAGGCAAGTTCCACACTGGCATTTGATGGCGAGCACCTATTCGCAGTCTTCTTTCATGCGGCGGCCTTGCACCTGACGTCGCTCACGCCAGAGGGCCAGGTCCGCTGGCAGCAAAACCTTGGACATTATGATCCCAAGCTCTATCGTTACGGATATGCCTCCTCGCCATGCATCTACGAGGATACGGTGATTGTCGTGGCGGATTACGATGGCAAGCCATTCCTTACGGCGCGAGACTGCGCGTCTGGAAAAGAGGTTTGGCGCGTCGCTCGGCCGCTGACGATTAGTTTCTCCAGCCCGATCGTCGGCTCCACTTCGGGTCGCGACCAACTGCTGCTCAGCGGCGCCGACCGCGTGATGTCTTATGACCCCAGCAATGGCGAGGTCCTGTGGGAGACACAAGGGACGAGCCTAGCCACTTGTGGCACGATGGTTTGGGATGAGCAGCGAGTGTTCGCCTCAGGCGGGTTTCCAAAAGCTGAGACGATCTGCATTCGCTCCGATGGCTCCGGGGAAAAATTATGGTCGAACAACCAAAAATGCTACGAGCAATCGATGCTCGCATTTGAAGGGCATGTCTATGCCGTTACCGATGCCGGAGTCGCCTACTGCTGGCGGGCCAGCGATGGCGTAACGCAGTGGAAAGAGCGGCTTGGCGGTGCTTACAGTAGCTCACCGGTGCTCGTGGGCCGAACGATCCATGTCTTCAATGAACAGGGCGAGGGTTTCGCGTTTAGCGCCGATCCAGCCCAGTATCGTGCTTTGGGGAAAAGTAAGCTGGCCGACGATGTCTTTCCAACACCCAGCGTGGTCGGCCAGACGATGTATCATCGCTTTGCCAAACAAGAAGCGAATCGCCGCCAGGAATACTTGGTCGCAATTTCGTGAGCACGTGTCTTGGGGCCTTCCATCGGGCGGCTCGACAACCTTCGCTCCGCCCGGTGCCTCGCGGACCAGCACTCTCTTTCTCAGCGATGCGCCGAAGGCTTTCGCGGGGATACCCCAGCAGCAGTCGAAGAGCTCCGTTTCACAGCCCTCGTATCGGCTACGCGACGGACATTTCCAGGCTGCGGCGCGAGACGCCGATCGGCTGGTAACTCAATCCGCGAGGCTCGCAACGGTTCATCCGCCCGTACCACCGCTTGTGGCCGAACGAGCTGGGCCTGCGGTCCACTGAGCATTGGCACGGGAACCGCCTGACAGTCCGCGCACCCCGCGCATCCCACTTCGGCTCCACAGCCAGGTTCCATGCCACATCCCGGTTCGATTCCACACCCCGGCTCAATTCCACAGTGCGGTTCAATTCCACAGTGCGGCTCGTGTCCGCATCCTGGCTCAATTCCGCATCCTGGCTCAATTCCACAGTGCGGCTCAATTCCACACGTGATCTCGATCCCCGCGCAGGCATCGCACCCGCCGCAGCTGTCGCACCCGCCACAGCCGTCACATGCGCCGCACCGCGTCGCCCCGTAGCGATAACCCCAGATACTCTTCACCCCCCCCAGTACAGGACGGCAATGACCACAGGATTGGCCGTTGTAGTTCCCGCACGCATCGCACGGCTCGCAAGCCTTCGGGGGGTGGTTGATCCACGGATCGATGTAGACTTCGCCACAGCCGCCACCATGCCAATTCATCGGTCCGCAGCAGCCTGTCATGAGGGCTGCGGAGAACAGGAAGACAATACAGCTCGAAGAGTAAGCACGGCTCGACATGACGAATCATCCTGGGAATGGTTTTCGTTTCACCCATGGAATTGGATCGACCTGAGGAGTCGTTAAACTTGAGATAATCGCTAGAATCGCTCCAGAAGTCGCATCCGGCCAGAGTACGCAAACTGCCTATTTTCATCTCCTGACTGAGACTTGAGCACTTTGAGCCCTACGGAGCATTTTCGCGGCGTTGACGGTGGGAATGAGAGCTGAGTGAAAATGCGATCACTCCCTGGGTGGGCGAGAATCATAAGCGCGAGCGCTTGGCGAACGGGTAACGGGTGTTCATAATCGCGTAGAACAATCAGCGGGAGCGTGGTGCGGGAAAGAGTTCCGCGGTGCCAACTACGATTCTTCCGTGCGTCGACTGTCGCTCGCTCGCGTCCCTCCCTCCTCCTTCCTCTCGTACCTCGCCTCATCCAGCCAAGAAAAGATGCCTCAAAGCTCCCCGGGATTTTTCGCGCGTTTGCTCCTCGTGCCGCTCCGCTTGGCGACTGGATGGGGGCGACCGATACCGAGACTGGGGATTGTCGGCGGACTGATGCTCGTGTTGTTAAGGCTGTGCATCGGATTCCACTTCTACAGCGAGGGAATGGACAAGATTGATTCGAATTTCGATGCGGGCCTGTTTTTCGCCAATGCTCGCGGTCCGTTTGCACCCTTCTTCCAGCAGCAGATTTGGGACTGGGATGGTCATATTCGCTTGGACAAGAAACGGACGGAACAGCACTGGGCGAACTACCGAGAACAAATCAAGAAGCATTATGGCCTCGAGAAGAGCGAGGAAGGTCAGAAAAATATCGATCTTGCCTACGTGAGAGCTCAGACACAGCTCGATTGGATTCTCGCATCGAACAAGGCGGAGATTGAAGAATTTCAGCGAGGTCGGGAGCGGATTGCCTCCTTGGAACAAGATATTGTTCGTGATCGAGTGTCGAGCCTTGGAGGTCAGCGGGAGACGATTCGTCGCGAATGGCAGCGGCTGATTGCACCGATCTTTAAGCAGATTGACGATGTTTGGGATAACTATGAACGCGAAGCGAACCGTGTCGGACAGGGTGCGGGCACCTCGTCTCAAGCACGTTATTATTCGCTCGGTCGACCGCGCGACGAGCCGATCGATACTCGCCTGATCAACCCCATCATTCCCTATTTCGATTTGACGATCGGGGTGTGCCTGATGCTTGGTTTTTTCACTCCAGTTGTGGCCCTTGTTGCCGCAGCCTTCCTGGGTTCGGTTTTTCTCTCGCAGTATCCACCGGTCACTGGTCCAGGTTCGACCTTTTATCATATGGTTGAGGGGGCTGGGTGCCTGGTCTTGGCATCGACGGGTGCCGGGAGGCTTGGTGGTTTGGACTTTATTCTTTACGCCCTATGCGGTCGTTGGTGGCCGCCGCGAACGGGAGCTTGAGCGCAATGGACAAGTTGTCAGCAGAAGAGAAGGCGGTAGGACAGAGCAATTACTACAACGCTGTCGGGACTGTAGTTCCGATGACGCGTCGCGATTTGCTCAAAGGCATCGTCGCCACGGGCGCCGTCAGCGGAACGGGACTGGGGGCAATGTACTACGGCTACGACAAAGTCAGGGATCCCGTACGGATTGCCGTTATTGGAACGGGTGATGAAGGGTGCGTCCTGCTCGGCGGCTGCAATCCCGATTATGTCACCGTCAAAGCGATTTGCGACATTCGACCCTTCAGTGTCCATCGAGCCTTTCACGGAGATTGGAGCACGAGCAGCTCCCTGGAGCGTCGACCAGGATTGATCCGTGTCGCGGGTTATGCGAGCGAAAGCGAAGCGAAGAAGAGCGTCAAGGTTTATGACGGTTCAAATGGGGGTATTCAAGCCTGTTTGGATGACCCAGAGATCGAAGCGGTGATCATTGCCCTGCCGCTGTGGTTGCACGCAGCGGTGGCGGCCCAGGCGATGAATCGCGGCTTGCACGTGCTGACCGAAAAGCTCATGGCGCATAACGTTGCACAGTGTAAAGTCATGTCGCGAATGGCGGATGTTCTGAAGGATCGCAATGGCAATCCACTGCATTTGGCGACCGGGCATCAGCGACATTACAACGTCAAGTATGACAATGCGGTGAGCCTCATCCGCTGGGGGCTGATCGGCCAGATTCATCACATCCGTGCCCAGTGGCATCGGGGGAATCTCCCCGGCGGCGATAGCTGGAAAATGCCGCTGCCCGGTGGCGAGCGCGACCAAGCAGGGAAATTGGTCGATAAGATTGGCGCAGAGCTGCGGAGTCGAAAGAAATCTTTGGAACAAACGACCGAACCGAGCGAGATCGAGCGGCTGCAGGCGGAGATCGCCCAGTGGACCGCTTGGGACGCCGACAAAAATGTCGATCCCAAGGAATTCGGCTATCGCGATTTCACTGTCCATGACCGCGTCTTCACGGCGATGGAGGAACTGCACCGGTGGCGACTTTTCAACCGGACCGGAGGCGGTCTCATGGCAGAACTCGGGAGCCATCAACTGGACGCCGTGAGTATTTTCCTCAGCTCGCTACGAGATGACGGCAAGAAGGTTCACCCCCTGAGCGTGCATGCCGTCGGTGGCCGGCATCTTATGCCGCTCGATCGCGAAGTGGATGACCATGTCTACTGCACCTTCGAATTCCCGGGCCCCGAGTATGCTCCGTCATTTGATATTGGATACAAGGATCGCGTCGAGAATTATCCAGCCGACGCGGCGCTCCCCGGGCATGAAACGGACCCCAACAAGAAAGTCGTGGTTACCTATTCCACGATTAATGGAAATGGGTTTGGTGGCTGGGGCGAAATTGTCCTCGGCACAAAGGGAACTTTGATTCTCGACTCCGAGACCGACGTGTATCTCTATCGAGACAGCAACACTTCCGCGAAAGTCGGCGTGACAAAGCAATCGGGCGGAGGTTATGCACTCGATACATCTGCCAGTGGCGACTATGCAGCACCTGTCGCCCAAGCGGCGGACTCCGGTCCAGTTAGCCGAGGTTATCGCGAGGAGATTGAGCACTGGGCCTACTGCATTCGTAATCCTGCTCCTGAAAATCGCCCCCGTTGCTACCCGGCAGTCGCGATGGGAGATGCGGTGATTGCGCTCGGGACGAATGTCGCCTTGAAAAATGCCGCTCAGGGAAAAGGGGGCTATCTCGAATTTAAAGAATCGTGGTTCGAGATCGAATCGGACGAAGTCCCCGATGGAAGCGACGTGGCCGTCGAGAAAGAGAACATGATGAAACCGGTTGCCTAAAGCGGCCTCGCAATCCGCCCCCCGAAAAAATGCTCCGGGTCCTACAGCGGTGCAGGGAGATCCCGTTTGATAAAGGTCCTCACCGCTGCCGCGTAAAACAATGTTCCAAAGACGAGCAACAGGAGGGTGAAGAGGGCCGGTCCGAATACCAGGTCCTCGTCCATCGGAACAAGGCTCCACTGCCCGAGCCAACCATGTTCAATTGCGGCGCGGGAAATCGGCTGCGGGCGATAGAGATCGAAGAACGAGCAGTGAGTCAGGAATTGCAACCGTTCGGCGGCTTTTCCGAGTCCGAAGACAACGAGCTGGAAGACATAGATCGTGATCACCACTCCAATCGTCCGCCAGCGATAACGATCCATACTGCTCAGCCATGTCGTCAGCGCGAGCAAAAAGTATCCGAAGGCAAAAACATTCACGCAGCTCCCCAGGAAAACACCGCAGTCAATTTCATCGCGCATGGCGATCACCACCTTTTCTGGTTCGGCGACCGAGAGGGGAATCGTGACATTGACCCATGGAACAACGAGGGCGGGTGGTGGCACCGTTTCTTCCACGCTTGTTAATTGCACACCGATCCAGATCCCGAGCCAAATCAGCAACGTCAGTCCGGCCAAACCAGCCACGCTGACCGCGGCGTGGCTGACGAGATACCGGGTCCGGCTGATCGGCTGTGCCAAAATCATTTCCAGCGTGCCCCGCCCCAGTTCTCCGCTCACTGCATCGGAGCCTCGAGCAATCGCCCAGACGACGATGCAAAACACGACGACCGGCTCATCGAACGTCATCCCGATACGACCTGCGTAGGTAAACAGCTGGTCGAATTTGATCGGCGCAAACCGCTCAAACTCGCGAAATTGCTCGACAATCGTCCGGAACCTACTCATGTCGAGTAAACTGACCACCCACACGCGGACCCAGCAAAACGCAAAGAGCGCTGCGCCGCATCCGAACCACAGCAAGGCGGCTTGTTCGACATTTTTGCGAACGAGAATTCGATGGATCATTCCAATCCCTCAGCCCCTTCTGTTGATCGAAACGCCGCAGCGGCGAGAGCCTCGCGATCTCCAAAATGGACCGCGTTATAGACCGTGCGAAGACGTACCGGTTCGATCTGAAGCGCGGTGATTTCCCCCTGCTGCAAGAGCCACGCGAGAACCTCTTCGAGCGCCCCGCAGGCATCGATGACAAATTGGCCGTCGTCGCGCTGCTGAATTTGTACGGTCGCCGCGGGAGAAAAAGGAGGGGCGTGAAGCCTGCTCCGGGTCATGCCGCGAAGGAGGTGACGAGCGCGGAGGTCCGCGAGCGGTTGACTGAGAACCAAGTGACCGCGACGCAAAAAGACTGCCCGATCACAAACCTCCTCAATTTCCGAGAGGACATGGGATGAAAAAATCACCGTCCGCCCCTCGCCCTTGGCCTCCTGAACCAGCTTTAAAACCTCCCCGCGAACACTCGGGTCAAGGTTGGCGGTCGGTTCGTCAAGAATCAGCAGCGGAGTCCGTGGACCAAGGACAGTGGCAAGGGCCAATTTCTGCCGCATCCCGGTCGACATAAATGCCACGCGACGGCGCAGATCCAGTTCTAAACGCGTGGCAATTTCCAGGCTCCGCTGGTAATCCCCGTAAGGCTGCAGATCGGCAAAGAGACGCAGCAAATGATGTGATTTCATATGCCGCGGGAGGTGCGCATCGCCCGGGAGGTAGGCGACCTGCCGTCGCACACCCACACTGTCGCGAACAATATCGATCCCACCCACACGCCCTGACCCGCCCGTGGGACGAAGAAATCCTAGCAGCAGACGGAGGAGCGTCGTTTTTCCAGCGCCATTTGGGCCCAGGAGCCCGAACACTTCTCCTGATTCGACCTGGAGCGTGCAGTTGACAAGTGCACCAAAGTCCCCAAATCGCTTGCTCAGTCCCTCGGTCTCAACGAACACCATCTCCCTGACAACGCCCCCCGCATGAACAAAAAATCCCTTGGCACCGGCAATCAGTGCCTGTGTTTGTGCATTGTTGACGGTGGTCCAGTCCTACGGGAAGTGGACGTTCAGGGAGCCCGTGCGAAACCTCTTTGTTCCCCGAGGGTTATTAATTACGGTAAGAATTGGTTTCGGCGCGGCGAGTCAAGCGAGTAGAATCGATCGGCTCGGCGCGGCGGTTTGGAATCATCGAGGGACGGGTTCATGCTTCGGTCAAGGTTCATATTTCGGTCAATCTGTGCGTCCGTACTCATTGGGTGGATCATTCCCTGCAGTTTCGCGTTTGCACAGCGCGACGAGGGCGGACGTGAGCGAGACCGAGGGGACGACGGGGAACGCCGAAGCCGAGATCAAGGTGGAGGAGGTGGAGAGGGTTTCCGTGGTGGCTTTGGAGGAGGACCTCCAGGTGGCTTTGGGGGTGGACCGCCGATGGGCTTTGGGGGTGGCGCCCCCGGCGGATTCGGGGGTGGATTCTCCCGCGGAGGGTTCGACCCGAGTTCATTTATTGATCGACTTGATGCCAATCGCAACGGCATGCTCGACCCCGAAGAGATGCAAGGACCAGCTGGCTTTATGATCCAAAGGCTGCAGCGGGATGATCCAAATATTCGGACGGACCGCCCGATTCCGATGAGCAAACTCAAGGAGGCCTTCGAGCGGATGCGGGGCGGCAGCGGTGGAGGTGGAGATTGGCGGGGTGGTGAAGCACCGGAAGAACAGCAGGGAATCTTGTCGGCGGCAGGGATGCTCGTTCCCGGGTTCGGTGGGCTCGATACACCACCACCGGTACCCGGTTTTGGTGCCGCCGCAGAATTGCAGGCCGTTCGAGTGAACGATGCGGATATGCGTCAGGCCGATGAAACGCTTCGGCGTTACGATCGCAATCGAAATAACTTCATCGATGCCGACGAGATCTCAAATCGTTGGGAAGGGAATCCCATGGATTTTGATCAAAACCGAGACAATCGCTTATCGACCAATGAGCTTGCCGTTCGCTACGCCCGCAGGAGACTGAACCAGGAGAAGCAATCAAGCACGAAGAAGGAGGGCCGCGGCGATCGAAAGTCCGGGGAGGAGTCTGGGGAAATTAAAGTTGCCGATCGTTTCGAAGGTCGCCTCTCTTTTCGCTCGACCGGACGCAGTGCTCCGACGGGACTTCCTGGATGGTTCACCGATAAAGACACGGATAAAGACAATCAGGTACGGATGAGCGAATATGCGTCGCAGTGGACCACGGAATTGGTAGAGGAATTCTATGGCTATGACCGGAACTTTGACGGTGTGGTCACTGCCCAGGAAGCAATCGAAGCCGTCGAGAAGGGTCCAACAACTCCCCGCACCGATGTCGCTGCTCCGTCGCGTACTGCCCCGGTCGCTCCGGTGAGCACCGATAAGATTGATTCGAAGTATGTCTCCTATGCGGAACGGATCATTTCGCGAAGTGATAAAAATAAAGACAAAGAACTGACCGCGAGCGAATGGAAGGACATGATTATGGACATCAGTCCTGCCGACGCCGACCGCAATGGAAGGATTACGGTGACCGAGTACGCCGCATGGCTCCAGGCACGCGCGGGATCGAAGTGAAAAGCCGCAGCGCAGCGGCCCTGATTCAGCCAGCGGATTGCTCGCGATTAGTGAAGTGCCGACAACCCCGCCTCTTTCCGCCACTGCTGGACTGTTCCCCAGGCAGCTTTGTGAAGCTTGAGGAAACGAAGAAGTTGGCTTGTGGATGCCCCCCAAAGCTCCGCAGTTTCTCGGATTCGCCCCTGGGCAGCAAACAGATCGTCCAGCACAAGTGCTAGCAGCGGAGGGAAATCGGGGTTTGTGGGATGGATCGAGAATCCCGACTGCCGATATCGATTCCAAATCTCATCGGCTCGAACCGATTCTTCGTTGTTGGTCTCTGAGGTTGGAACGCTCCGCAGCATCACGGCGAGGTTTTCTCGCAACCGGCGGAGGGCAACGCGGCGATTATCCGCTTGGCTCCGGCGTTCGCCAGCCTCACCACGAATGCCACTCGGGAGGTGTTCGAAAACGACGGCCGTCGCCGTCTTGTTGCGATGTTGCCCCCCGGGGCCGCTGCGTCGTGTCTGTGTGAACTGGCACTGCTTCAGAAGGCTTTCCTCAGTTCGTAGTGTCGGGTGGGAAATGAGTTTCACAACGTCTCCCCGACCGCATTTACCCACAACCACTCGATCAGATTTCGCTCCTTTCCATGGACCACGCCCACAGCGTTCGTCCCCACGGGTACCTGTGTCGCATAGGGTTCCGGAAGGGGACATGTCACCTGAAATTCACTTCGATTCGCTCCGCTCGGCTCGCGAAGCGCTGAGGGTTCACCTGCGAGCGGATTTTCGATGGAGCTCGCAGCGCTGACCGATGTCTGAATCGTTGTCCCAGGAAAGACGCTCAGCTGTAGACGTACCAGAGTTCCCACTTGAAAATCAGATCGCTGCCGAGCATCGACCTTCAGCACCACATGCTTGCTTTTGGGCTCACCAAGACGACACCACGCTTCCCCCCTTGCCGCGGTCCCCGTCTCCCGCTGCTGCAATGACGGGGTCCGAATCGGAGGGGACTGTGATCCAGGAAGCGGCGCAATTGTCCGCAGTGGAGTGAGATTCGGTAGGATCATCCCGGCGCGGACCGGATAGATCGAGAGCGAATGCAAGGTTCGGTCGAGCATCTGACATTTTGCCGTTGCCGCTTCGATGGCCGCGTCGAGCGTTGCGAGCTGTTCCAGGAACTGTGGCTCGTCGAGTGCGCGCCGTACGAGCGATGCTCGCCGAAGCAGCAATTGTGATTTTTCTGTCTCGGCTCGCTGCTGCTGCAGCCGTAGGCTTGGTTCATCAAGAATGACGAGGGGCTGCGAAGGTGACGTCCGAATGCCGTAGTCCCGAGGGACCTCGGTGATGGTTCCTTGATGAGGAATATAAACCTGCGCTGCGTCGCGGTAATCGACATACCCAACCGCCTCGACTCGCTCCCGTACCGGCATCCAGAGCAGCAGTGCAATGACTCCGAGACCTCCCCCATAGATCGCAAAGCGACGCATTTTTCGCACTCCTTTCCACGGTCCTTGGCCAGTCAAAATACGCACAGAAGATGTCGCTTTTTTGGAGGCGTAAAGAAGGCCTGCTGCGATCACGATTGCTCTGCCCATCGGCTCCATCCCTGCATGCCGGAGCACGGCGTAGAACCACAGCAGCAATCCTACGAAAACAGCAATTCGATAAGCCACCGACGCAAGATGAAACGCAGCCAATCCGAATGAACCGATATGATTTGCACCCCGCTTTCCTCCTCCATGGACACCCGAAAGAAAACGAAACCATGCGGTCGCAGCACTACGGCGAAGACTTGTCTTGTTCAAAAGGTCGGAGAAGACAAAGTAACCGTCATAACGCATGAGTGGATTGAGATTAAAAAATAAGGTCGTAATGCCACAGAGGACAACGACGTTGAGAGCTGCCATCGCAAGGGTGATGTTGTTGGAAAAAAACCACACCCAGCTAGCCAGCGCCGCAGCCACTGCCTCGACATAGACTCCCGCCAGCATGATCGCCGCTCGTTGCCGCGGAGATTCCACTCGCCAGCTATCGCTAACATCGCAATAAAGACAGGGCGCTCCACAGAGAATCAGCAGGCCAATCTGCTTGCAGCGCGCTCCCATGCGGCGGCAAACAGCAGCATGCGCCAATTCATGAATCGTCTTTGTCGTCAATAGGACGCCGAGCACGAAAATCCAGTGCTCGGCTTGGAACGCAATCAGTCCGCGGCACATCGATGCGAATGAGCGGCTGTAGAGAACCAGCATCATCGCGGTCAGACCAATGAAAACAAACCAACATCCCACAGCGTGTTTAGAAAAAAGCCAACCCGTTCTCGACGCGAGGCGTCTTGCGAGCCAATCGGCTGGGAACCCCGGGAGTCGAATCGCGAGGGGCTGATGCCACCATTTTCCGCGGGAGGACTCGCGCGGTGCGGCCAGCTCGATCGCAGCATCTCCATCCGTAGACCGAAGCAGATTCCATGCGCGTCCTTCTTCGATCCACGCACGATCGGCCGGGTCGATTCGCGTCCCCCCCGAAACGAGTCGCCTCAGTCGATCATATTGCCGTCCATCAAGCCGCACCACTTCGCCGCTGACCGGACGATGGATCCAGACTTCCTCGTTGGAGTTCCGTCGACGCCGGAAAACCTCCAGATCGGATCGCCAGCAAAAGGGTCCCGCGGAGTGCGGCAGTGGGCTTTTGCCATGCATCAGCGCCGCCCTTGCGATCGAGCGCGCGTGGGTTCCTCCGTTGCGGACCTCGCGGAACGCGCTGGCAATTCATCGGGAGCGATGACCAGCGTGACTCGACGTCCAGGAACAAGTATCCACCGATCTCGATCATCTCGCTGATTGTCAATGGAGATATGCAATCGCAATTGTTTTTGTTCGAGCAATTGCGGATCGATCGATTCGACGATTCCAAAGAGGGAACGATCCTCAGTTCCATCCGACCACCGCACTACGGCTTTCATCCCCACAGGGTCTGCACCGTGGAATCGATCTTCATGGACGAGCGCTATCACCGACAGCCTTTCGAGCGATGCCATCCGGAGGACAGGATCGCCACGATTGACCCATTCGCCCACGCCGCGGCGCAAGCTCAGAACAATGCCATCCATTGGGGCCATGACTTCGGTGCGACGGAGGGCCTCATCGATGCTTGAGATTTCTGCAACCTGAGTCTGCAATTCAAGTTCCGCCTCACGCCGCTGCTTCAGCACCCGTTGACGATCGAGTTCCGCACGCTTCAATGCCAATCGCGACCGACGAAGCGAGACCAAGGGAAGGGAGCCTGGGTTTCTCTTGTACAGATCCTCGTCTACTTGATTTGTGATCCGAGCTTCCTCGTAAGCGGTCTCGGAATATTCGATCTCCAGCTGATCATCGAGCCGTTCAGCGAGCACGGTTCGTCGCAATTCGGCGATTCGGCGGCGAGTCAGCAGCGGTTCACGCTCCAGTTTCGCAAGTGACTGACCAGCAGCAACGGACTGATGCTGGCCAGTCGTGATCTCGCGAAGTGCGCCCGAATCGAGCGCTGGGACATCGATCTCTGCTCGAAATGCCACGCGACAATCAGCAATTTCAATTCCCCCCTGCAGTGTATCCTGACCCGCGGCGGTAGGTATAAGAAATGCAGGCCATCGATACACCCCGATGACGACAACGCTGCAAGCAAGCGCCAAGAGCCACTGAGAGCCTATCCGAAAAGGGGTCTGACCCTTTGGAGGCAAGTCGATTTCATTGGTTTTTGGGCCGTGCCGGAGAGGGTCGTAACGGAGAGGGTCAGACCCCTTTTCGGATAGGCTCTGAGTCACGCGAACAGGGAGCTTTCCTGTGCACAGCTCGAATCGCTTCATGTTCATCGAATGCTCCATCCTCTGCTTTAAGTCACCAGTACAGACCAATCGACCCTTGAACCATTTGGATCAGATCCTGGCAGACCACATACCCCAGCGCACAGCGACCACAATCGATGCCGACGCGAACCGGAGCTCCCGCCTGTCGTAGTGGAAGGAGCGACGCAACAACTCGAATCTTGACCATCGCCAGGTGATTCGCTTGTGCGCCGTCGTTCGAAGGTTGCACGACGGGCCCTATGGACTCGACCTCACCAAAAAATTTCTGCTCGGAAAAGGAAGTCATGACGATCGTTGCTGGTAGCGACCTGGTCTCTCCCTGCGAGGCGATTGGAAGCGAATGATCAACCGGCAGAAGATGATGGAGACGGTTTTCCGGGACCCCAGCCTCCACGGACCAGCCCCCGTCCGAGTCGACAATGCGGAATAGAATCTCGCCACGGCGGACGGGTCGACCACCCAGCCGCGTCTCGACCTGCCATGCGTCGACAATCCCCGCGCCGGTACTGGAAAGTGTGAGCGATTGCTGCTGGGCGAGAAGGATCTCCAGCTCCTCGCGGAGGCCAGACTGCTCCTGGCGATTCGTGTCGAGTTGCAACTGCAGGTCATGAACTTGATTTCGTTGGCTGGGATCGAGTTCAACCAGCCGCGACCGGAGTTCCTTTGCGGCTCCCTCCAGAATCGCCAGTCGCCCCCGCGCGGTTTGGATGGAAAGCTCCAGCTCAGGGTCGGCCAAACGCACGAGCGGTTCTCCCCGCTGAACTCGCTGTCCGTGCACCACAAAGACCTCGTCAATCACTCCATCACGCGGTGCGTAGAGCGAGTAGAGTGTGTCGGGTTGTAAGTAACCGTCTGCCGTCACCACCAAGGGAACTGGGAGTAGCGCCGCGATGAGGATTGTTGCTAAGACTCCAACCGCAGTCAGCGATTTGCGGAACGTTCCGCTGCTGCTCCGCAAAGCTCCCCAACCTCGTGCTCCAGGAAATCGGCCAACCGCTAGAGCACGCGAATCGGTAAGCATCCGCGCGAGCTGCGGTGCCAAAAAATCCCATAGTTCCGTCTGCTCTTCGCCTCGCAGCACTGCTCCTGAATCCTCGAAGACTAGCCGCCACGATCGTCCCGGATCAAGGACCGCCAAGCCTTGTAAACGCAGCGAACTTCCCGCTGGAATGTCCTCTCGACTACCACCTCTCTCCAGACCCTCTGCCCGCCACAGCGGGTCTTGGGACAAGTGAATTCCGCGTGGGCCATCGAACTCCACAGCGCAGCGCACGATCCCTTCGACCGCGGGACTTGATGGGTCCACCTTTTCGGTATCGTTGATCGCGACGAGCCGCGGAGGGCCCACCGAAGGAACATGGACAAGGCTGACTCGTTCGGCACTAACGAGCGCAGCCACGACGTCGACAATCCGCTGCGCGATCCCAGGAAACGCGGGCTTATGGTCGAGATTCTGGTCGAGCTGTTCGATCAGCACCGCGGCTCTTTGGAGCGCCTCGGCAATCGCAGTGGAACGGCGGAGTCGCGAAGCACGGATGAAATCAGCCCCCAGGTCTGCCATCTGCGCGAGGAAGCGAAGATATCCACGCTGCGTCGCCGGACCCGCCCCGACGGCAATAAAAACCTCCAGCATCCAGTCGACAGGACCATCGGGATCGACGGGAATCGGCACCAGACCCGCAAGCCACGGAGATGGATTCCCCGGCTCAGGGTGCTCCCATGGTGTCCCCGGTGGAACCATCACGGCCCCACCACTGGAACTGACCTCCAGAATCAGTTGCGCATGCGGGGATTGGGGTTGCTCGGGGTCGATCGATTCCCGCAGCCGCGAATCGAAAGCTCCTTGGCTCTCGACCGGCGACCATCGCTGGTGCTCGCGGTGCCAGAGAACCCCCCCCTCGGCGGCCATGGCGGCGAGCACTTGCGAGAGATATTTTGGCCAAAAACTGCTGGCCGGGATACGACTATGGCACAGCGCGGCAATGTCGCGAACGATTGCCTGCAGCTCGCGTCGTGTCTGCCGCGCGAGTTCTTCGGAGGGATCGAACGATCCCTGAAACCCCGCCATCGTGTCGGCAGAAAATCGAAACGGTTCGCTGAGAGAACTTGCATCCATTATGGATGCAGCCATAACAAATCTGCTCGGGGAGAGGAAAGATTGAATCTTCCCCCGCTGCGACTACCCTTCGCTGACCGAGCTGACGACACGATCGATCAATTGATACTCGACCGCCTCTTCGGCAGACATGAAACGGTCCCGATCGGTGTCTTGTTCAATTTTTTCCAATGTATGGCCCGTATGCCGGATCATGATCTCATTCATTTTTCGCTTGATTCGCCGCAATTCCTCGACATGAATCTCGATTTCTTGAGCCGAGCCCTGCATCCCGGCCAGCGGTTGGTGGATCATGATTCGAGCATTGGGGAGCGAAAACCGCTTGCCTTTCGCCCCGGCAGTGAGCAACACGGCGCCCATCGAAGCGGCCTGCCCGATGCAGTAGGTCGCGACATCACATGAGACAAACTGCATCGTGTCGTAAATCGCCATTCCCGCGGTAATACTCCCCCCCGGCGAATTGATGTAGAGATGGATATCCGCTTTTGGGTCTTCGCTCTGCAAAAACAGCATCTGAGCAACTAGCGAATTGCTGATCTCATCATTGACCTGCTGGCCAAGGAAAATGATTCGATCCTTGAGCAGCCGACTGTAAATGTCATAGACGCGTTCTTCGCGGCCACTTTTCTCGACAACGTATGGAATCAAAGGCATCGCTGGGAAACCTGCATGGGGTGGAACTGAAACATTCGACACTCTTGGAGCGGCCGACACCAACTATTTCTTCTCGTCGTCGTCAGACCCTTCCGGGACGGCAGGCTTGGTCAAAATATCGTCGACCAAGCCGTAGCTCTTCGCTTCTTCCGGAGAGAGGAAAAAATCGCGATCGGTGTCCTTCGCAATTCTCTCCACCGACTGACCGGTGTGCTTCGAAAGAATCTCATTGAGCAAGTCGCGATAGCGGAGGATCTCTCGCGCCTGGATCTCGATGTCACTGACCTGCCCACCAACACCCCCCAGGGGCTGGTGGACCATGACGCGACTGTGCGGAAGAGCAAATCGCTTGCCCTTAGTCCCCCCCGCGAGCAGCACAGCCGCTCCGCTGGCCGCTTCGCCGACACAATAGGTCGCCACAGGGCACGAAAGCATCTGCATCGTGTCGTAAATCGCCAGCGTCGCCGTCACCGAGCCACCCGGCGAATTCAGATAAAAATGAACGTCCTTCCGCCGATTCTCGCTCTGCAAATAGAGCAACTTCATCACGACTTCGTTTGCGTTCCCGGTATAAATCTCGCCTTGCAAAAAGACAATCCGGTTTTCCAGCAGAAGATCACCCAGCGTCATCTGACGCTGACGCTGGTAACTTTGATAGGAATAGCTGTTGACCAGCTCGTGATTCATCGCGTTCGCCTTACCCCGAGAGCCTTACTGAAAACAGGTACGGCGTAAGTGTTCGCGAAAATCCTCCCCGTGACAAGACCGGTACTAGCCGTTCCACCACCAAGAATCTGCACCCTCCGCTGCGGCCCGCTGACGCGTCTCGACCAGCGATGGCTGCAACACCTGATTCTCCACAACATCAAAGGGGGTAATCTCGACACCCCCAGAAGCAGTGACAATCCATCCGGCTTTGCCGCGAATGAAACTGCAATGTGGAGCAATCGATTTTGGGGCCTCATAGGTGTCCATCGGGACCTGCACTCCCTGTCCGAGGAGAAGACTCAGGTCGCACCGAGCTCGCTGATCGAGTCCCTCGTGGAGAATGAGGGTTGCAACGACCGTCAGGTCCATGACATTTCGAAGCTCGCCGAAGATCGGATTGGCGACGGCGAGGTCATCGAACCGCGTGGTCATCAGTTCGGCCCACTTTTCGGCTGATTTGCTCTTCCTTCCGGTCGCCTGTACTTGACCAGACTTATCGGAGACATCCTGTTCGGTGAGCGTCTTCACCCCTTGGCCCGACAATCGCCACGCGAGCCGCTCTTGATCATGCGAGAGGGCGTCATAATTGCATGCCATCCACCAGCGAGGATTCTCGTTCCCGGTATGGTTGTCATTGCGAGCCAGTTCGAGATAGCTCGGAAGTCCATCGACCGGTGATGGGTCCAGGGCCATCGAAATCCGCTTCATTTGATAATCCGCTGCCAAAAGGACACGGGCGTAATGGCTTTGCAGCGGCACGTTGGTGAATTTGACGAGCTGCGGCCCGAACGCCTCACGCATCATTGGTTCGAGGTTTTGCGGATTCTGACCTGGCTGCATTTGCACTCGACCAAGCATCTTCAGCAGCCGCTGGCGACCTTCGGCGGTCGGCTCAATGGAGACACTGATTCCACCATGACGCGACCCTTCGACACCCTGGAGTGCAACGATCAAATCGCTCAGCATCATCACCGGGCGGCCACTGGACTTGCCGACGACCGAGGCATCGTCACGCACAACCCATGATTCTCCCGGGCCGGCGAGCAGAATGTCATTTTGTTCGGGATAGAGGAGGACGTATTCGATCCGCTGAATTCCTGCGAGCATCATCATTTCGTCCGGGAGCGATTCCCCGGTTTGCAGCTCGCGGGCGATCGCCTGCTGCAATTTTTTCAGCGAAATGACTCGCAAATCGGTCGATTCCGTGAAATTTCCCTGGGGTTCAGCGACCTCGGCGCGAAGGCGGTTGAGAAACTGATGACGCTCCTCAAGGGTCGACGAACGGACGAGACCCGCCGCATCGACGAGAACGCCGCCGACTTGATTGTTGTTTCCAAAAAAACCGCCGCGGACTTGAGGACGAAAAAACGCCCAGCCCATAACAGTGATGGCGGCCGAAACGGACAAAATCAGACCCAATCGACAATGGGGCGCACAGCAGCGTCTCATCAAACGGCTCCGGAAATCCCGCATATGTGTACAATGGCGGGAGAAAGTGAACGGAATAGAAGAGGGCCGCAGCGGAATCACTGCCCCTATTTTTGTACAATAGCTATGTCGATCACCGCTTTCAACCAAATTGCCGTCAACCCCGCGAATTGAACTGCTCAGGAATGACCCCAAAACCCCGCCAGAACGCTTACCTGGTGCTCCGCCAAGGAGGGAAGTGGACTGATGTCCTTCGATTGACGTCCGGAGAGACCACGGTGATTGGGAGATCAAACCAAGCGCAGATCGTCATTCGCAGCGAACAGTGCAGCCGTGCACATGCCGAGATTGTCGCCCAGGAGGGGGGATGGACGATCCGAGACTTGGGCAGCCGTAACGGCACCCTGCTCGACGGCGTTCCGCTCCAGGGGGCGAGTCCGTTTGCCTTCGGGCAAACAATCACGATTGCGGGCTGCCAAATGACTCTTGTGCGGCACGCCACCGACGCTTTTTCACCTTCGGCAGGCGATGAAAAGCCAACTGTTCAAGGAAAAAGACTCGCTTCCGACGAAGACCCCTCGAAAACGATGGATGCGACCGAGCTGGGGGTTATCACGGCGCGAAAGCGAAAGACGAGCTACTTGGAAGCGCTTCCAAACCATGGGGACTCTCCCCCCACCGCCGCACTCTTTCGAACCGCCTTCGAGCTTGCCCGCTGCGCGACTCCAGAGCAAGCCGCAGCGATCGCGCTGGCGACACTCCGTGAGTCGACCGGAGTCTCTTCCGGGGCGGTCCTTGTGCTTCGTAACCCGGGCGCAAGCGAAGCTCCCCAGCGATGGACCACCGGCGCAGTGAAGGCGCTCGCGACGACCAGTCGTGAAGGACGGTCGTACCGCGGGCCGGCCGAAAAACTCTCCGCGGCCGTGATCGAGGGGGGCGAAGCGATTCTCGCGCGAAACATTGCCGACGATCTCTCGATTGCGGGTCCCGACAGCCGTGGCCAGTTCAGTACCTCGAGTACCCTCTGTGCGCCGATTTCGATCGCCGGGTCGACGATCGGATTGCTGCATCTTTATTCGAGCGAAGAAGAAGACGAGTTGCAGGTGGCTGACCTTGAATTCGCGCTCGCCGTGGCGGCGAATCTCGGACTGGCACTCGAGCAACTCTGGCGACAGGATCGGCTCAGCAGCAACCTGCGTCGCTCGCAACAACAGCTTGCCCAGCTCCGCCAGCAGCTGGGCCAGCGGGTCAAAATTATCGGCAGCAGCCGAGCGATGCAGGAGATCGAAGCCCAAGTGGCGCGAGTCGCACCAACCAACACGACAGTGCTTATTCGAGGTGAAAGTGGCGTTGGGAAGGAATTGATTGCCGCCGCGCTCCACCACTGCAGTCCACGACGCGATGGTCCGTTTGTGTGCCTGAACTGTGCTGCACTCTCGCCAAACTTGCTGGAGAGCGAGTTGTTTGGGCATGAGAAAGGGGCTTTTACGGGGGCTACTGAGCGAAAAATTGGAAAATTCGAAGCCGCCGATGGCGGGACGCTGATGCTGGACGAAATCGGCGAGATGAACCCGGAAATCCAGGCCAAGTTCCTCCGCGTCCTCGAGGGCCAGCCCTTCGAAAGGGTCGGTGGGAATGTTCCGATCGCCGCCGATGTGCGCGTCATTGCCGCCACGAATCGCGACCTGGAAGCGGCGGTTCGGGGAGGGCTTTTTCGGAGCGACCTCTTCTTCCGTCTCCATGTTGTTGAACTCCATGTCCCTCCACTCCGCCAGCGCGGTGAGGATGTGCTTCTGCTGGCGACGCATTTCCTCGCGCAATTCTCCGCCGACGTTGGCCGCCGCTTTGATGGCTTTTCCCAAGCCGCCCGGAAAAAGCTGCTCGACTATTCGTGGCCCGGAAATGTCCGCGAGCTCAAGAATACGCTCGAACGAGCCGTCGTGCTCAGCCCGGGACCAAGGATCGAAGCGGACGATCTAATGCTTTCGCATCTCCATCTTCCGCCGGCGCTAACGCCCAGTCCCGCGGTAGCCTCTCAGGGCTGGTCGCCGAAGGAAGTGCTGCCGGGCGAGGATGCGGAGCCCCTCTCGCTGGCAGAACTGGAGCGGCAGCATATCGAAAGGGTGCTCGAGCGGACGCGGGGAAACAAGAGTCAGGCAGCAAAGTTGCTGGGAATTGAACGCAGCACGCTCGATCGTAAACTCAAACGTCTCGACACCTAATCCGAATCAGAGCCTATCGGAAAAGGGGTCTGACCCTTTGGAGGCAAGTCGATTTCATTGGTTTTTGGGCCGTGCGGGAGAGGGTCAGACCCCTTTTCCGATAGGCTCTCAATCCCCCACACCGCCATCCCCCCTTCGCGTAAGAGGCAGTTTGACGATGCCCTCAGTACTGGCGATTGCCGCCCATCCAGACGATATCGAGTTCATTATGGCCGGAACAATGCTGCAGCTCGCGGCACGCGGCTGGGAGCTTCATTATTTAAATATTGCCCAGGGATGCCGGGGCAGCATAACGATGGGAAGGGACGAATGTGCGGCCGTTCGCTTGGAGGAAGCCAAACGCGGCGCGGCGATCCTCGGAGCTCGCTTTTATCCCCCGCTGTGCCCCGATTTCGAGATCGACTACGCGCCGGCTCTGCTCGCGAAGGTGGCTGCGGTGGTCCGGCAGGCCAAGCCCTCGATCCTGCTGACTCACGCTCCGGTCGATTACATGGAAGACCATGAGCAGACATGCCGCTTGGCCGTGTCCGCGGCCTTTGCCCGTGCGATGCCCAATCACGAGTGCGACCCACCCGAACCAATCTTTACCGGTTCGGTGACGATCTACCATGCCCAGCCCCATGGAAACCGTACTCCGCTGGGGGAACTCGTGCGACCTCGGTGGATCGTCGATACGACGGGAGTCATGCCCGAGAAAATCGCTGCACTTGGGGCGCATGTGTCGCAGAAGTCGTGGCTCGATCAGTCCCAAGGAATGGATTCCTACATCGACACGATGCGGGCGCTGACAGCGGAGGTGGGGGAGATGAGCGGCTGCTATCGGTACGGGGAGGGATGGCGACGGAGAGAGCACTGGGGATTTTGTGGACCGGACGATGATCCCCTGCGAACGGCGCTGGCCGACTGCTCCGCACCGCCGCGCGACTGAAAAAAATAACCACCATCCCCACCGGTTTCGTAGATTTATCCTCCCTCTTTGATACGATAGAGGAAGGAATTTCGGCGATTGTTTTGGTCGCCGGTTTTTTGGTCGCTGGCAGGTATGGTTTGAGGACACCCCTGCGACTCGGATGCATCAGTGATTTCTCTTCTCGAGATTCTCATCTCAGGACGAGGCCCATGGCGGTCGAACAACATTTTGGCGAACTGGTACCCACCGGGGGTGGCGACAACATTCCACTGCTGAAGAAACGGTTGCTGATCGGCCGCCGTGATTCGTGTGATATTGCGCTCCAGTTTCCCAATGTTTCGAGCCAGCATTGCCGCTTGACGCTCGAGCAGGGGTACTGGTTTGTCAGCGATCTGAACAGCCGCAATGGAACGAA